>ERZ869925.240-NODE-240-length-39850-cov-5.272848_pt1 | contig 39850 bp, 70 predicted proteins | sample MGYA00579311_ERZ869925 | MGnify/ENA primary metagenome ERZ869925 (study PRJEB32216, sample SAMN09231817) | wastewater metagenome | place: USA: Maryland | collected 2016-07-30 | study: EMG produced TPA metagenomics assembly of the PRJNA472060 data set (Reclaimed...
CCAGACGGCCTTGATGGTGCCGCCCATGACGTCCTTGATGGTGCCGCCCATGACGTCCTTGATGGTGCCGCCCCAGACGGCCTTGATGGTGCCACTATGCACATACCAGCGGCCTTCTGTGATTTCGCAATCCTTGGCACCCACCAAAAACCGCTTGGCGATTACGTCTTGCAGCGCTTCCCAAGCCTGATCTTCCGCTCGCTTTTCGTCATACCACGCGGGTATCGATTTCTGGCCCACAATCTCGTCAATCGTAACTTTCCAGTTTTCGCGCCGGTGGTCAAAAACGTCGCCGTTTTGCGGCAAGAATTCGATTTTGACGAAATTCGGCTCTTCTTTTTCGTCCTTGATCTTGAACCGATCCATGATATCGGTATGCGAATCAAGGTCGATGTCATAGTAGATTTTGCGGTGTTTGTGGCCGATTACGGCACTGAAAAAATTACACATTGACGCACCCCCGCAAGGCAAAGCCTATCATGACTCCACCAATCCATAGCCCCAATAACATTATTCGATTCATATCATCCCTCGTTCCCGGCCAACTTAGCCGTCGAGGGAGACAATAACCACCGAAATCATATCCGGCAATGGATTTTTAACCGGAGACGAAAATAGTTTCCAGAGTGGCTAAATCCGGCGAAAAAGCCAGGCGCGGGCTAGGCTGTAGCGGGTAATTCTGCGTCCGGCTCGGGCGCGTCATCCGAGTCCATATCGGATAGCGGCGATTTTGGCCCATGTTCTGCAAGCTTTTTATTCAGCCATCCAGAAAATCGAATTGCCTTTACAAGGTCGCGGGCCGCGTGCTTGTCGATGTCCTTGATTTCCGGCTTGAGGCAATACGCTAAAGCGCCTTCACAAATGGCCGTCTTCTCTTCCGGAGTAATTGAGATGCCGCGCTTATCCTCAGAAGTGAAATCAGCCTTCCCGCCAACAATTTCCGGCCATACCTTTTTTACGCGCGCGCGAAATGTTTCCCGAGCATCGAAATAAGGCCCGGAAAATTGCACGGTCACATTATGAAATTGAAGCGCTTGAAAAGCTGTAATGGAAATATCAATGTTAGACATTATCCCTCCTATGCCTGGTTATGGCGATTCCAATTTAGAATCTTTTCCATGGTAAAAACATTTTGGGTCCATTCGGTCGCCGATGGGTATAAGGTAATTCGAGTTGATGTTTTTCATCATCCCGTATTCTTGGGCGAACCAGAAAGCGTATTCCTTGGCCGCGTCGGAAAGCCCCGCGCCGTTCCACATTATGCCGAAAGTGGTGTCTCCCTTTAGCGGCTTGTCGCCAAGATCTGGGGACGAATACCATAGGACGTCAGAATCAGAGTAAAGCAATCTCGGGATGGTCAGGAGCAAATGACACCGAATCCAATCAGATACAATATCATGCTTTGGATATGTTCCGCCAGAAATGCCGAAATACTTGCAAGCACTTTCAAAGGCCGAGCGCATTCCCGCACCCATAATCCGATGGCGCCCATATCCTGATAGCACAGATACCCGCGCCTCGTAATATGGGATAACCCACGGCTGGCTTTGCGGGTCGTGGTGGATAAATAGGTCAATCATGATGCAGACGAGTATACATCCCAAGTGCTCCCGTTGCCGACAAGAATCGCATTTGCTCCATTGGCAAGAGCATTGACCGCATTGCCGCCGTTCGTGATATACAATTGCTGGGAGCTCCTGTTCCTGACGAACATTATACGTCCAGAATCTGGCCCGGATATGGTACAATAACCAGCGGCCCCATTATTTGTACTGAATGTGTAGGAGTTGTGGCCTGTTGATGTTATCGTTGTTGGCGAGCCAGCCGAGGTAGAAAGAGCGCCAGCGGATATATAACCATCTAGCCTTATCGATTCATTGAACTTAAAATAACCACTCGCATAAATATCCCCAGAGCTTGACAGCTCGACAGACGATCCACCGATAAGCGATGTCGAGCAAGTAGCCATTTGAGATCCAAAAGCGGCTAGTTCTGCCCCATTTGTGGTATAGATTTGGACATAATTATCCGACCCCTGGACAACGCGGAAAGCGTTTGATGTGTTGTCGGTTAAATTAAATGTACCTACCCCCGTCATGGTCAAACTTGCGGACGCCGTCAATAGCCCGCTCCATGTTGATGCTGCGCCGGTCATCGCTCCCACAATGTCGAATACGCCGGAGGAGTTAAACCCGCCTCTACGAGTTCCGCTCACCGTAGTATTATTCGCCGCTGTATAGAAATCAAGCTGGGTTACAGCGTTCTCCAGGGAGGAGTTTCCGCCGATATTAAGGGTACTTGCCGAAGATGTGCTTGATAGAAACGCCATCGTGACCGGCTCTTCGGCGTTGGTGTAGTGAGCGGCTTTTATTCTGCCTTCTTTATTCGTGGCGTTAGTATTGTTTGTGGCAAGTACAATGCCTGCGGAAGCACCAGAACCGCCGTAAAATGCCCCTACCGCGCTAGGAGAAGACGCCGCGCTACCTACACCAACACGGTCATTTGTGGCATCCCAATACAAGTTATCCTGAATAATCAATCCTGCCGTAGAAACTATAGGGATACGTCCAGATGATAAAGATGAGATCGTCAGGTTACCTGATAGTGTAGCGTTCGCCGTTGCGAATGTCGTCGTCCCTGGGGTATATGTCAAGTTTGATGTGCTGGTTAAATCCAATGAGGCCCCGGTGTAAGGAATGCGCGAAGCCGCCATATAGCTTAGAGTTAGCCCTGTGCCTATTGTTTGTGTTCCGCTTAGCGTATAATTTCCCGCAATGGTTGTGGCATTGCCTAGTACTCCCGTACTGGTTGATGTGGCGATGCGCGTTCCTGTGCCAGCCAGCGCACCGACCTGTAGGCCAGATCCGACCACTACGCTAGCCGACGCCGTCAATAGCCCAGTTACGGATAATGTCGTAGCGAAATCGGCTATACCAGCTACCGTAAGAGTGCCACCGACTATACCAGCACCAGAAACATTGAACCCGCCAGATTGGGCGCTCGCTGTTTGGTTCAAAATCCAGTTATTCGACGCCAGCAAATTCACCGTGGTATCGAAATACCTAGGCGTTGCGCCGTCCATGATTATGAGCCTATCACCAGCCTCTTCAAAGGCCCAGTTCTTGGCATTCATGGCGGCAATGGCCGCCGTGGAATTCGCATAGTGCTGGTGAACGACTTCGGCTGTTGTGTCTGCCATGGTTTACCTCTTGTCGCTAGGTTGCGACATCCAAAATTCTATCGGTTGAGTCGGCTACGTCCAGAATGCGATCCGCTGCGTCGGCAGTATCTATGATTCGATCCGGAAGATCCGCCGTGTAATCGGGGATGGCCAGCATGGTGATCCTGAAGTGCTCGTTTGCGCCGCCATCCTTGCGCGGGATGTACTTCTTTTCCTCGATATATCCAGCCTGGGCGCCATCGGTTAAAATGGGGTCGGTGAACGTGATCAGGTCATAGGGCAATAGCGCCAGGTTTGCGGCAGTCACGTCAATGCTGAATGAGTACCTAGCCTTGAGGACCGACGACCAATTCGCAACCCGCAATGCGTACTCATAGGCCGGTGAAATAGAAGAGCCCGACACGTCAGGCCAGACATATTCTCCTACCGAGTTGGTCAACTTATTATCGATGATCCAATAACATTCCGAAATCTCTTTAGGCGCTGAATTCCTGGTCTTGAGGACTAAATAATTTTGGCGGAATCTCTCCCAAAGCGTTGATGCTTCGGAATAGTTATCGACACCACCGACATAGGTTTTCCATTTTAGCGTATCGGTGCTGGTAGAGAAAAGCGATCCACTTGTAGACGTAGATGTCGTACCGCTCAACTCCCCAACGGTGAAGCCATAGGAATCAAGCCATACGATTTTCCTGGGCGTGAAATCATATCCATCGGTATTTCCGGTCAAATACACAAAGTCGCCGTCGCTCAATCCATGTGGGATATCGCAATCGATTGTGTAATAATAAAACCCAGGCATGGGCATTGTGCGAGTGATAGTGAACGTCCCTAGACTTGTCCCCCTATCTAATGCCTCCGAGTATGCCGGAAATGACGGCTTATCGGTATTGGTAACAGAAAGCCTGGCGTTGAATGTTCCGGACCCATTGTCATACCCATACTGCAAATCAAGCTCGGTGAAAACCTGAGATTGATCGGTGGGTTCGACTGGGCCATAGTCGAATGAATTGGAATTCGTGAATGCCGCGACGACTGCCGTCTGCTCAAGGAACGCGATAGGCGAAAGCTCTCCGTTTTTGTTGACGCGCATCCCTATGAAGAAATCCTTGCAAATGGATTCAACGGCCTCAGACGTTTTCGTTTCACTGGTCAGCGTCCTACCAGCGTAGGCCCAGGAACGATCACCGGAATTGATGTCATCGAAAGCGGCCTCGTCAATCGGGTACGCACCCTCCTCTGTCCAAGTAACGCCGCCATCGGTTACCGTCCCTGCGCTAGTTGTCGGCCATGTTGGCGCCGAAGCGCTTGACGTTCCCGCTACAGTACATCGATAGGTATGTTTATTGTCCGACGGAGGCTGAACCCTATCGCCAACCGCGTAAGCCGTGGAACCATCCCAAGCCGAAACAGCTATGTCATGGTCGCGCACCATCTTTTCGATGATGTCCCCGGCCAATAAAACAGGGTTACTTGCTGTCTTCCTGGCGTTCCAAGTGGTTTCAAACTTGGCGCCGACTTGATGGGCAAATACCGTGTCGTTTGCGTATGCTGCCGAAGTCTTATAGACAATGCCAACCTCTCGGAGACCGAAGGTATCAGTAAACCCACCACCTCCAGCCGATCCGAGCGTTACGGAAAACTTAAGGCTTGAATAAATCAATCCAGGGTTAGCTAAATCAAAAAGCGAACCGATGCTGTAGTAGCTCTTGTATAAATGGAATAGGTAGTCTGGGTATGCGTCATTTGGCTTCTCGCCATAGTAGGCGCTCGGGAGTAATGATTTAATCGCCGATGACGTCAACACGCTTATGGTGTGGCTGGCGATTGATACCGATCTTCCGAAGATGTCGTACCCGAGCACCCCAACGGTCACATCTCTCATCGCTACGTAATCGGAAGACAAAACAAAATCGATCATTAAATAGAAGTCGTCAGCATTCGGCGTCTTTAGGTCTTTCGGCAAATATGCGTCGAATGCTATACCTCCGACGACATTCGATGCCTTTGTCCACACCACACCAGTGCTTTTATCTCGGTCATTTAAATCATTGGATATGCTTCCGCTGACATACGTCACGTTATACGTTTGCGAAACGTCCTGAATGATCGACTCTGGAATGATAGGCCGATAAGTGGTAATCTCTCCGCTTGGCGTCTCACTGGTCTTGATGATGTTCGCGCCTGGCAGTCCAAGGCCATTTATGTTATCAAGGGAGGTTGAGTCAATGATTTCAGAAATTGTCGTGTATTCTTTTTTGTCAGTATCAAAAACAAAGACTTCGGCAACGCCATCAGCGCCCGATTTGATTTCATAGACGGAGTGATCCGCCGCAACGATTGACGCGCTGTATCCAGTTATGGTTGCGTACCAAACGGTATTTAGAAGGCTTCCTATAGTCCAGCCAACAAAAGCCGTGGAAACGTCCAAAGCCTCAGAAAAGGCGACGGTAAATTCTCCAGTCGCGTCGGACCAGCATCGAACTATGGGCCGGTATTGTGCCACCCCACCGTGAATGATGTTGACGTATTTCCCTACAATCCGGACGTCGTCGGTGATATAATCCATGCCCGAGCACTTAATCGTCAAGCCATGGAGAGAATCGGGAATTATGTCCGGCGTATAGGTCAGGCAAGCCGTGGCGTAGTGGTATTCAGAGCTTAGGTAATTTGTCGCTACTAATCCGGTATCACTCACCACCGGGACCATGGGCGAATACGGAGACCGGCCATAGACTAGCGGCAAAACCTTGTCGCGGGAGTCCTCGGGAGACGTTGGGAATCGGGCGGAATCAACCTTGCCGCGCGCAATTTTGGAAAGGAATGACTTCGAGTAAGGGACGCACCGGATATTTAGCAGGCCTTCATCATATGACACGCTATCGATGGTTCCGGTTTGCATGAGATAAAAATCCCATTCGCTTCCGTCGTCGGAGGTGACATAATAATGTTTGGTCACGCAATTGTTGAGATAAACCCCAGCGGTTTGAAGAGTTCCGATTAAATCGCTGACATTGATCAGGCTAAAGCTAAACCCGCTGGTCGTAGAAATCTTGGGGACAGTTTCAAAGCTCCCAGCCTGGCTTCCGGTAACTCCACCGTCGGCAAGTATGGCGGTTGCCCATGAGGTAACGATCGAGTCGCCAGCCGCAACGGTGATTGTAAATCTTCCGGTACGAGCGCGGAATACCCCAGACACGAAGCCATTAGGCCCATCAGTATAGGCCACTGGCATGCCGTTTCCGTCATTGGTAAATATCTCGATGGCGTCAAATGAATACTTAGCCATCAGGCAACCTCTCGGAAATCACAGTCAAGACGCCATCGGTTTAGGTTCTCACGGGACACCCTGAAATCCGCCAGGCGGACAGAGAAAGGCCCGCCGCCACGGGCAGGCCCGAAAGGATAGTCGGCGCCGAATGACGGCAAGGTGAAGGGCGCGGCGCGGGCTGTGACCAGGAAATAGGCCAAGGCGGCCTGCGTGGCTGCCGTGCCCTGGACAAAAGACGGGGTGAACTGCCCGCTATCGTTTCGGCTCTCGGAGTAGGCTTGTAAGCCATTCTGAAAGAAGTTTCTGGCGAGCCCCCATGAGTGTCCAGCGTCCTTTTGTTCCTGGACGCGAAGACCTGACAGGCTTGGCGTGGGAGTCAAAAGCGGTGGGGATATGGCCCTAAGCTTCAATTCCACCTCGTATACATCGTAAGACCCGGAGCCATGGTAAACCATTTTCCTTTTGCCAGCGTCCACCGCGCAAGTGATGGACGACGTATGATCGACATTCGGCGCGAATATCGGTGCCGCGAATTGGTCAAACACAACAGATTCTCGGCTTGTGCTTAGGACAGTCAAAAGGCTGTTTACGTTGTTTTCAGTATCGGCGACAGTGATGGTTGATTCGTAAATATCCTGGGATGCCCCGCGGTCATTGCCCCGGATATTCCCACGCCCATCGGTCACCCAATTAAACGCCCGCGTTACGGTAGGCGATGGCCATGGCCGGACACGATAAAGATTGGTGCCGCCTATGCGAACCGAACTCACTTACGCGCCCCGAGGTAATACTCCGCATCACGCTCACGCTTGCGGTGGGCTTTGAGTTCATCCATATACCCCACAGCCACGGAAGCCCCTAAGCGCTTGGCCTGCATGTCACTCGTACCGCTTGGCATGGCCACGCTGACGATCACGTTTCCATTGTGGGTGAATCCCATACCCTGACGGGTTTGGCTTGCTGTGTCGACGCGGGAGCCTCTTGGTAGGTGGATAAGCTCCGGCCCGCGTTCACCGACCAAAGCCATACCACCCGGGGCGAAGTCGGTACCTGTGGCGTATTTCTGATTTGCGATCGTGGCGACCTGGGCCGCACCAGCCGCCGCCACCGTGCCAGCCATGATGAAATTCCAGGGAGGCGCCGCCGCGCTCAAGGCCTTGGTGACACCCAGGGCGGTATTGGCTATTCCCTCCCCAATCTGGACCACCTGGCCAGCCTTTGCCAATGCCCGGTTTTTCTTGCCGAGGACGGATAGCAGATTGCCGATGGAACCAACAAAGCCGATCATCATTTGCTTCTTGGAATCTTGCTCGGCCTTGGCTATGCGGAGTCTTTCCGCTGACTGCATTTCGTCGATGACGGTCAAGGCCTGGGCGTTACCCGCGTAGGCGATGCGCATGTCATCGAACTTCTTTTCCGACGCTTCTTTTTCTCGCTCCGCAATGTTTTCATTGGCGGCAATACGCATATCCGCATACTGCGACCGTAGCGCGTCGGTTTGCTGATCCTGCTCAATGATTCTCCGGTTCGCCTCGTTTTCCGCCTTTAGCTTCTCGGAAAGTCGCTTCTCCTTGGCCTCGCGATCCGCCGCCCGGGCGTCGTTATTCGCCTGGGCCTGGTCCGCCATGAATTTTTCAGACGCCTCTTGATTGATCTGAAAAATCTTTTGCGCATGGATTTTTGCCGCCTCTTCTCTCGCCTCGGCGAAGCCTCTCATTTTCTCGATGCGCTTTTGGTATTCGAGATTTTCAATCGCAATAGCCTTTGCTGTAGTGTCCTGGATGCTGTCCAGTTTCACCCTAGCGAGTTCGTCTTGTAGCTCTTTCAATTGCTGTTTTTGGTCTTCATCAAGCGGCTTTTTCTCAGCCTTATTTTGCGATGGGTTTCTTTTTCTAAACGATTCTTCGAGAGTCTTCTGAAAGGTCTCTACTTGGCCTGCGGCCTTTAAGGCTGACTCGCCATAATTAGCGAAACCTCCTGATAGCCGCTTTGCCTCAAAGGCCTCGGAATCGGCTTTGCCAACGCTTAACAGAGACTCTGCCACGCGGTCTATTACTTTTACTAGAGGCCCGCCCATGGCCTCCATTAGGTCGCCTATATGGTGTTTCAGCCTCACAGTGGAATGACTCATCGCGGCCGCATTACCACTATAGGACTTCGCAACCGCGTCCAAAATGACTTGCTGGGCGCGTCCTTTTTCGCCCGACTCGACAAACAATTCAATCTGTTTTTTCTGGGCCTCGGACAAGACCACTTGCATGGCCTTCAACTTTCGGTATGCTTCTTCCGGCTTTTGCAAGGCTTGACCCAAAGACTCAGCCGCGCCTTCGAGGTTCCCCGTGCCAGCCGCTAAATCAGTCGCGGCCTTTAGTGCCTGAGGGAAGACATCTCTGCCGATGGCATCAAAGCGCAAGAGCATAGCCTGCGCACCCATCACGGTATCGTCTTCGAAGTCGGTGACCTTCTGCAGGCCTCCCGCCATCTTGTCCAATTCCTCGAAGGTCAGGCCAGCCGCGCCACCCGTGGCCCGCAAGACTGCCGCCAGCTTCTTGTTTGCGTCGTCCTGGCTTCTCGCCGCCTTGTAGGCCGGGATCATTACGGCCATCAAGCCGGCAATGCCGGCCGTAGCCAATCCCGCTGCCGCCGCTAACCCGCCACCTTCGGCCCCAAGGCTTACCGCTGCGCTCTGGGCCGCTGCCGGGAGTCTGACGCCCATTTGACCGGTCACGTTGGTGAGATGCCCTAGGAGCTTTTGAAAAGGTGTTTGGGGGAATGACGCCTGGTCCATTTGGATTCGGGCGATTACCGCGTTAAACCGTTTTGTTTCCGCCTCAATGGCTTTTTGGTTGCCCTTCAGGTCGGCCAATGATTGGGCGTGCCTCACCCGTTCAATGCTCATGCGCCGGTCAAACCGGTCGACAACTACCGAGGCCTCAGCTAAAGCCGCCTTGCGCTCGACCTTTAGGGTCGCTTCTGCCATGTCGCGGGATTGCTGTAGGCTGTTTTGATTCGCTCGAGCTGCCCGGTTAGCCGCCTCTTTTTCCTGACGGTCTGCAAGGGCTGCGGAATTGCGCTGAATCCTTATCCGCTCTTTGGCCGCTTTCTCTTCACTTGCAATAGCCTTATTCGCTGCCCTCTCGGAAACCTGGGCCGCACGATCCGCCCCGGACGCCTGGGCCTTGGCCATGCGCTCGATGTCCGAGATGATTTTCCCGATTTCGGTGTGGACGCTTTTTGCATCCATTACCGCCCGGAGCTTGAGATCCTTGGCCATTACACGCCGCTTTCTTTCTTCACCATGGCGGCAAACTCATGGTAGTGCGCCATATAATACCGTTCAAACCCTCTGTAGCGCTCTGGGACTTGATCAAATGGCGGCATGACATGAGGGTGCTTTTCATTGTATCGAAAGCGCTCATACCACTCCCGCACTGTTGTGGGGATGAAAAGCATGGGGCAGGATAGGTACTTTTCGAGCTTGCCGTCATCGCCTGGTATCTCCTGTATGTCCTCGCCGTCCTCCTGCTTTGGACTGTCGCACCCCCACGCCTCACGGAGGCCGGGGGAATTTCGGCATTTAGAACAGTGTTGCTCTATTCCGCCGACGTTGGAAGCGGCAAGGATTCTAAACCTGTCTTTTCCTCCGCAGTTGGGCCATAAGTGAATTCCATGACTTTGGCGAAAAGTGCGGCGGCAAGCGGGTCAAGGATGAGGGCCTTGATTGAGTCCTTACTGAACTTGACGTCCTCGCCGGTTGCCAGGTCTTTGAAGTTCTCCCACCCAACCAAAGCGCCATCAGCAAGCAGGTCACGGAAGGCATCGCAAGTCGACGCGCTCTTATCCTCAGCCTTTAGCCGATATGCCGCCATGGTTTCCGAAGATGCCGCACGCAGGAAAAACACAGGCACAAACTCCGGGTCTACCCCGTCGAAAATGTCCAGCTTTACCCGAGCGTAAGACCCAGGAGCGAAAGGGAGCAAGCCCGAGAGCTTGCGCCGTGTCGCCTCATCCATCACCTTTGCCATCAATCACCCCTTATGCCGATTGCATGATCGACCATTCGTCATTTCCAGCCGACTCGTACAAGTCGTATTGCTGATCAAAGATAACCGCGCTATTGCGGTCCCCGATCTTGTTTGTGATAAGCTGGGCAGCCGGGGCGGATACCGTCCACCGAATTCCGCCAGCCGTTGCCGTCGCAAGGCTGAACGCCCCTTGGGTTCCTGCGACCCAGCGGGTATAGTGCGCGTCGGTCGCGACCAATTCCGCCTTGGGGTCAACGGACAGCTTAGGCGCACGGCTTGCGATGTATGCCGCAAGGTATCCAGTTGAGTCCGAAGGATCGTAGTCCAGTTGTATTTCATTCCCGGCATCCAGGGAGAACTTGCCGATCCGCAATACGTCAGACGCATGCGTGATGGTCGCGCCCAAGACGGCAGGGGCGCCGCCGGTATCCGCGCTGGTGAGCACCGATGCCGTGCCATCAGCAATGGAGACGAAAGCGCCCACAAAGGTGAAGGTCGCGGTAAGCGGTTGGCCCAGGTCGTCCATGCTTAAGACGAAATTCCCCATACAACCCTTCATCGTGTAAATCAGGGAGCTTCCGCTGGTAGGGGTCTCATACACGCGAATAGTGGCCGTGACGCTGTTGCCCTCGTCATTGGTTGCCAGCGGGGTATAGGCTACCGAAGTGGATGTGACGACTGTTTCGAGAGCGCCGCAGGCAAGAAACAACTTGCGGGCATTGGGAGCCGTGCCGACTGCGGCGCCGGGAACCATGTCATACTTGAATGTGCAAGTAGCCTTACGCTTGCCCATGATTGCCGAGGCGAACGAGTGCCGGCCGGAAGCGAAAGGCCGCAAATAGGCCTCGGTTTCGGGGTCGAATTCGATTTCCCGCACTCGGATATTCATCGTGGCATCGGCGGTTGCGATTGCCGTGCCCGATGTGGTTTCAAGTGCCATCGCCATTCGGCGTTTCGGTTTGATAAAGGTCATGGCTAGGCCTCCTCTTCATTGGTGTGGGACTTAACTTGCGTGACTTCTTTGGCTTTATCCGGTTCGTTCAATACCGTGACAAAGTCCTTGATGTCTTCGATTTCTTGCATGGTCGAAAACTCGAATTCGTCTCCCTGGTGGTAACGAATCGCTCGAAACGTGACCGATTGGTATTGGTCAACCTTGGCCCTCATTCTTGAAACTCCTTGCTGACAATGACGTGATCTGTCTTGCCGTAATAGGTGATTGAACCATTGATTATTCGCGGCTTGAAATACCACTTGCCAGGCCTGCCGGTGAGCGGGTTCATCGTCGGAGTGATGGTGGCGATCAGCGTCGTACCATCCACAGTCGGGCTCGCGATGTCGCCGGTCACACCGTCAGGACGCTTGTATTGGATGGTGCAGGTATATCCACCAAGCCCTGAGAGAAGGGTTTCACAGGTCACGGTGAAGGTTTGGCCTACGGTGAAAACGTCTTGCTCGCTCATAACACCCGCGTATCAAGGTTGATGTTTGTGGTGATAGGAGTCGAAAGGCTTATGCCCGTGGAAATCGGGGTGTAGAGATTGGCGTTTTCTGGCTCATTGGTATCGCCCACGGTGCCAAAGCCGATCGCCGAATCACCGCGTGCCGTTATGGTCGCGACACCAATAAGCGACACCATACCAGCGGCAAAAACCCGGTCAGGTTTCGATGTTTGCGATGATGCCCCAGTTATCGAAGAATTTCCAGAACCAGAAACGGCATCAGCTTTTTGCAGGATATCACCCGAACCGGAGACCGTGCCGCCAACCGACCCAACGCCTATCGCATAATCAGCTTTAGGCCTAGGTGAAGACGTACCAGAGACAACGGGAGATGCCGATGCTTGTATCGCGTCTGGCTTACCCGTAGCCGCTCCTGAGCCTGCAACTGTGGATGACCCAGAAGCAGAAACGCGATCGCCTTTTTGTATCACGCTTCCCGATGCGGTTACAGTAGAAGACCCTTGACCAGAGACAATGTCTGGCTTTTGGATGACATCAACTGTCCCGCTGACCGCGCTTCCAACTGATCCTTGCCCTATGGCATAGTCCCCGCCATGGCGAACAGACGACGAACCAAAAACAACCGGGGATGCGGACCCGGAAACCGAATCAGCTTTATTCCCGGCCGACCCGGAAGATGTAACAATTGATGTCCCATATGCTGCTATGGAGTCCGCACGGTTTAATGCCGACGAACTTCCGGAAACAGTAGGCGACCCAGCCCCAGAAATGTTATCAGACTTGGCCCGTTGGGATCCAGAACCTGAAACCACGGGAGATCCATAACCATCGGCTAAATCCTTTTTTTCTAGGATGGTAGCCGAACCAGATACGCCGCCGACGCCTTCGGTATAGGTGATCGAAAGCCTTGGTCGATTCGCGGGTGTCGTGTTATTGTGCGCGGCTAGGAAAACGTATTGGTTACCGGATACGCCATTACCCTGATTGCAAATGGTGAAAAACCCGCCGCTGATGGCGGATTGCAGGTCAGCAATGGCCGGAGATCCTAGGGTAAAAGATTTGCGTCCGGTTGACCGATAGTCGGTGCCAACATTGGCGTAGTTTTCCCCATTCGTGATCACCGCGCTGCGGCTGTAGGCGGTCGCGTAGGCATCGGATGCCGGGTCACCTTGGCCGTTGGTGTTGTAGCATCCATAATCCGCAGTCGAAAACGCAAACGTCCCCACGTCCACGACATAAGGTTCATAAGCCCCGGCGGTAATCGTATCCCCTGACGCAATGGGGGACATCGCGAAGCGATTGTAATTGTTCAAAAACGCCGAACCGCCCACGACCCCAACCGCCGTACTATTATCTCCAGTCCCGTCAATGCCCCACGCAGAGTCAGCGCCCGCCCCTGCACCACTTGACCCAGCGTCAGGTGTGATAGTTGGGTCGATAGTTACCGACTCACCTGGTCGGAGCGAAAACGGCAAAGAGTAGAGCGTAGCCCCGAATTGGTTGAACACGCTTTCTTTAGCGTCAAAAATGTCAGACCTGACCATGTCCGAAAAATCAATCGACACCGGCTTTCCGTTAGGCAAAGTCCACACCGCGTAGGCCTGCCCACGGTCAACGATTCGGTCAACGTCAATGTAGGTGTCCCGCATAAAATGCGGTTCTCCTATCGCGCCATTCACCTGGATGTCAAGGCGAAATCGGAAGGTCTCTCGTTCCGCCCGCCGGCTGGTCCAGGTGTAATCGCCTTTCCCCCATCCCAGATTCGACTCGAATTTGTGCGCCAGGTCTCCTGACTCGGACGCAAATCCAAGCTCATACGCGGTATAGGTTGACTCCTTGCCCTGCTTGCTCCCTCGCTTATAAGGCACGGCGGTAAGCGGAATATCTTGCCAGCTTTTCCCGCCGGAAAGAATCTCGATGCCAGGTGTTTCGGTCGCTATCCGCGCGTTGAATCCGTTATCAAAGTGAACTTTGGCGTTGCCTTCGACCTGAAAATTTCCAGCCGCCGATGCCACGCGCAGCTCTTTTTTGGACCCGCGCTCAAAGTCAGCATAAGGGAGGTATAACCTGCTGGCTGGGTCTTGCGCGAATTGCTCGCCAGCAAAGCAAACGGCCATCTTCTTCCGAGGATCGACGTCATCGGCATAAACGATTGCCGCCGCTTGGCGGAGATTGACGACCTCGACAAGAGCCATAAATATTTAGGCGTTTGGCTCAGTGATGGTAAGAGACGAAATAGAGACTGGCTGGGTAGCGACGATCGTCGTGGTCACCAAGTTGATTTCCTTGGAGAATGTGCCAGTTCCCGATACCGTGCCGGTGTTATTGGTGTCGAGCGTGACTGTCGTGCCGTTGATGTTGACCACGCGGGCTCCGGTCGCGATTCCGGTTCCAGCCGCAACGTCACTGATTGCGATCCCGGAGTTGGACCCGACCGTGACGGTAGCCGCCCCTGAAGTCCCGGAAACCGTAGTACTGGCCTGCACGCCCACACTGAAATCAGCGACATGGGTCGTACCGTCAGACTGTACTAGACGCGCCCAAGTAGCGGTGCCGGACGCGTTGGCGCTGGAGTCTTGCGTGATGGTCCCAGCCGTCAGCACGCCAGAAGATGCGCCAGCGGCAAACGGGGTGCCACAAGTCAATTCAGCAAGCAAGGTCGTCGCGGTTCCGCCCGTGGCGGGGCGAGTGCCGTCGTAAAAGCGCAAGAGAGCGGCATTGCCTGCGCGGGTCGTGATGGCATCCAAACGGGAATTGCGAAGAGTGGTAGCATAACCGGGCATATCAGGCCCCTTTCTTTAAGTGCTTTATAGCGTTTAGACCGCCCCGAATCAAACCGACGACAACGGCGCCGATAAGGACGTTCCAGAAATTCTTCTCTCCAGGCATAGCAGTGACGGCGGCAAGAGAGGCTAATGCCCCCTCGGCGCATCCCTGCAAGACCTTTATTCCGGTAATTTTCCAGTTCATGTAAGCCGTCCCATGAGCTTATCCCCAAACGTCTCGATTGTGGTATTGATCGTCATCTGGTTCTTTTCGATACGGTTGATCCCCGGACCGACAACCCCAACTAATTGGTCGATCTTGTCGCGCGTCATCTTGTGGAGAGTCTCGGTATTGCTTTGCGCCCTAACCCCACCCTCGGCCATGCCCAATTGAATGGATGCCAGCTTTTCAAGTACCCTGGAAATCTGTTCCATGTACTCAAGGCGGTTATGCGAATCTCTTTCTAGGCTGGCGGCGATGAGCTTTGACGCCTTGTCTTCAAGGGCTGGAGGGCGGGAGCGGACAATGTTGAACCATTTGGACGCAATGCCGTAAATCGTGGCTAAGGAACCAGCCACAAGCGCCACCCATTTGAATAAGTCAACCCATGATTCAGTCGTCAATCTTGCTCCTATCCTAAAACCGTTGCGTCGTCGTTCAATTGCCGCATGATGACCTTGAGGCCAAAGGCAAAGCCAATTTGCGGCTTATTCGCCACCATGCCGAAAGGTTCATCACCAGATACCTGGCAAAGCAGGCACGTCTCAACCCCGTCCTCACCTGGCAGGGTGAAATTCCGGCCGATCATTGTTTCGATGTCACACAGGAATTCCTCACGGGCGAGATTTTCGTCCTCGTTTTCATGGAGGTAGGCCAACCCGGAATAGTTGATCTGCTTGTGCAAAAGACCATCGGACATATCGTCATTCAAGGTCGTGGAAGGTCCAGAAATAAGGACCACGGCCGGCCTATTCGCGATTGTCGTAGGCTCGACATAGCGGTGATAGAAATCACCCATGTCATGCCGATAGCCTTCGGACTGCGTGATCTTCTTGAAATTGTGCTCGATGGCCAATCGTAGCCGAGTTTTTGCGCTTTCGCTGCGCCCGTAATTAAGGCTCATGCCGTCACCTTGTCGAAAGCGGCCTCAGCCAGTGATGTGTAAATATCACGCCCCTTGGAGTGGAAAACCTCATCGAAGAAAAGTCTTTTGCGTAGGCGCTCCGTGCCGGTCTGGTGGTATTCCCAATAGGTAGCCCCATGGTTCCCAATTTCGGCCGCAACGGTATCCCCAACCACTTGGGCGCCAGACCATAGGGATTCATAGAGCCTGCGCGATTTGATGTTGAGGCCGGTGTCATCAGCCTTGCGCCCGCTCAATTGGTCGCGCTGGAACATGCCAACAATGGCCTTTGACCCCTCGGTGAACCCATGCGCCATCTCGACACCAAAGGCACTCGGTATCCCGGCCAATTCCTTGACCACCTCGTCGGCGTTGCTCACAATGACGATCATCATTGAATGAGCCTGTTTCGGTAGGGCGCCAAGATGTCCCGGATTTCCGGCAGGCTGAAATAGTCCTTTTGCAAGTCGCCCCGGCTGGTACGGGTCACGCCGTCTTGCAGGACGTTGATATTTTCAAATGAGTCCCGATTACTACGGAAATACCTGACATGCATCTCGCATGCCATGGTCAGGTCTGGATAGGCTTCGGCCAAGCACCGCGAGGTGACAGCCGTCAGAGTGGCCGTGACGCTTGTAGGGCCAGATAGGTCGCTTACAAAGCCGTTCTTTTTCTCGATGCCAGTGAACTCGGAAATGGTCTCGCCGGCCTCGGCCACACCCCAGATCGAGTTATAGGATATCGTTCCGGATGTCGTGGCCGTGATGCATCCCACAAAGCCAGACGTCCCGCCCTGGATGTAATTCCCCACCACCATAGTTCCGCCAGCGTCCGCGCTCTTTGTCCAGGACGAGGTAACTGGGGTAGAGGCTAGGCCACCGATGTAGATGACGCGGATGCTCTTGGGGAAGACAGGGAAGCCGGAAAAGTTGTGCTCTCCGGCGTAATTCTGGAATCCGTTGGTGAAGACGATTTGGCGCTCATCGCTTGAAATGATGTAATCGGTAGGCGGGACTAAAACTTCATCGCCATCAAATCGCCCGGTGAAATCAGTGTAAACCGAAGTCACCGAAGCGATGGGATAGGCCTTCAAATTAAAGGCCGTTTGGTGCGATGTCGGATTGAGATATTCCGTGCGACTCATCAACTGCAAGGCCCCGTCCCGCTTTAACCATGAGGCTATGCGGGCCGAACAGGTCGAAACAAGACGGAGCAAAACCCCGTCCTCATCCGAAGAACTAATCCCCAGGGCTATCTTCACCCTGGCGAGGCTTGTCAGATTCACGAATCACTCAAGCCAAGTGAGTCAGAGGGTACGCATCAACCGAGAAATTGAACCCGGTCGCGATCGTGCCTGCAACCCAGGTATTCACGCGGACTTGGTTGTCATACGGGTTGAAGAATGCCAGCCACTGTTCGCCAGTGGCCGCCGTAGCGACCGCACCACCGAGAGGGGTCACCGAAGCGCCGAAGGCCATGTTTCCAAGTTCAAACCACGTGCCGGTGACAGCGGCGGTATTTGCCTGAAATTCGACGTTGTACAATTCATCGCCCGTTGCGATTTCGCAAGCAGTCCAGGTGATGCGGACGGCAAACCATCCACGACCCAGGAACACGGCGGTTTCTGCGGTATCAGCAGCGACCAGGCCAGCGGCTTTCATTGCGATGCCACCGGAACCATAATCAAGACCAAAAGTTGCACGAGCCATTGTCTACTCCTTCCCCTTGGGGAACATAAGGCGGGCTGGCCCCGCGCCTTCGATGATGTCTTGGTGTCCCGCGTAGTGCGAGAAAGAGACCGCTTTGACCGGTGCAGAGTCAACGGCGTAAGCCGGGCGATCCACGTTGAAATTGTTGGAATCATCCAAAGGGTCGAAACCCCGGGCCGGGACAGGCTTAGGGCCCGTCGGTAGCGCCACGGTTTCGACCGCTTTATTGGACTGCTTGGCCATTAGGTTAAGGCGTTCCTCACGTTGTTCAATCGGACGAACGACCGAGGACGGAGAGGAGCCAGGCCGGGATACCAATCCAGACGCGAGGTCTTGAAGTTGGTGCCGTCCATGGCGCTTTCGACCGTGGGGGCTTTGGATTGAAACAAGGTGGTCATCTCTTCGCCGTAGGTCACGGCGTAGATGGAGCAAGCCGAACCGCCAGTGTTCGCGGTGTCCGTCTCAACCACGGACAGAAGATCCGTGCCTTTGCCATCGCGCAAGACAACCCATGGAATTTCCGCATAGAAAGGGCGAAGTACGCCAAACTCATCAGGGCGCCATTGGACATTCTGCTGCCCGGTCCCATTGGTGCGGGCCAAAGTGGCCATCACCTGGAAGGGGATGTAGTTGGAATAGATGAATGTGCGGCCAGGGATCACGTCGATATAGCTCAGCATTTCATCCATCTTGGCCATGGTTGGCACGATACCGCCCGAGGTCGAGCCCATGGTAACATTTTGGGTCGTGTAGTTCTGCTGCGCCCAGGCGCGAAGACCAAGGAGCGAAGTCGAACCGGCACCCTCAAACATGTCGATGGTGAATTTTCGGGCCAATGCACGGACTTGCTGGGCCTTGTAGAACTGGACGGCATCGGGCTCTTCGGTGGCGATCTTGTCGTCGACCTGAATCTTGCCGCCATAGGCCTTGGTGATGGACGTGTAGGGCTTGACCGTGCCATTGCCGGCGGTGAAGTCAGAGCCGATTGCGCGGACGCCCACATTGGAGTCAAGCTGGTCCTCAAGGGACCAACGCATGATGCCGCTCGGACGAGCGACCACGGGGGCCGTGCTCAGCGGGTGGTAGGTGGATGCGTAAAGCTGGATAGTCGCACGAGCAGGGCCTTCCGGCATCAGTTTCGTGGACTCAAGGAGAGTCAGTGCAGCCATGGAAGGCTCCTATCTAAAGGAGCGAGGTAGGGTCAGCCAGTAGGCCGTTTCCGCTCGCGCCGGGTGATTTGATATCTCGCCCAGAGCCTTGACTTCCCGATGACTTTTCCAGATGCGGATTTGACTTGAGGAACGCGGTAACCGCCTCTTCCGCATTGCGGGCCTTCACGGCCTGCCCTGCGTCATTGACTCGATGAAAAAAAGGTTTTCCGTCTTCCCCGTGACCGACAAGGCCCTCGGAGATCATCAAGGTCACCACCTGATTGGGGTTGTGGGACCTTGATGCGCTAGCCCCGACGATCTCATTTCTGAGTTCTGTGGCTCGCTTGTCGGACTCCGCTTTAGACGCCCTCTCTTCGGCTAGCCTATTCTTCTCTATGAGAGAATCAAGCTGTTCCTTCAGTTGCAAAAACTCCGGGGAGTTCCCGCTTCCTGATTTCTTGAGCGCGTCGAGCTGCGACGACATCCCTTTTTTCTCGGCTTCCCAGGCTTCGCGCTGTCGCGTCAAATCAAGGTTATTGGCCTTGATTGTGTCGACTACGCTGGCCTTGTCTGCCCAGTCTTTGATTTCCTGTGCCAATTCCGGCTTGTCATGGACAAGTTCCAGTATCTGCTCTAGGGGCATCCGTCAAGTTCCTTTTTGACAGTATTTGAGGCGGTCCTTTGCCTCTGAACACCAAGGGTAAACCATCGCGTAGCGAATAACAAAAACAAAATGGTTATACATTCGGTTTTGCTGTCATTGCGGCCTTGGCTTCTTCGCTTGGAGAGACCTCGCCGGCATCGATCTCTTTATCGATCTCCTCCTGAACGCTCTTATCCTGGGTGATGTCTGCCGTCACCCGCTTGTAAGCCGTGGCGATCGCGGTCTTCGACGGGTGGCCGGTAGCCTTTAAGTCTCGGATTTGCTGGATCTTATCCGAGAATGTGCGAACGTCGAAGCTGGGCGGGTAGGAGATGCTGACCGGGTCGGTGATTTTCAAGATTGACTTCCAGATATTCACGACCTGGACTTCAAAGGCCTGCAAGTCCATCGCGTGACTGTATAGCGCCGCGTCCATATCCGCAAAGTCATAGGCCTTAGCAATGCCGGATTGAGGCTGTCCTTCTGCCGGCTTCGCCTGTGGCGCCGTGGCCGCGTCTTTCCCTGTGGCCTCGGTATCAAAAGCCCATTGGAAATACATGTCGGCCCGCTCTCGGGCCTTATCGACGACAGTGATATCCTTGGTCAGGTATTCCGGCTTTTGGCCCATATCCTGAATCGGGATAACACTTTTGACTTCCTTGCGTTTGACCGCCATCTCTGGCAAATTGGTATCGGGATCTCGCGGAAGCTCTCGGATGCTGGTATCAACGTCATTGATATTGGCAAGCAAAAGGCTCCCGTACTTCATCACCTCGACGTCAGCGATTGACCGGAGATTGTTCCCCATGATGAGGTAGCGAGATGAACTGAAAAATGTGGCCTTGCCTATGGTCTTCCCTGGGTCAATGACAAAGCTGGCCTGGATGGCGACCGGAACCATACCGAAACCATGGTCGAACCGTTCTGCCTCTTCCCCTCGTTCATTGTGCCGTATGTATTCCTTCTTGGTCCAGGTGACGTACTCTACCGATTCGTCAGGTATTGCGGAAAACGGGTCGATCCGCTTTATTGCTGCTCCCTGCTTGTATCGGAACCACTCAAGAGACCCATCACTGGCCCACTCGAAGTCCTTGACCTGCTCGGGGTGGAGAATGGACAGGTACGGCATGCCGCTTGCCCGCTCCTCGGCTTTGTTGATTGCTGCGGTCCTCGGCTTGTCCACAACGGCGAAGACCGTCCCATAGGCCTTTAGGATTGGGCTGGCCATGTTCTTGACGAACTCGTTAAGCGATTGGCCCGAAAGGTCAGCCTTTTCAAACAAGGCCTTTATATCCTCATTATCCGTGATGCGCGAGACGCCACGGCGAAGGATGTATTGACCCATGACTGAAATCAAATCCTGTGAGGGGTTGTAAAATCCCATCAGGAACGCGCTTTTCCGGTCCTCTTTCTGGGATAAGTCTTCATTTGGGAGCTTGAGGAAAAAGGTTGGGTTTGAGTATTCACCCTCCTCTTCTTCTACCAGCGTTTCAACACGTTCCCAAATTGGCCGGACTTCCTTAATCTCTTCATGGTCATGCTCTAAAACTGCAACGCTTACGTTAGGCATACATCCCCCTTAGAATGTTTGGCCACCAATTCGGCCGGAACCAGTGATTGGGTATTTGTAGTCGATAAAGTATCCGAGAGCATCGGAGCAATGCCCAAGCATCGGGTCAGAGAAATTCCCGTTTAGATATTCCTCGGTGGTGACTCGCTGCAAGTCGGAAATGATGGCCTTAGCCCGTTTGCAGATGTAAAGCCCAACCTCGCCCGCGGCGTTCTTTAGCCTGGCGTTGACCGCGTTCAACCTGTCCTTGCGCTTGGGGTGCGCTGGCTTTACCCTGACTTGGAATCCCTTGGCATGGGAAAAGGCCTGGCGAATGAGCGCGATATCAGTCTTTGCCGCGCCGTGGGCTGACCTGGAATTGCACGCTGGGTCTGGGTAAACCGTGTAATGATTATTGGCCCCATTGGCATCGATTATCCGCTCACATGCTGCATTTGTATCGCAATTGCGGAATGCGTAGGCGTCAATGATTATCGGGCAAATCCGGCCATTGATTAGCCGCTCCTGGATGACCACGGAACACATGGGATCATAATTGAAATCCATGCCAATGACGACGTCCAAGGCTGGGTCTATGGCCATATCGTCTATCAGGTTCGCATTACTGAATGCGTAATAAGCAAGGCCATCGAAGCCCTCAAATGACCCCTCGTATTCCTGCCGGAACGTCTTTTCATCCATCGACCGCTTGGCCGCCTCGATCTCTTTGGCCGGCAACACATCGGAGGAAAACCAATGGTAATAGCACCACTCCGGATCGGCGATGCACTCGCAAAATGAGCCAATACCTGGGAGCGTTGTTGGGATTGACCCATTGCAGGCGTATAGGGCCATGTTGTAGAGCTTATCCCTCCCCTCGGGAACGCCGTCAAGTATCGCCCAGCCATTGGTATCGGACAGGACGGGACGGATATTCGCCTCCCATCCTCCATTCTTGGTGTCGTCGAACTCGGTTATGTGGCACCCGTGCCATGGCTGGCCCTCGATGCGCTGCGGCTTGTCCAGGCCCAAGACCCAAATCTGGGTGCCGTTGAGCATGGTCACAAAATGATCGGACTCGCTGGGCTCTCGCCCCCAAAAGGCCTTAGTATTTGCCTTGAGCCGGTCCCAGAATATAGCCTTGGCTTGCTGATGGGTTGGGGCGGCCTGGAAATATCGATGGCCTGGGTTCCTCAGCGCGGCCTTGAGGACTCGACGGGAACTGATCAAGGTTTTACGGCTTCGGCGCCCAGAGGGGACCACAAAGAAACGATGCGTCGAATCATTCAGAAACCGCTTTTGGATGTCCGTCAGCCCAACCAAGCGAACTGGGAGAGTGTCAGCCATCGCGAGATTCTAAGGCATCGGCTACGCGCCGGAGATTGTCAACAATGGCAGATTCGTCTGGGCGCTCTTCGGGTGTCTTATCGGTCTGGTTCAGCCAGTTTTTGCCTAGCCAAATGAGCATTGGTACGCTTCCAGCTAAAGCGGTCTGAAGTTGGGCGCGACGCAAAGAAATCTTCCCATTCGCGCTTTTTGCCTCGTAATAGTCCGCAAATGTGGTGTTTTTGTCCCTTTTGCATGCTCTTTCGATAGTATCCTCGGATATCCCTGTTACCCCGGAAATCTCCTTGAGAGTGGCGCGTATGCCGCAAAGCTCATCGACCAATTCCCAGGGAATGCTAATCCTTGGCCTGCCCATTTTAGCGCTCATGGGACATCCTTAGCATAATTCCGCGATGGACGTAAAACCCTCTACGAATGAGGCCCTTTTTCTCCAATCCCAATAGGATTACTTGGATGGTTCTAGGCCATCGGATGCCGGTTTCCTTGCGGATTTCGGACAATGTGGGTGGTGATTCGCCGGAGGAAAGGCGGAATGAAATAAACCGGAACACTAGCGCTTGCCGCGCCGTCAAAGCATTCACGTAGGCTATACTACGCGAACCGGTCTATTTTGTCAAGCTTGTCAATAGGGTATTATGGCCTCGTGCTCCACAACAGTTTTACCCACATGGCGCCTTTGACTGCGTAAAAATCAGCTCCCAGCACCGCGACCTTTGCCGAATCCGGCTCGAAGGTGCGGCAAATTACCTCAGTCTCGACCATTAGGCTATCGATTACATAGGCTAAACACCTTTTTGGAGGCGACGCTAGCCGGAAGGTAAAGAGCAGCCCGCTCCGAGTAGCGACAGTATCACCACCTTTGACTATGGCCCCGCTTTGCTCCATCTCTCGGACGTGGTATACCTGGGAAAATTCGGTTTGTGGTGGGCTATCCGGTCCCATAAGGCACCCGGATAGCACCAAAGCCGCGCATGCCACTAATCCGAACTCCCAGCCGGCGCCATCGTTGAGCCACTTGAGGAATCGCTTGATTAGCTTCATTTTTGGCCTCCTATGAACGTGCCGGCTATCCAAAAGGTCATGAGGAAGAGGGTGGCGATGATAGCCAGGCCCTGGGCGGTGGTTGGTGTGACTTGTGCCGCGTGAGCGGCGGTGGTCAGGGTGTCCATGGTTTATCCTTCTCCTTTGGTCTGGGCCGGATATGGATGCGGAATTTTGACGATGACATGATCCATTGACCCACACCCCATCGCGTCGCAATTGTGTGACGACTCCGTTAACTCGTCGCTCTCGTCCGGCTCACCGAGGATCACGATGTTTTTCCCATCAGCGAATGCCTCTACTGGCGCGAATCCTTTAGGGACTCGGTCAAGAGGTCCGGGAAGAGGGCAATCCGAAGGCATGACTCCATCGCCACTTAATCGCCTTGGCACCAATTTCCCGTTTTCTTTCCATCCTTCCATTTTGGCGCAAAATAGAGGTGCGTTTCCTAGGAAATATGTCCCATGTGGGCACCCGATGCAGGATTTGATCTTTTGGATTCTGTAGTCGAATTTACCCATTTGCTTCCTCCATGGTCTGGGATTCCAGAGTTTTTCGGCCCCAGAATTCTGGCTTCTTCTTGACGCACGTCCGGCACTCGGTTTCCTCGAAATAGCCCTTAGGAACCACACAGGCGCAAACGTCGGGGTCGGGTTGGGCAACCTGTAAGAGAGGCTTACAAGTTTGGGCCTTGGCCTCCAGCCTGGCCTCAAGGTGCTCGATGTAGGCGATGAGGTCGGGGATGTCCTGGCGAGCATGGGCGCAAAAGCTGGCGTCTGCTAGGTCTGGAGAACCGTCCGGACAGCTACCAAAGGCTACTTGGCCCCTCTGCGCCTGATCAAGCATAGCTCCATCCTCTACTACAAAAGAGGTCCACGGCCCTTTGGTCGCCGCGCTCTCCCTGGCCTTTATGGCGTCGATGTCTGGTCGCTTCATTTGGCTGGCTCCTGTGGCCCTATGTTCGTGATTACCCCAACAATTTCAGAGCCTTGCATAAAGGCTATGGTGTCTTTGGGAATGGCGTCCGAGACGATGACTCTTGGCTCCACCCCCATTCTATCGCGGTGGGCCTTGAGGGTGGCGGCGAGCTTGCATCCTGGGAAATGGCCTCGGTCCTCATCTTCCCCGCAAATTGGGCATCCGATTTCTCCTGCATGCTCAAGTCGTTTCAGGATTTCCATCGTGCCCACTGGGCAGGCCTCAAAGTCGGTGTCTGGCATGGCTAACCTTTCGCTTTTTCGATCAAAGTGGAAAGAGATATTTGGATAGCCGATGCAACCTTTTTAGCGCATGGCTGGCAAAGGTCGAATTCTGAGTTTGTGCCCTCGGACCCTTGGGGCCTGGCTTTCGGGGTTCCTCAATGGTGGCGTCAGGGTGTATCAGCCAGACGTGGCGGTTATTGGGCAGCCTGGCCGATTTTGGCCGTGGCGTGATGCGCTTGGCCTTGATCGCGGCATACACGGCCTGAGCGGTTATTTGGGGCGTCTGGAGGGCCCCGAACTGGGAGGGAGTGAGCATGTGGTTAGGTCTCCTGCCGCGTAGTGTAATTTTCGGCCATCTCCGACCACTCGAGCATTACCATATCCCTATTGGCCAGGTAAAACTCCTGGCACATTTTGTCGCAAACGCAATTCGAGAGAGCCAGCAGGCTGGCAGACTCATCGCTCGGGCTCACGTTCTCAGCGGCCAATTTACCCGCAATTTTGCGGGCTAGGCTAAGCGTGTTCGTTTCCATTGCGCCCCTCGTTCGCCCGGCGTCATTGCCGGTCACCCCTCTGCATCCTCCGCCGGGCTTGGGACCGGCTTGCTGCATTGATGAGGCCCCACGATGGGGGCCGGAATCAAATCAGTACGATGCCACACTCCAGACGATCTCTTTAACGCGCTCGGTATAATCCTCGTCGTCCTCGACCTGCTCCTTGGCGATGGCCAGGAGGGCCTCCAATTGGCGGCCGGTGATGCGGTGCGTCGCCTCGGCGTATCCGCCGCTATTGCCAACCCACTTGACATAAGGGGCGCGCAAGACGGCGCGGTCGGCATAGAGCTTGATCGTCCACTCGCTATCGTAGATTCCGACTTTGACGCTGTCGGTCCAGGTGGCGATGATTTTGCGGCTGGCGGTCGTCTTGGTTTCCATTTTGGTCTCTCCCGGTTCCCACGGCTACATTGCCGTGGTGTTTTTGAGCTGGCGTCATTGCCGTTGCTCATGTGTAAATAATACAGCCATAAATCATATCCGGCAACCATTTTCTTCGCCCCGCAAAAGATTTTTCTCTCAGCGGTAACCTTTGGATTTTTAGCCAGATTTCGCCACTTTTGCCGGGTCATCAACGATCGTTATCCATCCCTCAACCCCCAAAACCCGCTTGGCGAACATCTCCGGCTCTGGCATTACTGCCTCCAAGATGGCGCGGAAGGCCAGCCGAGAGCCAACGATGGACACCGGCACGCCGTCCTGGTCGTGGCAAATCTCTTGGCCGGGGAGGATACAGCCTAGCGTGTCATCGTCATAATTGCCTGCATGCACCAGCACGTCGAAACGTCCTGGGACGTCATACAGGCGCAGGGATAGGCCGTGCTTGGGACTGTTTTGGCATACCAACCTATACCGGCCAGCCTTGATCGCCGTGTCGCTCCTGCTTACCTGGGCCAGGTTTGGGGTATAGGCTGGCTCCATGGTAAAGGCTATGCGCTCCTCCCGGCCATCGACAAACAACTCGCCAAACGTCCGCTTGCCAGGCACGTAGATATTTCGCCTCAAGGTCATGTCTTTGGCTCTGCTCATTTTTCCCGCACCGTGTACCCCATGGCCGGGGCTGGCTTGGACCGCTCGGCCTGGTGCTCCCTGGCGATTCTGGCGATCCGCTCGTCGTCCAATGGGTCTCTCCCCCTGGTCTCCGTGATGCAATTGCCGCAAAACCAATTGCGCGGGGCTGGCGGGTACTTACCACACCGCTTGCAGATGTCCACCCCGGCGCGTTTTCGCTTGTAAATAGGCCGGTCCTCGTCACGCATGCGCCACCCGCTTACCCTTCGGCTTGGCCTCATTGCCTAGCATCTCGTATGCCGTCTTCTGCTTGAAAAAAAAAAAAGCTACTGATTCTCTTTGCGCCTCGGTCATCCGACCCCAGTCTACGCACGCGCGGAAATGAAGTCGGGCGTTCTTGATCTCCGACTGCACCTTTTCCATGAAAATCGCTTTGTCGCTCTTGCGGTTGTGTGATGTCATCTCACCCTCTCCCTAGCGGCCTTGTCCCGCCGTATTGCCTCGCATGTCTTATCCTCCCAGTACTTACGCGCCGTCCTCATTTGCTGGGGCGATACTCGGATGATCTCGGTTATCCTGGTGAGGTCTTCGCAAGCCTTGCAGCTACGCCCGGAGTATCCGCCCTTGCTGCCCTTGCCGAATAACTTTGGAGGGCGTCCGCAGGTCTTGCAGCACAGCGTGCCGCTGTCAAAAGGCAATTGCCTTGGGGCTTCAAAGCGCGGCATCTTTCGCCTCCATCGGTATCTTGTCCATGCACCCAAGCAAGTCCTTGGGCTTGTGGAAATTCGCACAGGAAACCCAAGGCCCGCCCGTGGTCCGAAACACGAACCGCGCGCACTCGTCACGCTGGGGGCAAATCTCGGATTCCCCGTCCCCGCCTGTGCATCGGCTTACGTCGTTGAGGATGTGGGTGAGGCGGATCATAAGTCCATTTTCTCCTGCACCGCTCTCTCGGTAACTCCCGCGATACTGCCATCGTCGGGCATCATGCTACTCGGGAGGCGGTAATTTCCCATCAGCATAAAACTCAAGTCTACGGCCCAGTCATACCAGATTTCTAAGTGATGACCAAGCCCTACACGATCGGCCTTCTGGTGGACATTGTATGGCAATAGCCATAGGTCAGCCAGGTAATCGAAAGCCTCGGCGGCCTGCGGTTCGGCTAAAGCCTCAAGCGCTGAGGCGTGGGTGATCATTTGTGGACCAAAGCCTTTCCGCAATATGGGCAAAAGTTATACCCGTTCCCAAATCTGTCTTTTCGCCTACCATTGCACGAGACAACAATCAACATCGGGACGCGCCCAACCTGCTCCCATACGCATTCCCCACGAGACTTTATCCGGTCATTCATTTCGGCAGTCATTGCAGCTTGCGCGTCAACGCTTGGGATTTCTGATATATCGTTTATCAATTTCGTCCCTCGTTCCCTTTATGTAAGGTAAAATGTTACCCGCGTTTTGGCTCTGGAATTATTTGCCTGCGAAGTCGATTATTTCTTTTTCGACTTCCTGCCATCCGTAGCAAACTCTGACATCTAAGCCGCGATGCCATTTCTCTTGATTGGGCTGAACCTTCCCTGCCTCAGTCTTGATTTCAATAAATCTGACCACGTTATCCCCGCTCTCGCATTTTCGGAACAACATGAGATCAGGAGTTCCCGCCAAGTAACGGGCCACAAAAACCCGCGTCCATGCCGGGGCACCCCAAGCCAAAAAGGATAGGAGCTTATCCGGGATTCGAAACCACCGGATGCCGAGCGCATCGCACAAGTCCTCTGCCCGCGCCTGGATGTCCTTCTCGGGCTCCGTGGCCTTTCGCTTGGGCGCCTTGCGGGTTTGCTTTGTGTCCTCCACAATCGCCCCGGAGACGCCCTTGAATGCGTCCTTCCACTTGGTGTTACCTCGCTTCACTTTGGCCACGCACGCACAATCCTGTATTTTCCGGTTCTGCCTTCAATCATGTCAACGCCAAGAGCCTCAAGGATTCCGCTGGCGGACTCGATGACGTCATGGGATGGCATTACTTCCGAAGTGTTGTGCCATGCCGCCCAAGCCTTGGCGAATACCAAGGCCGCGCTGTGGACTTGTGCCGACCTGGACGTATCCATAAGGCCTTTTTTGACTGCTCTCATTTTCTTCTCCTTTACCACCGCCCTCATGTGGCTACCTGTCGCGATGTGGTGGGACATTTCGGGTACACCCATTTCCCGCACCGCTTGCAATTTGATCTCTTCCACTCAAGATTGGAATAGTAAACGTGATTCCAAATGTGGCCATAGAAAAAGCAAACCAATTTATTCCACATTACGCCCCGCCTTTCTCGATGATTGAGTAAAATGCCAATGGCAAAACATTACGCCTTGCAACCGGCTCCATTGCCTTAAAAAATGCCCCCCGCAATTGGTCTAATTTATTGTGCTCAAATAGCTCTCGGATGATGAGGCGAACCGATGCGTCGTGTACTGCGTCAATCGTCCAAGCCATCACGCGCCCCTCACCAGCCACACCACGGCCAGGCCAATAGCGAACACCCCAACGGCGGCGAGTAGGCCTGCGATGGCGTGAATTAGGCGTATGGTGATTTCACATACCTCGGCACCGGTCATTGGTGCTGGCTTTGGTGCTTCGATAGGCCCGACAAATTGCTTGAATCTGCCGTCCTGCTGCTGGTCTATAGCTCTCCGATGCAATAGCTTTAAATTTGGGTCTCCCAAAGCTGCACCAATACCAGAAAGCCCGCTGCGCATGCGGTAGTCCATTTGTTCGTCTTCTTCCCTGCTCATTTCCCAGCCTTTCTTTTCTCTACCTTGCGAAAACTCGCCACACCACGCGGAACAATATTCCAGCCATTTACTCGGCGGGATGAGTCGAAAACATCTAGAATATTTCCATACATTGTCGAGAATGTTCTCAGGTCGTACAAATCCCCATCTCGGTATTTTTCACCGACGCGCATCCTTCGATATCCTTTAGGACATTGGACCACTACAATCTGCGCCTTATTCATTCCCCGCCTCGCCTTCCTTGCCGCAATAATCGCATTTCCCGTTAGTCCTGGATGCATGCCGGCAATAATCGCACTTGTTACACTTCATCACCCCAAGACCGTCATGATCTGCTTGAGCTTCGCCGCATTTCGGACATCCCATAAACACATGGTCAAGAGACGCGACAATGCCTTCCTTGTTCTTCTTTTCCGCCTTGCAAAATGCCAGAGCAACCCGAACGTCATCTTTCATGGTCTGGAAATGATCTCGAACATCCCGAACCGTCATCCCATCGATATGCTTTTTCTCGTACCTGTCCAAAAGGCTTTCGAGTACCACGATAGCGCCATTGACGCCTAGGTTTTCGTAGGTACTCATGGCTTCACCTCTTCCTTGCCCACCTGGTCCAGGATGTCGGCGATGGCGCGGAGGGTTGACGATGATGTGTTGGATTCACTCATCCCTAGGTGATGCCTAATTGTCGTAAGGCACCCGCAAGGAGCGTAACCAACCACGCCAACAATCTCAACACTTTCAGCCCCGGATAATTCCGCGATCTTTTTCTCTGCTTCTTCTCTCGTCATCCTTCGCTCCTCGTTTAGGCGATGCCCGTCGCCTGCGGTTTTACTCGTAGCTCTCCGCTACCTTTTCAAACATCTTGTATGCCGCATTATCGAGCATTAAGCCCGTGTTTTCTAATGCCCACTTAACCCAAGAATAATCGTTCATGATTACCGATCTGACCTTGAATCCTTTGTGCTTCCCAAAAGGCATGATATCTTCTGGTCCCAGAACCTTATACCCGTTTCCCGCTCTGTCTCCCATACTCTCCCTCTCGGTTTAAATGCCCAGCCGCCTGGCTAGGGCTGCTTCTTGGTTTTGTGCCACTTCTTGAATCCATCAGTCAATGCCGGTATAGCTGGCCGCATGAACTCGGACACCTTCGCGCAACATGCATGAAACTGCTCATGAGTCATCACGAATAGGTAATCCGCATGGCTGGAAATTCCCGTTCGATTGGTTGGGTTGTATCGCAAGTCGGCCTGAAACATTGCAAGTTCCCAAACTTCATGCATTAAAGTGCAAAAGCAAGCGTACCAATCACTCGACTTCTTTCCAGCCCCAACGCTTATAGACGCGCATTTACCGTCGCTTGGTATGGCTATGAATTCTCCTCCAGTTCCATCGCGAAGAATCAGGGTCACGCTTTGCCACCCCATTTCAAAGTGGCCAATCACGATTTCCTTTTTCATATCCCCAACCTTTCCGCCAGCGCGGTGACTCGTCTCTCATACTCCTGCGATGACTTGGCCTCGCGGTCGATCTGTTTCTTGCCTGCCTCATAGAGGCGGAGGCGGGATTGGTAGGTCATGGCATAAATCCTTCGTCGTCTTTTTGTGATCCTTTTATCGCCTTCAAGTAATAATCTTTGTCTTGTGGGTCCAAGTCATAAAATCGTGACCTCTGCCCGTCAAACAAAGTTAAGCAAGTACCTTCACCGCCTGAACGGTTTTTCCTTACAATAATTTCCGTCACAAATTCAAGCCGTTCGTCTTTTTTGAACTTTCCGTTATACTTGGAATGCCTGTAAATCATGGTCACGGTATGCGCATCGCTTTCAATTCCGCCACATTCCCGCAAGTCGGATTGAATCGGCCGCTTATCCTCTCGGCGCTCACAGTCACGCGAAAGGCTTGCAATTGCCATCACTGGCAAATCCAAATCCCCAGCGATGAATTTCAAACCCTTGGATATTTTATCAACCTCCTGCGTCCTGTTTTCCGTTTTTCCTAGGGTGGTCATAAGTTGCAGGTAATCGACAATGACCATGGATAGACCGTACTTCTTTTTCAGTCGTCGGCATTGGAGTAAAATCTTAGATGTGCTGGTGGCGGAATAATCACTCATCCAAATTTTCGATTGGGCAAGGTCTTTCATCGCCTGACCTATCTCAAATTGCTTAGCCTTCAATACCGATGCGTTCCGCATTCCATTCGTCGGCATGCCAGGCACTTCCATCGCGATAAGCCTCTCGGCCTGCTCAATCTTTTTCATCTCCAGAGAATAACTGGCTACCGTCTCCTGTGACCTTCTTGCCATTTGCAGGGTGAGCATGGATTTACCCATCGCCGGACGGCCGCCGAAGACATTGAGCGTCCCCGGCCGGAATCCGCAAATCATGGCATCGTATCCCGCCAAGCCAGAGGTGACCCCGATTATTCGGCCGGACGAAACCTCGTGCCACTCCTTGGCTGATTCTCGCAAGATTTCAGACATGGGCTGTAAGTCGCTGTTTTTGTCGTCCTGGTCTCCTAGGCCTAGGATTGCTCCTTGAATCGATTCTATGGCCGTTTCTGCCGGTATGGTGGTGTCCCAGGCCATTTCCGTGGCGGCCGAAAGCGCGGCTATGGTCTTTCTTCGGTCTGAATAGCTCTTGACCTGCTTTGCATGGTCGGCCACGGCCGCCGATGACCAAACCTCGCCAAGGATTGGGACCACGGCCGCCTCGGCCGAAGTACGGCCGGAGGCCCGCAAAGCCTCGGTAACCGTCAGCCCGTCAGCCTGCATCCCTTGGGATTTAACCTGCATGATAGCCCGGAAAATGTCCGCGTGGCGCGCGAAATAAAAGTCTTCGGCCGTCAAAATCTCCATGGCGGTATCGCATGCCTCTGGCTCCAGCATTGCGGCTCCAATGACATGGCGCTCAAGGTCGAGAGAATGCGGGGGAACGCGGATCATTGGTATTGCCTCATGGTTCTCTCGATGTCGGCCGCCGCATCGCTATTCCCGTTTCGGTCTGGGTTGTCGGCCGACTTTCTCTTGTCCGCCACCACCGGCTTAGGTGGTGCGTTCCGTTTAGCCTCCAGCCAAACAGGGTCGGGCATTTTTGCCAACCACTTATCGAAATCGGTTGGGTAGTCGTTTTGTTTCTCAAGCCCGGCCGCCTCAACCCATGGGAAGTCCGGAGCTCGGCGAATGGCGGCCATAGTTTCGGATTGGCTTTGTGTGGTAAACCCCTGAACCTGCCGACCGGCCTTAGACCATCTCGGATAAGCATCCATCACGGCTTTCGCTTTAGCGTCAATGCCTGGGATGAATGCGTATGGCTCTAACGCGCGCGCGTCTTTATTCTCTTTTTCTTCTTTCTTAATTCCAGTTAAACGATCTTCATCTTCACCTTCCGCGCGGAAGGGGTTGGAATTTGGATAAGCCGGTTCTGGAATTTTGGTTGGAGTTTGGTTAACCAAATTCGGATTACCACCCTTTGAACCGCATTCTTTACGGATTTTCCTTATCTCCTCATCCCGAACCATGCGGCGAGACATGATCGCACCTGTCTCTGGATCTCGAGAAGCGACCCCATAGGTTAGGAGCGTGGTTAACGTGGTGGTTAGGATTTGGTTATCCAAACCAAGAAGCCGCGCTAAGGCTTCATCAGGCATTGCCTTTCCATTAAGCACCAAAACGCCTCGGCGTTCCGACTCATGCATTAAGCAAATGATTTCAAACCAGACGCCACGGTCATGGAATGACAAGGATTGGACGCCTGGGTCTTTTCGCCAGTCGCCTGGATAAAATTGGAATGCTGGGAGTTTAGCCACTAACGCGCACCAAATGACACCCACCCAAGTGAAATAGCAAACGGTCAGGCACGACTATCGGCTCTAGCTCGGTGGGTGTCATTTGGTGGTCGCTGTGCTAAAGTTCATGTCGTGCCTGGTTTCCAATGTAACCCACCCCGCGGGCAAAGTCAAGCGGGGAGCTGGGGATTTTCTGGCGGGAATGACTTGACAATCGGAAATCACGGATATACCATTCTCCACATGTTCACGACACATCTACCGCAACTCCCACAGGCACCCGACAAGGGCTAGGAGTCGCGCATTTTGTTTTGTGCAGGCCCTGGTCCAAAAGACCGGGGCTTTTTGTTTTTCAGTCTGTGGGTCAAAGGTTGACCGCTTGTCTTGGGAACAAGCCTATGCGTGTTCGAGTCGCGCCAGACTGACCAATATCGAGGATAAGTAGTCGGGTGACTATACCGGTCATGGGACCGGAGAGGCGGTTAGACTCCGCGCCCTCGAACAAATCGCGCTGCTGATGGAACGGCAGACATGGCGGTCTTAGAAACCGCTGCCGAAAGGCGTGGGAGTTCAAATCTCTCGCGGGGCACCAAATAAGCCTGGGTAGCACAACGGTAGTGCAATCCCTTTGTAAGGCATAGGTTGCGGGTTCAAATCCTGTCCCAGGCTCCAACCGTCCCCGTAGTCGGCCAATTGGTTAGGCCCCCAGCCTGTGACGCTGGTGATTCGAGTCGATGGAACAAAAAGAAATCCTCGGGAACTTTGGTTATATTAACCACGTCGGCGGCTGAAATAATGCCGGTAGCTACCGGCGACCTCTTGACCATGTATCCCAAACTTCGAGCTAATGGGGCCGACTAAAATCGGTGGCCATTTGCGGACCAGTAACCCGAGAGCACGAAAAGCCGCCCTCGGAGGAAGGCGGCGAAGGGTGGTGAATGTGGTGCCAGCCTAAATCAGGTGGCCAACATTTGAAATAGCGTCCAAGGCCTTGTCGATCTCCGGGTTGGCGTCCAAGGCTACAAGCGCTCCGTTGATGAGCTTTAATTGCTCCTCAAGGTTCACCTTCCGCGACTCCAACTTTTCCCGCATGGTCATACTGCGAACAGCAACCGGACCACATTCCGTCAATGATTTTCCAAGGTATCTATCGTTCATATCCATCCTCCTTCGTTTCCCGGAAACCGTCCGGGGCGGGTTAAACTTTTACTTACTGTCCGCATTGGTTAAGGCTCCGGGCGGAACCTTGCCTAATGTTGTGCCCCCTACGCCGGTTAGCAAGTCGGCGAACCCTTCCGAAGCTAGCGCTACGACGCGGTTTCCTTTGTCATAGCAGTCTCCAAAAACCGGCTTACAGGCAATGTCGGCGTAGAGGGTCTTTTACTTCAATCCTTCAAACCATTCTTCGATTTCGGATTCGTCCAGCTTGTTCCGGTCGCCTCCCGAATCGTCACACAAATTAACGTCGGCCATACCGCCCGGTATCAGTCCCCTGCCGCGCGCGTCCTGCTGAAATACCGCCTGGGCCAATTGGATGTTCTCAGGAGGCCCGCCGAGGTCGTACAGGGTCATGTGGCTCATGGTTTCCCGTCCTTCCAAATGGTCTTCACTTGCCCGCTGGCTGAGTCGAGGACGCGGACGGCGCAACCATTGGCCACGGCTCGGGTATCGCAGCTTACCAAATTGTTGCTTTCTGAAAGCGAGTTCCCAATCATATATCCAGCGATACCGAAAACGGCGGCGACAATAATGATAGCCGTTATGACATCTTTAATGTCCATCACTTCGCCCCCTTCTCTAGCAAGGCGATGAAGGCCGGGTCGGTGATCTTGGTGCAAGACTCATGTCGCCATGTGTATTTCTCGTCTCCAGTATGAACGCCATCCCTATGGGTGCATTTTCTTGGGCGCTCAGAGGCCCAGAACCAATCGCCGACCTTGATTTCCCTCTCCTTCCGCTGCCTCTCGACCTCGGCCACGACCTCGGGCAGTTGGGCGATGCGGGCCGCTTCGGAGAGTGGGATGCTTGGCGTCTTGTCGCTCGATGCGTTCGATATTTCACGGATGGTAATAATCACCTTTCCCTCCTTGGCCTTCTCGGCCTGCTTCTCCGCTTCCGTCATCGGGCGGCGGTATTTGTTCCCTGTTCGCACGGCTTCGTCAAAGTCTTTTTGATCAAAAACGTCACCGTAGTATTCGGTATTCATGATTGAATTTGAAGTCCATGTACCATCATCACATAGAAGCTGAACTCCAGGGCATCGGCATATCGCCTTAGTCCAGCCATCCCCGTAATCAAACCCGTCTGGCCCTATCATGCCTTGGTCTCCTGGGGCTTGTTCAGGGCGGCGATAAGGGCGTCGGCTTGCTCGACGGCTGTTTCTGCGACCCTTTCCGCGCCGACAGGGTTTTTCGATAGTATCCCCTGCATCGCGGCCATTGCGAACGCCGTTCGCATCAACCATGCCGGATAGCTTTTTCATTTGGTCAACTTGTCCGCTTCGAATTCGATCAGTTTCGCCAGGTTTTCGATATTGACCTTGACCAATCGCTCCACATCCTCACCCTTCGGCGTGGACATGGGGGGCAATTGCAGGCCGCGCACCACCTTGGCAAACTGGAGCCACTTTTCCGCGTCGGGCTTGGCCGCTTCGATTGCCGCCAGGCGCAAGGCTTCGGCTTTCGCGTTAGCCTCTTCGCGCTTCCGGTTTTCCTCGGCTTCCCGCTCCTTGCGCTCCGTTTCGGCCTTGGCTTGCGCTATGGCGTCCTCCCTGGCCTTCTCCGCTGCCTTGGCGGCTATCTCAGCCTCCCGAGCCTTGCGGGCCTCCTCGGCCACCCTGGCGGCTTCGTCGGCCTCTTGCTTGGCCTTGGCGTCGGCAATGGCTTTTTCCTTGCGGGCGATTTCGGCCAGTTGGGCGTCAATCTTGGCTTGAGTTTCTTCCTGGGCCTTCCGCTGGGCCTCCAGGCGCTCCGCTTCCTCGCGGCGGGCCTTTGCCTCGGCTTCGTCGGCTAGGCGCTTGCGCTCGGCTTCCTCGGCTTGCAGGCGGGCCAGTTCGGCGACTTGGCGCTGGCGCTCCTCATGCTTGGCCGTCTCGACCTTCAAATGGGCCTCGTAATGGGCATCGGTCATGAGGACCAGGGCCGGGTAATCGACCACGGATTCCACGGCCTTCAATGCTTCCACCCGCGCCCGCATCTTGGCGTCGATTGCCGCTTGCTTTTCCTTTTTGATACGGTCCTCTTCGGCCTCGTACTTTTCGCGCTCGGCCTTGAGATGAGCCAAAAGAGGGGCCGTGTCGCCCTGCAATCGCTTGGCCTCGGCGTCAATCCAGCGCCCAAGACTCAGAACGGGGGCCTTCACCTTTTCCCGCTCTTCCTCGATGTCGGCGGCGATTCCCTTGACGGCGATATGCGCGGCCTTCACCTGCTCATAATTCGCTTTGTCGGCGATGCCAAGGATTTTCAAGCTGCCGTAATTTTCTTTGGCCTTCGCGATCTTCTTGTCGAAGTCCTGGTAAACCTCGACAGCCTTTTTCTCGATCACCGTCAGGTCTTTGGTTTCAATGTTTTCGTCTATGGCAATCAATGATGACATTTTTGTCCCTCGATTTAATGGTGAAAAAGGCCGCGCCACCATGACGCGGCCCAATTGGCTAGAACGGTAATTCGTCCTCTTCCGAATGAGGCGGGGGCGCGTCACTGCCTGATGCGGTCTTGATACCTTGGGCTTCCAGAGATTGCGACCGCATCTTGCCGACCCATTCCGGTTCGGTCTTGATGGTTGCCGCGATCTTGGTCATTCCCTTGGCAAGCGGTGTGATAGCGTGGATTTTCCGCTTCCCGCCGTCCTCCACGATGTTCAAAAAGCAATTGGCACCGATGAGGCGCTCAAGGTCAAAACCTTGTAATTCCACCTCAGTGAACGGCACGCCGCGCCATGATTGGATGTCGGCCCGCAGCTTCGACTTTTTCCCGATGGACATCGAGTAAAATTTGCTGGCCTGGAAAGGTTGGCCAGCGTAGTCGCTTTGGGTCTTCTTTTCCGCAAGCTCCCAAATAACCACCACCTGGCGGCGCTCGGTGGGTCGGCCTTCATACTCTCCGCGATGCGTGCCAATGTCGCAGACCATGGCGCAGACGGCTTGCTGCATGCCGGTGGGAATCGGTTCGCCTGATTTTTCTTCTTTTACCATTAAAGACATTTTGATTTTTCCTTGTTTAAGTCGATTTTAAATTTGATTTTGTCGATGTCTAAACACTCGGAATGAGATATCCCGATCTCGCGGGCGGCTTTGTAAATCGGCATATAGTGCCGGATCAACTTGGCCTTGAAGTCCTCCATTTCCTTTTCGGTGGGCATTATGCCGCCCCTCCATTTTCCCGAGGCAACACGCCACGGGCTTGCAACTCGCGGTCAATCAGGTTGACCAATTTCAGCGATATATAGGCCGACACGGTATGACCCTGGGCCTCTTTGACCTCCGCCTCCCGGCAAAGGTCGCCACGGCACGCCCAAAGCTCTCCCAGGGCCATGCTACGGGTGATTATCGGGGATAGCTATTTGGACAGCCCCCTTTCGGCGACGCGCTTACGGGCCTCGCTAAGGCCGTACAGAGATTCCAGGACAAAGCGGGCGCCTCTAATCGTGTGCCGTAAGTGGGCGCTATTCTTGCCAGCCTTTTTCAGCTTCCGAGACTCCTTATGGAAATTCCAGATAAGCCTTAGTCCGGAATACTTTGCCCATTTGATGGTATCGGCGTCTTTGGTGCTCACCGCTCGCCCCCTTCCGTCTCGATCAGCCATTCCTCGACATGCTCGGTCGCCGCATCACACAGGGCCAGGATAAACGGGTCGTCGGCATCGCGGAATACCGTCGCCTTCCCGGATCCTATGCGAGCGTATAGAAGCGTCACCTTGGCTCCCTCGACGGTCACAACGTGGTCGCGCGGGATGTCGGTTTCTGGGATATCCTTGTAGATCACGTCGTCAAAGGAGACATGCGCCAGCACCGGGCAAATCCCAGGAATCATCACCGACCAAATCCCCCAACCGTCCACGGGTTTAAACTCCGCTTCGGCCCTGATTGACAGCACCAAATCCAAGTGCGCCTTTTTCTTTTCGTCCTCAGTCATTGTCGCTCCCTCTCGGCCAGTTCGTCCCGCCGATGTGTAGATCATAGCAAGGAAAATGGTATCCGGCAAGGATTTATTTCAGGTATTTTTCCACGACCAAGAAATCCGCCCACCTGCGGTCCATTTCCTTACGACGATTATCCCTGATTCGCCTCCAAGAACTGGCGTGTATCGCCGCAATGTCATGGCTTTTTGCGGCCAGAAGGAATTCTTCCAATTTCGCTTGCGCGTCGGCCTTGGCCTTTGTTATCTTGCTCATATCCAATCGTTCCCTCGTTTGGTGAAGCCCCGGCCTGGTTCACTCCCGTTTACCAGTGCCGGGGCTTTCTGTTTATGGTTGACTAAGGGTGAACTCCATGCGGCAATCGAAATCCCGCCGCGTGCTTATGTCCACCCCCTCCGTAAGACTTGGCGATTTCGGACACATCCGCCCCGCCATCCCTTGAGCGAAGACTGAAAACACGCCCATCCGGGGTATCCCAATAGCATGCCGCGAAGGGTTGGCCACCTGCACACATCAATTCACCGGCATCGCTGGTCAGTGTATACGGGATATTTGCCGCCCAAACCTCGACACCGCCTATTACCATGCGCCGCTTGCAAACGCCAACCAACTCGGCAACGTCCTTGTGATGCTTTCGCTCGATAGCTTCTCCATCGCTCGCCAAATTCTGGATCGGGGTGTCAAATAGTTTTGTCCATTGGTCAAAATCGTATGGGTACGAAAATACGCATGCCTGAATATCTCGCGTCCTCGGCAAAGTGAATCGCCAAAGGTCGCGGTCCTCAATATGATAAAGCAGTTTCGGCGCTTGCGTGCCTGGGAAGTAGTGGTCCCATGTGATACGGCATCCGCTCCGGTCCATGTCAAAAACTACAGTGACATTTTCAGGAAGATCAATCAAATCGCTTTGCGCCGTCTTGTGGTGGTCGAGAATTAAAATCGATTTCGCGGCCTTGGCCATTTCGATAATAACGTCTCGCTTAAAGCTGAAATCCACCATAATGACATCGCGTCCCGTCACATCAGGCGGTTTGTTTCCGTATACTCCAGCGTGGAATTCAGCACTGGGATATACCAAGCGGACCACCCATGCCGATGCAAATCCATCAGCGCACTTTCCGTGATAAATGCAAAGTACGCCCATCACTTCACCTTCTTTCCGGCCTTCTTGGCCTCTGGTTGTTTCTTCGGTCTCCCCAACACCCCCGGAATCCTCACGGCGTCAGCTGGGATCTCAATCCTGTAAGCCCATCGCCCGCTCTCAGCCTTGTACCGGACCTTGCGGGCTCCTGGGATTTTCTCGGCGCGGTAAAGTTGCTGCACGCGGGCCTTGCTGATCGGCGGTGTCTGCACCTCGCCCCATTGCCTGGGGGATAGCGTCGGTTTGCTCACTCCGCCCCCCGGTTGCATATCAGCGCCAGGATGACCAGCAGGCCAAGGCCCGCCCAGAACCACCCGGCTAGGTTGTTCGATGGTTTCGATTTCATCCGAAAAATCCCCCCATATATACGAGCCAAACAGAAATCACATAAGCGATCATGTCGTGGCCTAGGTTATGATTTCCTGTCCTTGGTTTTCCGTCTTTCGCGATACTGACCAAGACTCCGAATGCCAGCAACGCCAGCCAAGTTATTTGGGGCCAATGCAATATCACCGCACACCCCCGCCCGAATTCCTCACCACCTCGGGGATACGGCAATCACACTCCCCGCACTCGCTCGGGCCTCCGGGGCCGTCATTCTCCGCCCTGGACACCGCACGGCACACAAATAGGGTAATCAGTGACCCGCCAAACAACAGCGGGAGGAGCCAGAGGGTGGTCATGGGGAGGCCTCCACGTATTCGATGGTAAACGATTTGTCGGCGACGATGATTTTCTTGCCGCGAATAACCATGCCTCCTGATTGCTTGGTGACAAAATTTGCATGGTCTTGCAGGATGGTGCCGCCCATGACGTCCTTGATGGTGCCGCCCCTGACGTCCTTGATGGTGCCGCCCCAGACGGCCTTGATGGTGCCGCCCCAGACGGCCTTGATGGTGCCGCCCCAGACGTCCTCGATGGTGCCGCCCCTGACGTCCTTGATGGTGCCGCCCCAGACGGCCTTGATGGTG
>ERZ869925.241-NODE-241-length-39715-cov-6.182703_pt1 | contig 39715 bp, 57 predicted proteins | sample MGYA00579311_ERZ869925 | MGnify/ENA primary metagenome ERZ869925 (study PRJEB32216, sample SAMN09231817) | wastewater metagenome | place: USA: Maryland | collected 2016-07-30 | study: EMG produced TPA metagenomics assembly of the PRJNA472060 data set (Reclaimed...
GAGGTGACGGGCACCGCTCGAAATGTGCTCGATCTCGAGACCGTGCTCCTCACGTGGGACGGCACGATCGACAGCTCGGGCAACATCGACGCGAGCATTCCCGCCGCAACGACCGAAGACCACGGCGGCGTTCTCGTGCGATTCGAAGTCATGGTGACGAGCGGCCCGAAGCGTTTCGTCGCGTTCGACGGCTTCCTGAAGCTCAAAGTGAGGATGACCGAGCTATGATCTATCGTCGTGGCATCGGCGGCGGCTCGACGCTCTTTGCGCCGGAAAGCGCGACAGCGAACCAACGCGTCGAATTCTCCTCGCTCACGAAGAGCTTCGTCGGCGGATCAGGTGTCCACGTGTCCATGTGGCCGGGGTGGTGGGACCCGACGGCGAACAAAACGACCGATGCCGGCGGGACGGGCGCCAAGGTCCGGACGAATCAGACCGGCGCCCGGATTACGTTCCCGGTGGTCACGGGGACGACGTTCTTCGCGGTTCACTTCGATCGCAGCATTTGGGACGCGATCAACGGCAGGGGGCAGCAATGGACGGCGCGGCCGTCGTTCTGGCGTGTGCGGCGATTGGTCGACGGCGTCTATGATTCGTGGAGGTACGGGCTGCGTCCGTCGAGCTCGCCGGGCGGGTGGGTGATCGACCACGATCTCGACGCCTCGAAGTCCTATCGCTACGAACTCGAACCGACGCACTTCACCGATCATTTGAACTTCGGGACGTCTGCACTGTCGCCGACGGTCCCGCTCGGCGACTACATGCGCGAGCCGGAGATCACGGGCGTCGCGAACTATCCGGCCGCCGAGCAGGGGGCGTTTCAGCAGATCACGGCGTTCTCGATTGATGCCGACGCGACCTATAGCGTGATCACGTACAGCGGCACGTCGAAGAAGTTCACGATCGTCGCCGACTCGAACGTTCACGGGCTCGTGCTCTCGGAGGCGGGATCGGCAACGGTCGACATTGCGGCGGGCAACGGTCTCGGCGTGACGACGGTCGACGCTCGCGGGCACGCGATCACGGGCGTCCGGCAGGCCATCGAGAACTATTGCACGGCGAACGGATATCGACCGATCATCCACAACATCTCTTATGGCGGTCTTTTCCTCGCCGACGTGCCGGACACGGTGTTTGCGGGCTACGCGTCTCTCGGGGTCTACGGCCTCGCGGCTCCGCCGATCTTTCGCTACTCGCGACGAACTGGCTACTACAAGGCCGACGCGACGCGTGAGGGTCGAGTCAACCCGAGCGGGTGGGCGCCGGACATGGTGATCGTTGCGCTCACGACGAACGATCAGGTCTTGGGGTTCTCGGCGTTCGGTCTGTCGTCGCCGGAGTTCCTCGCGTTTTCGGGAACGGCGTTTCGAGACGCGACGAAGGCGCTCGCAAACGGAATCCACTCGACCTATCCGTCGGCGAAAGTGCTAATGGTCAACAATCAGTTTTCCGACGCCGTCTTCGGCGGCATCGTCGCGACGCACCAACTCTTTGCGGACGCGATGGGCGCCTCTCATCTCAATTTCCCGCAGTCGTGGGGGCGCTACGTCGACATTCGCGCGGCGGTCTCGACGACCGTCATTCCCGATGCGTTCGCGTCGCTGCACTTGACGGCGACGCAGCACACGGCAGTCGCGGCGGCGTTGGCGGCGGACATCAATGCGCTTGCACCATAGAACCCCGTTCGAGGATTCGGCGGGGGTGACTGGAAACGCAACACGATCGAGACTCGCGAGCGTGACGCCGGGAGCGACGGTCGACGGAACGTGTGATGACAAAAGATGAAGAACGACTTCGAAAATTGGAGATCGATATGGCGACACTGACGGCAGTCGTCGAGAACCACGAGGCGCGGAGTGACAATCACGCCGAACGCATCGCCAAGGTCGAGACGATCTCTTCCGACCTGCGCGTCACGATGGCGCGGGTCGATGCGTCGGCAAAGGCGTCGGAGTCGACCAGGCGTTGGATGATCGCGACGTTCATCAGCATCCTTGTGCTGATCGTGGCGGTGGTCGGTTTGTATTTGAAGCTGAAAGGATCGCAATGAAGGCAATCGTTTCGAAAATCAAAGGCGCGCATCTCTTGAACGTCGGCGACGAGTTTATCCGCATCGCGGGTAACGCGTGGTCAAAGTACGACGGCGCCGATCTCGGTCTTGTTCTTGTCACTGGATCGGCCGACGTCTCCCAATCGGGCGACGCCACGACCTACCACCTGACGACGGCGCGCGGCCCGATCCATGTTCGATGCGAAATCGAAATGGTCTATGTGACCGCGGGCCAGAATGGATCGTCGCCGCTCGTGTCGGGCAACCTTCCGGGTCAAACGGGGGAGACGGCCGAGCAACGGCTCGCCGCGTTTCTCTCCGCCGCCGGTTAATTGCTCGTGGTGCGAAGGCTGCTTTTGCTCGCTGCCGTGCTGGGACTGAGCGGCTGCTCGGCCTGGGAGTCGGTGCATTTGCATGTTCGCGCCGACGCCGGATTACCGGCACCGCTTCCGAACCCAGGCGTCGAATTTGGTTTGGATCTCGGGCGCGTCAATGCGCCGGAAAGGCTCTCAGATGAAGAATTGCGCGCTCTTGCTGATCTTTTGTTGCGTGATGCTCAACGGCTGCGCCTTGGTCAAGGAGAAAGCGGCCGAGGGGGTGACAGCGAAGGTCCGCGACACGATCGCGACGCAACTCCCGGAGGATAAGCGCGAAGCGTTTACCGCGAAGTGGGACGCGGGAGACACGAAGGGCGCGACCGTTCTTGCCGTTGAAGCCGTCGGGGCCGACAAGTTCGCCGACATCATCGAGAATATCAAGACCGACAATGAAGAGCTTCGCGCGCAGAATGCAGAACTCGCTGCCGACATTCGAGAGCGGGGAGTCGACGCCGTCAAAGAGCGGTGGGCCTCGATCGCGGTTGCGTTCAGTACGACGCTGCTCGGCCTTTTCGGCCTCAAGCGCGGCTCCAAGTGGTACTCCGTCGCATCGACGATCATCGGCGGCGTGCAAGGGTTTCTTAAGGCGGGGCCCGATGGAAACGCCGAATTGATGGCGCACATCAAGAGTGAGGCAATCCTCAATTCAAACAAGGCCGAGGTCGATGCCGCGGTCGGCAAGGTGCTCAAGGCCAAGGGGGAGACGCCGCTCGTCAACGTGAAGGCGGCGGCGTGAAGCGCGACAACGGCCTGGCGGTCGTGTTCGCGCTGGGGCTCATGATCGTGGCGGTGCTCGTTGCCGGGATCTTGTTCGGATGATGCGCATCAGCCGGCCGACTACCCCGGCACCACGATCGTCCGGCAGCGCCAGTGGTACGGCGGCAGGCCGACCTTCAGGAAAAACCGCCGATAGATCTCCTGGTCGGAAACCCGGGCCCCGGGCGCCCGGTCCTGCCGGAGATCGGCGCGCGCGGCGGTCATCGCCTTCTTCGAGAGATTCAGCATCGGCCAGGCGTCGACCATGCGGTCCCGGTCGCGCGCTTCCACGGCCTCGCGCATCCGGGCGACTTGCCGGGCGGCTCTTTCGATGCTGACCGGCTTGCCGTGGACCCATCGACAGAACGGCGTCGTCCGATCGTCGAGAGGGTTCCGGGCGATCAGAAAGCGCACCCCGGCCGCTTGGGCCGCGAGAAAAACCCCGATCGAGTTCTGGCGGTATGCCCAGGCGTCGACGATCGCGTTCGTAAGTGCTGCATTCGTGTCGCCGACGATGGCATTCAGGTCGTCTTTCAGAGTCCGGAGGTCTTCGGCGCGGTCCGCTACATTTCGTGTAGCGGCCGCTACATCTCGTGTAGCGGAATCCGGGGCGCGGCTTTCGCTGGCTGCGCGATCGGGCGCGTTCTCGATAATCACGTCGGGAAGCGCGGGCGACAGCGCCACGGCCGTTTTTGTGCGTTTCTCGACGTACCGCCGGACCGCGACGCCGACTCGGTCGGTCAACTGGACGCCTTCGACCCGGGCGGCGGACATGAATTCGAGCTCGAGGACACCCCGTTCGGCGTGACCGGTGCCGAGCGACGTCGCGATCGTCCGCGCAAATCCGCCGACGCCGGCCGATTGTTTCCCGTGCTCGATCAGCGTCTCGGCCGACCGGCGGATGCGGTCTCTCGTCCGTTGCGGCATGGGCGCCTCGACGCGGCGCCGGAGCAACAGCAGGATCAGCGCGATCACGACGGCCGTCTCGAGCGTCCGATCGTTCTCGGTCTCGATCTCGGCGATCGCGTCGTCGACGCCTTGCCGGGCGGTCGAAACCCAGTGACGGTGGACAAGAGTCGTGAGTCCGGAGATCTCGGACTCGATGGCGGGGATGTCGGCGGTGGTTGGCATTACTCGGTTTCCGCTCGAATGAGTCGCGACGCTCTCTCGTCGTACGGGAAGCCGCTCAAAGCCCCGGCGCACTCACCGGCATGGGAGGCGCACAAGTCCTTTCCTTCCGGGTCGAAAGCGACGACCGTCGTCGCGTCGCGGTCGCAAATGTAGTCGCGCCATTCGCACTGACCCGGCCGTCGGACTTTCGACTTGCCCAGCTCGCAGCCGTCGACCGCCGCGGTCAAGATGACGAGTTCGGGCGGTCGGACCGGCTTTCGCTGGGCGTAGACGCACTTTTGGTCTTCGAAGAACTTGCAGTCGGTGCAGAGCATCGGGTCACTCCTTTTCGGTGATTCTAACCGAAGAGCGTCAACTCGTCGTCCTTCGTCTTCGGCCGTCGCCTCTCGATCGCCCCCGCGCATCGTCCGCAGCACATTCCGACGCCTTCGACGGGCCGAAGGAAGATTTGACCCTTGGCGAAGTTGGCGTCGAGCCCGTGGCATTCCCGGCAGCGCATGGCGGGGTGAATCTTGCACTCGCCGCGACATTGGCACTGGTCGCCGATCGAGGGGGTCATTCGTTCGTTCCCGATCCGGACTCGGCCGGCGGAATCGTGCGTTGAGCCGCGGTCGCGTTCCCGCTCGGCCCCGCGAGCGAATAGCCCGGGGTGCCTTGGGGTGGGACACACGCGGCGCATGCCGCCAACAACAAAACCGCGATGATCTTTTTCATCCTTCACTTCCTTTCCGAGCTGCCAATTCCGTGGCCGACGCCTTCTGCCAACAAAAACAGTTCCCGCCGTCGTCTCTATTGACGCGCGATCCGTACTCGATCTTCACATGCGGAGGCGTTTCGATCTGAACGCGCCAAAGGCAAACGCCTTCAAGCGACAAGTACGGAATTGGCGAGAACAAGAGACACGTTCCGCATTGCACGTCGCGACGCTTGAAAACGATCGCGCTTTTGATCCACCGCAAGAACTCCGAACGCTTGACAGTCTTCCGCGACTCGCGGTCAAAGTACGTAATGTCGTCACCGTTGATCTCGACGACCCACCGAATTCGGCCGTTGTCGAGTCCGAATTGGTCGCCGACCTCGGGCGTCTCGTGCGGATCGCGGCCGTTGAGGAGTCGCTTCATTCGCTTCCTTTTCGCGCCTCCGTGGGCGCAATGTCCTGGATCTTGTCGACGGCATTCATGATTCCGTCAACCGCTTGAATTCATCTTCCGCCGCAAGCAATCGCGCAAGAGCCGCGCCGAACTCGTCGTGACTGGCGTCAAAATTCGCCGCATGGTTCTCTCTCGCCGCGCGCAATTCGCGATGCGCCCGAATGAGGTTTTCCGCCGATGCCGGGGCGCGACGATCCAATGCGGCCGATAGTCGAGAAATCAGCGCGTCGGCATCCGGTCCGGTAATCGCCTCCGCAAGTGCGGCGTCCGATGCCGAAAGCAGCGTATAGACGGCGCGTTTTGCGCCTTCGATGTCACCCATTTTGAACCTCCGGCATCACGGCGCAGATCGCGCGCCATTCGGGGTCGGTGGGCGGGCGGCGACCCTTCTCGACATCCTTCCGATCGGCTTGGGTAAACCACCCTTGTTGTCCGCTCGCTTGGAGTCGACGCGACACGCGCTGACAGAAGAGAACGGCGACAATGCCGAGGCGCAAGCGCGTTGCCCGAATCCGCTCTCCGGCGTTGGGTGGGATCATGATTTCTTCTCCCTGACCGACACGTTCATTTTCGGCGACAGGCACCAAAGCAGGAACGCCACGCCGACGAAATGCCAGAATGATTGGAATGTGAATTCGAGGACTTCGATCATTGCTTCGTCCCCATTTCCTTCTTCGCCTTCCATTCCACGTATTCCGCCAGCGATTGACCAGCCGCGAAGATCGTCAGAACCTCGATCGGGTCAAGATTGCGCTCGATTTCGCGAAGGCGTCGTTCGCGATCGCGAGCCTCGTCGCGGTCGAAGCCTTGCCGCGCAATCGCAGCCGCGCGGCGCTCGTCGCGGGTGCCTTTGGCGTTACTCATCGCAGTTCAATGTCCTTCACGAAATAGAGCACGCCGTGCCGCATGTCGCCGGATTTGTCCGGGGCCCTCTCTTTCCACCTCTTTTCCATTTTCGCCGAACGGTCACAGTCCTCGTCCGACCAAGTCTCAACGTCTTCATCGTAGTACCGTTGAACAAGCTTCGGGCGCTTCGATGCGTACATTGTGCATTTGACGGCGAATCTCTCGGCGTCCGCGCGAAGATGAAACGCGCACACCGGCCAATCGCTTTCATCGTAGCCGCCTTGACCCATGACGAGGTAGGCGTGTTGTTTGCCTTTGGCGTTACCCATTGGAAGGCTCTTTCGGTCGCCTCGCCTCCCTCAGCGCGCGGACGGCGGCTTCGAGACGCTCCGCGGCAAAAATGAGGTTGCTATTCAGTATGATATTCATCGATCCGCCAACGGCGTCGCGCTTCGTCAGCCAATTGTCCGCCGCTTCAATAACCGCCATCTCCAAGGGGCCGACGATGGTTTCGCCGTCGCGCCGTTCGGTGAGACGCACCTCTCGATACTCATCGCCAAGAGACTTCGCCGTTGCGCGAGCGTCGATCTCTCGGCCAAGTTTCGAGATGCTCTTTCCGTCGGTGACGGCCCATGCTTCAATTCGCTCCGGTTGCTCGCTCATCCCTTGAACTCCCATTCCAAAGATTCCGCCGCAAAGGCCCTCTTGGCCTTCCAGATCGCATCGGCCCGCGCCTTGGCGTAGGTCTCGCCGCAGCCGTTGAAGATGCCTTGGTAGCCGTCCCACAGCGGCGAATACTCGCCGGATCGAGCGGACCATCGGCGCGTACCGCGCACGGTCGTCGTGCAATAGACGGCGAAGTTGATTGACCTCATCGCGTCGTCTCCTCGCCCTTCGTCGGGGCGTCCTGCTTGTCTTGAATCTTCCTCATCCACCCGATCGAAGACTCCATAGTCTTTCGACAGCATTCGCTTTGCGGGATGTCGGCGACATCGAGGCACGCCAAAACCAACTTGACGGCGTCGCGAATTTGCGAACCTCGCTCCGAGCGAAGTTTTGCAACCTCACGAGCAAGCGTTCGCGCGACCATCGGGAACGTCATATCCGACGGCTTGGTTCCCTCGATCGCGTATCCGAGGATTCGCGTGATTCTTTCCTCGTGCTCTTGCGCCGGGGTCATGTCTCAACCCCCGAGGATTCCTCGGCAGTTCGCGGGGCGACGAGGGCCAAAAGCCGCGCGGTAGCCGCTTCCATTCGCTCGTTCGCGGCCAGCACCTTTTTGCGGCGCGCTTCATCAAAGACCGGAGTTTCGAGCGTGTGCGCCTTGCGGTGTTCCTCGCGAGCCGCGGCCCATTCTCGCACGACCGCCAACACGTCGACCGCCGGTTCCGTTTCCCGATACCACCCCTGCCGCACGAGCGCGGCGACCGCTTGACGTTTTGCCGCTTCAATCTCGTAGACGTAGCCGCCTTCACCTACGCCTCCGATTGGCGAGAACGTGAACCATCGGCAAACGTTCTTCGAAATCGACGCGAGGCACTTATCACCGACGAAGAATCGCCAATTTCCCACTCGGTCTGTTTTCCATTCCCCAACGGTGGGGATGGTGGGGGAGATTGACGGCGTGACAGTGCCGCGCCCTTTGACAACGCCGCACGCGAGACCGAGACCAATGGCATCCGGCACTCCATGTGCCAGCGCCGCACTCTTCATCGACTCCAACCGAGAAAGAATCGCCTCCCGCTCCGCCTGCACCGCGGCGGCGAGGGCGGATTCTCGCGATTTCTTTGCTGCTTCAAGCAACCCGGCATCCATCACCCGGTCGACCTCGGCGCAAGCCTTGTCGAGCGCGTCCGTCTCTGCCGTCTCGCACCCGAACGTATCGCACCGGAACGGTTCGACGGCGGCGCGGAGTTGTTGCGCGGCCAAGAGAATGAAGTCGGCCATGATCGCTCCTTGCTCGGTTTTGCTCATTTCACGCGCTCCACTTCCCGAATCGCACCGCAAACGCGTATCACGTTGCGGCGCGAAAAATGATTCCGGTGTTCGTTATTTTCCACAGCCAACACGGAGGCGAGCACGTCAACCGTGCCAGTGCTCCGTGCCCTCCCGCAGAAAAACTCCCCGTGCCAGCACGACGCGCATCGGCACGCCGCACAGACGGTGACGTAGTAGTCCTTCATTTCACGCGCCTCCATCTGCCTTCAACCTTGCAAAGACCACGACGCTCGATCGACGCTCGCCCCTTCGTCTCGTTCCTCCATGATGCCACTTCGGCGTCTTCGAGATCGCTGGCAAGTTCGGCGATCATCTCCGCATCCTTCGCGGCCTCGGCCTTGATTCGATCAATCTCGGCGTCTTTCGCGGTGAGCATGCCGCGGATATCCGCTTCCAGTTTGCCGCCCCTACACATCCGCCATTCCTTGAAAAACTCGTCGAGCGTCATGACTCCCTCGCAATCTTCTCGATCTCGGCCAGCGCATCTTCGATTGTGACTTCGCGTTTCGTCATGCCGTCGATTGCCCAGCGCAGCATCCGCGCGAGCTTGGGGGCGTCGGTGCGGAAATCTTCGATCCCAACGGCGTCGGGATGCGCAATCGTTGCACACCAAGAAGCGTGATGCTCTCGACCCGGGATCGCCTTGCACAACTTGGACGCCGGGACCATGTTGCCGTTCTCGTCGCGAAATCGCAGATCGGCGGACGACATGCCCCATCGTTTGAGATCGATCACGGTCTTGTCGAACCGTGGCTTGCCGCCGCAAAGCTCCGTCATGTTGCTTTTGCGGTTCACTTCGAATCGCCACGGGGCCGCGGTCATCTTCTCGTCATGCGCGAGAACCCGCGCGATCAGTGCTTCGGTTTCGGGGGTCATCACGCACCGCCTTTCCGCTCGAACCCCGTCGGCGTGATGCCGTAGACGTCGAGAACCCAATCGACAAGCGCGGGGATGTCGTCGCGGTCGATGCTGATGGTGCCGTCGTCGTAGATTCGCATCGATCCATCGTCACCGACCCACGACTCAACCCCGCACGCCAAATCGACGCACGGACGCGTCGCGAGTTGACCGCCGAGGCTTGCCAGAAAATCATCAACCTTTGCCATCGCTCGCCTCCATGTGTGCGCGGAGATCATGCGTCGCAATCAAGAGCTTGCCGTTCGCCTCAGACAAATTGCCGTCTTTCACCGCCTGGGCGATGAGGTCGCGGTCAAGCTCGTAGTCGTCGTGGTGCTCGATTGCCGCCTCGACGACCGCGCGGATGCGCTCCCAGTCTTCGGCCCAGAGGATGACGACGGGGCGGTCGCTCGCTGCGTATCCTTCAGGCACAATCGCGTCGGCGCACGGAGACTCGTTGTCATCGCACGGCACGGTGAACCCCCGCGAAATCTTCAGTTTGTCAAGCACTGGTGTTCTCCGTCTTCATCGCCTTCCGCCACTCCTCCCGAACCGAATCAGGGAAGAAGTCACCGCTTCGCGCGAGCCCTTCGCCGAGCGCGATCAAAGCCGTTCGCGCCTCTTTCGATTCGAACCAGTGCGCACTCGCCACGATTCGCCCGCCGATCATTTTCGCCGCGCGCCGTTCCCATCGGTCCTCGATTCGTGCGACGACCTCTGACCAGGTGCACACGACGGCGACGTCGGACCCGTGACGCACGGGATCGTCTCCGAAGAGCTTCTTTCCGCCGAAGAGCATTTCGACGGCCGCGATGAGCGACGATTTCCCTTGTCCGTTCTTGCCGCCGATGATCGTCACGTTGCCCGACGGCTCGATCGTCACGTGTCTGATTCGGCGGACGCTTTCGACTTCGAGTGAGTGAATGAACATGTTGCGGTTCCTTCGATGATGGGCGGCTTTTGCCGCCCGGTTAGGGTTAGGCGGTCTTCTTCGAGTTCCGGCGCATCTCGGCGACGATCGGGACAACGATGTCCCACGCTTGCCGGAATGCGAGGATCAGCGGATCGCCGTCGACCTCGACGGTTTCGGCTCGGACGTTCTTCTCTTCGGCGTCCTTGACGGACGTCACCGAAACGATCGCCGGGTTCTTGCCGCCGCGAATCGCGAGCGACTTCTTCCCGATCGTCTGAGTGCTGATGTCCTTCATCGGGTACGTCGAAAGGAAAGTGAGGATCGTTTCGTCCGTCGCCCCTTCGCCGTGCATCGACGACACTTCAGCTTGCCATCCCAACGGACCGCCGCAGCGTGTGAGACGACGAATCGACGACCGGCCGGTCGGTGAATCATCCTCTTTGAAGAGCGTCGTCGAGAAGAGCGGCGCTTCGCGTTGGATCTCGCGTTAGTCACGCTCGGCGAGTCCGGTTTCGACGTCTTCGCGCAGCATCTTTTGGACGGCTTCGATCGTCTTGACCATCCGCTTATGCGGGGCGATCGATGCGCTCATGTCGGCGACGATTTGATTCACCTCGACGATATCCGCATCGGTGACGGGCTTTTCCTTGGGGACCGTGAATTTCCTTTTTCCGATCGTGATCACCTGACCACGCATCGACTCTGCATCGCTCATCGTGTTGCCCTTTCAGTTGAAGACAGCAGACGCGGCGGGAATCGAACCCGCGTTTCGTTTTCTGCACTCTCGATTCGAGTCGAGAGTGTGCGCACCGCGCGGAAGCCACTTCCGCCACGCGTCCAGGTGCGCCGAATCTCACGGCGCTTCCGATTGCTCGGATAACCCTTGCGGGTCAGTGAACGAGGATGGATTCGAACCACCGTTACGCACCCAGTCGCTACGCTCCCATCCGGAGACCAGAGCGCAGAAATGCGCGTGAACCGCTTCACTACTCGTTCGATGCCCCGGATTCCCCGGGGCGAAAAACTAGAACGGAATCCCGTCGGAGTCGACGGCGCCGACGTCGGCCGGCTGTTGCCTCGGCGGCTGTTGCTTCGCGGGCGCCGGACGCGACGACGTCGCCGGTTTCGAGATGCCGACCTTGCGGCGCAGTTGCTCGGCGAACTTCGCCGCGGTTTGGGCGCTCGCGACGTTCTTCGGCTTGCGCGCTCCGCCGCCGACCTCGTTCACGTATTTGACCTTGAGGCGCGGATTCGACGGATCGTAGTGATCCATCTCCAAGACGAGTTCGCATTGAGCACCGGCGAGCGGTTGCGCGTCGCTGATCAATTCGTCGATCGCCCAACCGTTCTTGATCGGGTCCCATCCGAGCGTCTGAAGGTCCTTCTCCGTCCACGGAAGCGCCTTCTCGGTGAAGGATCGATAGTGATTGATCGTCCGTCGTCCGGCTTCGGTTTCGTAGGCGAACTTGATCACGATCTTCGGCATCCCGTCGATGTCTTCCGGTTCCGTCATGTCGACCCGAACGACTTGCGCGTCGACGTATTGCAGTTGTTCCATTTCTCGAATCTCCAAAGAGTCGACGGCCGCGGGCGCCGTCTCGTTTGTGAATCAGCCCTTCTTCGCGATCTCGCCGTTCAACCAGTTGATCATGCGCTCGAGAAGCCCGACATCCTTTCGATCGCCCACGCGTTCGAGGATCTTCGCCTTCATCGGTTCTGCCGGATTCAGTTCGAGCAGCTTCGCGTCGAATTCGGCCGACAGTCCGGCGACACGCGATTTCCCTTGATCCAGTCGAGCTTCGGTGAACGCGGCGTAGTCGAGCGGAATCGTTGCGGGAAAACTTCCGCGAGCCTTTGCGTCCCAAGCGGCATGGTGAGTCGTGTGAAGGACTCGATCACCGGTCGAGAGACCCTTGCCTTTGCGCAGGATTTCCGATCCCTTGCCGTGCTGAACGACGGTGAAATCGTCGTAGTTCGCGAACAAAAGGAAGTCGGGCCATTGCTTAATCACCGACGCAGAGCGTTGATGCATCGCGAGTTCGTAACGAGCGTAATCCGAACCGGCCGGATTCTGGAACGTCGTCACTTTCGAGTGACCGAGGAGGATGACTTCGATCCCGGATTCTCGGACACGATCGAGTGCGGAAAGAACCTTCCGCCATTCCTCGACGTAGGGCTGGTATCCCTTGCCGTACCCGGGCGCTTCGATGTCGGGATTCCCTTCGGAATCTCTCCATTTGTTTCGCTCGCAGACGGATCGAATTACGAAGGGATCCAGCCAATCAACCGTGTCGACGACGAGCGTCTTTCGATCGTGCCCCGGCAGCGTCAATTCCCGGAACATCTCGAACACTTCCGCGAGATCGTTCGGCTTGGGAAACGCGATCACATTCGGCAGATGCCGGATGCCGTCTTCGGCCGACAGGAAAATCGGATTGGGCGCCGAAGCTCCAAACGTCGACTTTCCGACGCCTTCGACGCCGTAGAGGACGATCCTCGGGGGAAGGGATTCCGGCGCTTTCGCGCGAGAAAGGAACGAAGGCTTCGTGGTTGTTGCGGTTGCCATCGATCAGACCTCCAAAGACTCGCCGACGTTGGCGAGTTCGGTATGCGCCGACGCGCGTCGGCGGAATTGAGCGGAATGCGCCGGGTCGAGACCGTTCGCGCAGATGTCGAAGAACTCGCAGCGGCCGAACTTGTGGCACGCGTCCGGGTTCCTCGGGTGACGGCCGGCCAGTTGCGATTCGCGCAGGATTCGCGCGTCGTGCCAGACGTCTTTCATGTTCGCTTGAAGCTCGCCGTCGAGCCTCACGACCTCACGACGACGGAAGTAGCGATCGGCGCGAAGATTGATGTCTTCGCCGACTCGCGCGGCGAACGCGCCGAGCGTTTCGTCGGCGTCGCGTTGGTTCGCGTAGAGCTTTCCTTCCTTCGTGTACTTCCGCGCTTCGACCGGCGTCGCCTTCTGCGGGCGCAGCTGGGGCTTCGCGGCGACGTCGTAGATGATCGCGTCGATCGCGTGACCGAGGGACAGGGCGCCGACGACGTAGGTCGACAGTTGCGGGTCCATCGTGAGGCGCGACCAATACTCCGCCGCGTCGTCCGAGACGTCTTCTTTCGTGGTCTTGTGCTCGACGAGCAACTTTCGACCCGAGATCTTTTCGCGAAGGATCAGGTCGATCTTTCCTTCGAGCGCGAACGTCTGCGAAACGCGCATCGACTCCGGATTGATCAGGTCGGAAGCGAATTGCGCTTCGACGACGAGCACTTCGTATCGATCGACGTCCTTTGACCACGACGCGCAGTAGCCGCGGAAAAGCTCGAGCACGACGGCGAGAACGAACTTGTCTTGGATTTCATCCGACGACTTCGAATGAATCGCCGCGACGCCGAGATCGAGACCCGTCGCGACGTTGAAGCCGTTCTTGATCGCGTTCCAGAACGTTTCGACGCCGACGTGGAAGAGCGTTCCGAACGCCAGACGCTCCGGGCGCGTCGTCGGCTCCCAGAGTTCGACGTACTTCAGATGATGCTTTTGGGCACACTCGCGAAACGTCTTGAGTCGCGAGATCGTCAAGACTTCCTTGGTTGCGGTGGACATCTTCACTTCTCCTTGCGCGCGGTTGTTCGTCGACGGCTGCGCGCGGGCCGTCGACGGGTGGATCAGTTGCAGTAGGTGCAGAGGACGCAGGTCTTTGATGAACCGACGCAGCGCCATTGCTTGCAGATCGAGCAGACGCCGTGAATCGATCGGGCGAGACGGAATCGGCGGTCGAGTTGCTCGCGCTTGGCGGATCGGATGCGGCGGAGTCGGGCGCATTGCCCGCGGCGTCGGGCGGTCTTGACCCGACGGATGATCTCGCGGCGCCATTCGGCGGCGATCCGCTCGGGCGGACGCATCGACCGGGCGCGGAAGTAATCCGCCACGATCGAACCCGGGGACACTCGGTTTTCCAGAATCCGTGTCATCGGAAGGAATCTCACAACATTGATCACAAGGTCTTTTCTTGCGCTCCGTGAGAATGTATCGTCCGATATCGTACGTTACAACAAGTAAACCGAACTTTTTTCTTCGCGGGCGAAGTGGTTCACCGATTAAGATCCGCGAACGATCGTAAAAGGAATGGGGAAGATGGCTAAAAGTCGATGGGATATCGGGACTTCGGCGATCGATCAGGCGATCTTCGACGCGTCTTTGACCAACCCGGCGAGCGGCGCGGCGATTCGCGCGCAACGGAGCATGCTACGTATCATTTCAATTTTGCTCTTGGTTTCGGTGGGCGTTTCGCTCGGTGCGGTCGTCTGTCCTCGCATCGCCGAAAATTCGCGCCGCTCTCGGCTCGTCGTTTGGGCGCAAGAGTTTCGGAGCGACACTTCGCAGGAAATGGCGAAGAAGTTCGATGAGTGCGATCGCCTCGACGTTGAAGAGGCTATTCCGTTTGCCGCCTTAACCTCGATTTTACCCGTTGAAAAAGAGGGCGTCACTCAGTGGCACGTGATCGCCGCTCGGAGGTTTTTGCGGGGCTACGATTTCGAGAAGATCGAAATCGAGATCGAGAAGGCGATGCGCGGCGACCCGCGCAATACGCCGACGTTTAGAATCGCTCTCAGAAAGGCCATTCAGTGAGCTGCAACGGAACCCCCGCGAATCCCGGCGTCGACTACAAGTCGGATGCGTTCAAAGCATCAACCTCAAGCCTGACCGTGAAGTGCGCCGGATCAGTCGTTTCCGCCACCATCGTTTCTCAAGGTGGCGGAAAGTACAAAGTCGAGATCGACGCGATCTATGTCATCTGCCCCGGACCGATCGAGGTCTTCGACGGGGCAACCCGCGTCTATTGCGCGCCCGTCAACTGTTAGACCCCCAGATCAGCGCCACAACCGCGGCGGCGATCACGAAGGCGATCGTGATCACCGCCGTTTTTGCTGCACCCTTCAAAGTGTCCCCGACGCTTTCGAGCGTGCCGCATCGCGTGCATCGGTAGCGCCGCAGAGCGTCGGTGAGGATCGACAGAATCCAAAGAGCGAAAGCAACAAAGGCGACAATCCATCCGATGCCGCCCGTAAAGAATCCCAAGATTGCAAAAACGAGGACCACGGATAAGAAACAACCGTGAGACGTCGTTTCGACTTGTGCCAAGACTTGAGCGTTGCAGCGACGACAGAATATTTGGGAGTTCTTCACTTTGTGCCTTTCATCTGATCGAAGCCTTTTTCGATAGCCGCTCTAAAGTCGACGGCCGTATTGTGAGCGTAGATGGTTTCCGTCACCCTTGTCGATGCGTGGCGCAGATACTTCGAAACCACCACAAGCGGGACGCCGTGCGCCAAAAGCTGAGTCGCGCAAAAGTGACGGAGCGAATGAGGGTTCGGGATCTTCTCTTTCGCCGTTCGATTCCATTTCTTGACCGCCTGAGAAATCCCGTTCGGCTCGATCCGTTCATTCCTGCCACATACCACGAACGCCGATTTCCTGGGCAACGTCTCGAGATATTCCCGCAGTTCTGGAACGAGCGGCAACCGAGCGCACGAGCCGGCCGTCTTTTCTCCCGGCACCTCGATCGACCCGCCGTCGATCGCCGACCATTGTAGACGCGCGATCTCGGCGCGACGGAACCCGGCGAACGCCGCGAGATGGTAGACCGGACCAAGAATCGGATGTCCCTTGACCGCCTCAAGGACTTTCCGCACGTTTTCCGGCGTCGGTGGCGTGGGGCGTCGATAGTTGGCCTTTGGACGTGGAACGTCGCGGACCGGGTTCGATGGGCAATAGCGCGATTGGATCGCCCATTTGAAAAAGCTCGAGATCGTCCCGAGTTCGCGGACGACCGTCGATCCGTCCACGTCCTTTTTCCGTGAATCGATGAAGTCGAGAACGTCTTCGGAGTCGACGTCGGTCGATGTCTTCTCGGGAAGCCGATCGACGAACCGGCGTACCCGCGCGGCATCGACGTCTGATCGTTCTTCCGCCGTCTTCCAAATCTGAAATAGCTCGATCAACGGCCGCGACGTGCAACGGCGTCGCACGCGTCCGCCGTGCTTCGTCACCGCCTCCGCGTGCAAGCGCGAAAGCTCGATCGCCGCTTCGGCCTTCGTCGCCGCGTTCACGGCTTTCCGAATGCGCTTTCGAGCGTGCTTCGGTCCGACCCAAAAGTCGGCTTGCCATCGTCCTGAAGGAAGTCTTTGGAGCCTCATGCCGTTGACAGTTCGTCGACAGTTCGTGTTGTCTCTTGTAATCTCTTGTAATGTACGGAATCGGACAAGTCGAGCCGTAAACCGTCCAAAAACGTCGCAAGTCTTTAATTTGTGTCCATCATTGAGCGTTACAGTTCAACTTTGCCAAGGCAGTTGTCGTGAGTTCGACCCTCATCACCCGCTCTGACGAAAGACCGCGAGTCAAATAGACTTGCGGTCTTTTTCTTTTTCTGGTCAATGAGTCCGAATCGTGTCTTTCGTTGACACCGTTGACAGATTCAGCCGATGTCGGAGTTTCGCGAGTACGCGTCGAACGCCGCGCGATATGAGCGAGCGACGGATTTCTTCACCGCAATGATCGCGCGTTCGCGCGTCTCGCGCGGTGCATCTTCAAGCGCCGACGAAACGATCTCTGGCATGGCGTCGAGTCCCGCGCAAATAGCCGAGTAGGCTTCGCCGAGCTTTCCACCTTCCAGGCGTTCGCGAAGCCATGCGTTCATCAACGCCGCGGTCTCGTCTTCGTCGAGGCCCGCTTCTTTCGCCACGCGCATCGCGGCCTCGTCCGACAGATATCGCTTCTGGAATTTCGGGCCGTAGAACTTTTGCCGGGAGATTCCCCACTCTCGCGCCAAACGCGTGAGCGTGCCGTGGCCTCGCGCCGCGATGCGTTCCACCGCGGCGACGTACAGGCGTGCAAATTCGGACGTGTTCTCGGCTCCGGAAGTGGGCATGCGTCGCACGGTAATCGAAGAAATACAAGATTATAAATAAAACCCGACTTGTAACGTCGAGTATCGGACGTTACGATTTCGGCATGAGCAAGAAATCCCGAACATGCGAGCCCGCGGAAAAAGATTCGGCCCCGGTGGAAACGCAATTCGTCTACGGTTTCCACGGCGTCGGCGATTTCCTCGGCGTTTCCTATCTCACCGTTTGGCGTTGGTCGAAGAAAGACCCGTCGTTCGCCAAAGTCCTTCGCGTCTACCGCAAAACTCCGCTCGGCAACGGCAAGTGGCGAAGCTACATCCTCGCCGCGAAAGAGGATCTTTTGGCGTGGGCGAAATCGAAGCCGTGGCTCTTCGACGTGCTTCCGGGTCGCGGTCGATGAACGGGTCCATCGTTGTTCGGAGAACTCATCGTGAGATCGACATGATTGAACCGACCAGGATCGGGGAGACCGAACTGCCGCCAATTTGCCACAGCGCAGATGAGTGCGCGAAGGTTCTCGGTTGTGTGTCTCGCACTTTTTGGCGTTGGCTCAAGTCAGACTCTGAACTTGCGGCGATCGTCCAAGTCCGCAAGGAGTTTAGCGACGTCCGTACTGGAAGTCGTCGACTCATAGAAGCCGACACAATCGCTCTTCTTCTTTGGAAGCAGGATCGAAAAGTCACTTACGGTCAAAGTCGAAATCGAAGCCGCGTCACGGAGATATTCGGATCGGGGGATCGATCATGACGCCCCCCACGATCTTCGGCGCCCAAATGACGGCGGACAAAGACGGCGTCTATCGCGTGCGGCTCGGGCTTCTCGACTTCCGTGTCGAGCAGAAAGAGCACGTGTGCGAGAACGGCGTCACGGTCTATTTCCAGGCGCGATGTGACGCGAACTTCGTGCACTTCGTCACGGCGCCGTGCGCCACGTCGGCCGTTGCGATTTCCAGCCTCGAGCAAGTCTTGATCGGCGCCTTCGCCGAACTCGACCGCTCTTTGCCGAGGGCGCGGGCATGAAGTCTTTACGCCACTACCAGACCGGCGCGATCGAAGCGGCGCTCGACGGATTCCGGCAAGGGCTGAAGCGCGTCCTCGTCGAGTGTGCGACCGGCACGGGAAAAACCGTCCTTTTTTCCGAGATGGCCCGTCGATGCCGTGCGAAGGGCGGGAACGTGCTGATCATCAACGAGCGCGAAACGCTCGTTCGGCAGATCGCAGAGAACGTCGCCGAATGGTGCAAAGAGCCCGTCGGCGTCGAGATGGCCGAATCGCGCGATCTTTCGTCGCCGACGATGTTCTCGCCGTCGATCGTTTGCGCGTCCATCCAATCGCTCTCGGGTCGCTTCTCCGCGATCCCGTTCACGTGGCCGACGTTCATCGTCATCGACGAAGCTCATCACGCCGTCGCAGCAACATACCGCAAGGTCCTCGACTACTTCTCTCGTGCGTTCGTTCTCGGCGTCACGGCGACGGCGGATCGCGGCGACAACGTCGCTCTCGGGCACGTCTTTCAAAAACTCGTCTATCGATACCCGATCTTTCAAGGGATCAAAGACGGCTTCCTTTCGCCTATCCGTCAATGTCTCGTTCGCACGAAGATCGACTTTTCGCGCGTCCGAGTCACGGCCGGCGATCTCAACGCCGGAGATCTCGACGAGCTTTTGCGGCGTGAAGAAGCTCTCGCGCAAATTGCCGATCCGATCATTCGCGAGTCGCAAGGGCGCCCGACGATGGTCTTCGCCGTCAGCGTCGAACATACCTACGACCTCGCGCGGGCGCTGAATCAACGTTCCGGAAACGAGAACTTCGCGATCGGTCTCGACGGCTCGGTCCCGATCGAAGATCGCAAGGAATGCATCCGCGACGTGAAAGCGGGCAAATACTCCGCGCTCGTCTCGTGCGATCTCTTCATCGAGGGCTTCGATTGGCCCGCGGTCGAATGCGTCGCGATCGCACGTCCGACGAAGTCGCGCGCGAAATACACGCAGATGGTCGGCCGCGGAACTCGGCTTTCGCCGGGGAAGTCCTCGTGTCTCATTCTCGACTTCGCGGGCAACTCCGATCGACTGCAGCTCATGACCGCCGTCGACATCTTCGCCGGAGACGTCCCCGAAGACGTTTTGAAGATCGCGAAAAAGAAGGCCGAAACCGATCCGCGCGATCTCCCCGAACTGATCGAAGAAGCCCGCGTCGAGGTCCGCGGCCAAGTCCTTTACGAACTGATCGAGCGTGACCCATTCGTCGGCGCCGTCGACACGTTGTCGCTCGCGCGATCGGACGACGGCACCCCGGCCACGGTCGAGCAAAAGAAGCGACTCCTGAAGGACGGATTCCGGGCATCGAACGTCGAGCGGTTGTCGTTCGTCCAGGCCGAAGCGTTGCTCGAGCGCGTCAAGGATCGTGAGGCGCGCGGGCTCTGCACGGTCCGGCAAGCTCGGCAGATCGCCAAGGCCGGGATCGATCCCGAGCACGTCACCAAGGCCGTCGGGAACGCTCTGACGATCGAACTCGTTCGGGCAGGGTTCCGGGTCACTCCCGACGTGCGCCGGCGGCTTGCGGCGAAGATGGCGGTCCTTTCGGCGGTAGGGGAAAAGGCATGCTGATCATCAAGGGATGGAACGAGTACTTCGAGAACCATCGAAGCCGCGACGTGAAGGCGCCGACATGGGTGGCGCTCCCCAACAAGCACGACGGAGAGGGATTCTCCATTCTGTTGACCGAGCACGAAGACGGCGTCGCTCACTACGGCGCTTGGGTGCTCATGGTGCAGGTCGCGAGCAAATGTGAACCGCGCGGAGTCCTTCGCCGGGACGACGGAACGCCGCTTGACGCCCGCGCACTCGGGCTAAAGACCCGTGCGCCGAAGGCAACATTCGAAGCAGCAATCCCGCGATTGATCGAAATCGGATGGTTGGAAGACGTTTCCCAAGAGGAAGTTAACGACCGCATCGAACGCATGCGCGACGATTCCGCGGAAGTGCGCGACGATGCGCGGCAATCTCGCGCAACGCCGCGCGACGGCGCGGAGTCGCGCGGCGACGCCGCGGACATGCGCGGTGACGCCGCGGGATCGCGCGGCGAAACACGACGAGTGCGCGCCTCGCGTGCGCGCGCGGGAAGGGAAGGGAATGGAATGGAAGGGAACAGAAGGGAAGGGGGAACGCGCGCGGACGCGCACGAGGCCCCCCCGGGGGCTACCGCCCCCGAACCCCCGCCCCCCCTTTCGGCTTCGCCTCTTCCGGAACCGGACCCGGAGGTCTGGGACGACGAACCGCCGATCGACGCCGAAGGTGTGCTCCACGCCTGGGGCGTCCAGGCAAAACTCCGGAACCGCATCCCCGGCCCGATGACCCCCAAAGAGGCGGCGCAGATTGCGACCGCTTGCCCGGACGCCCCGCGGCTCCGGGACGCGATGACGATCGCGTTCCTTTCGGAGTCCCCGCCGGCACCCAACTTTTTCGCAAAGGACCTCGGTCGATGGGTCGCGCTCGGCGACGAGTACCGCCGTCGCATGGATCGCGGCGACGTCTCGCCGCCCGATGCCGCCCGAGAAGTGTTGGCCGCGAAAAAGAAACGAGGTGCGTGATGGACCCGATCGAAGAGATCATCCGCGAAATGTGCGCGTCGTATCACACCCGATGCACGCCCGAGCTCGTCGAGGCATTCCGCCGCGCGGTGAACGGCCTCGACATCGACGTCGTTCGCTCGGCGGCTCGCCGATGGGTCGACGAGCATCCGAAGAAGCCGACCCCCAAAGACCTCCGGGATTCCTGCCGGTCTCGTGGGGCGCCGAAATCCGTCGTCACGGCCATCGTCTGCCAAGACTGCGGGGAGCGCGTCGAGGGTCCGCAGATCGAAAGGCACGCCGACACGAAAGACGGATGGTGCGAAGTTGTCGTCCGTCGGCGCATCGGAGATCCGCCGATCGATCGCTACCTCGTGCATCTTCGCGGGCTCGCGAACGCTCTCGGGACTCCCGAAGCGCGGAAGAACCTTCAGGACTACTTGGCGTCTCGAGTCCCTGCAAAAGCTGGCATCCTTCAGGAGTCTTTCTAATGGCATCGCCGACATCGAGAACGATCGACGCGCTGAAGTCCGACGGATGGATCAGCGGCATCGTCGAAAAATGGAATCCGCACGCGCGGATTCGTCAAGACCTCTTCGGCTTCGCGGACATTCTCGCCGCGTCGCCGGAGCGAACGCCGAAGCTCATCCAGACGACGAGCGGATCGAACGTGTCGAGCCGTGTCGCGAAGATCATCGCGGAGCCTCGGGCGCGTACGGCGCTCCTCTCGGGATTCACGATCGAGGTCTGGGGCTGGCGACGGCTGAAGGTGAAGCGCGGCGGCAAGGCCGTGCGATGGGAGCCGCGGATTGTGTCGGTGACGCTCGCGGACTTTGCGGACGTCGAACGGAAGGAAGGTGCAGCGTGATCTACGAAGACAACGAAGAAGATCCTCTCGGCATGGATGCGCCGTTCGCGCCGATCAAAGAAGGGCGATCGAGACTTCCGAAAAAGATCGACCGAGTCGTCCTCTTCCTTCTCGGCGCTTTCGCCTTTGGCCTCGGCGCTTTCGTCGTCCAACTCGCGCGGTGGATCGCCGATGGCTAAGTCCGACAAACTGCCAGTCGTCTCTGTCGACGCGCAAGCAGTCTTTTGCAAGGACTGCCATCGGCCGCTCGGACGCATCGTCTCGGTCGACGTGCCGATCGCTCTTTTCTGCCAACCGTGCGGAACGTGGACGTCCGGCGATCCTCGCCTTCCGTCTCCGCTCGCGCTCAAGCCCGGGGAGTGGCGCAGGACATGACCTACGTGATCAGCGAAGAAGCGTTTCAGCGCATCGTCTCCCGCAGAACCCGCGAGGAGCAAACCGCCGACGCGGACGCGGAGACGCGCGAGCGATTCGTCAAGGCCCTTCGAAACCTCAAAGGGCGCATCGCCCCCGCGCTACGCGTCGTGGCCCGCAGCAAGGAATGGCTTGCCGAGCAACTGAAGGGGGATTCGAAATTCCGCGAAACGGTCGTCCGTCTGGTACCCTCTCGGCGCATGGAGCCTTCCCCGACGGAATTCGGCAAGTGGTGCTTGCAATGCCCGAAGGTGCGCGAACGCGTCGCCTTCGTCGGCGACATCGCGATCGCGGACATTCAAGCGATCGCGCTTGTCGCTGCCGCGAAATTTCACTTTCCTTCTTCGGTGCCCGAAGTGGACTGCATCGTCGCGGGCGCCGGCGCCGACGTGAAGTCGCTCGTCGGGTATCTCGCGAAAGACGGGCTGATCCTGGGGATGGGCATCGGCCCGCAAGGCTCCGAAATCGTGTCCACGCCCACGGGGCGTTTTTTCAGGATGAGACGATGACCGAGAAGAAAGACGAAGTGTTCGAGGGCATTCGACAAATCGAAAGCGCCGTCGGGCAGCATCCGAACGTCGTGAACGTGAAGATCGAGAAGTCGAAGGCGCTCGCGCTCGTTGCGGAAGTGCGGCGGCTGCGCGAGTTGAACGCTGTCCCGATGCCGGATCAATCGCCGGAGGAGCTTCTCGGCACGTTTGCGCGGCAGAGCGGCGCGGCGAATGCGGCGCTCACGCGGTTTTTGTATTCGATGGCGACTCAGTTGCAGGCAGTGACCGAGATCGTTTTGGAGATGCGCGATGCCCGCGAGGCGCAAAAAGAAGGCGCCGAAAAAAACGGCCAAGGTGAGGCGCAACAAGCTCGGGCAGTTCCCGCCGGGAGTGTCGGGGAACCCAGCGGGGAAGAAGCCGGGGACCCGGCACGGCCTCACGCACTTGCTGGAGTCGATCAACCGAATTGAGGACGAGACGGGGATCAACTTGCTCGACGAGATCGTGAAGCGATCGCTGAAGAATGCGTTCCTCGCTTCGAAGCTCCTCGACAAGTTGGTCGCGTCGCCGAAGTCGATCGAGTTGATCGACGGGGACGCTGCGAAGAAAACGCGAAAGGTGACGTTCCGCAAAATCGCCGATGAGTGAAGCCGTAGCCGAAGAAATCTTCATCGACTTCCAGCCGTTCCAATGGCTCGCGATCAACGCGCCGGAACCGGAAGTGTGTCTCTGTCTCGGAAGCGGCGGCGGCAAGACATGGACGGGATCCCGTTGGATTCTCTCGCGCCTGATGGACTTCCCCGATTCGGTGCATCTCGCGACGATCAACAGTTACACGCAGGGCAAAGACCTCGTGATTCCGGCGCTCGAGGATGCCGCCGATCAGATGGGGCTCGAGTGGCGATGGGTGGGCGGCAAGAACGCGCCGAACCTCGTCGTCGATCTCGGCGACTGCCGATCGGAAATTCGCCTTCGATCGACGGAGAAGTTCAACAAGCTCCGCGGGCCCGAAATCGGTTCGTGGTGGCCGGACGAAGTGCGCGACGCCCCGGAAGAGGCGTTGAAAATCGTCATGATGCGCTTGCGATGCAAGAAGGTCGACGTGCCGCGGACGCTCATGACGACGACGCCGAACGGGCAGGACGAAATCTATCGAATGTTCGTCGAAGGCTCCGCGCTCTCGGAAATGATCCACGACCCAAAGACGGGTCTGAAAATTCGCGTTTATCGTTCGAAGAACGGCCGTCGGTTGATGATCAACGGACCGACGGGGCTGAATACGAAAGTCCGCGAAGGCTACGTCGAGTTCATGGGCGAGAGCTTGACGGGTCGACTCCTCAAGCAAGAGCGCGACGGCGAGTTCGTCCCGACGGGCGACATCGTCTACGAGGATTTCAGCGACGAGAACATTTCGACGCGCGCAACGTACGACGCGCGGTTGCCGATCTTCGTTTCTCTCGACTTCAACGTGAAGCCGTGCGTCGCCGTGATTATTCAGGAGATCAACGGCGAGACGTGCGTCGTCGATGAAATCATTTGCGATAAGGGCGGAACGTTCGCCGTCGTTGCCGAGTTCAAGCGCCGCTATCCCGATCGCGTCGGGCATCGTGCCCCGCGGATCTACGGCGACGCCTCGGGCCATCATCAGGACACGCGCAACGGCAAGAGCGACTACGCGATTTGGACGATCGAGATTCCCGGTTGCGTTCTTCTCGTCCCCAAGGCGAACGGCTACGTGTCGGACCGAATCAACGCGGTCAACTTCCGGTGCCAGAACGCGCAGGGGAATCGATTCCTTTTCGTGAATCCGAAGTGTCGAGAGGCGATCGAGGACTTCCGCGGCGTGGTCTACAGGAAGCACGAGCGCGAGCCGGAAAAGAAGAAAAACCCGCGTCGGACGCACGTGACCGATGCGGTCGGATACTACGTCGTCGCGGTGCATCCGCTTCGGCGATTCATGGACTCGGAACAACTCAGGCACGGAGATAGCCAGCTATGGCAACCGAAGTAGACGTCGATCCGCTCGCATGGCTCGATCAGCGGCACCCGCACTACGAGAGCATGGACACGCTCGAACGTTGGCAGCGTTGGCGCGCGGTGCTCGACGAGATGGACACAAAGGAAGCGAAAGAGAAGTTCCTTCCGCGTACGGAAGTCGAACTCTCGTCAGACTACGAGTTCCGCATCAAGACGGCGGAATTCCTCGGCGGTACCGACTCGGCGCTCGCGCGGATTTCGGGTGCCGTGTTCGGCACGCCGGCGAAGATCGAGGTGAAGGACCCAGACGTCGAAGCCTTCATCAAGGACTGCGACGGCGCCGGTCAAAAGCTCGTCGACTTCTTCGAGGGCATCGTGTCGCCGGAAGCGCAGGGCATGGGTCTCGGATTCATCGGGATCGACAAGGCGCCGAAGAAAGCCGAGACGGTCAACAAAGCGCAAGACCGCGAGATGGGGCACTTGAAGTGCTTCCTGACGTTCTACGCGGCCGAAGAGATCACGAATTGGGGTCTCGATGCCGTCGGTCTTCCGTCGTGGGTGATCGTCTCGCGCGCGATCACGAAGCAGGATTCGCCGTCGTCGCCGATTCGATACTTCGCCGAACGGCGAGTGATTGACACGAAAGAAATCACGATCTACCGCAAGGAACTCGACAAGGACGGCAAGCCGAAGGACGACAAGGCGCGCTACGCGATGGAAGGGCAACCGGTCCCGCACGGGCTCGGCGAGGTGCCGATCGTCCCCGTGTACGGCAAGCGACACGGGTCGTTCGCCGGATGGTGCGTCGTCCCGGGGAGCGTTCGCGCGGACATCCAGCGATTCAACGTCGAGACGTGGCATGCACTCGATCTGTATCGCCACGCGAACCAAATTCTCACGTTGACGTCGTCGCGCGAAATCAGCGAGATCGTGAAAGGTCCCGTTTTTCGGTTGCTCGAGGACGAAGAACTCGCGTACGTGTCGCCTGGCTCGGTCGGATTCCAAGCGAACGAGGAAGCAATCAAGCGGCTGAAGATGGACGGCCGCGAGCAGAGCGGCACGAATCCGGCGGCCACGTCCGACGGCGCGAACTCGACGACCGGAGAAAGCGGCATCGCGCAACGCGTGCGATTCACGCACACGGAGAAGCGGGCGATCGAAGAGCACGCGCGGCAGATGGAGAACGGCATTCGTGAAGTGCTCCGGATCGTCGCGAAGTACTTCGGGACGACCATCGAACCGGCGGTCACTTTCTACACGACGTTCGACACGTCGGAGCTTCCGGACCTGATGAACACTTACGGCCGCTCGCAATTCTGGATCGACTCGCCGACGTGGCAGCGCGCGATGCTGAAGCAGATCGCGGCGAAGTCGATTCCGGACCTCGACGACGCCGAGAAAGAGCAGATCTCGAAGGAGATCGACGCGCAACCGATCAAGCCGGATCCGTCGACGGATCCGCGGACGCAAAATCTCGGGAACTGAGAAGGGACGCGAGATTTGACTTTGGCTTTTCCGAAATCTATAAGGAGCCTCAACCATGGGTGATGAATCCAAGGGCACCCCCGACCCGGGCAACAAGGTCGCTACCCCTGACACGGGCAAAAACGTCACTCCCGAGCAAGTCACGGACATCGTCGCGAAAGCCGTAGCGGCAGCTTTGGCGCCGTTCCAGCAGAGCTTCGAGAAGGTCACGGCCACGGTCAACGGGCTCGCCGCCGACAAGCGTCGCGGCACCGAAAAGACGGAGTCGAAGGGAAGCGACAAGCAAGAGCCGAGCAACGAGGAAGTTTCGACGCTGCGCGACGAAGTCCAAAAGCTTCGCGAAGAGCGGCAGAGAGACAAAAAGAAGCTCGCTCTGAAGGACGCTCTCGACGCTCACGGCGACACGATCGCGGGTCGAAACCATCTCGAACGATTGATCGGGACTGAACTCGACTTCGACTCCACCGGAAACGTGGTCGCGGTGGTCGATGGAAAACACGTGCCGCTCAAGGACCGCGTGAAATCGTATGCCGACGATCCGCAATGGCAGAAGCCGAGCGGGACGAACGGCACGGGTAGGCCCGAAGGCAACAAAAAGACAGAGTCCGGCAGCACGCAGATCCGCAAGATCAAAGCGTCCGATCAGGCCGAGATCAATCGATCCTGGCGCGATATCAAGGACGGGAAAGCGGAGGTTGTTGCCGACTAAGGAGATGAGTCCTTGAGCAACAATCTCGCGACCGAAATGAACACGATCCTCGGGCATGGCCTCGAGTCCTTCATGGGGACGCTGACCATGCCCGCGGCCGTTTTCACCGACCTTTCCGCCGAACTGGCGAAGCCGGGACAGGTCATTTCGTTCAACGAGCCGCGACCGGTCGGCACCAAGGCGATCACGCCGTCGAACACGCAGCCGGCCCCGGTCGACGTGACGACCGCCGCGCGAACTTTGACCCTCAACCAGCATCGCGGGTCGAATCCGTTCGGCATCACGCACAAGGAAAAGCTCGAGATCCGCGAAGCGGGCGCGGTGATGATCAACGCGCAACTTGGGCAGGGTGCGGTCGATCTCGCGGAAGAGATGAATCTCTATCTGCACAACCTTTACCCGTACGCCTACAACGTCGCGGGCACGGCGGGCACGACTCCTTTCGCGTCGAGCGTCGTGGGCGCGACGAATTCGATCAAGCGTCTCGTCGAAGCGAAGGCGCAGATCCGCCGCGGCCAGATGTTCGGCGTTCTCGACCCGTCGGCGGCCGCCAATTTCAAGGCGCTCTCCGAGTTCGCGGACGCGGACAAGGTCGGCACGAACGAGCTGAAGATCGCGGGCATCATGGGCGAACGCTACGGCGTGCGCTGGCTCGAAGATCAAGCCGTCGTCTACCACACGGCGGGCGTCCCGGGCGGCACTCCGCTCGTGAACGGTGCGCTGGCTGCGGGCGTTTCGTCGGTCGCCATCGACGGTGGCGGCGCCTCGGGCACCTACAAGCGCGGTGACATCGTGACTTTCGCGGGACACACGCAGACCTATTCGGTCCAAGCGGATGTCACGTTGAACGGATCGGGTGTCGGCACGCTGACGATTTCCCCGGCGTTGAAGTCGGCGGTCGCCGACAACGCGGCGATCACGTTGACGGCGTCGCACCACGTCAACTTGGTCTTCAACCGCCGCGCGATCTACCTCGCTCAGCGATCGCTCGGCAATCCCGATCCGCAGCGATTCGCGGAGATCACCGACCAGAAGACGGGCACATCGCTCCGTCTCGAAAAGATGAACCAGTACAAGCAGGAGGCGTACGAGTACGACCTCCTCTACGGCGCCGCGATGATCTACCCCGAGTACATCGTCCGCCTTCTCGGCTGATCCTTCCTTCTCGATGTTCCCGGCCGCTCCGCATTCACCATGCGGGGCGGCACCCTTCCAAAATGGAGACAGAACGTGCCCCCCAAGAAGAAGACCCAAGATTCGGCCCCGTTGCGAGTCGTCACCGGTGAAGATGCCGAGCGGTTGCGCAACGAAGACACCGAAGAAGTCCAAGCGATCCAAGATCAACGCGGCCCAAGTTTCCAAATCTTGGAAACGCTCACGGTGGTCAAGGGCGACACGGAAGCCGTGATCAACGTCGAAGACGTCGAGAAGTGGAAAGCGCGCGGCTGGTCGCCGAAGAACTGATGCCCTACTTCACGCTCCAACCCACGCAGGGCTATTTCCGCGCGAGTCGCGAACTCGACGCCACGCTGAAGAGCGAGGCCGAAACGTTCGCCGACTTGCGCGTGAATCTCGTGCTCTGGAATTGGGACCGGACGACGTGGACGGGCGACGGGATCCCGACCGAAGTTTCGCAAGCGGCGGAAATGCTCGCGTCGGGGAAGTATCTCGAGAAAGCCTACGCAGTCGGGAATCCGACGGTGAACGGCGAAAGCCTGGCGCGGAAACTCCTCAAGGACGGCGAGGCGCTTCTCACTCAGATCATCGACCAGGGCGGTCCGATCGACCCGGACAACTCCGACTATCGATTGCAGCCGATCAAGTCTCGCCCGATGGGGCGCAGCGTAAGGATCGTCCGCGGGTGATCTACTACGAGGCGAAACAATTCTTCGCGATGTCGCGCCGGATCGCGCACGAGACGACGTTCATCTACGCCTTCTACGAGTTCATTCGCGGGATGATCCCGATCCAGAACCTTTGGTTTCGCGGACCCGGGGCGTCGGCGGGCAATTCGCTCAAGACACGGACCGTGGTCATGCGCGCGAACCGGGTCGGCTACTACGTCCGCCGGCCGCTCGGCGGGGTCACTCCCGCGGGGCCGTTCGGTCTCTGGACGGGCAACACGCGGAATCACACGACGGGTCGCGCGGGGCGCGTCTCGGTCCGGCATTGGCTCGCGACGATCTCTCACGACCTCAAACGATGGTGGGTCGTGAATTGGTGGGACGTCCGAGAGCTCGAATTCCAACTTTTGCGCGTCGTCGAGCGACGATGGCAGACCATTTTCGACGGCGGTCGGCCGGTTGACGAAAGGCGGGCGGCATGACGACGAACGCCCAAGTCTTCGCCGGAATGGTCGAGTCGTTTTGGGACTTCGTGACGGAGTCGCCCGAATTTGCGGCGCTCGAGCTTCACGGCTTCGCGTCGTTTCGTGGCGAAATCCTGCCGGTGCTCGAAGACGGCACGATCGCCGCAACGGATCTTCCGGCGTTCTACGTCGAGCGGTTCGTCAAGGTGAAGAGCGGCGACCCGCGCGACGACAGCTACCAGCAGAAGACAAAGGCCGTCGAGGTTCATTGCGCGATCGTCTTCTCCGGCGACGTGATCGGGCAGGCCGACGCGGCTTTTCGCGCGCTCGCGTCGGTCGACACGATCGAAGACGTCATTTGCTCCGACTCGGCTCGGAACGGCGGACTCGCCGGGACGACCTACGTCGACGACTACGATTTCGCCGACGGGGACACCGAAGCGGTGCCGTCGGTTTCGAACGCACAAATGGTCATGTTTTGGGTTTCGCGGTTCGTCGTGACGCTGCGGAAGCAGATCACGTACCCGGTGAGGTGAAGACATGGGAAACAACATCAAGTCGCAGGACATCGGGTATCAGATCGGCGCGCAGTCGGACCGCACGACCGCCGCGTCGACGTTCATCGACTTCGCCCCGAACGCGGACGCGGTCGGTCTGACGTCGGTCACGGATATCGTCGAGTACGATACCGACCACTTCGACCCGGGCGTGAAATACACCGATCTCGCGTCACGCAACCGATCGGCGCTTCCGTACGCGACGCCGCTCTATCCGACGATCGTCGGGACGCTCTTCAATGCGGTTTTCATCCGCAACGCGGCGGGCGATCTCGACTACCACGAGATCCGTCGATGGTGGCGATCGGCGATCGGCGGCAGCGAGGACAAGGGCGAACTCTTCCGCGGGTGCATCTTCGACTCGGTGAACCTTTCGATCGCGCGCAGCGACACGAATCAGCCGATCGTGTTCGACGCGCAAGTGATGGTGAACGCGAAGCGTCGTCTGTTGACGGGCGAGACTTCGCCGACGCCGGATCTCTCGAAGCAGCCGGCCTACGGATCGGCGGGCGTGCTGATCGACTTCGTTTCGGACGACACGGTCGATTCGCTCGGCGGCGACGATGCGGTCGTTCGGGCCGTGTCGTTCTCGTTCTCGAATCAGGTTTCTTTGGACGGCGTCGAAGACAATCTCGCCGACCCGCCGTTGCACCGTTCGTGGCTGACGCACGTTTGCGGAAATCCGAAGCTCGACGTCACGGTCACGTGCCGAATCAGCGACGACAACTATTTGCGGCTCGACGAATGGACGACGGTCCCGAAGGGCAAGCTCCGGCTCGCGTTCACGCACCCGAAAGGCGCGTCGGTCACGTCGGTTTCGACGCTTTCCTCGGGCTCGACCGGAAACCAAACGCTCTTGGTCGCGGCGACCGCCGGATTCGTTGTCGGCGACACGGTGGTCATCAAAAGCACGCAAGGTTTCGCGATCTCGAAAATCGTTTCCCTCGTGACCGATACGTCGATCACGGTCGGCGGCTATGACCCGCGTGTCACGCTGAACGGCGGAACGGCGGAACTCACGATCCGCAGCATGTGCGCCGGTCTCGTCGTCGACGCGATGGACTTCAAGAGCCGATCGTCCACGAAGCGCGCGGGCGCGTTCCAAACGATCGACCTGACGTACACGGCGACGCTGAAAGCCGGTGCCTCGTTCCCGCTCGAAATCCTCGCGACCGACGTCGCGAATTCTCGTCTCTGATCCAAGGAGTTGAAACGTGCCCGATACCGAAGAAGCGAAGCCGACCGAGGAAGCCGTCAAGCCGTGGCGCCCGTGGTACACGTCCACGGCGTACGACAAGGCCGAGATCAGCTTCGACGACCGTTGCCCGGGGACCGTCGTCGAGATCTCCGACTGCACCGCCGAAAACGGCGAGCGGATCAAGAAAGCGATCGTGCTGAAACCCGACGGGTCGATCGAGATCCCGATCGAGGCGTTGGCCGAAATGGTCCGCGGCCACGTCGTGGCGGTCCGCGGCGAAAAGAAGGGGGAGATCTTCCCCCAAGACTTCCCGCCGAAGGGGGCGAAGACTGAAGACTTCGTTTCGGCGCTGAAGAAGATGAAACAAAAGGATCTCTATCGACTCCGTGAGGGTCTTTGGAAGTTCCGGGTGCAGGAGATCGAACAGGGAAACGACTAGCGCGGGCGGTGCTCGTCGCGATCCTTGGCGAAGAAGCGGTCTCGGACGTGGGCACGTCGCTCGAGGAAGCGGACCGCAGGGGATCGAACGAAGCCGTCTGCGCTATTCTCCACTGCGCGAGGACAGGGGCGACGCCTGACGGTCGCCCACTTCGCGAGCAAGGCGAGGTCTTTTGCGCGGTTCTCGCGACCGCGCACGAGGCGATCAGCGCGCAAGCGCGGATGAACTCGCAGATCTTCCTTGAAATGTGCAAGTCGACGGCGGGGATGATGGGAGCTTTCGGAAAATGACGGCGACACTGACGATCAAAGCGGAAGCCGCGGGAGCACTCTCGGTGCTCGACCGCGTGAATTCGCTGATCGATTCGTCGGTGAAGTCGTCCGAACGTCTCGCGGCCGTCACGGCGACGATCCGGGGACACTGGAAAGCGATCGGCGACGACGTCGCGGCCGTCACCCGGAACATTCTCGGCGCGCGGACCGAGACCGAGCGCATGGCCGGCTCGGCGAAAGTCATGCACGCCGGGTTCCTCTCGACGATCGGCGTCGCGCAGCGGCTCGCGTCTGAGATGCGATCGGTGCGTGACGAGGCCGTTGCCACGGCTCGCGTGGTGAACTCAATCCGTGCCCCCGGAAGGGCCGCTTCTCCGGTCGGGGGCACGACGACCACGGGGACGGGCGGGTTCTCGTTCACGCCTTCGGCGGTCACTCGGGCGCCGTCTGCTTCTCCCGTGACGACTCCCGCGGCGACGAGCAACAGCCGGGTCACGTACGGGTCGGGAGTCAATCTCGGCCAAGCGGCGATCGGTAGCGCGATCGGGTCGTCTGTGACCGGCGCGGCAAATCTCGTGACGTCGTCGATCGGCAAGGCGCTCGAGCTTGCTTGGGGCGGGTTCAAGACGGGCGCGACGGTCACGATCGCGACGGTTGCCGGACTCGTCGGAAACTCGGTCCGGCTCGCTTTGAAGGCGGAGCCGATCGCGGGCGGCTTCGGTTCGTTGACGGAGTCGAAGGGGCTCGGTGAACAAACTGAAGTCCTCGAGAAACTCCGGTCCGCGGCTCGCGGCACCGTCTCTGACCTTCAGTTGATGACGAACGCCAATGTCGCGCTTCAGCTCGGCTCGGCGTCGACCACGAAGGAACTCGAACTTCTGATCGAGGGCGGTCGGCGACTCGGTAAAGCGATGGGTCGCGACGCGACGGAGGGTTTCAACGATCTTGCCTTGGGCATCGGCCGACAGTCGAAGCTCATCCTCGATAACCTCGGCATCATCGTCAACGCCGATCAGGTATACGAGGACTACGCCAAGTCGGTCGGCTCGACGACGGAGAAGATCTCCGACCAAGAGAAGAAGCTCGCTTTTGTCCAAGCGGCCTACGAAGCCGTCCGGAAGAAAATGAGCGATCTCGGCGACGAGCAAGACACCGTCGGCGAGAAGATCGATCGCATCCAAGCGTCGTTTTCGAATCTCTCGGTCAAGCTCGGATCTCAACTCCTTCCGCAGATCGGTGAAGTCGCGGACCGGTGGTCGGCGTTTCTTGCGACGTTGGACGACAAGAAGGTCGCCAACTCGGTCGGCGAGACGTTCGATGCCTTGAAGGGCAAAGCGAAATCGATTCTCGACTTCATCCTTCCGGAACAACTCGTCTCGGACGGCGCGCGTTTTGGCGCTTCTCTTTGGAAGGCTTTCACCGATCCGTCGGAGAACGCCTTCAAAGTCGTCGAGATTCGTTTCGAACAGCTCGTCAACACGCTCAAGGGCGAGTGGGAGTATTTCTGGGAGCTTGTGCTTGCCGGAATCAAGAGTCTCCCGGCGCAGTTCGCATATGTGATCGGTCAAGGAGCCGAAGCGATCGGTCTCGAATCGATCGGGAAGAAGACTCAAGACAAGGCTCTTCGAGTTACCAACGAATACTACGAGGGCGCTCAAGGTCCGCGGAATAAAGCAGCGGAGACCAATCGAGCACTTGAACGCAGGATCGCCGAGCTTCTGAACGGCTCGACGACAAGTCCGACCCCGGCGGCAACTCCGGCGGCCGATGGCCGATTGGTCTCGACTCGGAATCCGCTTTCTGCCGCGGGTGCCGGACCGGCATTCACGGAGGCGGATCGCTTGGGCGGTTCCGCGGTCGCTTTGGCAACGGCTCGCGCCGAGCGCGAAGCGGCCGAAGCCGCGGCGACGGCCAAAGCCGACGCCGACAAAGCCGCCGAACGCGCTCTTCGTGACGAAATCAGCATCCGCGAGAAGCTGATCGACTCGATGCGCGATGAGCAAAAGCTCATCGAAGAGGCGATCAAGGATCTCTCCGGATCGCGCGACAACGCGTCGCGCGCGCTTCGCGGCGAAGGTCCGGCGAAATCGCTTTCGGCCGAATTGGACGAAGCGGCGAAGTCCCTTCGCGATTTCCCGGCGATCTTCGACAAGATCGCGCAGGACATCTCCGAAACCGGGAAGGAGATCAACGAGTCGATTCGATCGAACCAGATCGAACTGAACTCGGCGCTGAACGACATTTCGCGCGGTCTTCGCGCTCAGGCGAATCAGTTTTTGCAGAGCGAGCCGCAGGACGGCGAAACCGTCGCGGTCCGGTCCGCGAAGCGTCGGGCGCAGCGGGACCTTCGTCGATCGAATCTTGATCTCATCAATGGGGCGTTTCGTTCGGGCGGTCCGGCGGGCTTCGAAGGCGAACTCGGTGGATTCGGAGCGCAGAACGTCGAGCGATCCGGCTCGATCCTGAATCAGTCCTTCCCGCGTCTTGAGAGTGCGCTCGCACGGCTCCGAGGTCCCGACGGTACGACGCAGGTTTCGCAGATCGAGACGCAGCTCACGGCGCTCGTCTCGCAACAGGCTTCGCAGCTTGGGCAACTTTATGAGGCGCAAGCGAAGAACTTCGCGGAACAAGCGAAGAAGGAGAAGGAGCAGATCGACGTGACGGCTTCGACCGTCAAGCTCGTCGAACAAGCGACGGAGACCATTTCGGCTCAGGCGAAAGAGTTCGCGTCGATGCGGTCGGCAATCGCTCGTCAGACCGCGGAACTGAAGAAGCTCGAACAGGCGGTCCGCAAGCAATGACGAATCACGCCCGAGTTTACTGGAAAGGTCTTCGTCTCGGCGACTTCCGAAAGTCTCCGGCGGAGATGGCTTTCATCACGACGCAGACGCAGTTTCAGGACTCCGTCGGCGGTGCCGTCGCGTCCGCGTGGTCGGCGGGCGCAAATGCCCGATACAAGGTCGAAGTCGAAGTCGCGTTTCGCGCGGGCTTCAACGGATCGGAAACGTCCGGCACTCAGTTTTGGAACCGTCTTCGGAACTTCATGAAGGACTGCAAGCGCGTCGTTCAGTACGGCAGCGGAGCGCCGTCGGTCGGGGCGTTGTGCGTCATCCGTGAAGGCGCCGAAGCGGTCGAGTCGGTGGGGTCGCTCTCGGCCGGTTCGAGCGTCTCGATCACGCTCTCGGAAACGGTCGGCTGGACGATGGGCCAGATCGTTCTCATCGCGCAACAATCGGACCCGACGATCTATGAAGTCGCGACGATCCTTTCGGTCGGCGGCGGCGGGACTTCGATCACGGTCAACCTCGCCAACTCCTACGCGGGCATCTCCGACATTTGCCGGATCGAGTGGTATTGGCCCGAGTGCGCGATCGACTCCGAGATCCGTCTTCCGACGTCGGGACCGGCGCCCGCGAACTTCGTGCAGTCGGTTCGGATCTCATTCGCCGGTGTCGTCGACCCCGTGAACGGCGGGCTCACCTAATGGCCGTCGATAGCCTGAAACAGAAGAAGCTCCGGATCACTTCGAAGGCGATCGCCTCGCAGGTGCTCGTCGTCCAGGACGGCGCTGCGGCCGACGGTACCGCGACGATCAAGATCGACAACGGGTTTCGCGACGGCTACACGTCGGCGCTCGTCTCTGCGAACAGCATGAAGCGCGTCATCTTCGACGTCGAAGAAATGGAGTCATCGCGCACGGGGCGCACGTTGACGTTCAGCGTCCAGGACTACATGAACCGGAACACGTTCGGGCTCGGACCGGGCGACACGGTCGAGTTCTGGGCCGAGATCGAGGAGCCCGACGCACCGATCAACGGGGCCTTCCCCGCGTGGCATTCGGCCGAGCAGACGCCCGGGCAAGTCCTCCTTTTCTTCGGGTTCATCTCCGAAGTGGGACGCCAAGAGCGCAGCGGCGGGATCAATCGATTCAAAATCAAGGCCGTCGACGCGATCGCCGCGGCGGACGTGATCAAGCTCCAACAGTCGAAGCCGAACAACGTCACGATCCCGAAAATCATCTTCAACTGCGACCGGACGGACGACGCGGACTTCTTCTACGCGATCAAGAACTACGACGCGGCCGAGTCGGACCCGACGTTGCGCTACGGCTACGGATGGCCGAAGGACGTCGCCCAAGCGAAGCTGACGCTCGAAGACGTCTTCCTCTATTTGCAGTCGGCGTATCAGTCCGAACTCTACGACCGTGATTTTCTCGCGGGGGCGTCCGATGATCTCTTTGATTCGACTGATCTTGAGAATTTCGACGGCATTCTTCCGCCCAAGACCATTCTTGAGGCGACGGGATTCGGATCGGCCGTTCGGCAGATCCTTCAGGCAAATGCGCCGGACTTCGACGTCTTCGTTGACCCGCGCACGCGGAAATGGCGATTTCTTCCGACCGCGAAGGACATCGTCGCCGGCGGCTATGCCACGATCTCGAGTGTCGTCACCACGAAGAAAAAGTGGGTAGTCGACTCGATCTCCCGATTCGCCACGTCGGGCACGGGCTCGACCGTTCGGCTCCAATCGTCGACGGACCCGCGGGCGTCCGAAATTGCGACCGTGTCGGCGCTCAATTCCGGCGCCGTGACGATCGAGATCGCGACGACGTCGACCTTTGCATTTGTCGCCGGGGACTTGATCATCCCCATGCACGCCGCGGCCGATCGTCCGCCGGTCGTCTCGATCGACCTCGAAGCAGACTGCGCCGAGAACACGCTCGACGTCGATCTCCGGGGCGTCTACACGGCCGTCTCGATCGTGAGCTTCAAGCAAGCGACGTCGAAAGTGGAAATCTCGCAGACCGCGTCTTCGGGGATCGCCGCCGCACTGGCGAAAGCCTACGACACGGCCTACGAGACCAATTTCCGGCCGTCCGAGCATCAAAACCGCCGGACCGATCGCGGCGCAGACGGCAACGGGATCGTCATCCGAGAAATCGAGACGTGGGGATCGGGCGACGACGCCTTCACGCGGATCTTCTTCTCGGAAGAAACGTCGGCGTACGAGAACGATCACCAAGTCTCGAACGAATCGCGTGGCGATGCTGAATGGACCGGGACGGCGTTCCACCTTCTGACCGTCACGGCCGGATCGGTGAACGTCGAGGCCAATCGAGTTTCGGCGATCATCACGCACTTTTCGCGCGCCGGTTGGGTAGACGCGGCGCAGACGATCCGCCGGTTCCGCATTGATCTCGACCGAAACATTCTGACGACGTCGCCGACGGTGAAAGGCGAACTGACGCACTCGACGACCGGCGATCGGTTCGAAATGTCGTCGAGCGACATCTACGCGCCGACGTCGTACAACAAGAGATCGTCGGTCGATCGCGCATGGAAGGTCACTTCGACGACCGTCGACGACGAGGCGCGATATCTCGACTCCAACGGATGCCCGGAGACGGCGTCGTTCCGCGGCGTCAACGGGCAACAAACGCAGGTGTCGGCGATTCCTGCCGAGCGGGCCGTCGAGAACGCTACCCAAAGCCAAGTTTTCAACCGCATCGGCGGATCTTTGATCGCGGCGCCCCAGCGCATCCTTTGGCTCAAGCCGAAAGATCCGCCCCTGACGTTCGAGCAGCTTTGCGCCAAGCTCCCGAAACCGGCCTTCGTTCCTGCGCCGTTCACGCTGACGATGAACCGTGTGACTCACGAGGTTCTGCAAGTCCGATCGCCGTCGACCGGATTCGCGGGGACGGCTTGGCTCTGGCACAAGCATGCCGAAGAACTTCAGATCGTGTCGGAGAAATTCGAGCACGAATCGCAGTCGACGCAGTTTGGCGTGATCGCGGAAGCGATTCGCGCGCGGCTTTCGGAGCCGCACTACTCGGGAGATCTCGTCCTCAACGGCATCACGAAGTGGCTCGGCTATTCCGATCTCGGGTTCAGGGTCAACTTTGGCGCGGGCTACACGGGCATCGTCTCGGGCGTCGTGACGGAACAAGGGCGATTCCACGGTCTCGTTCAGACTCTTCGATTCGACTTCAAGACCGGCCGCGCGACGATGAATTTCTCTTCGTCGGGTTTCTCAGAGACTTTGACGCAACAAGTCTTCGAACGACGTTTTGTTTCTCAGACCTCGGCCATGCGCGAACTGCAAGAACGGATCGCGCGCGCCGAAAAGGCCGTCGATTGCCTCGCGACCCGCGACACGCCGAAGCCGACGCAAGCCGTCGACGGGTGCAACGTGTCGCACCAAGGGCAGAGCGTTTCCCGAAAAATCACGATCATCGACGCGAAAGAGACCGGGATCGGCACCGGTGAAACGGCGCTCGGCGGCCCCGTGATCTCGGGCGGCGGCGTCTCGGGCAATCCCGCATCGATCGGAGGCACTCACAAATTCAACGGCGGATTGATCGTCGAGAGAGACTTCCTCGGCGTCCCGTTCGGCGTGATCAATCCGTCGGGAGGATTCCTCGGCGGTACCGAAAACGGCTCCCGCTTTGTTCCGTCGTTCGTCGAGCCCGCGAAGCCGGTCGCTCTGCCGCAATACGTGGCGGACACGGTGCAAGAGATCGCGTCGGCCATCCTCGGGATTGATCTCGTGACTCCGGTCGCTTCGACGCTGATCGAGGTCGGAGAAGGATCGACGACGACGGTGATTCAGTTGACCAACGCGATCCCGGACGACGATCGTTTCGTCGGCGGCTTCGTCGAGTTCCGCGGCGGATCGATCGCGCGGCCGAAGTACACGATCGCCTCGCACACGGCGCACTCGATCACGTTGACGGGCGCGATGAGCGAAGCGGCTCCCGGTACCGGCGCGGCGGCGACCGTTTGGGCGGCGCGGATCCCGACGCTGAATCCGACGGATTTCCCGCTCGGCGGACGGCCGTTCAAAGACGCGGGCGGATCTTGGTTCGTCGCGACGCGAGGCCAATTGATCCCGGCGACGCTCAGCGGATCAACGCTCAGTCGGACGACGGGCACGACGGCGCCCGACCTCCGGATCGTCACAAAGAAGGACTACGAGACTCGACTGATCGATTGGGAATACTTCGTCGACTTTTCGGCGGGCCGCAGCCACGACGCAAACACCGGATCGATCGCGAACACAAATCCCAGCTACGACTCGGCGTCGACCTATAACGCCACTTTGGCGTTCTACGGATGGGCCGACACGCAGAAGCGCGGCAACCTCGTTCAAGTGATGATCCCGCTCGACATCGACACGACGCAGCCGATCACGGTTGAACTCGTGGCGCAGCTTTCGGGGGCGGTCTCAAGCTCGAACACGATCGTCATTTTGGCGAACTTCCGATCGAACGCCGACAACGAATTGACCGCGAGCGCAGGATCGACGTCGAACTTGAAGGCAAGTATCGACATTCACGCGGCCGGATATTCGTCTCTCGATCTTATTCGTGTCCCGGTCGGTTCGATCTCGGCGGGCACTGTGGATGCGGGGGACTTCCTTCACGGCGTCGTATTTCGAGACACCGTTGCGGAGTCGGCCGACACCTATGGCGGAACGGTCCGCGCGATCGGCGTCGTTTTGCGCGGCAAGCGACGACTCGGCGGCAGCACGAACGACGGCAACCAAATCGGCGGCGCGGACGGCGAAGACACCGCGCGGCTCTTCATGATGGCGGGGTGAGACGATGGCGAACAACATCGACGTCAAAGACGCGACAAGTACGACGAAGACGATGAAGACGACGGACAACTCGTCCGTTCACACTTCGCACGTCAACGTCGACGCGTTGATTCCGGGCACGGGGGCGACGAATCTCGGCAAGGCGATCGACGCGGTTTCCGGAGCCAGCGACGTTGGCGTGATGGCGCTCGCGAAGCGCCGCGACACCCCGGCGACGATCACTCCGGCGGATGGCGATGTCGCACCGCTTCACGTCGACTCGATGGGGCGATTGCAGATCGCGCCCGCGGTCAATCCGACCCCGGCGACGTCCGGAGGATGCTCGACCTATCACCGCAAGGCGACGGCCGACACGAACGCGGCGGTGATCAAGGCAAGCGCAGGGCAGATCTACGGCATCGATCTTTTCAACTTCAAGGCCGCGACGGTCTACCTGAAGTTCTACGACAAGGCGTCCACGCCGAACCTCGCGAGTGATGTTCCGATTCTCGTCATTCCGTGGTTTCAACTCTGGGCGCGGACGGTCGATTTTCCGCTCGGAGTCCAATTCTCGACTGGCATCGCGATCGCGATCACGGCGGGCATCGCGGACACCGACACGACGGCGCTCGTCGCAAACGACTGCGTTTTGAACGTCCTCTATAAGTGAGATCCGATGCGCTCCATCAACGAAACGTTCATTGCGGGCGAAGACATCCCGATCGTCGACCAGATCAAAAAGCGCGACGGGACCGTTTTTGACGGCAGCGGCTACGAGGTGACGGGCACCGCTCGAAATGTGCTCGATCTCGAGACCGTGCTCCTCACGT
>ERZ869925.243-NODE-243-length-39685-cov-11.615821_pt1 | contig 39685 bp, 61 predicted proteins | sample MGYA00579311_ERZ869925 | MGnify/ENA primary metagenome ERZ869925 (study PRJEB32216, sample SAMN09231817) | wastewater metagenome | place: USA: Maryland | collected 2016-07-30 | study: EMG produced TPA metagenomics assembly of the PRJNA472060 data set (Reclaimed...
CCGCTCTTCCGAAGCTCCCAAATTCTCGCGCGCGGAAGTTGTGGGGAGGGGGGTATGCAAGGCGGGGGTATCAACGCCCGCGGAGAGGTTGCTATGAAACCAGGACCGAGGCCGCTGCCGGCCCACATTCACCGGATCCGCGGCAACATCAGCAAAAAGCCGATCGGCGAGTTGCTTGCGGAGGTTCAGCCGGACGTTGTTATCCCTGGCTGCCCGCCGTTCCTGCTCAAGGAAGCGAAGAAGGAGTGGAAGCGGATCACGCCGGAACTCGAGGTGCTCGGGTTGATCGCGGTGATCGATCGCGCGGCCCTCGCGCTGTATTGCCAGGCGTGGGCCTGGTGGGTGTACCACGAGCAGCGTCTCCAGGCGGCGATGCGTGCTGCCGAGGAAGGCGCGGCCAAGGCGGCCGCTGAAGGTCGGGAGTGGACAGGCGGCGACGGCTTCATGATCCCGACGCCGAACGGGTCGTTCACGTACTCGCCGCACTGGGTCGGCAAGAACAAAGCGCAGGAACAGGTCGACAAGTTCCTGCAGTCGTTCGGGATGTCGCCCAGCTCGCGATCGCGGGTCACAGGGTCGAGCGAGTATCCCTGGCTGCCGGGACTCGCGCCCGATGATCAAAAGCCCAGCGCGCCGGAGAAGCCGGCCGCATCGGTAAGCCGCCTGTCCGATTTCGCGCGGCCGAAAGCGTCGTGAACTACGCCGAGCGCGCGTTGCGGTATGCGCGCGCGGTTACGTCAGGCGAGATTGTCGCGTGCCGATGGGTCAAGGCAGCCGCGCAGCGTCATATCGACGACCTCGAGCGCTCGGCCACCGACCCGACCTGGGCGTACTACTTCAACCAGGACCGCGCCAACCGGCCGTGTGCGTTCATCGAGCTGCTGCCGCACATCAAGGGCGAGTGGGCTCGGCCGGTCATCGAAGACGGCCGGCTGGTGTATCCCAAGATCCGGCTCGACGACTGGCAGGTGTTCTTCGTCGCGGTGCTGTTCGGCTGGCTCAACCGTGAGACCGACCGCCGCCGGTTCCGGCGCGGGTACCTCGAGGTCGCGCGCAAGAACGCGAAGTCGACGATCGCCGCGGGAATCGCGCTTTACCTGCTCTGCGCGGATGACGAGCCCGGCGCCGAGGTCTACAGCGCGGCGACCAAGAAGGACCAGGCGAAGATCGTCTGGGATCTCGCGCGGCAGATGGTGGCGCGCGAACCTGACTTCCGCGCCCTGGATGTCAAGTTCACCATGCGCTCGATCTTCCAGACCTCGAGCGCGAGCAAGTACGAACCGATCGGGCGGGACAGCGACACGCTCGACGGCCTGAACACCCACGGCTTTGTCAGCGACGAGCTGCACGCGCAAAAGGATCGCGGCATCTGGGACGTGCTCGACAGCTCCACCGGCGCGCGAAAGCAGCCCCTGGGCATCGGCATCACCACCGCCGGCACGAACACGGTGGGCGTCTGCTACGAACAGCGCACCTACCTCGTGCGGATCCTCAACGTCACGCTGCGGCGGCACGGCGGCATGGGCTTCCGGATCGAGGGCAGCGAACACGAAGACGACCAGTACTTCGGGCTTATCTACACGCTAGACCACGGCTACGCCGACGGCCGCGACGACGACGACTGGGCCAGTCCAGACGTCTGGATCAAGGCCAACCCGAACCTCGGCGTCTCGGTCGAACTCGAAGACATGATCGCCGCCTGCACCAAGGCAAAAAGCTCGCCGCAATCGCAAGGGGAATTCCGCACCAAGCGCTGCAGCCAGTGGCTCGCCGCCGAAGCCTCGTTCATGTCGATGGAAAAGTGGCACGCCTGCGGCGACCCGACCCTGAAGGAGTCCGACTTCGATTGCGAAGAGTGCGACATCGGCCTGGACGCCGCCTTCAAGACCGACGTCTTCGCCAAGGTGAAGGTATTCCGGCGCGGTGACGACTACTACGCCTTCGGCCGCTACTGGCTGCCGCGGGAATACGTGGATCGCGAAGCCAACAGCCACTTTCGCGCCTGGGCGGAGCAAGGCCTGCTCCAGGTGAGCGACGGCGCCGTCGTCGACATCGAAATGGTGCGCTCCGATATCGAAGCCGACGCCGAACTGCACGTCGTGCAACACGTCGCCTTCGACCCGGCACAACTCACCCAGTTTGCCGGCGAGATGATCGACGACGGCTTCGAGATGGTCGAGATCCGGCCCTCGGTGATGAACTTCTCCGAGCCGATGAAAAAGCTGGGCGAACTCGTGCTCGAAGGGCGGTTTCACCACAACGGGGATCCCGTGCTCGCGTGGATGATGGGCAACGTCGTCTTCCACCGCGACCACAAAGACAACATCTACCCCAACAAGGAACTGCCCGAAAACAAGATCGACGGCGTCATCGCGTTGATCATGGCACTCGGCCGCGCCATGCTGCGCGCGCCCGACGGCGTAACCATCAGCGAGGTGCTCGTCGTATGACCCCCTTCACCTACAACCTTTCGATGGCGATCGGCCTTGCGCTCATCGCCATCGGCCTCGCTCTCATCGACCCGCCGCTCGCCCTGGTCAGCGTCGGCGCGCTCATCATCCTGCTTACCCTGGTCGGCGCCCGGTTCTCGCGTCGCCGCGAAGAAGGCTGAGCCCACGGATGTTCCTCTCCCAAACCAGCGGCAGCGGGCGCGGCCCGGGCGATGACTTCTGGTACTCGCCCATCTTCTCGCGCGGCGCCAGTCACGTCTCGTCCATTACCGCGACGCGCCTGTCTACCGTCTACATCTGCGGCAAGATCCTCGCCGAAACCCTGGGGCAAGTGCCGTGCATCCTGTACCGCCGCCTCGCGCGCGGCAAGCAACGCGCAACCGACCACCCGCTGTACGCGCTCATCCACGACGCCCCCAACGAATGGCAGACCGCCTTCGAGTGGAAAGCGATGCTCGAATGGCACCTTGCCTTTCGCGGCAACGCCTACTGCGAAATCGTGGTTTCGCGCGGAACCGGCCGCGTCGAGCAGCTCATCCCGCTGCACCCCGACCGCTGCCGCGTCGAACGCGGCCCGAGCGGCCTGCCGCGTCTGCGCGTGCGCGACGACATCAACGGCGTCGAGCGCGTGCTCGTGCACGGCGAGTACCTGCACCTCAAAGGCCTCACCACCGACGGCCTGATCGGCTTCAACCCGATCGAAGCCCAGCGCGAATCTCTTGGTGAAGCCCTGAGCGCGCAAAGCTACAGCACCCGCACCCTGGACAACGACGCGCGCCCGGGCGGCATCATCGAATGGGAGGGGCACTTCAAGACCGACGACGACGCCCGCAAATTCCGCAACTCCTGGCAAGAAGCGCAGGCCGGCGTCAACCGCGGCAAAACCGCCGTATTGCAACAAGGCATGTCCTACAAAGACATCGGCCTCAAGCCGGCCGACCTGCAATTCATGGAACTGCGGAAAATGAAGCAGACCGAAATCTGCGGCATGTTCCGGATCCCGCCGCACATGGCGGGCCTGCTCGAGCGCAGCACCAACAACAACATCGAACACCAGGGCATCGAATTCACCACCCGCACCATGATGCCGTGGTTCGTCAACTGGGAACAAACCCTCTCGATGGCCCTCATCGACCGGGAGAACGACCCCGACCTCTTCTTCCAGTTCCTCGCCGAAGCCCTCATGCGAGGCGACGCCAACGCACGCAAGGAAATCTACAACGAAGGCATCCAGGACGGCTGGCTCACCCGCAACGAAGTGCGCGAAGCCGAAGACCGCAACCCGCTGCCGGGTCTTGACGAACCGCTCGAGCCGATGAACATGCGCCGCGCCGGCCAGCTCGGCGGCACACTGCCCGGCAAAGGCGGGCGCACCCCCGGCGCACGCTCCGACACCCCGGCCGACACCCGGGCCGACGACCGCGCCGCCGCCATCGAACGCGCCGCCGCCGAGCGCGTGCTTGGCCGCGAACTCTCCGCACTCGCGCGGCTTGCGCAACGCGAAGGCGATTTCGGCCCGGCCGCCTTTGCCGCCGTGCAGACGTTCTACGGCGAACACGTCGACTTCGTCGCAGCCGCCCTGGCGGTCGACCGCGACACCGCCGGCCGCTACTGCCTCGCACGCATCGAGCACGCCCGCGGCTCGGGCACCGTCAACGCCTTTATCAACCAATCCCGCGAGTCCGGGCCCGCCGGCCTGCTCGCCGCCCTACACCTCACGCCGGAGCCCGACCATGAACCGTGAACTGCGCCTCATCACCGAGTTCTACCGCACCCCCTGGGCCCTGCAGCCCTCCGTGCTCGCCGCCGCGCAATTCATCCTTCACCGCTGGGCCGCGGGCGTCAAACTCAACGACGACGACATCAACGCCGCCATCGGCGACGCCCCTGCCGTCATGGGCGCGCGCGCCCAGGCCGACGCGAACAAGGGCGGCGACCACATCGCCGTGCTGCCCGTCTTCGGCGTCATCGGCCACCGCGTGCACGAAGTCGAGCGCAGCAGCTCCGGCATGAACACCTCCATCGAGCGCCTCACGCAAAACTACCGCGCACTGCAAGCCGACCCCAGCGTCGGCGCCATCGTCCTCGACATCAAATCCCCCGGCGGCAGCGTCTTCGGCGTTGGCGAACTCGCCGGCGAGATCCGCGCCTCGCGCGGCACCAAGCGCGTCGTGGCGGTGGCCAACGACACCGCGGCCAGCGCCGCCTACTGGCTCGCCAGCGCCGCCGACGAAATCGTCGTCACCCCGAGCGGGCAGGTCGGCAGCATCGGCGTCTGGACCGCGCACAAAGACATGAGCAAGGCCCTCGCCAACGAAGGCGTCGACGTCAAACTCATCAGCGCCGGCAAATACAAGGTCGAAGGCCACCCGTATGGCCCGCTCGATCCGGAAGCCGAAGCCGCCATCCAGCACCAGGTGGACCAGTACTACACCGCCTTCGTCAACGCCGTCGCCGAAGGCCGGGGCGACAGCCCCAAGGCCGTGCGCAGCGGCTACGGCGAAGGCCGCATGCTCATCGGCGAAGAAGCCGTCGCCAGCAAACTCGCCGACCGCGTCGGCACGCTCGACAGCGTCATCGCCGGCCTGCAGGCCGAACTCGCCAGCAGGCCCAACAACAACTCGCGCCGCGCCAGCGCCGAGCGCAGGCTGCGTCTCGCGCAGTAAGCCTCACCCACCCCTTCACCGGCGCCGGCAGGCGCCGAGCGCGGCACACCCGACGGTGCGCCGCGCGCATGCCCGATGGCACGCCCACCTGCCGAAACGTCGCACCTTCGCTGCACCTCCTTTGCCTCTCGTTCATCCATCCACGGAGATCCTCATGAACAAACGCCTCCGCGCCCTTCTCGAGCGCAAGAACAAAGCGGTCACCGCCGCGCGTGCCATCACCACCGCGGCCGACACCGCCAACCGCGACATCACCGCCGAAGAACAAACCCAGTTCGACGCGCACATGGCCGAAGTCGAAAAATGCAACGCCGACATCGCGCGCGAGCAAGCCCTGATCGACGCCGAACGCTCCGGCAGCGCGCTCGAAGTCCCCGACAATGCGCGCATCGAAGTGTCCGGCCCGGCCATCCTGCAGGATCCGCGCTACGGCTTTCAGAGCTACGGCGGCTTTGCCCACGCCGTCATGCAAGCCGGCGTGCGCGGCGTCATCGACCAGCGGCTGGAAATGGTCGCCGCCGCGAGCACCTACGGCTCCGAAGGCAACATGCAGGACGGCGGCTTCCTCGTCCCGCCGGAATTCTCCCGCGAAGTCTTCTCCCACTCGCTCGAGGAAGACGCCATCCTGCCGCTCACCGACGACTACCCGGTCGAAGGCAACTCGCTCACCTTCCCGCGCGACGAAACCACGCCCTGGGGCACCGACGGCATCCGCGCCTACTGGGCGGCGGAAGCGGCCGCAGCTACCGCCACCAAGCCCAAGGGCTCCGTCGCCACGCTGCGCACCAGCAAGCTGCTCGCCCTGGTGCCGGTCACCGACGAACTCGCGCAGGACGCCAACGCCCTGGAGCGCTACATCGGCCGCAAGACCGCCGAGAGCATCCGCTGGAAGACCAACCTCGCCTTCTGGGCGGGCAACGGCGTCGGCCAGCCCCTGGGCTGGTTCGGCCATGCGAGCCAGGTGAGCGTCGCCAAGGAAACCGGCCAGGCCGCCGCCACCGTGGTCGCCGACAACGTCGCCAAGATGTACGCGCGCATCCCGGGGGCGAACAAGCGCAGCGCCGTGTGGATGATGAACGACGACGTCTTCCCGCAGATCGTCACCATGAAACTCGGCGACCAGCCGGTGTGGACCCCGCCCAACAGCGGCATGAAAGACGCCCCTGCAGGCTTCCTGCTCGGCCGCCCGATCATGCTCACCCAGCTCTGCCAGACCCTCGGCACCCAGGGCGACATCGCCTTCGTCAACTGGAAGGGCTACCGCACCATCACCAAGGCGGGCGCGGGCATCGAAACGGCCACCTCGATGCACCTGTACTTCGACGCGGCGCAAACCGCGTTCCGCGCGATGTTCCGCACCGACGGCCAGCCGGCGGCGGCGAGCTACATCACGCCCAACAACGGCAGCAGCAACCTGTCGCACTTCGTCGTCCTCGACACCCGCTCCTGATCGAGCGGCGGCCTCAACCGCCCGTCGAACCGCGGACGGCGCCGGCATGGCGCCGGCGCCGTCCGCTCCCACCCCACGCATTGCCTCTCCGGAGAACCTCATGAAAACCGTCTTGAAAAGCATCCTCCTTGTTGCTGCCGTGCTCGTTGCCGGCTTCGCCGCCGCGGCCGTCGGGCATCCGCTCGAACCGACCTCGCTGATGGCCCTGTCGGCCCTGGGCACGATCAACATCGCCGCAGGCGAGAAACTCGCGGTCGTCGGCACCATCGACCCGCAGACCGTGGCCAACACCGAACTGTTCACCGACGTCGTCGACATGCAAAAGCACCACCAGGCGCTCTTCGTCGCGCTGCTCGGCAACATGGCGGCGGAAACCATCGACTTCACCCTGTACTACTGCGACAGCAACGGCAGCAACGCCGTTGAGCTGAAAGACTGCACCCAGCTCGCCGCGCACGCCAGCAACAACGACAACAAGCAGCTCGTCATCAGCCTGCGCGCGGAAGAGCTGCTCGCCGCCGGCAAACGCTATGTCAAAGCCGGGTTGGTCACCGGCGCCGGCACCGGCGGCCCGGCGGCGGTGCTGGCCCTCGGCGTCGATTCGCGCAGCCAGCCGGCCAGCGGTGACGACCTCTCGAGCGTGGTCGAGATCCAGATCTAAACAACCGTAGCGCCCTGAGCAGTACCCGCACCCGGACGGCGGCGACCTCCCGAGCCGCCGTCCGGTGTTGCGGCCCCTCCTGCGTCCACAACCCCGAGGCCCACCATGACCCTTAAACACCGAATCCTGCGCGACATCTACCAGGGCGGCGTCGTCCAGTACGCCCGCGGCGATGTCCTGCTGCCCAACGATGCCACCCGCATCGCGCTCGCCACCGGCGCCGCCGAAGCGATCGACATCGACGAACCCGCCGCCGCCGGTCCCGCCGCCGCCGGTGCAGACGTCTCCACCGCTGCGGCCGCCGGCCCGGCCGCGTCCGCCGTACCCGACCTCGCTGTGCTGGAGGCCGCCGCCGACGCCGCCGCCCGGGCGCTCACCGAGGCCGAAGCCGCCGCCGAAGCCGCCGCCGGCGGCCCGAAGAAAGCGCTCAACGCCGCACTCGCCGCGGTCGACACCGCGCGCATCGCCTGGGAAGCCGCCCAAGCCGCGCTCGACGCGGGGCGCACCGCGGCAGCAAGCGACACCGGCGCGGGCCAATAACCCGTGTCGGTCGACAGCCTCCTCGTCGCGCCGGTGGCCGAGCCGGTCTCGGTCACCGAGGCCAAGGCGCATTGCAACATCACCGCCAGCGGCGACGACACCCTGGTCGCGGACCTGATCGCCAGCGCCCGGCGGCAAGTCGAAACCCGCTGCCGGCGCGCGCTCGTGCGCCAGCAACGCAAACTCACCCTGGACGGATTTTGCGGCCACATCGTCCTGCCCGTCACCCCGCTGCGCGCGGTGCAAAGCATCCAGTACCTCGACGCCGGCGGCACCCTGCAGACACTCTCCAGCGCCGTCTACCGCGTCAACAAGACCGAACCGCCCACCATCACGCTCGAATACGGGCAAAGCTGGCCCACCGTGCGCGATGTCACCGGCGCCGTCATCGTCAAGTACACCGCCGGCCATGTCGTGCCGATCGACAGCTTCGACGCCTCGGCCGACACGCTCACCGCCGCGGGGCACGACCTCGCCGCCGACGACCCGGTGCAACTGAGCGGCACCACCCTGCCGGGCGGCACCAGCGCCGCCGCCACCTACTACGTCAAGTCGCCCACCGCCGACACCCTGCAGCTCTCGGCCACCGAAGGCGGCGCCGCGTTGAACCTCACCGCCGCCACGCTCTCGGCCGCCTTCATCGGCCGGCTCGAACCGGAAATCAAGCACGCCATCCTGCTGCTGGTGGGCCACGCCTACGAGCACCGCGAAGCCGCGGGCGACTTCCCGGTGCATGAAATCCCGCTCGGCGTCGAGCGGCTGCTCGCGCCCTGGCGCGTCATCGGGTTCTGACATGCGCGCCGGCCGCCTGCGTCACACGCTCACCATCGAGCAACCGTCCGACGCGCAAGGCTCGGGCGGGGACATCACCACCACCTGGAGCACGTATGCGAGCGTGCGCGGGGAACTGAATGCGGTCCGGGGCGGCGAAGAATTTCGCGGCCACCAGGTACATGCCGAAGCCGACAGTCGCCTCGAGATCCGCTACCTCGCCGGTGTCACGCCCAAGATGCGCGTCACCTTCGGCAGCCGCGTGTTCGACGTTCTCTGGGCAGGAGACGTCGAAGGCCGCGGCCGCCGCCTGCACCTGGACCTGCGCGAAAGGGCGCTCGGATGAACGACCGCATCGAAATCCACGGCGCCGCCGAACTGCAACGGGCCCTCGAAGCCCTGCCCGCCAAGATCGAGCGCAACGTCCTGCGCGGCGCGCTGCGCGCCGGTGCCGTCGAGATTCTGCGCGAAGCCAAGGCGCTCACCCCCGCCGCCTCCGGCGACCTGCGCGCCTCGGTGCGCCTGTCCTCGCGGGTCAAGGGCGGCGATGTCACCGTGAGCGTAATCGCCGGCGGGCGCAAGAAAGGCGACCCGTTCTACGCGCACTTCGTGGAGTACGGCACCAAGCCCCACGACATCCGCCCCAAGAACCGGCATTTTCTCGGGCTGGGCGGAGCGTTCCGCAAGGAAGTGCGCCACCCCGGCGCCCAGGCGCGCCCCTTCATGCGTCCGGCGTTCGAGGCCCGCAACGCCAGCGCCGTGCAGCGTATCGCCGACTACATCCGCGAGCGGCTCGCGCGCCTGGCCAAAGCCGCGGAGTAAGCGGTGAGCATCGAAAACGCGCTCTACAAGCGCCTGGTTGCGGTGAGCGGCGTCACCGCACTCGTCAGCACCCGGGTGTACATCAACAAGGCTCCGCAAAAGCCTACGCTGCCCTACGTCGTGCTCGAGGCCGACGACGACAACGCGCCCGCGCACGCGATGGGCGCCGACATCGGCATCAAGCGCGCCGACGTGCGCCTGTACTGCTACGCCGGCACGCCTCAAGCCGCGAAAGAGATTTCGCTTGCCGTCACCGCCGCGCTGCGCCGCTACAGCGGCACGCACGACGCCATCGAAATCCTCGACGGCTACCTGCGCGGCGACCGGCCGAGCACCGACGACAGCGTCAAGTCCGACGTGCAGCTGGTCGAATTCGAGATCGTCTACCAGTAAGGATTGTCATGGCCAACCAGATCCTCAAGGATGCCCGTCTCTGGATGGGCGGGTACAACCTCTCGGGCGACGCCAACCGCATGGTCATCGACCTCTCCGCGGAGCTGCAGGACGACAGCGTGCTCGAGGACACCGCGCGCTCGCGCATGGCCGGGCTGCTGCTCACCTCCCTGCAATGCGAGGGCTTCTGGCGCGCCGGCAGCGCGGCGCCGGATGACGTTCTCGACGGTTACTTCGCGCTGGCCGATGTGCCCGTCTCCGCCTGCCCGATCGCCGGCGGCGGCGCGGTGGGCGATCGCGCCTTTACCTTCCGCGCGCTGCTCGGCGAATTCCAGCGCGGCGCCGCGGTGGGCGAGCTGCTGCGCTACTCCGCCGGCGCCGAAGGCTCGGGCGGCGTGCCGCTGGTGCGCGGCGCCGTCCTCGAGAACGCCACCCGCACGAACAGCGGCAACGCGAGCGGCGTGCAACTGGGCGCGCTCGCCGCGGATCAGAAACTCTACGTCGCGCTGCACGTGCTGAGTGCCGACGGCTCCACGCCGTCCCTCACCGTCAAGGTGCAAAGCGACGACAACAGCAGCTTCACCAGCGCCACCGACCGCCTCACGTTCAGTGCCAAGAGCGCCATCGGCTACGACTGGGGCAGCGTGGACGGCGCGGTCACCGACGACTGGTGGCGCATCAACTGCACCATCAGCGGCTCCGGCCCGAGCTTTCGCGTCGTCGCCGTCGCCGGCATCCGCTGATCCCTTCTTTCCGCAGCACCCCGCACGCATAGGAGAGCCCCATGGCCAACCTCGTTTTCAAGAACGCGTATGTTCTCATCAACAGCGTGGACCTCTCGGACCACGTCCGGCAAGTCACGCTCAACTACAAGGCCGAACAGCAGGACGACACCGCGATGGGCGACTCTGCGCGCTCGCGCATCCCCGGCCTGCTCGACTGGGACCTCGATATCGAGTTCTTCCAGGACTACGCCTCGGGCAAGGTCGATGCCACGCTGTTCTCGCTCGTCGGCGCCGCGCCGTTCGCGATCGCGGTGCGCCCGGTCAACACCACCATCGCCAGCACCAACCCGGAATACCAGGGCAACGCGGTGCTCGAGAGCTACCAGCCGATGGGCGGCGCCGTGGGTGAGAACCTGATGGCGCCCACCAAGTTCATGGGCGTCGGGGCTCTTACCCGCGACACCACGCCGTGAGCCGCGCAGTGAGCCGAGTGCTGACGCGCGAGGACATCCTCGCCGCCGACGGCCCGCAGCCGGTGCGGGTCGAAGTGCCGGAGTGGGGCGGGGCGGTGTTCGTGCGCGAGATGACCGCCGGCGAGCGCGACGCCTACGAGGCCGCGATCATCGCCGAGCACCACAAAGCGTCGGGCAACCCCGCGGCCGACACCGCGGCGCGCATCCGCCGCGTGCGCGCCCGCCTGCTGGTGTGCACCGTGTTCGACGAGGCCGGCGCGCGGCTGTTCACCGATGCCGACATCGACACGCTCGCCGGCAAACGCATCCGGCCGGTGCAGCGCGTGTACAACGTCGCCGCCGAGCTGAATGCCCTGTCCGACCTGGACGTCAAGGAACTCGCAAAAAACTCCGACGCCATCCCCGAAGAGCCTACGCCTTCGTCCTAGCCGAGCGGCTGGGGCGCACCGTCGCCGAGCTGCACCGGACGATGGGATCGCGCGAGTTCTCCGAGTGGATGGCGTTTGACCGCGTCCGGGCGGAAGAAGCCGAGAAGCACCGCATGAGCGCCCGCGCCGAAGCCGGCGCCCAGGCGCGCCGCAACCGCATGAAATCACCCCGCTGAGGTTCGCATGGCCACCATTGCAACGCTGATGGTCGATCTCACCGCCAACGTGGCGCGGCTGCGGGGCGACATGAAAGAGGCCACCACCACCGTGCGCGGCGCGGTGGACGACATGCGCCGCGAGTGGGACCGCCTGCAGAAGTTCATGGGCGGCGGCCTGCTCGTCGCCGGTGTCTACCAGGTCGGGCAGGCGATGGTGCAGGCCGCGAGCGACGCCGAGCAGGCGAGCAACCGGCTGATCGCCGTGCTGCGCGCCACCGGCGGCCAGGCGGGCCTCACCAAAGAGCAGATCGACGAACTGGCCGACAGCATGGCCGCGGCCACCCAGTTCGACGACGAATCGGTGCGCAACGCCGCCGCCGAATTCCTGAAATTCGGCAACATCCGCAACGACGTCTTCCGCGAAGGCATGAAGCTCGCGGCCGACTACGCCGCGTTCACCGGCGGGGCCCTGACCGACTCCGCCCAGGTGATCGGCAAGGCGCTGCAATCGCCCACCGAAGGCGTCACCGCGCTGCAGCGGCAGATCGGCCACCTGCGGCCCGAGCAGACGGCGCTGATCAAGCAGTTCATGGAACTGGGCGATGTCACCCGCGCCCAGGGCGTGGTGCTCGATGCGCTGCGCGAGAAGATGGGCGGCACCGCCGAACAGATGAACACCGGCCTGCTCGGCGCCACCACCGGCGCCAAAAAGGCCTGGGACGAAATGCTCGAATCGCTTGGCCGCTCCGGCCCGGTGTCGGGGCTGGTGCGCGGGTCGCTCGCCACCATCGAACTCGCGCTCAAGTCGGTGAAGGACGTCGCCGACGCGTTCAGCCCGGAGACGATCCAAAACATCGCCAAGCACGGCATCTTCAAGCCGCCGGTCGACGAGGCCGCGATCAAGCGCGCCAAGGAGGCCGCCGACGCCGCCTCCGGAGCCGAGCGGGATGCGGGCTGGGAAGATCGCATGCGCAAGCAGGCGGCCGAGCAGGCCAAGCTGGTCGAGCAGCTCGCCAAGAAACGCGCCGCCGAGCAGGACAAGTTCCGCGCGGAGGAAAAAGCCAAGGGCGACCGCGCGATCGCCGCCGGCGCGCGCAGCGAAGAAGACATGCTGCAGGCGCAATACGACGCCTACCACGACCAGACGCGCGCGCTCAACGACCTGAAAAAGCGCCAGCGCGAGGAGCAGGCCGCGCTCGAGGAGAAGATCCGCCGCGACGACGAGGCCGCGACGATCGCGCGCTTCGACGAGGCCGAGCGGCTGTACCTCGAGCAAGGGCAGGCCAACTTCAAACGCATGAAGGATCAGATCAAGGAACAGGAGAACGCGGCCAAGGAAGGCGAGCGCGCCGCGCGCGAGCTGGGCATGACCTTCTCCAGCGCGTTCGAGGACGCGATCGTCAAGGGCATGCAGTTGTCCGACGTGCTGCGCGGCCTCGCGCAGGATCTGCTGCGCATCGCCGGGCGCAAGCTCATCACCGAGCCGATGGCCGCCGGCCTCACCGACGTCTTCAAGGGCGGCATCGGCAGCGTGCTCGGCCGCGTCTTTGGTGGCGGGGGCGAGGCGGCCGGCGCGGTCAACGGGCCGTTCGAGATGCCGGGCTTTGCCACCGGCGGCTCGTTCCTGGTGGGCGGCAGCGGCGGCACCGACTCGCAGCTCGTCTCCTTCATGGCCTCGCCCAACGAACGCGTCACGGTGGAAACCCCCGCGCAGCAGGCCGCCGGCGCGGGCGGCGGCGGCCTGGTGGTGAACCAGAACTTCAACGTCGGCGGCAACGTCACGCAGGCCGACATCCCCGCCATCAAGCAGGCCGCGCGCGACGGCGCGGTGGAGGCGGTGCTCGAGATGGCGCGCCGCTCGCCGCAGTTCCGCGGCGCGCTGGTGGGGGCGTAGCGATGGCGCTGAGTTACCCGCTCGCCTGGCCGAGTTCGCGCAACCTCGCGCGCATCGCCTTCACCCAGGTCACCTTCGTCGGCGCGAGTGCCTCGCCCTTCAACGGCGCCGGCCAGACCTACGGCTGGGAAGGCGCCGGCCTGCTGCGCGCGCAATGCAGCCTGCCGCCGATGAAGCGCGCCTACGCGGAAGACTGGGTCGGCTTCCTGCTCGGGCTCAACGGGCAGGAAGGCTCGTTCCTGATGCCGGCGGACACGGTGAACACCTCGCCGCGCGGCAGCTTCGCCGGCTCGCCCAAGGTCAAGGGCGCGCACGCCGCCGGCGTGCGCAGCGTCGCGCTGGACGGCTTCACCCTTTCCGCGGCCAGCGTCGCGCTGCGCGGCGACTGGGTGCAGTTCGGCAGCGGCTCGTCGTCACGTCTGCACAAGGTCGTCAAGGATCTGTCGGCCGACGGCGCGGGCGAGGGCACGCTCGAACTCTGGCCGCCGGTGCGCGCGGCGCTCGCCGACAACGACACCTTTGTCACCGCGAGCCCGAAGGGTCTGTTCATGCTCGCGCCGGGCCAAGCGGCGGAGTGGTCGATCGACACCGCGCAGATCTACGGCCTGCAGTTCAACGTCATCGAAGACCTGAGGGACCTCTGATCATGGAAGGCCTCTGACCATGGCCGCGCGCGGAATGAGCGCCGGCATGCTGGCGGCGATCGTCGCGGGGCATCTTCGCCCGGCGATCTTCTACGAAGGCACCTTCCTCGATTCGGGCGGCGCGGCCACCTACCTGCGCCTCTGGACCGGCCTCGGCCCGAAGGTCTGGGACGGCAAGACCTGGACCGGCGGCGGGCAGCTGCTCGGCATCTCGCCGATCGTCGAATCCAGCAGCCTCAAGGCGGTGGGCTTCGAGATCTCGGTCTCCGGGGTCAAGGTCGCCAATGTTGCGATCGCCACCGAATCCGCGCAGCGCAGCCGCTTCCAGGCGGGCCGCGTGTGGCTTGCGCTCTACGACGGCGCCGGCGCGGTGGTGGCCGATCCGTATTTGCTTAAGCGCGGCAAGTTCGACCTCATCCCGATCCGCGAAAGCGGGGACACCTGCACGATCACCGCCAAGTACGAAGACCGGCTGAACGACCTGCAAACCCCGAACGAGCGCCGCTGGACGCACGACGACCAGCAGCTGCGCTCCCCCGGCGACCGGGGATTCGAGTACGTCGAATCGCTGCAGGACGCCACCTTCCGGGTGAGCTGAGGACGACGCGCATGGCCATCACGCTACACCGCGACATCGAACGCCGCGAAGGCTGGGAGATGCGTCTTGCGCACGTCATCGTCGGCGCCACGCACCACGCCTACAAGCTCGGCGAGCACGATTGCTTTCGCCTCGCGCTCGCCGCGGTGGAGGCCCTGACCTGCGTGGACCTGTGGCCCGACTGGCAAGGCCGGTATTCGACGCGCCTGCAGTCCCTGCGGCTGCTGCTGGACTTTGCCGGGCCCGCGCCGGACGACGATCACAACCCCTTCAGCCGGGCGTTCACCCGGCTTTTCGGCGTCGAGACCTCGGGCATGGCCTACGCCCGCCGCGGCGACATCGCGGAATACATCGACGCCGACGGGCAGCAGCATCTGGGCGTCGTCACCGGCACGCGCGTCGCGGTGCTCGGCGAGCACCGCCTGCTCACCGTGCGGCTGGACGAATGCGCGCATTGCTGGAGGATCGGCTGATGCCGGCCTTCGTCACCGCCGCGCTCATCACCGCCGGCGTCGGCGCCGGCGTGGCGTACGCAAGCGGCGCCGCGGCCTGGGCGGCGTTCTCGTTCTGGACCGCGTTTGCCACCTCGGCCGTCATCGGCGGCCTCGGCAAGGCCCTGGCCAAGAAGCCCGCGATCGGCGGGCCGCAGAGCGCCGAGCCGGTGTTCGCCGCGCGCGATCGCAACCTCTCGGTGCGTCAGGCGATCGCCCCCTGGCGATGGATCGTCGGCGAAGCGCGCGCCGGCGGCGTGGTCACCTTCGCGGAACTCTCGGCCGACAAGCGCTACTTTCACACCGTCATCACGTTCGCCGCCCACGAGTGCGCCGCGGTGACGGATGTGCAGATCGAGGACGAACTCATCGCGCCGGACATGCGCGACGCCTCGGGCAACGTCACCAGCGGCCGCTACGCAAAGCGCGTCAGCACGCCGCGCGTGCACACCGCCACGCTGCCGGCGGCGCAGACGATCACGACGAGCTACGACATCGCCTCGCTCGAGGCGGTGACCTACCTCGGCTATATCGGCGAGTCGGGCGGCTTTGCCCAGCAAGGGCAGATCCGACTGACGGAAGTGACCGGCACCCCGGAGGACTACCGCTTTCAGTTCTCGCGCAGCGGCAACACGCTCACCTTCGGCGCGGGGCTGGAGGGCTACTCGATCACCATCAACTACACCCAGGTGACGACCGAGCCGCTGCTGCGGATCCAGACGAACCTCGGCGGGGACGCGTACGGCACGCAACCCTTCCCGGATCTCGTGGCCGAGAGCGCGGGGAAGTGGACCGCCGCGCACCGGCAGGACGGCCACGCCAAGATGTACCTGCGCTTCAATGTGGACGCGCTGTCCGGCAGCATCCCGTCCTCGAGCGTGGTGGTGCGCGGCCTGAAAACCTACGACGTGCGCAGCGGCGCCACCGCCTGGTCGCCCACGCCGTCGCTCATCATCACGCACTACCTGTGCGATGACGAGATCGGCCGCGGCGCCGACTACGCCGACGAAATCGACTCGACCTCCGACACCGCCGCCGCCAACGAATGCGAAGAGCGGGTGCGTCTCAACGACCCGACCACGACCTTCACGGCCTCCGCGTCGCTCGATGTGATCACCGTGGCCGAAGGCAGCCGCACGCCGCCCACCGGCATGGGCGTGCGCGTGAGCACCTCGGGCGCGCTGCCCTCGGGGCTGTCGGCCGGCGTCACCTACTACGCGATCCGATACAGCCTGCGGCGGGTGCAGCTGGCCTCGAGCTTTGCCAACGCCTGCGCCGGTACCGCCATCAACATCACCGACGCCGGCTCGGGCACGCACACGCTCACCTACTACGACGAACAACGCTACAGCGCCAACGGCACCTTCGCCGCCAACGAACGCCCCTCGGCCGTTCTGGAGAGCCTCACTGGCACCATGGGCGGCGGGCGGCTGGTGCAGGTGTCCGACGCCTGGCACGTCTACGCGGGCGGCTACGAAGCCCCCACCGAAACCCTCACCGTGAGCGAACTCGCCGAAGGCGACTTCACCATCCACCCGATCCCCGGCTCCGCCGACACCTGCAACGGCGTGCGCGGCGTGTTCGTGGATCCCGACAAGAGCTGGCAGCCCACCGACGTGCCCGCCGTCACCTCGGCCACCTACCTCGCGCAGGACGGCGGCCAGCGCATCTGGACCGACCTCGACCTCACGCGCTTCGTCAACAGCGTCACCCAGGCCCAGCGCCTGTTCAAGATCGAAATGCGCCGCCGCCGCTACGGCCTCAAATTCGACGGCTACTTCCAGGCGAGCGCCTACCGCTGCGCCACCGCGCGCACCTTCGCCATGGACTTCGCCAAGTACGGCTGGAGCGGCAAGGCCTTCGAACTCGCCGAACAAGGCTTCGAGATCGTCGACGGCAAGAACGGCCCCGCGATCCGCGTGCGCTTCAGTGCGATCGAAACCTCGGCCGACATCTGGGACTGGAGCGCGTCCGAGGACGCGAGCGCCGACCCGGTGCCGGCGCCGGGCTTGCCGGATCCGGCCTCGATCTCGCCGCCCGGCTCGCCGAGCGTGACGGAGGAGATCTACGCCACCACCGGCTCGTCGGGCGTGAAGTCGCGCGCGATCGTCACCTGTGGCGCGCCGGCCGATTCGCTGGTAAGCGGGTACGAGCTGCGCTACAAGCGCGCGGAGGCCCCGGGCTATACGGTGCTGCCGCGGCAGACGACGCCGGCGTGGATCGTGGAGGATCTCGCCGCGGGGCAGTACCTGTGGGGCGCGCGCACGGTAAACGTGTTCGAGCGCACGTCCGACTGGGTGACCACCGTGCAGGAGCTGCACGGACTGGCGGATCCGCCGAGCGACCCGACCGGGTTTGCGGTGCAGGCCTACACCGGGCAGGCGAAGTTCACCTGGAGCAGGCCGTCCGCGAACACAGACCTCGATGTGCTGATCGGCGGGCGAGCGTTCGTGCGCTGGTCGCCGCTCACCTCGGGCGCGGCCTGGGAGAACGGATCGCTGGTGAACCCGGACGGCTACCCGGGCGACACCACCATCGGCTTCGGCCCGCTGATGACCGGCACGTACATGCTCAAGTTCCGCGACAGCACCGGCAACTACTCGAGCGCCGCCGCGTCGTTCGTGGTCACCGAGGCGCTGCTCACCGGATTGAGCACGCTCGCTACGCTCACCGAGTCCACCGCGTTCACCGGCACGAAGACAAACGTCGCGCTCATCGATGGCGGCCTGCAGCTGATCGGCAGCACGAACTGGGACGACCTGCCCGGCAACATGGACGACTGGGGCTACGTGGACTATGTGGGCGGCATTGCGTCCACCGGCAGCTACGCGTTCGCCGCCAAGATGGATCTCGGGAGCGCGAAGAACGTGCGCCTGTTCGGCAACATCACCAGCCTCGGTTTTGACACCGGTGACACCTGGGACGACCGCACCGACAACATCGACCTGTGGGGCCTGGTGGATGGCGACGCGATCGAGGACGCCGAGGCCACGCTGATGGTGCGCATCACGCTCGACGATCCCGCCTCGGGCGGTGCCACCTGGGGCGAGTGGCACGCGCTCGGGCTGGTCGGCGATTACTACTGCCGCGGCGTGCAGGCCCGGCTCGACTTCACGAGTGGCACCGTCACTCACAACCGCAAGGTCACGGCGTTGACCCTGACCGCCAAGCAATAACAGGAGACCGCATGCCACACCGCGCGAAATTCGACGCCGCTGGCGTCTATTGGGGCGTCGAGGCCGTCGAGGCCTTGGGGCCGGAGGACTTTGAAGTGCCCGCCGACTGCGACTGTGCACCGGGCAAGTATCGCCGCAGCGCCGACGGCCTGCGGCTCGAACCGCTGGCGCCGCAGCAGCAGCGCACCGCGCCGGATGTGGTGTCGGCCGACGAAGCGCTGGCCGCGCTGATTGACCACCTCAAGGCACAAGGCCACGCACTGCCGGCCAAGGTCACCGCGTGGCGCGCCGAGCACCAAAAAACCTTTGACTCGATCTTCGGGAGCCGCACATGAGCCAAGACCTTCGCCCCCGCCGCTCGCGCGGTTATCGCCGCATCGACCGGCTGCCGGATGCCGATCGCTACTGCTTCCTGCAGGACGATCAGTCGGTGGCCAACGCGCCCGGCGCCACCGTGCGCGCGGACATCAACGCCAACCTGCAGGCGCTGGTTACGCTCTCCAGCGGCACCAGCGCGCCGAGCACCACCTGGGCGTACATGCTCTGGGCTGACACCACCAACGGCCTGCTCAAGCAGCGCAACGCGGCCAACACCGGATGGCTGGTGCGCGGCACGCTCGCCGAGACCTTCGTGGTGGCGCGCTCTTCCAACACCATCGTCGGCGTGGGCGATTTCAACAAGGCGCTGATCTGCACCGGCAGCTGGACGCAGACGCTCACCGCGGCGGCGACGCTCGGCGACGGGTTCGTGTTCCACATCCGCAACGCGGGCACCGGGACGATCACGATCGACCCGAACTCGAGCGAAACCATCGACGGCGCCACCACCATCGCCGTCGGGCCGGGCGAGTCGTTTGCCGTGGTGTGCAACGGCTCGGCGTTCTACACCATCGGCCGCGACCCCGGCATCAGCACCGGCGCGATGGCGATCAGCGCGGCGGGCGAGGTGACGCGACCGCTCAATCCCGCGTTCCATGCGGAACTGAGCGCGGCGCAGAACAACGTCACCGGCGACGGCACCGGCTACAAGGTGCCGTTCAACACCGAGAACTACGACGTCAACGCCGACTACGACAACGCGACGAACTACCAGTTCACCGCGCCCGTCACCGGCAAGTACACGTTCTCGGTCTATGCGCAGGTGAACAACTACGGCGCCGGCCACACGAGTTTGATCGTCATTCTCATCACGAGCAATCGCAGCTACACGCTGAGCCGTGCGGCGTGCGCGGACAACGCCTCGGGCTTTGGTGATCTCGGTGTGTCGGGCAGCGTCACCGTGGACATGGACGCCGCCGACACCGCCTACGTGCAGGTGGCGGTGTACGGCAGCACCAAGACCGTCTCGGTGCAGTCCGCGAGCTATTTCTGCGGCCAGCTCGTCAACTAGGAGGCTTCATGGATCTCACGCAAGAGCAACGCGCCGTGCTGGCGCATGTGGTCAACGACGTGGACGGCTGGGTCGCGCACGCGCTGGCCACCGTGGGCGAGAAAGCGGTTGAAGACAAGGTCGCGCGGCACAAGAACGCGTACACGCAGGCCAAGGCCGCGCTCGGCGAGGCGTACAAGACCCGCGCCGAGCGGGATGCCGAGGCCTCCGCGTAATCACTCAACCCTCATTGCCTGGGAGGGCAGGGAATGCTGCAGAAACTGATCCACATCGACCACACGCCCTTCCCCGGTGGCGCGTGTGCCGCTGCCGCCGCGAGCGCGTTGGACATCGCGCAGCAATGGGCGATGGCACTGCTGGGCGTGAGCCTCGGGGTGCCGCTGGCCGGATTCGCGGGCACCTTGTACGGGCTGTCCTTCCGCGCGCCGCTGTCGCCGCTGGCGCTGTGGGTCAATTTGGTGGGCGGCACGCTGCTCGCGTCGTTCACCGCGCCGCTGGCCGGGTCGGCGTTCGGGTTGCCGGTGGCGGTGATGGCGGGCGTGGCGGGGGTTATCGGATGGGGGCTGCAGTTCGCGCAGCCGTGGCTGCTGCAGCGGCGCGAGAGCCTGCTCGATCGCACCGCGGGCAAGGTGCTGGGCAACAACGACGGAGGAAAACAGTGATTGCCAATGCAGGAACCTGGACCCACATTACCGCGCTGGGCGGGTTCATCGTGCTCGTGCGGCTTGTTTGCTTCATCAACCAGATGCACCACCAGAGCGTGCCACACCGCGTCATTCTGGCGTGCTGGTTCTTTGCGCTGGGCGCGGCAGCGGTGTGCCTGAGTCCGCTGCAGGGCACCGAGTTCCAGTGGCGCGACGCGCTGCTGGTATGGGGCGCGGCGGCCTATGTCTGGCTCGACCGGCGCCGGCCGGTGACGTTGCCGGGGAAGGCGACGGCATGATCACCGTCCCCGAGCAACGCCTGAGCCCCAACTTCACCCTGCACGAGCTGATCCGCTCCGAGACGGCCGCGCGGCGCGGCATCGACAACACGCCGGCGCAGGAGATCATCGAGAACCTGCGCCACCTGGCCGCGTTCCTGCAGCTTGTGAAAGCGCTGCTCGGCGGCGGCGCGATCCTGATCAGCTCGGCGTTCCGGTGCCTGCTGCTCAACGTCGCGGCCGGCGGGGCGCAGAAGCCGCTCTCGTACCACACGCAAGGGCTGGCGGCCGACTTCACCTGCCCGAGCTTCGGCACGCCCTACGAGGTCGCGCGCGCCCTGGCTGCGAGCGATCTGCCGTACGACAAGGTGATCTACGAGTTCGGCGACTGGGTGCACGTCCAGATCGCAAAGCCCGGCGAGATCCCGCGGCGCGAGACGTACACGATCTTCAGCGCGGCCGAGGGCTACCTGCCCGGGATCCGCGAGCATCGGCGGGCGGCGTGATGTTCGGCATCCCGGTCCCGGCGTTCCTGGTGCGGCCGCTCGCGTACGCGCTGATGGCGATCGCGCTAGTGCTGTTCGGCCGGTGGTGGGGCGCGCACGGCGTGTACACGGAATGGATGGCGGCCAACGAGCAGGCGCGCATCGCCGCGGTGAAGGTGATCGACCGGCAACAGGTCATCACCGAGAAGGTCGTCGTGCAGTACCGCGATCGCATACACGAAGTGCGGGTCGCGTCCGAAACCGTCACGAAGGAGATCCCCGTCTATGTTCCGCCGTCTGCTGATCCTGTGTTGCCTTTGGGTTGGAGGTTGCTCCACGATGCAGCCGCCGCCGCTCGTTCCCTTTCCCCGCCCGCCCCGGGACTTGATGTCGCCGCCCCGGACACTCGAGCCTCTTCGGCCATCGGAACCGTCAGCCACAACTACGCCACCTGCGCCGCCAATGCCGTGCAGCTCGAGGAGCTGCAGGGCTGGGTGAGGTCACAGTTCGAGAACTCGAACGGGCAGCGGCTCGAATACGGCGCCGATCCGCCCTAGCAACGCACAACCACGTAGACGAAGCGCCGCAGTACGGGCGCAGCAGTACCGCCCCGGGTAGCCCGACCAGCAGAACAGGTCGGGACCCGGGGCGTTTTTGCTTTTGTGGTCGCCCGGGCGAGCGAAGAATCGCCGCCTTGGGATCGTGTAAAACGAGGCCCTAACCCGTTGATTCATAACGCACGCAAAATCGAGTTTTGCATCGATTGCTCGGCGTCGCGAGCGGCTGCAGCGGGTTGATCTGTCGAGGGAATCCGGCGGGATTGAAATAGGCAGATCGTGCAGCTTACTTAAAAATCTCCCGTTTCTTTTCAACGACTTGCGCGATCGTGTAAAACGAATATCAAACCCGTGTAACAAGTTTAGCCGTCTAGGCGACCTGCACGTCGATCCATTCCGCGCCGCGGACGTCCTGGTAAACCTCGGTCATGGCGGCGTTTTTGTGGCCGAGCAGCTGCTGCGCGTTGATGCCCTGGGCGGTGTACAGACGTGCGGACAGTGAGCGGATCTCGTGCAGGCTGGGCGGTTCGACGTCGTCGGGCCAGCGCAGGTCGGTGAGGTCGCGGGTGCGGGCGAAGCCGCGGCTGAGGCTGTCGAGCGCGACCTTGCTGCCGGCTTTGGCGCGGCCGTGGTTGCGCAGGTTGTGCAGCAGGTAGTGGCTGACGACCTGGTCGCGGCAGCGGCGGATGATGTCCTCGAGCGAGAGCCCGAGCACGTCCAGGCGCAGGTCGAGGGGGATGCGTACGCGGTTGCCGCTCTTTTGCTGGTGCACCCAGAGCATGCGGTCCTGCACGTAGCAGCGGGCGTTCGGGCGGAAGTGGAACAGCGCGGTGCCGAGGTCTTCGCGGCGCTGGCCCGTGACGATGGCCAGTTCCATCGATCGCGCGATCCACGGGCTGTGCGTGTCCTCCAGCGCCTTCGCGTAGATGGTCTGGAACTCGGGCCACTTGAGTCGGGCGCGCTTCACTTTCGGGCGCGGCAGCCGGGTGATTTCGGCGGGGTTGCTGCCGCGCGGGATCCAGCCTTCGGCCTCGGCCAGGCGGAAGAGTTCGATGCAGTAGTGCCGGCGCGCCTGGGCCATGTTGAGTTTGTTGGCGTCGCGCAGGGGCGCGAGCAGCTCGGCCATGACGGTGCGCGTGTCGATGGCGGTCAGCTTGCGATCGCCGATGGCTTCGCGCACGGCGCGGCCGTGGACCTTCTGCAGCTTGACGTAGGCGGGCGAGAGGTCGCGGCCGGGCAGTTCGCGCTCGAGGCGGTCGATCGCGTCGCCGACGCTGCGGTCGCCGGCGCGTGCGCGGGTGGACGGTGGGCGGGGTGTGTCCAGGCGCGTGATGAGGCGCTCGGCTTCGTGTTCGTGGACGTGGGTGTTGGCTTCGATCGCTTGGGCGATGGCTTCGTCGAGCGTGATGCGGCCGAGGCCGAAGCGGCGGCCGTTGCGCGGGTCGCGCCAGCTGTAGTAGCCGGCGGTGCAATAGAGGTTACGTGGCCAGTGCTGGCGCGACGGATCCTTGCGGCGTGGGGGCATGGTCGGCGGGTTTGTAGCGGGCGTGTTCGTGGACATAGTATGCGCGTCCGAGTTGTTGTGCGGGAGGGTCCATGCGGCCTTCACGGCACCAGCGGCGCACAGTGTGCACGCTGGGCGCGCCGGCGCCGAAGTGCAGCGAGATCCACGCCTCGAGCGAGACGAGGCGGCCGGGGTCGGGTTTGGAGGCGATCGGCCGCTCGATGGCGTCGCGGGTGCGTACGCGGTCAACGAGGCGGAGGTTGGGGTGGGTCATGGGCGTTGCCCCGTGTGAAATTCCTGCCAGTGGCCGGTGTAGTAGAAAACCTCGCGACATTGCGTGCAGCGGAATCGCCCGGTGTCGATGTCCTCAAACGTGCCTTCGCTGCTCCAATGCCCGGCTTCCATTTCATGGTCTGGATCGAACGGGTCTTGCACCGGCGTGACCCAGACCAACTTGGTGTGTGAGCAGAGGCGAGGATCGGGGTGGGTCATGCGGGGTACTCGTCGTGCGTGCGGCCGTCGAGTCGTCGGCCGGATTGGCGTTTGCCCAGGCGCAGCAGGTATTCGGTGTCGAGCGGCGGCTGGGCGCGTTCGCGACCCCAGCGGGTGCCGTTCCGGCTGAGCAGCTCGACGCTGCGCCCGCCTTCACGCTCCCAGTCGGCAGTGGCGTCCACGTCGTCGGCGTACATGTTGCCCATCGGGCGCCACTCGCCCCATTGCTTGAAGAAGAACGGCACGCCGTCGTGTGCAGAGGCGCATTGGTCGCGGAGTGAGCGGATCCAGTCCGGGTGCACCGGGCGGGCGCCGGGGCCGCTTTCGCCGCCGGCGACGACCCAGTCGATCGATCCGGGTGCGTAGTCGTTGCCGCTGCTGTACTCGAGGTCGCCGGTGGTCGGGTGGAAGATCGACACGGGCCCGAGCAGCGGCTCGGCGGAGATCCAGCGCACGGCGGCGGGTGTCTGCAGCAGCAGCGGGATGCGTTCGTCGGCTGCGGCCTGGTCTTCGACGCTGACGCCGAGCCAGACGTTGGGCAGTGGCCACGGGTTGGCCATTAGATGCGACTGGCCGTCGGCCGTCCAGAATCGATTGGCGTCTAAAAGATCGTTCAGCGTCATTTTTTCCCACGCGGCATAGACTTGATCGAAGCGGTCCTCCCCTTTTTTATCGATCTGAAATTCGGGGAGAGTGCGGTTAATACCTAACTCCTTGGCCCGTGTCTGAAGGAGTTCGTGGCGTTCGCGTTGCGACCACTCGGGAGCGGGCTGCCACTTCTCGTTAAACCAGTCCAGCATCCGTTTGGGGCGCTTGGTCAGTACCTGGAACGTGTGCCACGGAGCTGTGCCCATGACGGCGAACACCTTGTCAATGAACTCGTCGGGCACGTCCTCGTGGAACAGGTCGCTCATGCTGTTGACGAAGATGCGCCGCGGCTTGACCCAACGAAGCGGCTGGTCGAGGAGTTCGGGAACGGTGTGCACCTTGCCGGTCCACTTGGGGCCTTGGGTGGTGCGAGCGGTGAGGCCTTCATACGGCTGGCCCGGCCCGCTAAACCGCGCGGCGACGCGTTCGGCGTAGCAGTTCATGCACCCGGCCGAGACGCGCGCGCAGCCGCGGATCGGGTTCCAGGTGGCGTCGGTCCATTCGATGGAGGAGCGGTCGGTCATCGCTTTAGCACCGTCATCAGTGTCTCGTGATCAAGCAGCAGCGCCCGCAGCTGCCGGCCGGTGATGCTGATGAGTTCGCCGTCGTAGGCAGCGCGGGCGATGAGTTGCAGGTGGCGCAGTTCGTCTTCGGTCAGGCCGGCCGGCGCGGGGTTCGGCGGTGTGTAGTACGGCGGCGGGCTGGGTTCGGTCATTTCGTCGGTCCTTTCTCGGTGTCCGCGGGTTCGAGCGGTTTGAAGAGCAGCACGTCGCCGGGCCAGAGGTCGCCGGCTTCGTGGAGCCAGACGGTGCCGGTGTCGGATTTCTTGGCGAGCACGATGCCGCCGCCGTTGGGCGGGATGGCGCGCACGAGCACGTCGGTGGGCATGTAGATTTTTTCGCGCCAGCCGAGGTTGCGCAGGGCGCCGTAGGCGGCGCTCATTGTTTTGAGAATGAAGGCCTCGGCGGCGTCGGGTTGCCGATTGGGGTCTTCGGCCTCACGTGCGCGTGATGTGTTCCAGTGGTGGCGCAGCGTGGCCCACGGGTTTTGCTCGTCCTGGGCGGCGAGTTCGTGCGCATGGGTCTCGGCGCGGTTGATGTCGTCTTCGGTGCTCATTTCTTCGCGCTCCCCTTCTTCGCCTTCTTGGCCGGTGCGGCCTTCTTGGTGGCGGTCTTTTTCTTCGGGGCGGTGGCGGGTTTCTTGGCGGCGGCCGCGGGGGCCGGTTCGGCGCCGGCTTTCTTGGGGTCGATCTTGAGGCGTTTGCACATCGCGAGCAGGCCCTTGTCGCCGCCGCCGTAGGGGCGCAGGCAGTCGCTGACGAGCAGCAGGGCGATGAGGCGGTGAAGGTCGGGGTCTTTCATCTGGCCGGGTTCGGGGACGGCCTTGCCGTTGTAGATGGCGGCCTTGAGGCCTTCGCGCACGTAGCCGGAGTCGAGCAGGGAGTCGGCGATGTCGACGTAGTCTTCGCGCTTGAGCAGGCCGGTCCAGGCGTCGTGGCATGCGCGCAGGAGCCGGCGCCGGCGCTCGAGTTCGCGCTCGCGTTTTTCTTCTTCCTTGCGGCGTTGTTCTTCGTATTCCTTGCTGCCGTACGCCGGGCCGCTGTTGTGCGGGGTGTGAACGGGATCCGGCCGGTATTCCCAGTCGTTGAGCGTGATGTTGTGTTTCTTCAGCGCATCGCGCGCGGCTTTGTAGGGCAGCAGGCGGCGGATCTGCCGGGTCTTCGGGTCTTCGATGTGCACGATCGCGTTCTGCCAGGCGGGGTCTTTAAGTTCATTGGCGAGGATCGTGGCGATCGGGCGGGAGACGTAGGCGCGTTCGCGGTCGTACCAGGCATCCACCTCGCGCTCATAGGTGGCCTCACCGTCGTCGGTTCCGGGGTACTTGCTTCGGTCGGGTTCCGGCTCGGGGTACACGTCGCCGTCGCAGGGTTCGTCGATATCGACGTGGCCGACGAGTTTGTCTTTGCGCGGGGCGATTTTCTTGGCGTCTTCGCCGCGCAGGACGGTGATGCCGGCGGCGTCCATCTGTTTCTGCAGGCGCTCGCCGTGTTGCTTCGCTTTCATGGCAAAGCAGGCGGGGTCGGTGCAGACGTCCGGATCGTCGCCCTGGGTGAAGAGGTCGAGGCAGTTGCCGGTGCGGTTGGGGCAACCGCTGCAGGCGGGGAGCTTTGACTGCATGCCGGTTTTCTCGAAACGCCAGAAGGTGGTGTCGGCGCGGTCGAAGCGTGCGTTGCTGAGGTGCACGCTGAATTGGCCGCCGGTGAGTTGTTCGCGCAGGCCGCGCACGCTGTAGATGTAGCGGTCGGCGAACCTGTCGGTGGCGAGTTTGAGCGCCCGTTCCTGGAGCTTCGTGTTGGTGATGCGGGCGACGTAGAGTGCGCGGCTGGCGTCGAGGTCGCCGCGGTAGAAGGCCTCGCGCGCGGCGGGCAGGAGCGCGCAGAGCTTGAGCCGGGCGTACACGTAGCTGCGGCTCTTGCCGATGATGTCGGCGAGCTGGTCGGCGGTGATGCCCTTGGCGTGCATGAGCGCGGCGTAGCCTTCGGCTTCTTCCATTTCGTGCAGGCCTGCGCGCTGCAGGTTCTCGACGAGCTGGGCCTCGAGCACCTGGGCGTCGTCCAGGGCGTGGACGACGGCGGGGACGGTGAGCAGTCCCGCTTTGCGGCTGGCAAGAAAACGGCGTTCGCCGGCGACGAGTTCGTAGTCGAAGTCGCCGTTCGGATCCGGGTGGTCGCGCACGACGATGGGCTGCAGGACGCCGACGGCGCGGATGTTGGCGGCGAGTTCGTCGAGCGCTTGTTCGTTGAATCGTGCGCGGCGCTTGGCCTGGATGTCGGTGCGGCTGGGCTCGATGACGGCGAGCGGGATGATCTTGTAGATCGGGGTTTCGCCGAGGTGGCGGGTGTCGATGGGCGAGTTCATGGGTCTCCTGAGGTCGTGGGGTGATGGCGGGGGGTTCAGTCCCGCAGGGGCATGACGACCGCGTGCTGGTCGCCGTCTTCGCTGGTGAGGTAGAGCGATTCGTTGGTGTTCTCGGGCAGGTGCAGGTGCACGCGCTGGCCGTCCAGGGCGTCGAGCGCGTCGGTGAGGAAGCGCCACTGGAAGCTGATCTCGAGCGCGGTGAAGGTCTTGCCGCTGACGTTCCACTCGAAATCCTCTGTCGCGCGTTCGCCTTCCTTGTTGGTGCAGGCCAGGGTGATGCGGTCCCGGGTGAAGGTGCAGCGCACGCCGGTGCCTTCGCTGGCGGTGTAGATCTGGGCTACGCGCTGGATGGCTTCGCTGAAGGCTTCGCGCGCGACGCCGGCGGTGGCGGGGCGGTCCTTCGGGATAACGCGATCGGCGTCGGGGTAGGTGCCGTCCACGAGCTTGGTGACCAGCGCCTCGGCCTGCACGCCGCCGCCGTCGACGATGAGCACGCGCGGGGTGAGGTCGAGCACGATGCTGCTGTGCCGGCCGGCGAGGTCGAGAATGCGCGGCACGGCGTCGCGATGGATGATGCCGGTGACGGTGGCGCGCTTGGCGTCGGGCTCCAGCGGCACGCGGGCGCGGTGCAGGCGCTGGCCGTCGGTGGCGGTGATCTGCAGGCTGCCGGCGCCGACGATAAGGTGCGCGCCGTTGAGGAAGAAGCGGATGTCGGCCTCGGCCATGGCGGGCGCGATCATCTTGAGCGCGGTGATGAGCGGCTTGGTGTTGACGGTGAGTGCGGCGTCGCTCAGGTGGGCGTCGGCGATTTCGGGGAAGTCCTCGGCAGCCAGGGTGTGCAGTTCAAAGCGGGTGGGGCCCGCGATGACGCGCAGTTCACCGTCCACCGACACGTCGAGCTGCAGTTCCTGGCCTTCGGGCAGGCACTTGAGGATCTTGACCAGGCGCGCGGCGTGGACGCAGAAGGCGCGGTTGGCGACTTCGGGCGGGAGATCCACGCCGATGTCGAGCTGGTGGTCGAGGCTGGTGGCGGTGACGCGCCGATCGCTCACCCGCACGGTGGCGAGGATGGGCGAGGGGCTCTTGCTGTTGGCGATGGCACTGGCCATCGTGATGGCGTCGCGGATGAGCATGTCAGGCGTCCGCGGTGAAGTTGCGGAACATGAGGTCGGCGATCTTCAGCGTCTGTTCGGGGCTGAAGAGGATGTGGTTGCCGTCGGGCCCGAGCGCGAGGAAGCGCTCGTCGGCATCGACCGCGAAGATGAAATCGCGCTCGGGCGACGGCATGACGACGCGCCGGGTGGCGGGCGGTTTGCCGGCGCGGGTGAGTGTGGCGCCGTTGGCAAGCGCGGCGCGAATTTCTTCTCGTACGGTCATGGCGAGTCCTTTAGAGGTAGTAGTTGATGACGCCGGCCGACCAGGCGCCGGTGTAGAACACGGAGACGAGGAACATTCCCCACTGCCGGCGGCGCAGGGTTTCAAAGAACCAGAGCGGCTGGGTGGCGAGGCCGATGAGAAAGCCCCAGCCGCGCAGCTGCGGGTCGATGGTGGCCACCAGGTACGCGGCAGCGATGCTCGGCACGGCGATCGCGATCTGCAGGGCGATGTCGAGGCGGTGCATCAGCGCACGCCGGGTCATAGCCTGCCCCTTGGACGGATGTAGATGCCGCCGTCGTTGCGCAGTTCAAAGACAAGCTCGAACGGCGCCGGCCGCTGCGGGCCGCGCGGGCCGGGGCGCAGGAACGCGTCGCGCGTGCGGTCGAGCTTGATGAACATCGACTTCGCGCGCAGACGCACCAGGTGCAGGGACTCCGCAGTGAGGCTCACGGATGCACCCGCCGGCGGTGGATGTCGGCGAGCCTGCGCAGGCAGATCGCGACGGGCTTGCTGCGCAGTGCGGCCTCGAAGCTGAGCCGGTGCTTGATCGGGTGTCGCTCCCAGGCGGCGCGCAGGGCGTCGCGCTCGCAGTCGGTGGTGTCGAGGGGCAGGGCGGGTTGGGTCGCGCTCATCCCTGCCCCCTTGTCGTGGCGATCGTGGACCGCGAAGACAACGCAGCGTTCAGGGATTGCTCCAGATCGATCGCTCGATCTTGTGGGAACGCCATCACCGTGACGCCGTTGAAGTTGGCCTGGATGCAAATGCCCAGTTTGCGGGCGAGGTCCACCATGCCAATGCACGCGTCGGCAGTCGTTGAGCCGGGCGCTAGCTCGACAGTCAGCCAGACGGTGCTCATGCCGCCTCCGGCGCGATCACGCGATGCACTTCGCCGCCGCCGTGCACGCGGGTGAATCCTGGCAGGATGCGCGAGTGGATGAGGTCGCGTTTGCCGTTGGTCTGCAGGATCCCGCCGCGCTGGTGGGCCAGGCGCATCAGGGTATCCATGGGCAGGTTGCTATCGACCAGCGTGGGAAGAGGGGTCATTGGATTCTCCCGGGGATAAGTGGCCGGCAGGTGGCAACCAAGCCGTCGCCGGTGTTGCGAATAACAATCTCGACGCGCTGGCCTTTGGTCGGTGCGGGGCATTGCGGGTCGGTACTGGTGAGCATCACGCGGCGGTCGGGTTGCAGGGCGCTGATGGCGAAGGCGATGCCGACGACCAGGCCGAGCGCGGCGGCGACGGTGAGCGCGATGCCCCAGCCTTCGATCCGCTCGGCGAGGGTCGGCGTGTCGGGCAGCTTGAATTGCAGGTTGGGTTCGTCGCGGCTCATGAGGGGCTCCGGCAGGTTTTGAATTCGGCCCATGTGGCGTAGGCGGCGCGCAGGTTGGCGGGGGCGTCGCCGGTGCGTTGGCGTCCGCTGCAGACGGCGGCGCGCCATTCGACGTATTCGGTCCAGAGCGTGTAGGCGGCGAGCAGCTGCGCGGCGTCGCGTCCTCCGACGTGCTCGAACCCGCGGCAGTGGGCGAGTTCGTGTTCGAGGCGCGAGGCGTTGTCGCCGGGGACGGTGCCGTGCATGGTGGTGGGATTGACGAACACGAGGCAGAGGTCCGAGGAAAACATCGGCAGGCTGCAGGCTTCGTGCGTTTGCAGCGCAGCGCCAAAAGATCCGCAGACGGCCTGCAGCGTGGGTGCGTCCACCTGGATGACGACGGGTTTGAGGGCCGGCCAGCCGGGCGCGCGCTCGGTGTTGCTGATCTTGAGCGCGGTGCAGCCGCCGAGCGCGACCAGCAGGAAGATGAGTACGGCGCCGAGCAGGCACAGTCCGCCGATGCGCGCGCTGGACTGCACGCTCGGGCGGTGGTGGTGGTCGCGGTCGTCGTCGTCAGGCGGGTTGGGGTTCATGGGGGAGAGCCTCCGGTTGGTGGGCGTGCTCGAGGTCGGACAGGGGCGGGATGCGTTGCAGCCATTCGAGGGGCGCGGCGTTGACCGTTTCGCCCGGGTTGGCGTTGACGGCGACGACGTGGTCAAAGCGTGTGATCGCGCAGGCGCGGCAGTAGCACGCGTCGGCGCGCAGGATTGTTCCGACGCGGAAGAAGTGGCCGCGAATGCACAGGCAGCTGCCGCGCACGACGCAGACAAGGTCGCCGGGTTGGATGGCGTCGGTGCTCATGACCACATCCCGTGCACTTGTTCCCAGTGCGCGCCGATCAGCAGTTCCGTGACGCCCTGGCGAAATCTGCGGGCGGATTCGAGACAAAAGGCTTTCGAATCCGGGTAGTCGTCGAGGTGGGCAGCTGCATCGAGGTTCCAGCGCTCCATCCCCTCGTAGTACCGAATCCACGATCCGACCTTGTGCTCATGGATGCGATTTGGTTTACGCGGCGGCCGATTAAGCGGCAAGGTTGGCTTGAAGGTCACGAGTTTTCCTCCGCAGATTCCGGGGACAACAACTCAAGCGCCGCGCCGAGGGCCTCCCAGTAAGACTGCGGCGCGCCCTGGCCGAGTCCTTCGGGAAAGTCATATTCCAGGGCCTCGAAATAGAGCGACTCCGCGGCGGCATGCACGCCGACGAGTTGGTCGTAGATTTCTTCGTCGATGCTGACGCGGTTGATCGGTGGCAAGCCGGCGAAGTTGTCGGCGGAGAACCAGGCCGCGCACTTCTCGGCAATGAGTTCGCGGGCTTCGTCGCGCTGGCGCAGCAGCTGCGGCGTGCGGTGGACGTGGTTCTCGCTGAACACGTCGGCGCACCAGCGCAGCCAGTTCTGCGCAACGCCGACTTCAACGTCGATGAAGGCGTTCATGGTCTCGACGGGCAGGGGCGCGTAGAAGTGGCTCATGCGTCCACCCGCTCGATCTCCAAAACCGCGACGCCGATGTGCGCGGCGAAGGCGTTACGCGCGGCGGTGCGGGTGGTGAAGCGGTCGGCGAGCTTGGGCTCGACCAGCTGCGGGACGATGCGCGGCGCGTGGCCGGGCTGCTCGACTTCGTTCAGACGTATGCACAGGCCGCTCACCGGGTCGGTGATGCGGTAGTGCTGGGGGACGGGCGGCGTTACCATGTTCCACCCCCGAGGCGGCGTTTGAGGCTGTCGAGGAAGCGCTGGGTGGACGCCGGGCGCGCGGGGGTCAACCTGGGGAGGTTCGGATGAGCGAGTTGTTTGCCCGGCTCAAGGTGGAGTACTGGTACCACGCACTCCTGTTGATCGGCGCGGCCGGCATCATCGCCGCGCTGACAATCGACATTCGAGCAATGTCGAATAAACAGGCGCTCGCCTTGTTCGGTGGTGTATTCCTGGTGGGGCTGGGCGAGTGGATCAACCACCCCCTGCAGGAGGCGATTGTCCCGCCGAATATGTACATGCGCGGCGGCGGGAAGATCAGCGGGCATCCCCGCAGCGCCAAGCCGCTCGGGCTGTTCTTCGATGCGCTGGGCGTGCTGCTGATCGTCGGCGCGATCGCGCGGATCGTCTGGACTGCGTGACATTTCGCTCTCCTCGTTGCGCCCCAATGCGGGAGCCGATGGAGAGAATTATCGGAGTTCCGTTAATCACAGTCAAGCGGTATTCCGATATTTCTTTCTAAAAACTTGACCTACGTCAAGAATCTATATTTCAGATTTTGACTTTTGGGAAGGGATTGACCGCGCTTGGCTGGGCGTCCGCTGAGAGCAGGGCGCGGCCCGTGGCGATCCAGGCGGCTCGCATGGGCGGGGGCAGGGCGTTGAAGATGGCGATGCACTCCGATTCCTCGATACCGCCCGGAATCGACGCCGCAGGCGTTCCCAGCCCCGTCGCCAACCACTCCGGCGAGGTATTTAGGGCGGCGGCCAGCCTGACGATTGTTTCCCCAAACCCCTTTTTGGTCTCGCCGCGCTCAATCTCCGATAGCGATGACTGGACAATGCGAGCCTTTTTCGCAAGTTGTTGTTGAGTCCAGCCGCGAGCTTTGCGCAGGGTCTTTACTCGGGTGCCTAAGGTCATAAAGCACCCTACCTCAAAAAAATATCGGAATACCGCTTGACACACCAAAACGGAATGCCGATAATTTGCGCATGGAATTCACCGAACTGATCGATTTCTACGGGACGCAAGTCAAGGCCGCGAAAGCGCTTGGCCTGAGTCAATCCTCTGTCGCCGAGTGGAAAGAGAAGGGCATTCCTGCGGGAAGGCAAGCGCAGTACGAGCTCCTCACCGGGGGCGCCTTGAAGGCCGACCTTCCGCGACAAGAGCAGGCTGCGTGACCTCAGCAACCCGCCCCCTCCCGTTCAGTGCGTCGGCCCTGTCTGCCCAGGATTGGGCGGGGCGCTCGCAGCGGCGGCTTCGAGCCGATGAGCTTGCTCCAGCAGGGCGCGTGCGAGATCTCGCGCCATGGTGGTGTGAAGGATGTGCACCCGGTCTGCCTGGGCTTCCTCCACCGACTGCAGGGCGTGCGACAGGTAGTGGAGGCGAACGATGATGGCGCCGTGTTCGCGCACCGGGATGAGGTCCCAGCCGGCAATGGGCAGCAGGGCGGCGTCGGGCTCGATGGCTTGGGGCATGGCGATTCCTCCTGGCTGCGAGTGTATCGCTTCGGCTTGCGGGGTCTGCAGGGTCGCCAGCGCCGGCGCGGGGCGCGGAAGCAGTGCCACACGGGGAGGGACGCGATGAGGGCTTGGTTGTTGTTCTGCGCTCCGTGGAATGTCGTGCTGCGCTGGTTGGCTTGGCCGCACGAGCGGCTGCAGGCAGCGAAGCTGCGATTTATTTTCGGCCCTGCGTTTGATGACTGGCGAGCCAGTTCTCGGCGACGCGGAGGTTCTGATGCGTGAAGCGTTCGCCGACTTCGATGAGGAGCAGGGAGTCGTGGTTCAGCAGGACGCGGTACGAGTTGCGGCCGGCGTGATCGCCTCGGCTTGCAGGGTCGCCAGCGTCGGCGCGGGGCGCGGAAGCAGTGCCACACGGGGAGGAGCGCGATGCGCAGCTTGATTCGGCGGCTGGTGCTTTGGGCGCTTGCGGATCCGGCGGTGGTCGCCGCGATTCGCGAGCACGCGGTCCGAGGGGTGGCGGAGAGGTGTTCTCGCGATCCGGGGTACCGCATGACGATTGATGGCGGGGCCAGCGATTTGCGCGCGGTGTCGGCGGTGGCGGCGGTGGCGCTGGGGCGGCGCGATGGTCGGTGAGCGCGGCGGGTGGTTAGTGGGGTGCCGATGGGGGCGCCGGGTCGAGTTCGTCCGCGTAACGGAGGAGCGATGCGGCTAGCTGGCGACTTTGTTGAATTGTCAGGGTCATCGGCAAGGTTGCTCCTTTGCGAAGATGAAAGAGCACGCCGACGGATTGCGATGAGGGAAGGCTGCGTATCTGTACCCCTTCCATGGGCCAGTTCTCCGAGGGTTCCGGGTCCGGGTCTTGCCCCAGCTGAAGACGTCGTTCCGATCGCATGGTGTCGGCCTCGGAGGTCAGACGAATGAGCGCGAGCAGGAAGGCGCTGGCGCGCTTGAAGTGCATGTGCAGGGTGAGTTCCTTGCCCGCGGCGGTTGCGCAGGTGAGCAGCAGGTCGTTGCCCCAGTCCGCAAGGTTCATGGCGGTGGGTTCGAGCAGCGTGACTCGTTCTTTTTTGGTCATGGGGCCTCCGTGATGGGGTTGGATCGGGTCGCGCCGTCAACGCTATCACGGGGTGCTCCGTGTCCGCGGGGCTCGGGTGCAGGTTTTCTTGGTCGCCTTTCTCTCTCCTCCTGGGAAGGCGATTTTGGCCGGCGCGTGCGCGAGTGCGCGCCGGCTTTTTTCTTGGCGGGGGTGAGGCGTGCGTTGGCATGCCTGCATTCTCTTTTTTTTATTCCCCGGCGCTTGTACGTGGGTGTCCGTGATTCACGGACAGCCGCGGACGGGGCCTAAGTTCGAGGGCTGATTCATGCAGCAGCGATTGATTTTCGACGGCATCGAGGACGCGCTCTCGGAAGTGGTGCGCGCATGCGGGGGACCGAAGGCGGTCGGCGCACGTTTGCGCCCCGAGCTTCCGATTGAGCAGGCCGCAGGCTGGGTGCGCGACTGCCTGAACAGCGCCCGCCGCGAGCATTTCTCGCCGGGGCAGGTGGTGTTGTTGCTGCGCCTCGGTCGTGATGTCGAGTGCCACGGTGCGATGACGTACCTGGCGCAGGAGTGCGGCTACAGCGCACCCGCGCCCGTGACGCCAGAGTCGGAGGCGACGGTGATCCTCGAGCGCACGCAGTTGCTGGCGGCCGAGTTGCGTTCGGCGATGAATACGCTGGAGCGCTTGACGCGTTCGCCGTTGGCGGCGGTGAAGTCATGAACCTCGGCCAGGTGATCGGGGCACACGGCGCGCGGGGCGTGCTGGGCGGGCCGACGCTTGAGCAGTTGGAGTCGTTGCGCACGGCGACGAACGTGCGCTCGCATTCGGATGCGTCGCCGGTTCAGGCGGCGGTGACGGTGTCGGCGGCGCCGCGCCGGCGGTATTCGCCCAAGCAGGTGGAGGCGGCGCTGGCGAAGCGTGTGACCTGGACGGTGGCGGAGTTGGCGGCGGTGTTGAAGATCCGCGAGCAGAACGCGTCGCATTGGCTGCGCCGGTTCGAGGATCGCGGTGCCCTGGTGCGCACGGAGCACGGGAGGGGTCGAGGCGGCAAGAACGTGTGGGAGGCGGCGCGATGAGCGGGCATCGGGCGCGACGTTCGGAGGCGGAGGTGCTGCGGGTGTTCGAGCAGCGCGTGGATGTGACGACGATCGAGCTGGCCGACGCGCTGGGCTGCGATCTGAGCGCGGCGTATTGGTGGCGTCGGACGCTCGCGGAGTGCAAGTTGATTGTGCCGGGGTCGCTGCGACGGCCGGCAAAGGCGGGCGGGAAGGCGTCGCAGGCGTGGTGCCTGAAGCCGCGCTTGCCGCGTCCGCGCCTGGCGCGTGAAGGGGACCGGGTGATCACACCGAGCAATCGCGCGGGGGTGGTGGTGGAGATTATCGACGGGCGCTGCGAGGTGGAATTCACCGAAGGCGAGGGCTGTACGTCGATCGTGCCGGCGTTGTTGGCAATCTGGCCGAAGGGCGCGGAGCGTCCGCAGCCGGTGCGGGTGCGCGCATGACGGTGTCGCTCGAGGAGGCGAGGCGTTTGTATCCCGATGATGTGATCGTGCGCTTGTGTTATCGGGTGCCGGTGTTGCCGCATTGGCCGTCGGGTTTCGAGTGTTTGTTGCGCTATCCGAAGGCGAAGGCGGAGGCGGTGCGTCGCGGGGAGTTGGAGCCGCCGCTTGCGCCGTGCGCGTCGGGGGATGTGATCGTTGTGCGGGCGGTGCCGGTGACGCCGGCCGGTGGCGGGTGAGGCCTGGCCATTATGACGACCGAAACAGGGATGCAGCCGGGGGCGGAGGGCTCAGCGCCTCCTCCGGGACCAAAGGGGCGGCGCAGCCAGTGGACGCCGATCGTGCCGGTGCCGTCGAATGCGCCGCCGCCGAAGTTGCGCCACCAGGTGCGCGGGGAGCCGGAGCGTTCGTTCACGTACCGCGACGGGAACGGGGCGTTGTTGGGGGTGGTGTGCCGGTGGACAGATTCAAAGGGGTTGCCGGTGCAGTTGGCGCGCACGTGGTGCGAGGCGGAGGACGGTTATTTTGCCTGGCAGTGGATTCAGTTTCCGAGTTTGCGCCCGTTGTACGGCCTGGATCGTCTTTCGGATCGGCCGGCGGTGCCGGTGTTGGTGGTGTTCTCGGAGTTGGCGGCCGACTTGGCGTCGATGGCGTTTGCGCAGTGGGTGGTGGTGAGTTGGCCCGGCGGGACGCGCAAGCTCGAGGATGTGGATTGGTCGCCGCTTCGGGGACGCACGGTGATTGTGTGGCCGGATCACGGGGCGGCGCCGGGCGAGGATGGCGTGACGCTGTTGCCTCGCGCGAAGCAGGCGCCGGTGAAGGCGGCCGAGAAGATCGCGACGATCTTGCGCGGGTACCAGACGGTGCCGTTCGCGGTGATCGATACGGGCGAGCCGCACGAGCATGCGGACGGCTGGTCGATGGTGGAGGCTTCGAGCGAGATGGCGCAGGACGATCTGGCGCGCTGGGTGCGCAACCGGATCGATCCGTTGCCGGTGTTCGACGGGGAGTCGGCTGCGGCCGGCTCGAACGGGAGCGGCGGGGGCGGCGATGCGTCTGCTCCATCGGGAGGCGGATCGGAGTCGGGCGGCGATCTTCCGGCGATTCGTTGGGTGGAGGGGAAGTTGCCGCAGATCGTGGACGAGGCGGAGGCGGCGTTGCTCGCGGCTGACCTCGGGCTGTACCAGCGCAGCGGGATGGTGGTGCGGGTGGTGCGTCGTGATACGCCGACGGTGCGCAATTACAAGCGGCCGCCGAATTCGCTAGGGATCGTGATGGTGGATGCGCCGTTCCTGGTGGAGTCGATGACGCGCGCGGCGTTGTGGCAGCGCTACGACGGGCGCAAGGATACGTGGCGGCGCACGAACGCGCCGGAGAAGGTGGCTTTGACGTTTCTTTCGCGCGCGGGGCAGTGGCGGTTGCCGCGTCTTCGCGCGGTGATTTCGGCGCCGACCCTTCGACCCGACGGGTCGGTGCTGCAGCAGCCCGGGTATGACGAGGCGACGCAGACGTTCTTTGATCCGTGCGGGGTGGAGTTTCCGGAGGTGCCGGTGCGACCGACGCGCGAGGATGCGTTGCAGGCGTTGTCGAAGTTGCGCAAGGCGTTCAGTACGTTTCCGTTCGATCGCGAGACGGACGAGTCGGTGGCGTTGTCGCTGGCCTTGACGGCGCTGGTGCGTCGGTCGTTGCCGAGTGCGCCGCTGGGTGCGTTGTCGGCGCCGGTGATGGGCTCGGGCAAGACGTTGCTGGCGGACTTGATCGCGATTCTGGCGACGGGCACGGCGGCGCCGGCGATGAAGTACGCGGAGACGGACGAGGAGGCGGCGAAGACGGCATTGGCCGTGTTGGTCGAAGGCGATGCGGTGGTGTTGATCGACAACATCGAGCGGCCGCTGCAGGGCGATTGGTTGTGCACTTTGTTGACCTCCGAGACGTACAGCCAGCGGATGCTCGGGCGCACGGAGATGATGAAGGTGCCGACGACGACGTTGTTCCTGGCCACGGGCAACCAGCTGGTGGTGGCGGGCGATCTGCGAACCCGCACCCTTTTGTGTCGTCTCGATCCGCGAGTGGAGAAGCCGGAGGAGCGGGCGTTCACGCACGATGCGCGCGAGTGGTTCATGGCGCACCGCGCCTCACTGGTGGTGGCGGGGTTGACGGTGATGCGGGCGCACATTGCGGCCGGTTCACCGGGCGATGTGCCGCCCTGGGGCCGCTTCGAGCATTGGTCGGGCATGGTGCGGGCGGCGCTGGTGTGGCTCGGGATGATGGATCCGTGCGGGTCGCTGCGGGCGCTGGAGGAGGACGATCCGGACCGCCAGCAGCACTTGCAGATCATGTCGGCCTGGTTGGACGCGTTCGGGAATACGGCGAAGTCGGCGCGCGAGGCGCTGGCGGTGATCTCGGACATCGCCGCGACGTCCGAGGAGAAGCGGCTCGGCGAGGCTCTCAAGGATGTGTCGATCGGGCGGCAGGGTACGCCGGACAGCAAAAAGCTGGCGGCTTGGTTGCGAAAACACGCGATTCGGCGAGCGGCCGGCATGCAATTCGTGAAGGCGGACGAGCGCGATCACGTGGCGTTGTGGAAGGTGGAAAAGGTGGATTGACGCACTGAAAAACATAAGGCCTTGATCGGCCTTTATTTTTTTTCGATGCCGGCGGTAAGGCAGGGATTCGTTGGCGGGATCACGGGATCAGCGGGATTAGTTTCTTACTACACGCGAGAAAATGGCAGAGAAGGAAAGAGAGTGACATTTTTAGGTATACGAGGCGAATCTGATCCCGCTGATCCCGTGATCCCGCAGAGGCCAAGGTTTGGGGTGCAGACGTTGACACGCGAAATGCAATACGGGGAGCGGCGATGATCGAGACGACGGAGCGGCGACGGGCGGCAGTTGGCTACGACAGCAACCCGGTGGTGACGATGGATGAGCAGCTGGCGGTGGCGTTGAGCGGCCGGGCGATGACGGTGCACGTTGACCGTGTGGGGGCGGCGGATCGGATCGCGGCCCTGGGCGCGGCGGCGGTGGATCCGGATACGCACGGCAAGGGCAGGCTCGCGGCGTTGTTGATGCGGGTACGGCTGCAGCACGATCGGGGTGCGCGCAAGGAGGCCTCGATCCTGTTCTCGCATTGGCTCAGGTCGCAGCGTGAGTTCCGCAAGTGGAAGATTCGCGACGGCGATGCGCTCGTGTTGAAGTTCGCCTCGGCCGTGGTGCTCGAGTGGCAGCAGGGCCGTCGATGGAAGGCGGCCGAGCGGGCGATCGCCCTGGGTGTGCCGATGGAGACGTACACCAGGCATTGGCCGATGCGCTTCGATTGGGCGGCGGTGGAGTTGGACCGTGCGGAATCGGAAATTGCAGCCCCCTTGCGCAAACAGCTAAGCAGGCGTATTGTTCCGACCCAGAAGTAGCGGTGCCTCGCCCGGGCGCCAAATCCAATAAGAAAAGCAAAGAGCAGCAAAGCCCGGGGGTTGGTCGATGACACCGCTCGCCCTGAATTCCCGAAAGCCCGAACTGCAGCGATGCGTTCGGGCTTTGTCGTTTGGTGCCCTTCAATGAAGCGAGCCAAGACGCCGTGCCGCCATCCCGGGTGTCACGTGTTGATGGAAATTCCCGGCTACTGCGAGACCCATGCCCGCCAGCGACAGCGCGAGACGGACAAGCGCAGGGGTAGCGCGAGCAAACGCGGCTACGGTGCAACCTGGCAGCGCACCAGCAAAGCGTTTCTCGATGCGCATCCGTTGTGCCAGTGCCCCGACTGCGACGAAGGTCGCGTGCGCGTGCGAGCGGCAACGGTTGTCGACCACATCATCCCTCACCGTGGCGACATGAGTCTGTTCTGGAAGCGCGACAACTGGCAGGCCATGGCGAAAGAGTGCCACGACCGGAAGACGGCGCGCGAGGACGGCGGCTGGGGAAACCGGCCCGCGACATCGAAGCGCGACGGGGTAGGGGGGTGAAATCCTCAGCCCCTCCCCACACAGGACAGAT
>ERZ869925.244-NODE-244-length-39660-cov-5.096680_pt1 | contig 39660 bp, 58 predicted proteins | sample MGYA00579311_ERZ869925 | MGnify/ENA primary metagenome ERZ869925 (study PRJEB32216, sample SAMN09231817) | wastewater metagenome | place: USA: Maryland | collected 2016-07-30 | study: EMG produced TPA metagenomics assembly of the PRJNA472060 data set (Reclaimed...
GAACTGTCTGTCTCCGTTAATGTCGCTCGTAACCTTGTTGATGATAAACTCCTCATCCAAACCACGGGAGACAGAGTTAATGCGGATGCGCATACCAGCCCTAAGCCCCGATGTTTCCGTTATAAACTCTCCTTCAGAAAGGGTATCAGAATATGTGGCAATCTCGGCCAAGGCACGCTGACGCGCACCCTCCTTCGTATTGATGGTGGGATCATTCACGAGATACTGGTATTCACCATCGTTTCCTTCAATAGCGGAGAGAGAAGCAATGTCGGGAGTTGAACGATAGTTGATGATGACAGGAAGGTTTGGACGACCAGAGACACGAATGACAGAGCCGTTGGTTGGGGTATCCGCTTGCTTGAAACGGAGAATCTTCTCTTGGAAGTTGTGGAGTGCATCAAATGAATCGGCATCATCAATATAGTCAATGCCCACAGAGAGTGGATCACTTGTGAGCGTAGCGTGGAAGTCGCTGTATTTATATGAAAGAGGGAAGATGAAGTCCGTACCGTTGGCAAGGATTTCTGACGTAAAGTTCTCACCAAGATATGTACCACCACGGACGATGATGCTGTTGCGAATCTGTGAGTTGTCACGACGAATAATCAACGAATCATATCTGTATGAACCGTCATCATCCTTCACCTCAAATGGCGCATCCACCGCGTCTGCCTTAAAGAAATGGACATCCTTGTTGTAGTCCACATACCAATCTGATTCCGTGAGATTCGCCAGAGCCTCCAATGCTTGGGCAACAGACTTATAGTTAAACGCGATGTATTGAATCGGGTCTGTAACCGTTACGTTGTTGATGGTGAAGTCAGAAGGGAAATAGTCGTTCTTCAATGATGTGATGATCTCCAGCACGGTCTTATCTTGGAACGTATCAGCAACAAGCTTCTGGTCCAGACGACGGGTGAAGTCCTGACATTCAATGTCATGGTTAATGACACCAAAAGCATCTGCCGTATCTTTTGCATTCGTGATGATGCCACCGAAGACGAGCGTACCAGCGTCCCATATCATTACCTCCTGACCTAGTGACGGGGTGTATGTCTCTCCAGAGTGGGTGACAATCCTGAACGTACAAATGTCACGCTTGCGCGTGAGGATGTTCTGTATCTGTAAGCTCGGGAACTCTACGTTGAGCGAACGGTCTACACCGTTTATCAGTATTGAAATCATAGACGCATTTCTCGTTTAAGAAGGCTGGAGATTTGTTCGGCAATCTTGCCCACCATCCTCTCGTCAGTTATCACGGGATTGTAGATATTGATTTGCGGACCTCCACCAGCCATGGCCGCAGGATTCTTAGTTGCGAAGATAAAGTCATCTGGATGGGTCTCATACGCCTGACCGCTTGGCGTAATGATGACATCGTTCACCTTCTTGGTTGATTTGCTACTGAAGGCCCCTGATACGCTACCACCGCTACCAGAATCGCCTGTGACCTTCCTAGCGGCGCTGGCGGCCTTCTCAAAGGCGCTAGCAAGCTTCTCAACGGTCTCAATGATCTTCACGAGGCCCTTGATATACATGGAATCCGTAAGGGCATCAAACATGAGCTTAAAGCCCTCTATTGAGAGCGTAGCGAACTTAAAGGCTTCTGTGAGGAACTTACCCACGGCTGTACCAATCTTGGTGATGGTTTCAAGGTTCTTAGGATCGCTGACCCATTTGGTCATTTGGTCCACGAAAGGCTGAAGACCCTCAATGAGCGCACCACCAAAGGCATCCTTCAAGTTGGATACCGATTCGCTGATGACCAGCATCTTACCCTGAAAGGTATCTGCAAAGGCTTCTGATTGCCCTGCCACCTTCTCTTGGAGAACACCGAGCGCAGCCATTGGTGGAAGGGTCTCATCAATCTCAATGCCGAACTCTTTGAGCGCTCGGGCATTACCTGACATCACCATACCCACGAGACGGGATGCGCTTTCAAGGTCAATGGACTTAGCCCGTGCAAGGTCCATGGCAAGGTTGTTCAGCTCCGTTGCCTTAGTCAGATCCCCTGTTCGCTGATACAGCTTGGCCAAGCTTTCGGAAGCCGCCTCATCGTCAAAGCCAAGCTTCACAGCCGCCGCTGCTTGTGAGAGAAGGGCATCACGGTTCTTCAGTGCGCTGTCACCCATCGTCTTCAGGATTGAATCAACACGAGCCAGAGATGCTTCTGCGTCCGCAGCTCCTCGTACAGCAGAAACGGCGAACGCTGTGAACGCCGCCGCACCAGCAACACCGACCCCAAGGAGCGTCTTGGCAAGGCCAGAGACATCTTTCTGGAGGAGACCAGTAGATTTCTTGACCTCGCCAAACGCCTTGGCGGTCTTATTCTCTGCGCTAATTACTACTTTTAGTTCTTCTGTCGTTGTCATATTTTCGTTTTAAAGCACGGGACAGCTCCTCAATGAAGATGTCAGAGTTCGCATAGAGCTGTTCCTCTGTCCACCCCATTTCAATGATCAACGGCATCAGGCGTGCTAACTTTTTTTTTGCTCCTTGCGAAAAGCCTCTATAGCCTCCGTGATCACAGGGATGTCTTCAGCGTGGATGAGGCCCACGTTTTCTTCAGTGATAGGAAGGGCTTCTGCATCTTCAGCAGCCTTGTACCAGTTCCATGATTTGATGAGCTTGGTGAAGATTTTCTTCGTCTGTTCAATGCTTCCATCAACAATGTCCTTGGCGTTCAATATGTCTGCATCAACGATGAGGAGAGACGAATAGATCTCAATCGTGATACCAGTAGAAGGAAGTTTAACCCTCGTCGTTGGCCTTTCTGCGTTGAAGATAACCTTATCCATATGCCTAGTAGTTTGCTCCCGAGTTGGCGTTCACCAACTGACAGGAGTTGATTATGTTGCCGTTGGTAAGATCGTGAAGCCCTGTGAAGTTGAATGACTGGCTAACAACATCATCGTTCGGGCGGTCCGCTTCCCATTGGTCAAAGTCCACACGGGACAGGTCCAGCTTAAATGAAGGACGGGTTGCTGCACCAATCAAAGCTTCTGTGTTCGTAAGCTGGATACGGACCGCCTTGAAGTCTCCGTTCATCATGAGATCGTGGTATGTACGGTCTTCGTAGTCCAGTTCAACCTGACCCGTAATACGGAATGCCTGATTGATGATGTCCTGTGGCTGGACCGTACCTGTGTTCTGGATACGCTTGGTGTTCTTCTCAAAACGAATCGTGAGAGAACGGACAGGGATGTTTGATGCCGCACCGAGCGCGCCTGTGTTTGTGGCGATTTTGAAGGATAGGTGACGGCCCAAGAACTTGTTCTCTGCGATATATGCGGCAGATGCGATAGACGTTGAGACCGATGACTTTGAACTGAAGTTCACCACAAACCTTACCAGCTCCTCGGGATTGATCGTAATCTCCATGCTTTCAATCATGGCAAGCTTAAACATCAGATCTCCGATGCCCTGCTCATTGAGGGAGATGGCAAGTGACTGGTGCTGGTTGCTGTCACCGTCAAGAGAGAATGTGTGCGTGTATGCAGAATCCACAGGACCAGATGTACTGACCTCACCAAGCAATGCGCGGAGGAGAAGACCAAAAGACTGATCGTGAAGGTGAGATTCAAAGCTACCTTCACCCCACTTACCAGCAACGTGTGCTTGGTTGCCGTCCATACCGATATTGCCGAAGGAGAGAGGAGAGCGCGCCTTCAAGACCTTATCATCATGATCGTAGTTGGACTTCGGGAACCAGAACGTGGGAGCGCCACCGCCACCGCGAGATGATTCTTTACCGATACCAACATCAATCAATCGTCCAATTACTTTTGTCATATGCTTATGAAATAAGATTTACGTCCACATCAAAGTGAACTCTAACAATAATTTCTGCAACACGGTACATATTCTCCCGACCAGCATACCCCCATTGAGAAGGGGCGGCGCTCATCAGAAGATAAGTGTATCCTGTTTTCTGTTCCAAAGCTGGCAAGCGGTGGTTCTTATCAAGGTCATCCAGCACTGAATCCACCAGCTCACGCATCGCCGCCTCCGTCTTTGATTCTGCGTCCTCGCCCGTTGCACGAACCTTATAGATACGGAGATTGAAAGCATAGACACGCCTGTTCTCTGTGGTGGTGTCATACGCATTCTCATTGGCAGATGGAGTGAGCGTCACGGAAGGATCTCCGTCAAACTCTGCTGCCTCAAAGTTATAAGCATTCCCGATAAGGGAGTTGGCTTCAAGGATGTTTAATAGGGCTGTGCTGGTCTGATCAAACATATGCACCTATTGTAGCGCATCATGCACGGCTTTTATAAAGATTTGCTGGACATCCTTCTCCGCATCCGAAAGACCCTCTTTAAGATAGGGCCTAGAGCGCATATACCGCGTACCTTCGTGGACGAATACAGCGTAGTCGGTATTGGGCCTAATCGTGGCCGTTAAACCACGGATGTCATTTGTCATGGAGTTCCTAAGACGGCCCGTGTCAGAGGGTGTCCGTATCTTGGCTGTTCTGAAAACAACAAAGCTTGCTGTGTGGACAGCTTTCTCTAGGAACTGCTTAATCCTTTCAACATCCTTATCAAACTTCTTGGCAAGCTGTTCCGCATTTGAATTGATGGTGACTGATAGGGTCATGGTTAATTCACTTCCGTCACAATGATCTGGTTGAAATCAAGAGCGCCCATGGTTCTTCGGCTGACACCGCCATTCATCACACGATAATACTTGTTGGTGTTCACATCCCTGAAGCGGTCATTCTCTTGGACATCAAGAAGCCCTTCTGCGTAGATGATATAGGTCTTTCCCATCACACCGTCATAGCTCTGTGTCTTCTGCGCGGAGAGTGGTTGGAGCGTACAGAGCGCAGCCGTCGTTGTCTGATACGAAGATTTATATCCTGACACAGGAGTGAGACGGGAGATGATGAATCGGTTTGTGGCGAGATGGACAAGTGTTGTCATATTGAAACTTCACGATAGGAATCAAGCGTTGCGCCGATACCCATTGCTTCAGCTTCTTCATCAATCTCCTGAAAGGCACTGGAGAAATCACCAAGAGAGACAGAGGATAGCTGGCCGCCCTTCAACCCCTTCTCAACAATCTTGGCAACAAGCTTTGTGGCAACAAGCGTGATGTCTGCTGGAACTGTCGCGTATCCAAAGAGAGCTGTGATTTTCAAACGTGATGGACCATGACCGAAGTGACCACTTGAATTGACCGACAAAATAATCTCGCTTTTCTCACTAGAGTTGAGTGGATACATCATGTAGTCAGCACCTTGCCCTGCTGTGAGTGTTCGTTGGACCGAGCCATCAGGGTTGAGAATCTGAACAAGACTTGGAGTACCAACGAAGGGATCAACAAAGACCGAACGACCACCATAGGTGTCAAAGTAACGGACCGTTTCTGTCGCACCAACTTCAAATGTCTTCTCCGTGTAACGATCAATCCATTGCTGAACCGCCGCAATCCACGCATCAATCTGTGCGTCAAATGACGAGGCGATGTCTACGTTGAGATACTTCTGCACATTCCCTTTATTGGTGTACGCCATATGAGTGGATTATATCACGGGCCTAACTATCTACTCGTGATGGTTTCTTTTTATAAGGACTTGTAGGCGTATAGATCCCCACGCTGTCTTTGTAGGGAGCGGTTGTGTGATCAAATGTCCCTGACTTCCACTTATATGGGTTGAAGTGAGGGGAAGGTGAGGCGCTGACTGATGTGGATGGAGAGGATGAAACCGACGAGGAAACGGAGGACGAGACAGAGGAACTGACCGAGCTGGATACTGATGTTGAAGGTGACGATGAGACCGACGAGCTGACTGATGAAGAAACAGATGATGAGACCGACGATGAAACTGAAGTGGATGCCGATGAAGATATTGAAGACGAAGCAGAAGAAGAAACAGAGCCAGAGACTGAACTAGACACCGATGACGAGACAGAACTAGAGACTGACGTTGAAGGTGAGACCGAGCTGGACACAGATGACGACACCGAAGATGAGACGCTGGTGCTTGGTGATACAGAACTTGAAACAGAGCTTGATACCGACGAGCTGATTGATGTAGAAGGAGAACTAGAGACAGATGACGAAACAGACGTTGATGGAGATACCGAGGATGAGACTGAAGATGATACAGAGGAGCTGACGCTGGTACTTGGAGAAACAGACGATGAAACTGACGAGCTTACTGACGAGGAGACCGAAGTGGAAGGGCTGACCGATGAGGAGACAGAGCTAGACACGGATGATGATACCGATGTGGAGGGTGATACAGATGACGATACAGAGGAAGATACTGACGAGCTAACGCTAGTTGAAGGAGATACCGAGCTTGAAACTGAACTTGATACAGAGCTGGAGACTGAAGTTGAGGGAGAGACCGACGAAGATACCGAAGATGAAATGGAGGAGCTAACAGATGTTGAAGGAGAGACGGAGGATGAAACGGATGACTGTTCAGAAGGTGAACTTGAAACAGATGTGGATGCCGATGATGAAACGGAGCTTGAAACTGACGTTGATGGGGATACAGAAGATGATGGTGAAGAAGAAACTGAACTAGATACCGACGTTGAAGGCGATACCGATGAACTCACTGATGATGAGACGGAAGATGAAACAGACGAAGATACAGAAGACGAAACTGATGTTGATGGCGAGACTGAAGACGAAACAGAACTAGAGACTGACGATGACACGGAGCTTGAAACGGAAGACGAGACGGATGTTGATGGGCTGACTGACGATGAGACAGACGAGGATACCGAACTACTTATTGAAGTTGAGGGAGACACAGAGCTTGAAACGGAGCTGGATACAGAAGAAGATACCGAAGAAGAAACTGATGTTGATGGTGAAACTGATGAGGATACTGACGATGAAACCGACGTTGATGGGGATACAGAAGACGATACTGAGGAAGAAGCTGATGAAGTAGAAGAATTTCCAACGATACCTATAGTTTGAAAAGTGAGTGCTCCTGATGTGTTTGGTGTTGCAATCTTAAATCCAACTTTGTCGGTTGCTGCGGTTATTGTTACTGTGTTTGTCGTGTCATTTTTTAAACCTGTCTGTCCTACGGTATATTGAACTGTGAGTGCAGAATCGGCACCTCCATCACGGAGATATATATTTGTAGGGCTTGTGGCTATGGTATTGGCACTTACATAAGAGATAAGCTCTTTTGCTGTAAATGTAAAATTTGGTCTTGTTTGTGCATCTGCTTCTGTTGCAACGGGTGCATTTGCAAAATCTAATGCACTGTAAACTGTTGAATTAAAGTTAATTATACCAGTACCACCCAATGTTCCACCGACATAGAAGTTACCACCAGTAGATACAAGTGTTGAACCACCAGTAGACCTTATAGTTATAGTTCCTGTACCAGTACTGCTAGTGATCCTATAGTTATAATCATCACCGACCGCAAGAGAGTCAGTATTAGTTACGTCTTCTTTTATACCTGTCTGACCAGAAGTGTAAGTAACAGATTGGTTTCCATTTGCACCATTTTTCCTCGTTCCAAAAATCGTATTCGTTGTTCTAGTATTTGTACTTACATTTGCAAAGAAATTACTTGCAGTACATGCAAATCGTATCCTAGTTTTTACGTTCGCTTCAGTAGTTGTATTTTGGACAGTAGCACCAGTTATTCCCGAATATCTTGTTGCGCTTGCAGTTGAGAAACCTGTTGTACTATTTAAAGCCATACCAAACAAAAAACTCACTGTATCTGCTGATGGGTCAAAAGTAAGTTGGAATGCTTTAAAGGTAGTTGATGTTGTACCGGTGTTTGCATCAGTAACTACTTTGTAATCAACCTCATCTGTATTAGCAAAGGAGCTTGTATTACTTGTGTCTTCCTTTATTCCTGTTTGGGTTGCGGAATAAGTAACAGTTATTCCTGTATCTACTCGTGATTTACGAACGGTTATAACGGTATTTGCAGTTGTATGAGTATTCGCTGAAACATAGACATACAAATCACGAAATGTACCAGCAAAACGTACAGGAAATTCTGCATCAGCTTCTGTTATTGATGCTGATTGAGAAAGAACACCGGTAATTGTTACATACCTTGTGAGAGCGTCCTGTTGAGCAACGCTACCGCCTATTACAACAAGTGATTTTGCCATCGTGTGTTATATAAGTTCCACTCGTCCTGCACCATGCTTTTCATCGCAAAGTGCTTTGATTCCATCTTTCTGATTCCTTGTTAGAGTAGCTCCAACAATTTCAGCTTTGAGCACTCGGTTTTTCCCAGTACCCTCAAACTGCCATTTGTATTCCACACCGTCCTTTAGTTCAGCAACATCAGTACCGTCTTTCTGCCGTGTCATTTTATGAAGTCCGAGCGTCTTTATATTTTCGTGTCCCAAAAGAATACGATGAAGCCCGTTCTTGACACGATTCTCCTTATTCAACAAAACATCATAAAGCTCGTTGTCAGGAACGTCTGTATGTACATCACACTTTTTTACAACAACTCCACCTCCGACAATATCTGTTCCGTTGTAGACTTCCTCAATACAACATTCACACGTATCTGGTTTCCATGTCTTCATAGATATATTTATTTATTAAACTTTTTAAATAACCAATTAATCTCATACTTTGCATTTGGAAACTTATTTCCAAACCAATACTCATTTGAATATTGTCGTGCTTTCTCTTGCTCCTCATTGTGTAGTGGATAGGGAAATCCAAAATCCTTTCCTTGCGTGCGGAACATATGAGCAAACCATGTCTTACGGTTGCAGATAAGGCGACCACCAGAAAGCCACGTCTTACATGCTATCTCTGTGCCTTGCTGACCCCATGATCCATGTCCCTCGTCAGACCCCCCAAGCTCCCAATACCATTCCCTGTCCATGAAGAAGCACGCGCCCAGCAAGCTCATACTCTCAATGTAGTCACCCTTCATTCCCTTGGCCTGTGATTCCCTGTATTCAAACTTCAGGTTCTCATCAAAGCCCCAAAAGTATGTGAGGCGTGACATCCTGCGCTTCCACACAATATCCATGACGGTATCCTTGCCACACTTCTGACACGGACCAGAAGGACTTTGATACCGCCTGTGACCCTCGGGACAGAGCCAGTCAAAGGCGTGAAGGTTGTACATCCTTGGGACCTGCGTCACTTCTCGCCCAAGCTCCTTGGCACTATCCATAAGCTTCACATCAAAGCCAACATCCAAAACACAATGAGCGTCTAACTTCATTATATACCGCGCCCTACTGATCCTTGCCGCATCATTGATCGCGGCGCGCTGGCCCACAGCTTTGGAGTGGAAGATGACATTCAATCTGTCATCCTGTGGAAGTGGATCATCAGGCCATGCGCCATCAAGGACTACGATGCACTCCGTATCCCCACGCATCTTGGTCAAGACCTCCTCCACGGTCTTGTTGAGAAACATCTCATTGCGTGCAGGGATGATGACGCTTAATCCTTTGGCCATAGGGTGACATCAATGAAGTTAGAAAGCACCGTGGTATTTACCTTGTTGCCCGTCCAATCGTGACGGTATTTGAATAGAGGATAGATCTTGTCGTATCCATACTTTGCGTGAGAGTTGGGACCAGCATCATGGAGAACAACAAAGTCGGCAATGTCCTTGAATCGTGCCGCATCATCACCGCGCGTGTGCGCACGTTTCGCAATGCTGTGGTCTATGAAGACAACGCTGTAGTGGCCATCATCAAACTTCTCTGTGGCCCAATCCTTCACAAAGCGAACCTCGTGATCCTTGTTCTCAAACTTCTTGGCGAAATCAAGATAGTGGGGGTAGCTCTCGCATGAGATGAGCTTGCGTCCTGAACCGAACATCAGCCAATGGAGGAGTGGGGTGCTGAACATTCCCGTACCCAATTCAATGACTGGTCCTTCCGTCATCTGCACCGTCTTGATCAGCATGGGGAAGTGGGTGCTGGTCTCCATCTCCAAGCTGGTGTGGGTATACTTCTTGTTCTTCTCTGCGCGTGACTGAAATATTTTTTGTTTAGCGTTCATATAGTTTTCTCAATTCTTTAGCGTGGCCCCAATGATAAAGATCGTATGCCTTGATCTGTCCAAGGCGCTTACGATGTTTGACCTGACGATCTTCTGAAGCATTGTCGTGATTGAATTGGATGAGTGAGACCTCATTGAAGACCTTCACACAATTGAAATGCGACAGACCAAGGTTTCTCTCCACTCTCTCACGCCCCACCTCCCCCGTTTTCTCGGGTGGAGTACCATCGGGCCACTTTGTAAACCGTTCTTCTAGGGCCTCAATTAACAGTTTTCTGGGGGCTATGAGTGAAGCATTGCTGATGCGATCACGCCACGAGTAGATAGGATCTCCCCATGTGAACAATGCGAATCGGTTCTGATCATATGCGAACGTGTCCAATGGAGGGCGGAAGAAGGTGAAGTGGCTCTTGTGATAGAGCGTGTCATCTTCTGCGATAGCGATGTAGTCCGTCTTCGCAATCCTGCACGCGCGTAGCATCTGCCTGTAGATGTTGGAGACACCGCGTGGACCGTCATCAAGAAGGTTCTCCCCAAAGTCTAACGGCTTGCGCGATACGCTGATGAGGGGATAGTCACCAATCGCCTTGGACAGAATGGCGCGCTGGATAATACCAAACTCCTCATTGATCTCTGAAGCCGTGAGGAATATGACTGTTAGATCTTTCTCCATATAGATACGATGAGTTTATCCCTGTCACCATCCACCTCATGGCTTGTGAAGTCGTCAAGATAGAAACCTTTGTGTCCATTTTCAAAGAACGCTCTGCCATCTTTAAGACCAGCATTCCATTCGTGATGACCACCAAAACGCTTCTTCTGATTGTAGCTGTGTCGTAAGTACACCCATCCACCTTTCTTACACACGCGCATAAGTTCCTTGACCGCTTTAAGCGCGTCAGACGTATGATCAACAGCATTCACACAATGAACGATGTCAAACGTCTCATCGGGATAGGATAGATTCTCCAGATCCTCGTACACAACAGGGACGACAGGGTGTTGTCCGCTTGGCTTCCACAGAACATCCATGTATGCGCTGGCCAGAACATCTGAAGCATAGATCTCCACTTCAACATCAGGCCATGAATCGCCTATAGTATTTATAGGACCAGCGCCCACCTCCGCGATCTTCACCTTCTTCTTGTCTCCAATGAGATCCCCAAAGTAGTCAGGCAAGGGACCGTGGTGATTGAATTGCTTCAGCTTCCTATCAAACTTCGTCAGATATACATGCCCTATAGTTGCCATTTCGGTTTGATTACTTGTTGATAATACTCTAGCCATTCATCAATGGATGCGTCCCATCCGCCGCGCGCCTTCTTCTCGCCGTAGTGATGCGTGCGTGGGAAGTCACGATGCTTGTGCGCGTACCATGTCAGCTTGTTCACCATCAGCTTACCACCTGCCTTCCATGTCTTAAACACCATCTCATGGGAATCACCATAGTGGTTGCCCAAGCGATCCTCCAAGGCAACGATCACTTTGTCCCACCAGCTTTTCTTCATGATCCAGCACGATCCCTGCATAGCCATGCTCTCATCAATCTCCTTGTCCTTGCGCTCGTTCATGCGCTCCTTCCAGTTCACACCAGACCACTTGTGGTACGTCTCATCTATGACGAGCTTGTTGTAGAAGTTTGGCTTTATGTCTGCCATGATCTCCCACTTGTCTGTATCCAAGGCATAGCGCACGGGATAGACGATCCAGTTGTCCTTGAATCGCTTCGTGAGCTTCACATCAAAGCCCTTATCAAACATACAATGCTCGTCGGTACGCATGATGTACTCGCCACGAGCCATGCTCACACCCACGTTGATGGCGTTCTTCATGCCCCCATTCTTGCCAAGGTGGATGAGATGGACGCGAGAGTCTTCAGGCAAATCAAAAGACGGCCAGTAACCGTCTAGGACCGCTATGATCTCAATCTCGCCTTCAGCATTGTCCAAGAGGGATTGAATGGTCTTGGCCAGCAACGGGTCCTTGTAGGAGGGGATTACGACGCTGATCATGCGTATAGTGTACTACCTTTTCTTCGTCTCGCTGGATGTTATCACCACCTTTTTGATGATGTCCGTGATGTCAGGTGTACACACAGAACAACACTCCGTGCGCTTGCATCCGCACTTCTTCTTTTTCTTATTGGCTTTAAGGATACGTTCTGCCTCCTCAAAGACTTCTATGATTCTTGCTGGTTTCATATCTCTACAGGAGGCCCTGTGTGGCAAGGCCCCCAAAGAGACTAGAATCCTGCGATCTGTCGTCCTGCGGCTGGGAGGACGACTGCACCTGCGATACGCGACACGACACGGATTGCTGTCTGGTCATGTACGAATGCTGTCTCCGTCTCCTGTGAGACCTTAACAGTCATGCGCTTGCGTTCACCGAGGAAGTACAATCGCTTACCATCCATGAAGTAGATCTTGCCATCAGGAACCCAGTTGGAAATGACCAACCGCTTGCCCTTGATAGTATCTCCTTCACCGTCACGGACCGAGTTATCCAAGAGATAACGCCCCTGCGAATCTTTGAGCTTGGACAGGCTCTTTGCCGTATTGTCGTTGGCAAAGAACGCCGCGTTCTGACGGTACTGACGAGGGAGCGAGTAGTACAGGTTGATGATCGCGTCAAATGTCTGTACACCAGTTGAGACTGTTGCAACAGCGTTTGAAGCATCAATACCTTCTGGCTGGGTTGTACCGTTACCAGTCCAGATAACCTTTTCCTCCTCGCGTCCGATCTCCTCTGCAAAGAGCTGGATGATGAGGGACACGACATCAAAGATGTCTGAATCCTCAATCAATTCGTCAGAAGCGTACAGGATTGCCGCAAGCTTCTTAGCCACCAACTGATCAGCACCAAAGTGTGCAGATGTCGTGGTCTTCGCCGCATTCTCACCAGTCCAGAAGACCTTCGGACCAGAGACGAGCGTTGCGATGTCCATCTGATCGCGCTTCATAGGCACGATACGGACGTACTGACGCATGACGTTGAACTCTGGAAGCGCCTTCACAAGTTCGTTCATGAACTCATTCGGGAACAAGTAACCACCATCTGCTGCCGTACCTTCAGAGAGCGCCTTCAAAGCGAACTCATTGCGAGTGACGAGAGCGTGGTAGAAACCAACGATCTTCTCCTCTTTCGTAAGAGTAGAAACATCCTTGATAAGATCCTTACCACCAAGAATCTTCTTCAACTTAGCATCTTCAGGCATGAACTTGCCCATGGCTTTAGCAACCTGATCTGCTATGTCTGCGTTCTTCTGACCGCCGAACATTGCGATGAAGCTCTTGGCGATCTCTGCGCCAGCCTTTTTAGCTTCCTCGGCAATATCAGCATCTTCATCTGCTTCACCGTCTTTCGGTGCATCTACGGCAGGAGTAGGAACAACGTCATCCGTTGTTTCAGCATTCTCATCAGCGATGTCACCATCCTTGACGAGAATCCACTTGCCATTGACCTTAATCTTTTTACTCATAAAGCTACCTATAAGTTACCTATAAAAGCTGGTCCTTGTTGAGTTGCATCAGACCTTGATTCACGATGTGGGCAACCTGTCTCAAAGTAGTGCGCACAATCTTCTTGTGTCGCTCCTCCTTGGTCAGTTTGCTCTTACGAGAAACCACACTCTCGTCAGTGGGTGTCTGGTTCTGTTTCCCACTTGTATCATCTTCAACTATAGCAGGGGCATCTACTGTTTCAACCTTGGCACACTTCGTATCATCGTTGCGACAGACAATCGCTTTGACACCTTCTTCAAGCTGGATGGTCCGTTCGCTTCCTTCAACACACTTGTCTGATTCAAACTGCTTGATGCGAATGGTGCTGTCCTTTTCCTCAACTTCTTTCTCTAGGAAGCTGTGATCCGTTGCCCATTTCTTAGCTGATGCAACGGTCTCAAACTTCTCCTTGCTGAAGACAAGCACCTGAACTTCTGTGGACTTGAATGACATCGTGCCTTCCAATTCCTTTTCTTCAACAACGAAGAACTTCTCAACAAGTTGCTTCTCCTCATCCTTCTCTGCTTCATCAAGGAGTGACTTCACACGCTGTGCTGAAGGGTTGGCAGGGACAGTAACAAAAGAAATCTCCACAAGCTCATTGATGCCGTATTCCTTTCCTTTCTCGGGAGGGTGAGGGATGAAACCAACGGAGACGGTATTGAGATGACCATCAAGGACCATCTGTTTCACCTCACGCGCGAGCTGTGTGATGTCATGGAACTCTGGACGGAAAGTCATGCGCTTGCCTGTCATCGTGATGTCGGCAGCACGGCCAACAATCTTCTCAACACGGTGGTCATGGTCCACAAGGAGGCGTGGTGCGGCGAGATAGTTCTCCAAATCCCATGAATCCATTGGGATGCTCTCGTTGTGACGATCCACCGTTTCGTCTGTTGCAACGAAAATGATGTCATCGCCTTTCTTTTCCATCACCGCCTGTATGAACTTTGTTTTCATATCCTATATTGGTTTAAATATTAGCACACCCCGAAAGGTTCTAAGCAACGATCACAGGGATAAGCGTACACCGACAGTTCGGGTGAAGCGGTGGGTATGCAACGCTCTCGCCGCCAGCGTGGAAGTCAGCGCCAAGCTTGACCACCTGACCATCCAAGGCAGCGTCCGTCTCACCTGTTCGCTCATCAAGAGTAGCAAGCCACTCCTTACCCTCAACAACACCTGATTCTTTAAAGGATTCTTCGGTTGCGAAGTTTGATGCACGGACAATCTCTGTGCGTGCGATGCGCTCAGAACGATACCCGAAGTTGTCAAAGAGTTGTGCAACGGCCTTGCTTGCCTTCGGGATAGAATCGCCGTTCTCAACAGCCTGTGCCAAGGTGATACCCAACTGGTCATTGGTCTCCTGCGTAATCTTCTTGGCCATCTCATACACACGCTTCTTCAGGAAGCGAGAGACAACGCCCAATGTTCCATCAATGAAGCGCTTCTCCTCAAACTCCTTGAATGCTTTACCAAGAAGGGCAAAAGCTTCACGGCTCTGTGCCTTGATGACGTTGTTGAGGATAGGTGTGAGCTGTTCGTGCGTGTACTTGGCTTCAGCAATCTCTGGAAGACGGATAGCATCAGCGTCCAGCTTCCCTGCTTCTTTAATCTTGTCCAAGATCATCTTCTTCTGACGCTTGAAGATGCTGTTCATTGAACGCATCATGTAAGCCTCGTACTCATCAACGACAATGAGCTGTTTGTTTTGGAACTCGTACTTCTGGTCAATCACACTCTTTTCATCACCAACAAAGAGGGGATTCATCTTCACTTTCTTTGTCGTGCGCGCGTCACGCATCTGCTTCTCAATGATCTTGCCAAAGGCTTCACCCAATACTTCAGTTGCTTCCTTCAGTGCTGCCTTACCCTTGCGCTTGTAGTCAGTGCGCTTACGAACAGCACGAACACGTTCAACAGAAATGTTTAGCTTCTTCTTGCTCGCCACGGTGACGGTCTTGTATCGCTTGGTAGGTTCGTCTGCTGTGTCATCGGGATTGTCGCCACCATCAGCAGGAGGGAAACCAAAAGGCTGTGGAACCTTCAAATCGTCACCACCTTCAACGGGGTCATAACCAAGAATCTCACGCGCCTCGTTTGGTGTGAGAAGACCAGCATTGGCTCCCTCCTTGGCCAAGGTAAGCTTCTGATCAAGGTTCTCTGGTACGGGGTCATCGTAGTCCAAGAACAACATACCTGTGTCATCAAACATAGGTACCAAGAACTCGTTAAGCATCTGTGTGACCTTCTCCATCTTTGGCTTAATGGTGCGCTTGGCAAAGACAACATCAGTTGCTTCAGCATTGGCACGGTTCACATCGTCAGTAATACCAAGGGCTGTGCGAGGCACACGGAAGATTGCGAGGATCTTGTCGCGCATCTGGACCATGGTTGCGATATAGTCCATCTCCCTTTGAGATGTATTGAGTGGGCTGAACTTCATGTCACCCTCAACCACGATAGTCTTGTGTGCGTTTGGTAGGCGCGTGAACTTCTGTGCAATCTGCTTCTCCAACTTGGCACGAGAATCTTTTGTGAGAGGCTTGGGAACAGAGAGGAGTGAGGATGGTGTTGCACCGTTCTGGAAGAAGGTAAGGTTAAACTCCTCTGCTGTGCTGTCCATCTGGAAGGCACGAAGAACAGCTTGGAGCGTACCGCGTCCACGAAGCTGTCGTGTTGGGTCTGGATATTTCAAAAAGATAACCTCCTCTGGTTCAAGATGCACTTCCTGATACGCACCGTTCTCCTCGTACACCTTGTATGTGTATCCACCGATGAGCTTCTTGGTTGGGTCATCACTTCCCTTCACTGTGAGAAGGTCAGGACGCAAGAGATAGATTTCTGTTGGCTCACCTCCCTTCGTCTCCTTGCGCAAGAGCCAAGGTGCTTCACCTGTCAATTCAAGATACGTCTGTGTGAGATAGAAAAGGTCAAACTTCGTCGTGTACTGATTCGCACGGGAGAGAAGGTCAAGAATCGGGTGTTGCTTAATCTCATCAATCGTCTCACCGTTGCGACCAACCTTGTACAAGTGGAAGTCAATGTTGGCGATCTCGTTTGAAATAGCGTCCGTACATGCGTAGACCCATGAGATGTTGGATTCAAGCAGAACCTTCTTGTCGCTGATCTTCCAGAGATCCGCAAAGGATGTGACAACGCTACTGTCCCCTTCGCTAAGGAACTCCGCATCACTCATCAGGTGCTTATCATTCTTCATGAGTTCGCGCTCTCGGTTGTGCAGGTCTTCAAAGAGATTCATATGTGGTATGGATTTATTATAGCACCGTCACGGTAAGATTTGAGCCTTGGTAGTCCTTGATAGCCAAACAGAGTGAGAAGAATGAATCACCGTGACCCTGTGGAGTGACAGGGGCCTGAAGATCATTGGTGACGACCAGCACTTGCGCTCTCTGTCGCTCGTCGTTAAGCAACACTATATCACCGCTTGTAAGCGCTCTATCAAAGTCTGTGGCCATACCGTGCTTACTCTTGTGGGTGAAGACGACAGGCTCCATACAGGCTGGCAGTTCACCGCGTTCCTCCATTCCCTCAAACTCACCACGGGTATTGTCGTAGCGGAGGGAGTAGAGGCCAAAGGCATCAGCCGCTTCAACCAGATACTCAACCTGATCCGTGTAGTCCCAATTGTCCATCCATTTGGAGTGGATCTGTATCCATTTCTCCGTTTCCTCATTCTTCTCAAAGATAACGAAGTGAGAGGGGTGGCTGCGTTTACCGATGTCAAAGCCACCAACACGGTCCCTGTCTGGTACATCCTTGCGCGCCCTCCAGTTCTCAATGGTCCAGTTAGGGAGTGATTTATCAACACGGGAATCGTACACGGACGGCAAGATAAACGCCTCCTCCGCATACACAGGGGAACACAGGTACTCCTGATTGAACGCCTTCTCACCACGCTCAATCTTCTTGGCCATGAGTTCGTCAAAGTCCATCCACTCTGGCCACAATGCAATGCGCTTTTCTTGGTCCACAACCGCAGGGAGAATCTGCACACTGAAACGAGATGTGAAGGACGGGTCAAAGAAGAAGTCACCATTGGTCTGTGGTGTACCCACAACATGCAGTTCTCTCTGTGCCATGTCCAAGATTTGCGTGCGCATGATGTCATTGATGCGCGTAATCTTCGTAGGGATGAGCTTGTTCTCGGGGTCCTGCATCGGGTCGTCCACAAAGATGTATCGGCTGTGGATACCACGCTTAAACTCCAAGAGACCACGAGGGGTGATGGTGAAGCGATGCACGCCATCCCATGAGTAATCAATACCACTCTCGCTGTACGTCTTCTTGTCTATGACCCCTGCGAAATAGGGGTTGCATCCAATGGCTGTCTTAATCTTAGCCGTGTGATATGCGGCCATTTTTGCGTTGTATGAAAAGTATTGGCCCTCGGCATTCTCATCATGGTGTTTCCACAAGAGCCACATGATGTAGGCATAGAAGGCCATGCTTTTCATGTGATCACGAGCCGAGACACGGATGGTGCGAGGATTCTGCTGATACCAGTTACAGATGAAATCAACGTACTCACCATGCGTCCACTTACCGTCCTTCAGGATGTCCACGCTTTTAGAGAAGACATCCGTGACGAACAAGCGGAAGCTACGGCGTGTGGCTAAGGTCCAAGCCAGCAGTTGCTCCCTGTCCTGTTGTTGGGTTGATGATGTGTTCTCCATTTTCAATAGCTTTAGCCATGTCCAAGATGTTGTTCATGTTCGGGATAGTCACATCCCCTAGCTTCCTCTTAAAGACCCCAGCATCAAACATGGTCTGAAAGAGCGTATCAAAGTTCTGCCGTAGCTCTCGCGCTGCACCAAGCTTATCCTTACGGGATGACCCTTTGTCCGTGAGAATATTCCACAGCACCTTGTCAGATAGCTTCACGCGCTCCATGAATGTCACCAAGAAGCTGTTGAGAAGGAACTGGTCTGCCTCTGCAATACGGTCCCTATCAATCTCCTTCATGAGATCCAGAGAGAAGTCATACGATAGCTCAATGCCCTGCTGTCCCAAGACATCAACAGCACGCAAGGCGCTGATGTTTGGCTCCATAATCGTAAGCTCACGCATCCTTGTCTTCAGGTACTCACGCCTCTCTGGTGTATAGCTTGCCATATTGGTTTGATTCGTATTGGTTGGATATGCCCCACATGAGGAGTTGCACCCCATCATACACTACTGTGGAGAAAGGAGGGGGCGGTTAAGCCCCCGAGAGCCGAGCGAGGACGCACTCATAGAGATGCTGTCCCTGCCCTTCACCAAAGACCGACTTGATTGCTTCCAAGGCGAGGGGATGTCCATCCTTGGGGAAGCAGATGCGAATCTGGCCCGTGGCTGCATCGTAGGAAACGAATGCCTCACGACTGCTCTGCGCCGTGGGATACACCCTCGGAGAAGGCGTGTCCAGCGACTGTGCTACGAGATCTACGAACTGCATGACGGTCTCCTTTCAGGTTGCGTCCAACGGATTGAATACTCTACGGCTTCACGGTACGGCGCAGCTTCGGGGAGAAACTGCTCGTATAAGTGAGGGAGAACCGACAGATGCGGAAGGGGAAACCCCTTGGAATCATGTGTCGGTAAAGGTATCGGAAGAAGCGGCGGCGCTTCAAACCATCCGTATTTTTGCACACGCGATCTCCTCTCAAAGAACAAGACAACAGGGACCATTCCCTGAAACAGATGATGACCATGGGGATTGGTAGAGGACAACCCTACAGAGGGGGTACAATGTAGAACTGTTATGCCTTATTGAATATTCGGCACGCCCCCACAATCATCACCTATTTCAAAGAACAATCATATCCCCTCAACGGCGCACGGCCTTCAACTTAGCTTACGTCGGGAGGAGAGAATCAATCCCCTTGCCGAACCATGCGCCTGTGATGAGATACGATTAAGCATCGCCCGTAGGCGCATCCTCCTCCAGCTTACCAAAGCCCTCCTCCTCTCCTGCGAAGCCACACTTAGGACACTTCAGCTTCCATCCCTTTTTCTCCTCTTTCTCCTTCTTCGGCTTATCAGGTTCAGGAATGCCGTGAAGCTCAACGAAGGTGAAACCGATGTCCATCAACAATGGTTCAGGAAACTGGTTGGCCAGAATATCCATGTCCCACTGTCCCGTATTCTTGTTCAATCGGATGTTCAGCTCACGCTCCATCGCCTCATCAAGATTCTTATACACGACGGGGACAGTAGTGAAGCCAAGCTCCTGTGCGATTCTCAAACGCTGATGGCCACCTATGACAATATTCTTACGGGCCTCGTTGTCATTGACGATGATTGGGTCCACAAGACCAAAGCGCTCAATGCTCTCCTTCAGGTGGTCATGCTGAAGCTTGGTCATCTGGCGCGGATTGTATTCTGCCGCCTTCAGGTCTGAAATGGGAACATCAATTATCTGCATATGGTTCAATGGTTATTTCAACACGGTCACGACGGTCCTTGAACTTTGTGGCTGTCATGCTCATGATCAGGCGGTCATTGGAGATGATGCCTGTGCGCACCAAGATGTCCTGCAAGGGCTTGATGAGATTGTCCACATCAGTCTGTGCCGCGTTTTTCAGGTAAAAGGTATACGTCACCTGAATAGGTTCGTCCCAATGCTGGTTGTCTTTTGGTAGTAGGATTTCCATATCTCGTTCGTATTGTAGATAGTCAGCCGTCTTAAAGTGTCTGCCCTTCCATGCTTTATTCACGGACAGGGGCTTTATATCAATTTGGAAGTGGTACGCCTTTTTCTGCATATATCTCGCATATCAATTCCGACAGTTCAACTACACTCTGCTTCACATCCCTGTCATGGCGCACCTCCGCATATCGCTTCGTCACCTCCGCATTGCGCGCCTCGGCTGTCTTGAATAGATCCAGCTCCTTATCCGTGTGTGCGACAGGCATACCGAGCGCCCATCCCTGAACAGTCTTGTTGTCACTCTTGTACTTGAACCGTCCTGTTGTTGGTCTAGGGTTAAGGATAACATCTCCTCGCATAACATCTGCTATCCATGTGGACGGCGACCATGGTAAGTTCTGAATCTCCACGCCAACATCTCCAGCAACATAAGACTTGTTTGAGATGACGATGAGCTTCAAGCCTCGCTTCTTCAAAGCAGGGATAGCGCCTTGAAGTGTCTCAAAGTTTTCTGCGTATCCGTACCACACAGCAGTCTTCATCTCTCCCGTGTGTACCTTCGGCTCGGGCATCGTACTGAAGTCAATGCGGTCAGGAATAACTACAACAGGCTTGTCAGTAAGCTGGACCAAGAACTTGGCAATCTCAAAGGTGGAACAGGTAACAGCATCACACAGGTCTATCATCTGCTTCATGTTGTACCCCCACTGAAGCCAGTCAGCATCACACACATCAAGGATCTTCACACCTGTGAAAGCCTTGGCATACTCAATCCAATAAGCCTTCTGGAAAACGACAACATCATACTTCTGCCCGAACTGAAAGCGTTCGGCGGTTCCAATCCCGTTGGCATCATTCCAATGCTTGATAAGCCAGTCACAACGAATGCGTGAAGAACCGATGTCCTTCTTACCGTGGTACTGCTCAAATGTGAGGAATCCTGTACGCATATTATGGTTGTTCAGTTGGTACTCCTATAGATGAAAGCATGGCTGATTCAGGTAGGAGATGATAGATGTGCAAACGAATCCGTGGGTTGATGATGAGAAGGAATCTCTGACGAAGCGAGAGCTTGGGATAGAGCGTGACATTGCCCATGTGATCGCGCTGGCCAGTCTGCAACGCCTTCTGAAAATCAATGTCAAAGTTAATCATTCTCATAGTGTTTTGCCAGTTACCTTCTCCAAAAGATTCTTCCAATCCTTTTGATAACGCTCGGGGCTAAAGAGCTTCAATGCGGTCTCCTTCCCTGCCTGACCAATCTTCACAGCCTCGTCGTAGTGAGCGAGAAGATACTCAACCTTATCGGCCACAGCCTTGGGATTGCGTGGGATGATGAAACCATTCTCTCCGTCCTTTATGAACGTGTCAGCATCTTGCCAAGGCGTAGTAAGGACACAACAGCCAGACAACATTGCCTCTGTCCTTGAACGTGGCATTGGACTGTCCTTGAAGGGATTTATGTAGATGAGTGAGCGACCAAGGAAGTCACGGTAGTTATCCCACTCATTGCCAGCACGGTCAGATGGCTTCCAATCCACAGTGATGTGACAGTGGAAGATGCCACGCTCCAGCAATTCATCTCTGATTGCCTCCATGAAGGTGCGGTCATAATACTTGTCCAAACCAGCAGGGGAGACCATGGTAACAACGCGCGGTTCCTTTGGAAGATCCCACCATTCGTTCGGGTCAATACCGTGAATGATAGGCGTACCAAATCCGAACTGACGCGCAGCTTCATTTGAATTGACCACCATGGTATTTTCTCCAACCATCTCTTTGACCTTGGCAACGATGTGTTCAGCAGAAAACTTTTCAGGATAGTACGGCGTACCGTGCATGATGACCACCTTTGGAATATCTTTGATGACCTTGTTCAGCTCAACGTAGAGAGACCCCTTACCTCGCACAAGAAGCTCCTCATCAATACATTGCTGGTCCAAGTGAAGGAGCGCGAAGTCATATGTGTTCGGCTCATAGTGAGTGACCCAATTCTTCACGAAATCACCACGGCTCTTGTTTGAGTATGGGCGCTTGTACTGGATGAGCCATGTCCAATCAACGAACGGAAGCTTGGACAGTTCGTACTGGTGCGCAAGATGCCACGGATGATTGAATCCTTTGAGCTTAGTTGTCATACATTTTGAAAAGAAGCTCCTTCATTTTGATAATCTCCGACCTTCGGTTCGTATCCTTCTTGGCTGTCATCATCTCTTTTGACTTGGCATCAGACACAAAACAAAGGTCAAAGCCCTGCGCCATAAATCGCTCACGCAACTCTTGGCTCATACCCCCATACCCTGTAACTCTCTCATTGAACATACCTCCGTTGATCAAGTCAGCTCTTTTCACGAATGAAAAGTTTTCAACGAAGTGGGTCTTTTCGTATCCCTTGCTCCCAAATAGCCATACCCTGTCACGTTCTTTTGACTTCAATTCGTTCACGAATATCCTGATGGCATCAGGTTCAGGGAGGAGGCGAGAATCATTGAACATCAGATATTTACCGTCAGCTTCAATGACACCGATATTACGAGCCATCGCAAGGTTGTATCCGTTCTTGAACGTGCAGTGGATCTTCACAGGATAGTTGGTTGCGACAACAGCAGGGAAGCTTGGGACCTCCTCATCGCAGACAAGTACCAACTCAAAGTTTCCATACTCCATCTGGTTCAAAGCAAGCATCAGCTCATCAACCTGTGGGATTCGGTTTGCCGTGTATGGAGTGATGATAGATACCATCTCGTGTCCTGACTGCTTTCTGACAATCTCGTTGAAGATATGACGATAGTGCAGCGCGCGGCGGTAGTGTGTGAAGTTCCTGATTGTGTCCCACGCAGCAGAACGGAGGCGTTGTTGAAGCTGTGCCGATTCAATCATCCTCTGCATCTGTTCCTTCAATCCATCGTAGTCATCAAAGTCCACCACTAGCGCATTGACATCATCCTCACAAACATCAGCGCAGATACCGCAAGGGGTTGTGATAACGGGAACACCACAAGCCATGGCATCCATCACACCCAACGGTCCCGTCTCGCGTCCACTTCCAGAGAAGCCAACGTAACAACTGATGTGCTTATAGAACTCAACACGTTCTTCGTCGTCACACTCCATATATGTGAGATCTATGTTGGCGTGATGTTCTTCAGGAATCTCTGCCCAATAGCTCGGCTTATCTATCTTCCCCATGAACATGAGAGGGTATCCAAGCTCATAGGCAGCGCGCGCAATCTCTTTGAGGCCCTTCCAAGGAACAACACGGCCAACGTAGCCAAATGCTGGCTTCTCGTCTTTAACGGCTTGCTGAAGTTGGTCCTGATACTGCATCTCCAAAGGATCGTAAGCGTTGTATATCTTCACAATCTTGGCGTTGGGGTACTTCTCCTTCAAGGCGTTCTCAATGTAGTTGGTAGGTGCAACGTGGATGTCCACATAGGACCAATCAGCGCTGAAGATGTCCTTCTCGTTGTGGTGCGTCAGCATGACCGTCTTATCCTTCAACTCGGGAATCTTATCAGCAAGCTGTGAGAGTGAACGCCAGTAATTGGCATCAATGACATCACACCACGCAATGGCTTTACGAACAGGTTCAAGGTCTATCTGTCCAGCCTCCAACATCTTAGGATGGAGAAAGTGAACGTCCCAATCAAAGTGGTCATTGTATTCAACAACACGAGAAGCAAGACGGTTGATGGCCCAATCTGGAACATCTACAATCTGTAGGATTTTCAGTTTCATAGGTCCATTAGTTCTTCAATTACGCTGAAGTCATATCCATCAATCTGCTTGCGGTCTATCTTGTTCTGTTGGTGTCTTGCAACATCATCAGGGCTTTGGTAGACACCATGAACACCGACAATCGTATCTGATGTGTGGGTCCAATCGTTTATCTCTTTCAAACGCCATGCTGATGCCTCGGGGCGCATAGGGTCTAGCTTATCCAGATTTGCTTTGATGAGAGCGATTGCCTTCTTTCTATAAAAAACGGGATTGCCTATATTGATGCCATTCCGATAGATACAATAGTTGCTGTACTGGATCATCATTGCATCTTGCAAACGATACCCGAGAGAATCTGCATGCACTTCCCTGATGTAGTTGTTAGGGATTATGTCAGCATCAATCTTCAGCACATCTTCTTTCAAGACGTATGCGGCATTGATGAACCGTGTGTATTTTTCAAGCAAGCTTTCTTTCTCACCAAGCAAGACAGGTTCAAAAGCATATTGCTTCATCAAGCGAAAGCACAGGTCTGTCGTATTCTCTCCGATGCTGAAGATGAAGGCTTTCATTTCTGGTTTGTCTTAATGACATCATTGAGCGCGACGACAGCTTTCAAAAGCATTGGCTCATGCCCTGCATCGCTACTTGCCTTGATAATTGCAGCCATATCCTTTGGATAGCACTTGCCCCCATAGCCACGCTTCTCATCAAAGACCAATGTGTGGTTGCGATTGATACGCCCATCGTTCAACCAAAGTTCACGGAGTTCGTTATAGTCCACACCAAACGTCTTGGCAATATTATAGAACTCATTGCAGAACGTGACCTTGGTTGCGAAGAAACAGTTCTCCATATACTTGGCCATCTCTGCTGTGGTTGCATCGGTCTGAAGATACTTAGTCTGTGGACCCATGATGCTCCTGAAGAACGGTATGATACGGCTTGTTATCTTTTTGTCTCCACCAAATATCTGGAAGTCATGCGTCTTCAAGTTTGTTGGGTCTGGATCTCCCTTCCACCAATGTGTGGTGTAAGAACTCTCGCCAAGATATTCAGGGGAGAAAGCTATTTGGTATCCCTCATCAATGTACTTCTGTGTGAAGCGAGGAGGAACTGTTGATTTAACGAGAATCAAAACTTCCTTACCAAGCATCTCAATAGTCTGTGAAGCTATTGATGTATCGCACGAACCGTCTTCACGCATAGCTGTGGGGACACAGACAACGGCAAGGTCAGTTGGTCGCATCGGTTCCCCTGACGATATGAAGGTATAGTCTTTGAACTCATTTAGGTATTTGTCATCTCCGATGTATGGATCGTAGACATGAACCTTGTACTTTCCATCAAAGAAACGAGCCATGGCGCGTCCGACATATCCGAAACCAATGATTGTTATTGACCTCATATTTTTGTTGCAATAATAAGACACCCATTTTCATTGAGTGTTGATTCAGCTTCCTCACGATCAAAGCGATAACCCTCTGATTTGAGAAGCGCATTCCATTCTTTGATTCCGTTGAATGAGCGTGGCATATATTTGACCACTTGAAACTTGTTGATCTCTAGGAGCTTCAAAGCGCCGTATTTAGTATAGCGCAGAAAGTCCTTCCCGTGCGGTGGGTGAAGTGGATAAATGAATGGGAAGGAGATAACCAAGGTCCCCCCAGAACGGCACAGCTTGGCCATATTTTTGATGGCTTGAACGGGGTCAATCAGATATTCCATGACCTCTAAACAAAAGACCATATCAAACTGTTTCAGCACACACTTACCCCAAAAGACTTCACCCTTATGGACAGAAACATCCTGCTCCTTCTCAATGTTCAAAAGATAATCCACAGGTTCGCCACGATCTTCAACGTCCAAAATCTTATATTCATTTGGTGTCCAAGACTTCGTGCGCCCCTTCAATCCCTTCTGCGATCCACCTATATCAAGCACCCGACCAGATACGTCAATCGTTTTCAAATGTTCCTCTAGCTGTTGTCTGAATCTTGAAGACATGATGATGTGATTCTGTTTTTAATAAACTTATCTTTCTTCCTCTCCATGATTCTCTTTTTGTCCCTCCAGATGAAGTAACCTTTCTTCTTCATCTTGCGTCCGTCCCTTGAACGATGCTCCCTGTGGGCAACAACACCGTCTTCCCTATGCGCTTTCCTCCATAGCGTCTGTATTTTCCGCGCTGGCATATGCATTCTTTCGGTTAGTAATGGTACGCATCAGTCCAATGTAATCCTCGCCCATGCGTGTAAGCGAGAAGTCATGACCCTTATCCCACAAATCAAGATACTCCTTAACACCACCGATACTTACGCCATCCATCTCAACGTGTCCAACCACGGTCAGACCACAATGCAATGCTTCAAGAAGCGTATTTGGTGCGGCCTCAACCGTGTACGGACATATGAAGTGGGTGCATTGCTTCATGACCTGTGCCACAGCTTCAGGCGTTGGAGCGACAGGAAGGTGGACATACGGCTCACCATTCCAGAAGTCAAAGTTCGCATCCTGTAGTTCCTGAAGCTCACGCTTGAACTCATAGGTGAACCAGAACTCTGCCTTCAAGTCCTTTCTATGGACCATCTGGAAGTAGTAGTGCGCAAGCCAGAACTGTTTCAGCTCGGAGCGCCCGTGATACATGAACAGGTATGTATTCTCCTTGGGCCTCTTGCCTGACTTGTTAAAGATCTCCGTATCAACACCGTTGTATATAATCATCCCCTCACCACAGAGAGGACGGCAGTACTCCATCGCCCACTGGCTCTGATAGATCACCGCATCAGCAAGCTTGGCGAACTCCTGCATACGCTCGTGAGGAGTATTGCGATGGTTCCTGCTCTTGCGTGGCACATTGTCCACACGGAAGATGATGGTCTTACCAGCCTTCTTAGCTTCGTGCATCTCACCTGTATTCGTCATCGTAACGCCACAGATCAGGACCACATCACACTCCTGCCATGAGTTCACAAACCGAACGCCATGTGATGCAAGCGCCTTGCCGATGTTTCTAATGAACGACCAACCGCCGCCGACGCTCTGCTGTGAGTTGTTTGGGATGTAGATTTTCATTTCTTTCTCCAGATAACAACCATTGAAGGAAAGGGTGCGCTATTCTTTGAATCCCCGAACTTCAACCGTCCTTTGATAAATCTTATCTCTGCCTTGCCATAGATATACTCGTGAAACCATCGCGTGTCTGTTCTAGCTGGCAAAAGAGAAACAACCAGTAAAGCACCCCCCCCCGAAGCTTTTGCAACCCACTTCCCAATCTCACGACCATAAGGTGGATTCATCCAACACCGCTTTCCCTCCCAGCTAACTTTCAACCCATCAGATTCTTTTGAACAAAACACCTTGCACTTAGCATTACTCTCGTCAGCACATACATCGTAGTTCAAATGAAACTCCTCATTGATCTTGTCAAAGAATGCCTGTGGTGTTTCCCACTGATCCGTCTTTGATGAGAAGTGTACGTTCATTGGTTCTTCTTTATTCCTGCCGCGTGATTCGCCGCCCTCAACATAGATTCAGGAGTACCCATGTCTGACCACATCCCTCTGTAGTCAATCACCTGAACTGGATACCCTTCAAGAAGAAGGTTGTTGAAGTCAGTAATCTCCAGTTCTCCGCGACCAGATGCGATAAGCTTATCCAAGAAGAACAGGTCATCCTTCTTGTAGACATAGAGACCCGTGACAGCAAGACCCTCATCCAAGTCTGGCTTCTCATAAATCTTCCCACCAACAATCACACCAAAGCGTCGCGCCTCTTTCGTAGGCACACAGTACAAAGTTCTATGACGCTGAATGATAGGGTGCGGATAAAAGTAATTGTCTCCGAGGATGACCGCAAAATACTCTGACGTTATATGACGGCGTGCCATCTTCAATGCGTCAGCAATCCCTCCATTGCCTTTCTGGAACGCATAGGTGATGGTCACGCCTAAATCTGAACCGTCTCCCAACTGCTCAACAAAACCGCCAGCGTTCTCCTCACCAGTCACGATGATGAGATCCGTGATGCCATTCTCCTTCATCGTTTGAATCGGATAGTAAATCATCGGCCTATCAAAGACCCCAAGCAAATGCTTGTTGATGGTCTTCGTCATCGGACGGAGCCGTGTACCCAAACCACCAGCGAGGATAACGCCCTGCATATTCTTAGTAGTCCTGCTTAACCGCCTTGGTGTCTGCGGAGAAGGCCCATATCAATGCGCCAATCCATCCAAGACCCGTCCATCCCAAGAAGATGTTCAAGGTGATGATGCCTCCCTTACGTTCAACATTGCGTCCCATCGCAACCCACGTTGGGATGAGATAGAAAGCACCGAGAACTGCGAAGCTCATCAAGCTTGCTACTGCGCTTGCTTCTGGCGATGTGGTGGCCACTGCTGCCGCTTCTGTTGTCGCCGTCATTGTTGCTGATTCCATAAATTATTCTTCGTTAGATAATATCTCCAATAATTTTTCAAAGCGTGACCAATCGTGGTTTTTCTCTATCTCCCACGAATGGCCCCACACATGAAAACAAGTTTCTTTATCTGGCATCTTTCGTGCTTTCTCTAACATCATTTCTGCAACTTCCAGCCAGTCCTTACCTTCATACTCATCTCGCGGATTCATGTGAATCGTCGTGTGCTTCTCATACGGGTCGCTGCCCTCAAAGATCTGCAAGACCCGTGTGGTCCTCGCATTCAAGAAGCCAGAGAACCTGACCGCCATCTTCACATGATCGTTGTACCTCCCTCGTGGGTAACAGAATGAATCAATCGGTCTCCCAATCAAGTCCTCCAGATACGTCTTATTCCCACCAATCTCCTTCATCAATTCTGGACCGCTAAGAAGCTTCAGGTCCATGGGATGCGTAACCGTGTGACCCCCAATCTGTGCATGCTGTGATATGAACACAACCTCATCATCACTCAACTCACGAATCGTTGGAATGTAAAACGTCGTGCGGTCTGAAAAGTCATGCTTCATGAGAAGCGCCAACGCCATCACATCATGCTTTGAACCATCATCTAGTGAGAACTCTATTTTCATTATTGTGTTGCACCACTACGCTGGATGGCTTCAAACGCCTGAACAGTTTCTTCCATGTTCAACTCCTCAAACCTTCCCGTCACTATATGGCCTGTCTTTTCATCGCGGTAAGAGATGTACTGCATCGTTCCGTTTCCAACGGTGATGACGGTATCCAACTTAACGATGAGATTCTTGTTGTCGTCCATATGGCTAGATGAGATCTATGTAATTCATCAAGTCCACTTCCATCTGTGCCTTTAGCTCATACTCTGCTTTAACAGCCTGTGAGCTATGAATGAGCTTGGAGATTTCTTTCTCACGCTTCTCCTTCTCCTCATCAGGCAAATCACTCTTACGAAGCTCCGCAAGCTGTGTGCGCGCATCTTCTTCGTCAAAGTGAAGCTTCTCTCCCTTCATTTCCTGAAGGAACTCCATGTCTTTCCTGACTTCAAGCAAGACCTTACGCTTGTGCCACTTCAATCCGATTCGCATTATGCAGTTAATCATATCTTTATGTTAAGCCGTGTAATTTCTGCGCCATACTTTTCTAAAAACGCATTGTCTCTAGCATCTAGCTTATACCCTATGGAGAGTAGATAGCTAAGTGTTTTAGTAAGCATGACCTTCCTACCTTTCTCGGAGAACAGATAGCCATGTATCGGGATGTGGCACGCATGATTGTTGAGAGGCGCGTAGTTAAGCGGTGAGCTTTCAGGGCCTTCACCAAACCCCCTTCCAAAGATATGGTGTCCGCAATCCGCATGATTGCTTCCGCAGTTCCAGCACTCTTGCCATCCTTGGGGAAAGAATAAGTCATGGGTTTCTGGTTCAAAGTTATTTGTCATGACGGCTATCTCTTAATGTCTCACGGTCCCCACAGGTCCGACAGATGCGGAGATCATAGGAATCCTTTTTGTGGTCACAGGTTCTCTGGTCCACACCAAGCTTCTTCTCCTTCACCTCACGCCTCATGTCAGAAAGCGTCATGGTCTCTGCCTTCTCCAGAAAGTCCTCCGCATCCTTCTTACTATTGATGACAGGAAGCGTCTCCGCAACAACGGCCCATCCTCCTGCCTTCATAAGCCGTGAAGGTGCAAAGCCATATTCAAGGATGAAGGTCTTATAGATGTTCACGAGCTTACTGATCGTGGACTGTGATAGTTTAAGCTCCTCACAGTACAGATTGAAGCTGTCGTAATACGGCTCATACAATCTCTCGTTGCGGATCTTGTAAAGACGGCGGCCAAGCTCAATGAACGTGCGCTCAATGTTCTCCTTCAGGGAGATTGTCTGACGACAGAAATCAAGGTTGCTCCGTTCTTTTGTAAGTTGCTTGGTCATAGTTCTTTGTTAAGTGCCTCCAGTCTCTTTGCAATATCATTCACGTTGGTCAATGCAGATTCACACTTCCATTTCATATCCTTCTTACCCGACAGAACGAACGCAACAGCTTTGCCAATCTCTCCACCTTTGTGGTTCCACTTCTCAAAGACCTTAACCCCTGATTCTTTTTCAAACTCCCGTACATTCTTTTCAAGTTCCTTCAGGTCCCTATACTCCTGATTCATTCCATAGACAGCATTGTTCTTAGCAACTTCAATTCTTTCAGCAACATCTTCGGGATGCACAAACCCCTCGCATACGTTTCTGAAAAGTGAGGCGATGAACTCTCGTGTCATCATCTTTGGTTTCAGATCTGGTGCGGTTTTCATAATCTTACACTTACCCTTACTCACCTCAATCACCCCCCAAGTTATAGGTATCTGAAGACCCTCAACAATCTTTGGATCACTCACCACTAACCACCACTTATGGCAGAACTGTTGAATCTCTGCTGATTTATCAGGTTGCATCAATTCGTGCATGACATCGGAACGAGAAACCTTTATCTCAAAACCGTTGATCTCCATTCCCCGAGAAGGATATAGATTCATCGCTACTGCATCTGCGGTCCTTACGTCCCTACTGAATCCAGTCTGATTTCTCACACGAGTAAGGAAAGCCCACTCTGGTGATGAGTAACGGACATGGAGGACTTTTGCAACATCAGCTTCGGTCCAGACTTTTTCTTCCACCTTCTTCATACTAGAAAAGTGGTAGCTGATCCTCCTCGGGCTTCTTGTCAGCAACGAAGTGGATTCCGAATAAACGATAGTCACGCCGCGCGAACTTGTCGTGATACATCTCCTGCCCCTTCAACCAATACTTAGGGTCTATCTTGTTGGCTGGGACCGTCATGATCTCCACGCCAAACTTAATAATCAGACCCTCCTGCTTCTTCAAGCATTCATTGAGAACGTGGTCAGCAACCCACGCGCGATCCTGCCAGAGTGTCTTTGCTCGGACCGTCTTGATCTTTGGTTGCTTTACTTTTTTGGGCATAGCTCTGGATTATCGTAAATATTTCCAATAACCTCACATCGGGAAAGATCTGACATGGTGATCGTTACACCCATCTGTTGGTGAACACCGCGCCTTCTTGGGTGGAATCGTCCATCAATCCACACAACCTCGTAGACACCCTTGCATCCCTCAAAGCTATAAAGTGAATTAAGTATATCCCCCTCGTAGATTTCAATACCCTTCTTATCATGAAGACCCGTGAACTCCATGATCTCAACTCTGTCTGTTGTTAAAACCTTATGAACGGGGAAACCGACAACAACATAACGAAACTCCTGTTTTTCATCGCCAGTCATCCCTGTCCAGTTTTCAATTGGACCCATTACCTTACCGCCCCTGTACCAAGCACGAAACTTGATGACACGTTGATTCTTGTTGGTCATAACTATCTTGTTTTAACAAGCTCTGGATTCTCAAAGATGTTTCCAATAATCTCACATTCGTTCTCAATGAAAGATCTATTGGTCCACATGGGCGCACCAAGACATTCCTCGTCATTAACATGGTCCTTCTTCACAAAACCACCAGCGTCAAAACAGATGAAGCCAAGGTGTCCAGCTTCCCAATATTTAACGACATCTCCAACGAAGATCTTCTTTCCCTTCTTGTCGCACAGACCCGTGAACTGCATGAGCGTAAAGTCCTCGTCATTGCTTGCAGACACACGGCCACCAATAGTCATGAGTAGACCATTGCGATCCTGATCTGTATAAATCATCTTCTTCCCGTCCCAAGCCCGAAACTCTATAGGTGATTGATTCATGTATTGAGATTGATTCTGTTGGTAACAAGACCATCATATATTCGTTGCCGAATAATCACAAGGGAAACTGTGGACAACCCAAAAGCAAAAGGACCCCGAAGGGTCCAATGCCGCCATTGCTGGCGAAGAAGTATAGGTGAGAGGGAGATCCCAATATACCTCAACAAACCAATGGTATCACAGGTTATAAGACTATCCACAGACTTTTCCACAGCTAAACTTTGAGACAATCGGATGCCAGTCTATCCTTTGAGTAAATCGTGAGAGGGAGAGTAGGCGTGCGATTCCAAAAAAGTGCCTACGATAACGGGGGACCTATGTACCAATAGATCCCATTAGACCTGACGCGAGAGGCAAGACAGAGTGCGCGTCACAAAAGATCTCCAATAGCCTTCAGCCTAACCCGACAGCTACGATTTGGATGGCGTAAGCAGAGGAGACGGGCATCATGCTTAAAGACATTCTGTGGAGCGCTCCAACATACTTAACGGACAAAAGCGCGCCGCTTCAAATCTTCTTTTTTACGAGAGGATATGGGGAAGCCTATACCCAATAGCCGTCATGACCTACAACGCATATCTCAAAACGAATCATTGGCAATCAACGAGGAGAAAGGCGCACTACTGGCATTCAAAGAAATGTGCTGTGTGCGGATCAAAGAGAGTTGAAGTACACCACAAGACATACAAAAGAATTGGTGCAGAGAACCCTAAAGAAGATTTGATAAACCTCTGTAGGACACACCACCAAGCCGTTCATAATTTCTGTAAGAAAAAGGGGCGCGATCTATTTCATGGAACGCAAGAGTATATAAAACTATTTGGGGCGAAAAAGAAAACGTGGAAGTCTATGTCTCCATATCAGCGTCAGCAGTATTTGAAGTAGGATACACCCTCTTGGGGCCTCTCCGCTTATCATATTGGTCTTTGCTGATCTTCCCTGATTCAAGCAGGTACTTCCGAACCATCCCAATCATCGCTGGCTTTGGGTGGATGTCCGACTTCGCCGCCTTTGTCAGCATGTACTCCAGATCTCCCTCGGGTACGTTTCTCGTGAAACCGAGCCACTTTCGTATGTTTCTGCTCTCTACGACCTCCCCAAACAAAACGCACATCCTCTCCGCTATATCTCCCCTCTGGTGCTTCGGTCCCTTCTTCTTGGGGATTGTAGCGTCGCATGAAGGCTCCATATTCAGCATCGGTAAAGAGGGTTGGATGGGCTGCGTTTTTAAGGGCCGACGCACAGCAAGAAAGGCAGAAATTGCCGTTGCGCCTGAAGTACGGGATTGTTGTTGGTTTTGGTCTTCCACAGGTGATGCAATTAGGTTTGATATTACTCTCAAAGTTAAAGCATGATTCGCAACGATCTCCAAAGAATGGCTCTGATGCTCCGAGACCAAAGATGACTTCACATCCAGAACAGCGTGGGTACTTAATACATTGATGGCACAGACCATCTTTCTCTCGTGGTGCGTCCTCACAGTGAGCGCACGGAAGCATTAGATTTTATTCAAGAGTCTCATAATGAAAAGGGGATTGAACATTTGCCCTGATTGTATGTTGAATCTGTGGCAATGCAATCCCCTTATTCACTATTTGACTTTCTTCGTCGCTGCTTTCTTGCGCTTCGCAACCTTCTGACGGCGCTTGGAAGCGGCAGTTCGTTTTGATGGCATACGTTAATACTTAGGACCCTCCACGTTGATAAACCTTTCGGCCAACCAAGCCCAAACGACCAAAGGTATGAACCTTGGGCAAGGTTTAACAGTAGCTTTCAGCGATGAGTACGCCCTCCTGAACTCTCTGCGTGCCTGTTGACTGATCTTTCGTGCGGCTTTGCTCATGCTATTTGATGAGATCTAACAGCATTTTGGTAAACGCATTGCCGTGAGTGATATAGTCCTCTCCATCAAGAGAACCAAGCCAATCATCAAAGGCATCTGGCATATCATCATCCGTTCCGTGATAGTCCCGAGCGTGGACCGATTCAAGATACTTCTCAAAAGGATGCTCTGCCTTTTGGTATTCTGCAAGATTGTCCATATCTATTTGATGACTAACCAATCGTTGGAGAGCCAGTCACCGTCCTTGATGATCCATTGGTGGTCCCCGTCTTTATGAATCATGAGCGTACCGTCCTTGGTGAAACCATATTCACCCTCTGGCCATTCAGCGCGGCGAATCTTCTTGCCAGCGATAGCTTCTCGCATGGCATCACAGAAGTCCATTGTCTTCTTCTTGGCTGGGCTTGCACCCCTTAGTGCTGATGTCATATGTTAGAAAGGAATATCTTCAGGGTTAATACCTTCTCCAGCAGCGTCAGGATAATCAGTCTCCTGAATGTTCTGTGTTTCCGCACGAACCTCACTTTCTGACTTCACGTTGTAATACCGATCCTGTGCCGTGGTCATCTTGTGGATGTCACGGATCTTCTCAATAGAAAGCTCCAGCTTGTCTTCAGGGAGCTTGGGACCGCGCTTGAAGTCAATACAAAAGTATTCTTTCGCACCCTGCTCCTTCACAGACTTCAGGTTCGTGATGAACTCGTGGGCGTGTTCACCCTCTCCAAAGCTCTGGAGATAATCGTAGAAGTCCGTTGTGGTCTCCGCTTTGTTGTCAGAACCAAGAGATGCACCCTTGACGATAAGCTTCACAACCTCTGGCTCACTCACGCCATTGTTTGAGAGAAGCGCGTACACAACCTGAATGGTGCGGAGCTTGTCATACTTCTCACGGAGATCAGATGCACGGCCCTTCTCATTAGGACCAAAGAGAAACACGTTGTCATCCTTGACGTTGTGTTCGCTCGTCTGAATCATGCGCTTGTCACGCGAATCGTAATACCCGAGCTTACGGCGAACCTTCAAGAGACAGACACGGATGCTGTCTCCAAGGTCCCTAGTCTCGGCCTTTCCCTCCTTGGGGCGGTTAAGAAGGTCCACATACTGGAACTGCCCTGTCTCGCCATTCAACCTTACTTCGTTCGCCCGATACCCTTCAGGAGCTTTCTTGAAAGCGTCTGCTCCTGTCATTGATGCGATGTCGTCGTGCATATATTATTTTGTGCGCTTCTTACTGCGCTTAATCGCCTGAATAATCATCTGCTGATGTGGTGACATGGTTTCGTACTCCTCTGATGTCATCGTGCCACCTTCAAGGAGATACGCATCCAAGACCCTGTTGAATTGGACCTTGGGCAAGCCACCAGAAAGACCTGTGATCTCATTGGCTACGCTTACTTCAACCAAGGTTCGGCACATACCCTGCATCTTGCTCTGCTTCTCCTTGACCTCATCTTCCGTCAGATCGTCTGAAAGCTCCTCCGACAAAGAACACGAGTGACTGCTGTTCTCGTACTGCATACCACCGTACTGTTCGTGGTTGATCTTGCGCGAGTAGTTGGTTGAGATTTGCATATAGTTATGCCTTAATCGTCATGTCGTACAATGCCTGAAACTTATCTGGCATGTAGACCTTCTCCATCCCCTCCTCACCTTCTGCGAGAACGTAGAACCTACCATCTTCTCCTTGCATGATGTCACCAAGCGTTCGGCCCATATCATCAAGCCATTCGTTGATGCCGTCATACACCTTGTCGTTTTCTTTGTGCGACATGATTCTTATTTATTAACTGCGCTGATAAGGTCCTTCATGCTTGTGCCTTCGGCAGTCACCGCATTGTCATTCGTACCGTCAGGGCTGACGTAGAAGTGAGCCGTGAACTTTGGTTCGTGGAACCCACCACTGATGACATCCTTGTGGTGGTCCATTGAAAGCTCAATGGCTGCATATCCCTTCGGATATTTCTTGCGTGCTTCTTCAAGCAGTTCAAGAACGTACTCCCTAAATGCTATTTCTCGTGGGTCCATGTTAGAAGCTTGTTAGATACACATGATCCGCATGGCCACCGACAATGACCATTGCTAAAAACAAAACGACGAGAACAGCAGGGACATAGCGTTCCTGAAAGTTCCCGTCTGCGTCCCACAGCTTCTCGGCCAACTGCAACCGCATTCTCTTGAATGGATTCATGGTGATGATTCGTGTTGATAGTGGATAATCTTCCGACACAGAGAGTATAGAATATTCGTCCACGAATATCAAATATTCCTGTGGATAGTGGGGAAGCTATATATACCAACGTAAAACAGCGCCCCTCATGGAACGCTGTCTTTTTTGAACTATAGTTTGTGTGGATTGCCCCAATGGAGATTCACACACAAATATTCTACCACTATTTCTTCAGAATCAAAGCGTACACAGTTGATGCCGTAGTGAGGACCAACACGATGGTCTGGAAGTATGCAGTGTCCTTAATCCATACATAGATAGAACCAACCGCAAGTGAGAGGAGGAGAGTGAGCGCTTTTGCCGCGCCACCATTCACACCAAACTTCCTGCTGATCCATTCCATCAAGAGCGAGAGACCGACACCGACAATCATGATGCTTACAAATTGCTGTACGTTGGTAACGAGAAGATTTTCCATACTATTGTGTTCTTAACTTTTCTAGTAATTCCTGAAGCTTGTCTTTAAGCTGACCCATCAACCTTTCCTTCTTCTCCAAATCACTTTCAATCTTTGGAGTGGTGCGGTCAAAGTACACCATCCATGCTTCTGTTGGAGCGTAGTTACGGAGAAGGTGATATGCAGTTCCTTTGTCTGCCCACATCGTTCCCCATGTATTTGCGACGCGGAACGAGTTGCCGTCGTAATTTGATTCTGTGATTGCATGGCCACTGATGACTTCCTTTGGAGGACGCAACGGCTCAATTGGTTTCGTGTACCACTCCTTACCTACAGCGAAGCGAACGAGGATACCAGCTTCACTCTCATCAATGGCATTGGCAAGCATGTCTCGGTCAATAGGAATCTTGGCATACGCAATTATCTTGTGTGCCGCCGCAATCTCTTTCAGCTTCTCAATCTCTGCCTTGGGAACTTTCTTCAACTTCTCAATGTATTTGAAATATGGTTGTTTGCGGTCTGATTCCTTCATCCACTTATCAAAGAACTGAACAGGGAGGAGACCGAACTTGGACCCAACCTTCAAGGCGCTGGAGATTGATGATCCTTCATCCCAATTGCCGTCCACCTCTAGCTTCTGAAGAAGATACTGGAAGTCGGCGCTGTAGGCGATACCACGGGCCTTGCGCGCGTTCTGCGTGAAGCTGATTGCTGTACAAATACCTACCTTGTGCTGGTGTTCAATGTCCTTCGGTTCGTATCTGGTCCCACCCGTCATGTGTGCAGGGTACGGCGCATAGGTGAAGGTACGAATGTCCTTTGAAGAATCTGCTGCACCAAATGAGTATTCTTCTTGGTTCATAATGATTTTAGGCAGTCATTTAATGATGAGTAGTATAGGGGATACTTTATGTTCCCGTGTTCACTCCCTATATGGTAACACTTCTCTCCAAACTTGCCCCTGACGTACTCCCCTTCACCTGCCTTATGAACGGTGAATAGACCACCGATAGTGATCACCTCAACTAAGACCAGTATCAACAATAATCTGAACTGACGTTTCTTTGAAACGGTCATATTGTTTTGTTAGCCAGTAGTGCCTCTGCGTTGGGTGTTCTGTGCGTGTGGCTTTCGTGCGGCAACTCCATGCGCTATATCAATCTGCTCGTTGCGGTCTTTGGTTTCTTCAAGCATCTTTGTCTGCTCCGCCAACTCATTACGGACAAGCTGGAAGTTTTCAATGGCGAGTTTCATAAAGGTCGTCACTTCCGTATTGGATGTCTTGATCTGGCTCAACAATTCAAGGAGTTCTGGGTTACGGTTTTCAATGAGCCGTGTAAGGGATTCAATGTGTTTGTCCTTTTCTTGAATCACACCAGACAAACGTGCAATCTCTTTACCCTGATCAGTGATTTGGGTCTGTAAATTGTTAAGAGTTGCTTCAAGTTGGGTATTGCGTTCCTTGTACCCATCGCTGATTTCTTTCGTAAGATTTCGTGACCCCGATTTATACTCCCGATAGATAAGGTATGCGATTGCACAGACGCTTCCTATTGAAGTTATTGAAGGTACTAAGGTTGCAAGATCCATAATCTTATTTGAGCTTCATGAGCCAGTTCATACCAAGGTATGGGTTCATGACGTTGTGTGGCGTGCTGCCACCAGTTGCTCCAGTAGGAATATTAATTGTATTGCTGTTGAGAGAGGCATCGTTCGCGTCAGCTCCAGACACACCACCCGTGTGAACGTGGGATGGCATTTCTGTGATTGAGATGGCGTGGGTTTCTTCACCACCAACCTCACCCATCGTGCGAGTTGAAAGGTCTTGAACAGTAAGCGTATGCGTTCCCGTTCCTTGCGTCGTGATGTCTATAGCGGTGATTGTACCAGTTGAGCCAGAACCGCTTGAACCCAAAGCATTATCTCGTGACGTAGCAAGCTTGATGCTTGTTGCAGAAATCCTGATGACGTAGTAATCAACACCAGCAGAAAGTGGTGCAGGGAGACCACCTGTTGTTGTGAAGCGAACTTTCTGACCTGTGTAAAGCGTATTGTTTGAAGCAACAGCGATTGTATTTGCCGTTGTATCAACATCACTGAAAAGGAAGGCAGTTGCCCATGCAAGAGTACCGATACCAATGATCATGCGGCCACGACCATCAGGAATATTGAAAGTTGTTAATCCGTCACCAGCACCAAAGGCGGTTCCGATACGGGCAAAGAGCGTTGCATAGTCACCAGTACGAGCCAGAGCGCTACCATCTAGAAGACCCCACTCTGCGTTTGGACTTGTAGGACCACCATACGCGACAACACATCCAATAGGAGGAAGGTTGTTATTAAGGTCTGCTGCTGAAAGTTGTTGTCCGTCTACGAATACTGTCATATCTATCCGATGGTTATAGTCCAGTCCAGCGTCAAACTCTCTGTCACCGTCTTCGTAATGTTTATATTAACACGCGACACCAGCACCCCCGTATTTGCTGTGCCTGTTCCATTGGCAAATAGACCAGCCTCGCGCAAAACTCCATTGCCTTGGTTCTCATTGAAGAATGCCGTGATGTACGCGATTGGTCCAACATTGGAGAGAGATGCGATATTGGTGCGCTCTAGCTCTGTCTGAAGCGTTGTATTGGCCAAGGCTGGCACGTTCGTACCTGTACCCACCGCACCATAATTAACCCTCATGCTATTGTCAGGGTTTGGAGATGTGAGATTGTTGGCGATCATCGTAAAGAGCGCCGTCGGGTTCAGGTTCTTGTATTGGTATGTGCGCTTAATCTTACCCGTTTTTGCATCACGGATTGTTGCAATAAGCTCACCCTTCACCGTCACTCCTTCTTTAAATGATTTAGTTATCATGCAGTTAGATATGAACCAGACAAAACAAATTGGCGCTTCTTTCCTGTAGGGGCATCGTTGTCACCTAGTACCCATTGTACGTCATAGTCCAACGATTGTGCAGTAAACGATTCGTGGGCCGTAAAGCTTTCAGTGATTGGCTGAACAAGGTCAATGGTATCGTTCTCATCCACCACAATCTTCTTTGAATCGTTGAGGATGAGAGACTTCAGAATATCAATGAGATCGTATGTCTTCGTTGTGACAAGAGAGATGAGATAGGTGAACTG
>ERZ869925.245-NODE-245-length-39654-cov-46.419430_pt1 | contig 39654 bp, 61 predicted proteins | sample MGYA00579311_ERZ869925 | MGnify/ENA primary metagenome ERZ869925 (study PRJEB32216, sample SAMN09231817) | wastewater metagenome | place: USA: Maryland | collected 2016-07-30 | study: EMG produced TPA metagenomics assembly of the PRJNA472060 data set (Reclaimed...
TTGAGTCTCATCTCACCTCCTCACTGTAGGGGCGTGATATATCGCGCCCGATGGTTGGCAGAAAGCGCATTATTGCTATCCTCTCGCGGCCCGCTGCTCACGCAGTGACTTGCCGAATGCATCACCTGCCGCGCGGCCACCCTCCGCCGAATCCGCGTACACTGTCACGTTGTATGTATCGCCGCCGCCCATGCCGCCGATCTGATTGTTCGGAACAATCGTGCCATTGCTCTCTGGCACAAAGATTTCTTTCCCTTGCTCTCCGACGTATGTCGGCTGACCCGCCATGACAGGCCCGCCCCACGCATTGCCTGGCGTGGTCCCGCTGAGATAGGCTTGCGCGCCCCCCACATTCAGCGTGCCTCCAGCGCTCACCGTAACAGTGCTGCCTGTGACAGCATCAACCAGAGTTTGAAACGCGCCTGCGATGCCATCAATGATGCTCTTGATACCGCCAAGCACGCCGTTGATACCGTCTCTGATATTGGCAACCGCCCCTGAGATCGCGCCCCATACGCCCTTAACGGTCGTGATAAACTCACCGATCTTGGTTGAAATCCCATTGATCACCGTATCAATGGTGTTTTTGACGGTCGTGACAGCCTCTGTGATTTGCTGCCATCCTGTCCCGCTGGTGAACCAATCCACAATCGGCTGAATCCCTGGCTTAAGGATGTTCTCCCAGATCAGAGACAGAGCCCCAAACGCCGTATCAATGACGCCCTTCACACCCTCAACAGCGCCCTTCACCTGTTGAAGCCCTACGCCAGATGTAAACCAATCCACAATTGGCTGTAACCCAGGCTTAAGGATGTTCTCCCAGATCAGTGCCAGAGCCTGAAACGCGCCTTCAACGATTTGCTTGGCAATCTCTGCCGCGCTCTTAATCTGCTGAAGCCCCACGCCCGATGTAAACCAATCCACAATCGGCTGTAAAGCAGGCTGAAGGACGTTCACCCAGATCAGTGAGAGTGTCGTGAATGCCTCCCCAACGAGTCGCCCCACCTCATCAACGGCCGCTGTGATCGTCTGAAGACCTTCGCCTGATGTGAAGAAGTCCACCAGTGGCTGAATGCCCGGTTGGATCGTATTCGTCCAGGCATCGGCCAGAAACTTAAAGAACTCATCAATCGCCGGTCTCACCGTGCCATCAATGAAATCTTTAAAGCCGCCAAAATTGGTTTGATAGGCCGCCACGACGCCAGCGGCAGCGGCCAGCGCAATCCCGATAGGCGACATCAACGCAGCGAATGCACCGCCCACCACACTCACGATCAATCCAAGCGTTGTCAGCCCCACGCCGAGCACGCCAATCACCGCCGCCACCGTGCCGATTTGCGCCACCAGCTCCGGGTTTTGGCTGACCCAATCCGTGATCGATTGCACCACAGGCGTGATGCTGGTCACGATTTCACCGATCTTTGGCAGCAGCGCATCACCAACCGTAATCGCCAGTTCTGAGGCTGAGTTTTTCAGCAGATCGATTTGCGCGGCAGGGCTTGCCATCTGAATCGCTTTGGCGGCATCCGTCGCGCCGTCAATGCCTTCCTCATAGGTCGTAAAGAATTCATCCGCGCCATCAGCCGTCAGCGCAATTGCACCCAACAGCGCTTCCTGATCCGTGATCAATCCGGCGAAGCTGCCACCGCCAAACTCTTTCAATTTCTTCAGGCCACCGACAAGGCCCTCTTGTTCAATCAGCGCCTCGCCTGACGCATAGCCCATCTTTTTGAACGCCTTCGACAGATCAGCCGAGGGATTGATCATCTTGCTGAAGACGCCTTTAAGTGCTGTTCCGCCTTCAGCCACGCTGGATGATTGCGTGCTCATATAGGCCATCATGCCGCCCAGGTCATCAAACCCGATGCCCAGTTCTTTCGCGAGCCCTTCAACGGGCGGCAGCGCAGACGCGAATTCGTCCATCGTGCCCACGCCCATGCCAACCGTTCGTGTCAGCACATCGCCCGCGCGTGCAGCATCTTCGGCGCTCATGCCATAAATATTCATCGTCTTGACCAGCGCATTGACCACGCCGCCCAGTTCCGCGCTTGATCCATCCGCCACATTCAGCGATGTATTCAGGATGTCCATGTGTGTCGTCGCGTCAGCCACGCCGCCCACAATGTCGTAGAACGCATCCGCCGCTGACTGTGCCCCCTGGCGGCTGTTGCTGCCCAGTTCAAGCACGCTGGCGGACATAACCGCCATGTCTGCATCCGTCGCGCCGAGCACAGACTGAACATTGGTCATGCTGGAATCAAATTCAAGCGCAGCACTCACAGCGTATCCCATGCCCGCAATGAACGGGGCTGAGACAGCCGTCATCGATGCGCCGAGCACGGTGATTGAGTCTCCCATCCCTTTGAGACGCTCACCAAAGCCCTTTGATTGTTTTTCCGCGTTGTCGAGCCCTTTGGTGAAACCGCTGTCATCCAGTGACAGCACTCCAAATAGACTCGCGACCATTGATGGCATTTATCGTCCTCGCCGCCGCTTTGCTAGTCTTTCGGCTTCAATTTGTTTGTTGGCATTGCTCACAGCCAGCACATCGGCCATATCTCGCAGTGGTTCGAGATCAACCTCGCGCGGAGTTTTGCCGATCAGCAGTGCCACCTGTGCTCTGTTGAGTCTCCACTTTTCCTCATCTGTAAAGATGACCGATCCGGGCGCTCGTGCGTGCTGCACGAACGCCTCGCCTAGTTTGGGCTGTCGCCCTCCGCCACCCGTTTCGCCTTGCCCAGTTCTTTGAACTTATCGCTGCGCAGCCATTGCAGACTTTCATGATCCTGCCAATCAATTGACTCAGCAGGCGGAGCGCCTTTGATCAGCCAGGCCTGCGGCACGTATGCCACCACCTCAAAGAGATGTTTTTCCTGCTGATCTCGCAGAGATTCAAATTCTTCAATGAAAGGGGCGATGTCAACATCAGCGCCAGCCGCATCAATTTTCTTTCCGACGTGTGTCATTTTGGCAATCAGGAGACTGGCCTCACGCTCACGCTTATAGCTCACGCGGCTGAAATCAAAGCGCGGTTGATCCAGCGTATCAATCGGATCGGTCACAATATGTACTTTGTCTGCCATATATCCTCTGTGCTCTATTGGCCGTTATATGATCTGATCGTATCTCTGCTCACGAGTCATTAACGCGCCTCACCTGCTATAACCTTGTTTCTGCCAACCCTCAGAATCAAAAAGACCGCTCATCGCGGCCCTTTGATTGGTCTGTCTTCAGGCTAGAACGTGCTGCCGCCTTCGATGGTTGCTGTCGGAGCTGCCGCGCCTTCAAAGGACAACTCAAACATGACCTTATCTTTGACGATGGTCGTGTTTGGGCCAGCCTTCTCCGTCAGAATCATACTGCATTCGAACTTAGGCTTACCTGTGGTGCTTCCCTCCGGCCCATAGATGACAGTGTAAACAGTGCCACGGATGAGCGAGGCACGATACACCGCAATATCTGCCGTATCGTAGACCACAGAAAACGAAATGCTGGTGTCATTCAACCCAGGGGCACGTTCAACGTGCGTCGCCCCGGCCCCGGCTGTGATGTCTACGCTGCTGTTTGTCTCACTGAGGCCCACAGCATCCGTCCAGTATCCTGAGACATCTGTCCCGCCGATGCTGAGGAATGCGTTATTGCTAGCGAGTGTCGCCATAACCCTATCCCTTCTTTTCTAGTGTGAACGTATATTCGTAGCCGCAGTGATACAGCGGCAGGACACCGTTCCACAGTTCCACCCGATAGATCAGGACGCCCTGTGAGACGGTCGTGATTTCCCAATTGGCATCAATGGGCAGGCCGTTGCTTTCCTGACTTCCCTGATCACGCAGCAGATCCACCAGACGGCCAGCGCCATCAAACGCATCTTCGATCCGTTCCGCGATGACTTCCACCATCAGGACGTGAGTCTCAGTAGGCCGTCTGCGCACATCCGTTTCGCCGCCCTCTGGCTTGCGAGCGAACAGCACAAACGGGCGTTCTGTGTCAGCAGGAGCAAGGTCAGGATATGTGCGACCATTGACCACATGTCCGAGTTGCAGGTGCATCGTGCGATACAGCGAGGCCAATCCAATCACCGTCATTCCAGATCCAGATTCTGTTTTGCGTCCGCTTCGAGTTTGCCATTGCCCCACAGATCAAACGCAGGTCTGATGAAGGCCCGATCTTTTTTCAATTCCAGGATGCCGCCGTATACGGTGCCATCCATGACGTGATACTTCAGATTGCCTTTTTTCTCCTGGCGGATGGTGCCGATCAGGTTGCCCGTATCAGAGTTCGGTGGATTGCCCGCGACGCTGGCAGTGTGATACTTGGTTTTGCCGTCCTTGGTCCGCTTGTAAGTGCGACCGCCCGGTCCTGTGCCAAAGCTGAGTTTGACATCGCCCACGATCTGAACGGATACGCCGCGCAGCCAGGCATCCACGCGCCCAGGCTCCTGCGTTTTGACGCGCTGAAGGCCGGACAGATCCACCGTCATTTCAAAATCGGCTGTCATGCTGACCTCTGACGGATAACCATTGCCTGCACATCGCCCTTATCCGTCCGCCCATCCACGATTGACGCCACGTTGTACACAGCGCCGCTCACCGTGACGCGCATATCAACCTCTAAAACCGTGTCATACGGCACACAGAGGCGGTACTCATCCGCCATGACTTCCTGCCCGCCATACTCAGCGCTCATGCCCTGTGTGGAGGCCTTTGACGTGATCAGGCGGCATGGTACATCTGAGTCAATGATCGTCCAGACACGAGACCGTGAGCCGAACTCACCCACGCTGTCCGCCTCGCGTTCAATCGTGCATGTGTCCGTCATATTGCGCCGGGCTGCCGCTCGGATAATCGCGCGCATCTGAGGGCTTAACATCAGTTTGGATCCTCCATATCGGAATCGCTCCGGTATGTATTCACCACACTGGCGCTCAATGTTCGTCTAAGGCTGATACCGTATTCCTCAGCCTTGTCAGAAAGCATTTTCTCATACCCCTTGCGCGCCTCGCCGTTCGTGACAGAGAGCCAATCAGCCTTGAAATCAGGCTTTGAGAGTTGAGTGATGATGTATTTGATCGCACTCAACGCGGCCAGTTGTTTCGATGTTTCGACGGCCAGCAGCGACGTGATCAGTTCATCGGAGAGGAAGTTTTGCCCCTCCGTTGTATCGCCTGTTTGGTAGCGCACCCAATCACGATTGATGGTGAGATCCGGCACGAACGTGAAGGCCATTATTCATCCACCAGCAGGTACACATCAACGCTGCCCGGATCACCCTGGGCCACCGCCACATTGATATACGCATCAAGCGGGAATTCCTCATAAAACAGCAGCGCACCCGCCGAAGCATCGCAGATTGTGGCACGCGGATAAAACCATCCATCCGTGCCGCTGTTACTCCGCACAAGCAGAGTTTGCGTGGGGTTCGTGGTTGTGATGGTGACATCGGTCGTGACGGGCTGCGAGGTGTAATCCAGATAGATCCCATACAGCTCACCATTGATCGGCTTGCTGCTGTCCTGGCTGCCTGTGGCGCTGCCTGCCGTCCCTGCCACCGCCACCGTGATCTTGTAGGTTCTCATGCCCATGATCGAACCCCTTTAGGCGACGGTGCCGCCGATATTGCTGATCACCCACCAGTTGCCATTACGGGCTTCCAGTGTGACGCTGCTGCCCTTGCTGTCCGCAAATGTGATTGTACCGCTGGCCCCCTTGCCATTGAATCCGACAGTGCCCTGTGTGATCACATGAGCAAACGCCGTTTCCGATGTGATCCGCACGATGTAGCCATCGTGTGTGCTGGCAGTCGGAGCGGCGATAGTGATCGCTGCCGCGCTGCCTTTGGTGAGGTGAGTTGATCCGGGCGCAACCGCCACCGCTCCATCGCCCGTGAGCACTGTCACAGTGTCCTGCTGTCCACCGATTGCCGTGCCCACCAGATTCCCGGTTAAAGTGGTTGCCACCACAGCATCAAAATTTGTGTTTGCCATAATCGCCTTCCTTGTAGGGGCGCAGCATGCTGCGCCCGTTCTGTCTGAGTCCTTATAGAAAGGCGGTTATGACACCTGATTACCGTAAATCCACATCCAATGATCCCAGCCGAATGAGTAGCGCATACGACCGCGATACTTCACCTCCAGGTTGTATGAGGACGTGGGATCTTCCACGAATTCAGGCAGCACGCGATCAAACCAGTTCAGATACATCATAGCCATACGGCTGTCGATGAGGAACCAATCGGTCGCATCCGTCAGATAGCTGCTGGTGACCACGCGATAGCCGCCGTTGACGTTGGTGTCATTGTTGGCCGTGCCGCTTTTCAGCGCGCTGCCTGCAATGACCTGTGCGGTTGGCATCAGCGACACGGGCACAAGGATTGTGTCGGGCGTGATGTTGGCTGGATTCCCGCGTGCGTCCGTGAACTGCATCATGGCGATGGCTGCCGCAATCACTGCATCATGGGTCAGGGCTGATGTGCCTTTGTTGCTTTGCGTGGTCGCATCGCTCGGTGAGCGTGGGTGATCGGTTGCGCACAGCGCTTTGCTGTCGCCTCCGAGATAGCTGGATGAAAACGCATTGGTGAAGATTGAGGCCGCATGGACCTCACGGGTCCGATCAAATGCGATGCCCATCTGACGGGCACGGTTTGACATCACGCCGTATTCTTCATCTTCGATCAGCGTCTGCTCAATCGACATGCCCAGGGCATACGTCTTGTGCTGATACGACTGGCTGTACAGCAGATCGAAGTTGTCATACTGGATTGCCCCGGTGTACTCCGGCACATTGCCGAAGCCGCCCACGCCCTGATCTTTTTCCTGAGCACGGTTTGAGTTCTGGCGGTTGAAAAACTGCTGAACAGAATCCCCCGCCACAGCGCCATTCATGCCCGAAATCTGATCATAGAACACGGCGCGCAGCGCCACACCCAGATTGGTGAGCGCGGTAAATTGATCGCGAATCATTGGAGTTGCCATAAGATCAGTCTCCCTTAGCCGAGTTCATTGGCTGTGAACAGAATGTGAACGTCGGTTGCCGATGCGTCAGTCTTCAAAATCTGAATACTGCCGCCTGTGGTGTCAGCCGGGTCAACCTGCTGGCTTGAATTGAGATCATACGTGCGGCTGCCCAACACGCCGCTTGTGGCCGATGATGCCGCCACCGCGCGCCACACCTGGCTCGGATTGGTTGCATAGATCTTTACCAGCGTTCCCGCAGATGCGCTGCTGCTGTCTTGTGCCATGATGCCCAGGCAGCGCCCAAACGCCCCGGACCCTTTGGCCGCCTTGCCCGATGACAGCACCACAGCATCGCCCACAACGAGCGTCTGTGTCGCCGCCACTGGCACCAGCACAACCGCAGGCGGCTCATTGGTGCCGTTAAGGTTGTACAAAAACTTGAAATTCTCAGCCATATCCGGCCTCCGTGTGTGCTTACTTTTTCGCTTTTTGCGCCGCGAACTTTTCAGGCGTCAGCCCGAATCGCGCCGCCATTTGTTTTTCTTCCTCGGTCAGAGGTTGCTGCCCACTGCCGCCTGATCCCTCACCCGCATTGAGATCTGGCGCTGGTTTGCGTTGCAGCAAGGGGAGGTTCTTCACCAGCCATGCATTCAGCGCGTCTTCAGACAATGGCGGCACAATACCGCGCATATGTTCGGGGATTTGCTGAATCATCTGGGCATTATTGGCGCTGATGATCTTAAGCAGATTGGACGCCTGCTCTTGATAGGGCTGAAGTTTGGCAAGTTCTGCGGCGCGGTCTTCGGCCAGCTTCTTCCAATTGCCCTGTTCCACCAACTGCTGTTGTTCTGCCAACTTACGGGCATTATCCGCTGCCTCTTTTTCAAGCCGCGTCCTTTTGGCTTCGTCTCGAAGCTCTTTGATATAGGCTTGCGTGCTTGCTGGCAGGTCTTCCATCTTCCAATCGTCGCCTGCTGGCGTCTTGCCTGCTGGTGTGGCGGGTGGAGGTGTTGGGGCGTCTGGCCCTTTTTGTTCGTCTGGCATCTTGCCATTCCTTGCTGTGTCAAAATCATAGTGTGTGCCTATATCCTAAGCGTCCTCATACTCCGTTAACGCGCATGGAATCAAAAACGCCCGTCTCACAACGGGCGTTATTCTCAGATGATTTTCCCAGAACCTCGAACAGATCGGCGGTTACATGGTCGTCTCTCCTGATCAGATCGGACGAGGGGACTCTGTGACGACGCCCTCAGATTAACGCCTGCCCACCCCACCTAACGCGCCTGTCAGGGATTGTAGGGGCGACGGCGTGCCTCGCCCTTTGCCGTCCAGCCCTGGGATAAGTTTCTTTCTACAAAGCCTCTATGAACGTTCAGCCCGCCGCATATCCGCCAATTCTTGCCGCAATTCCTTGACGATCTGGCGTTGATCGCTCCATCTGCGGTATTGCATATTGTGCTCATGCGATCCGGCCTTATGCGGATTGCGGTCAAACTCTTGATTGCGGGCCTCAAGTTTTTCTTCGGCCTCTTTAAGCTCTCGCTCTTTAAGAATGATTTGCCCGTGCGTATATGTCTTAAAGCCCTCTCGACTGCTCATCATCGCACCCCCATACTTTTCAGCGATGCCTCACGCACCATCTCACCGAATACCGGATCTTGATAGTTCTGAACAAAATCCCGTATCTGTGCCTTCCCTGATTTCAAGGCCTCATATCCTCCTGGGCCAGCGATGGCAAGCTGCCGCGCGCGGCCTTCTGGCGTTGATCCCATTGCATTGAACCATTCCGCGCCTGTCTGAACAGTGCGAGGCCGCCCACGCACCACAGCGATAGACGTACACCGTCCCGCGTGATGATCCGTGATCTTTTCGCCCACCTTCAGCACCGTACCATGCAGCGCCAGACAGCACATACATATTCTGTCGTCCAGCGTGCCGATACGGATCTGCTCTGTCAGAATATCCGCGTTCACCTGCTGATTGAGCGCGGCTGCTGATCGATAGGACTCCAGATACAGTGTCCGCGTCAATACTTGTGCCTGGGCCAGCGGCAGCGTCCCGGTCATGCGTGAGATTGTGCGCGCCACACGCATCGGAGACCATCCCTCCACCATGCCCCTGATCGCCTGATTGCGCAGCGTATCCAGCGTCAGCCCTGGATAGTTCTTGATCTCGGTGCCCCACCCAGGCTTATCCGCATAATCGACGAGTGCCGCCACTGCCGCAGGGTCAGGCACGTTCCACGCGATCCCGATGCTTGCCAACTGCTGATCGCTCATGCCAGGCAGGGCCATCTGACGTGTGGCGTTTTGAGCCAGCCCGCTGGATGCTGTGGTGATCTGGCCCGCGCTGCCATCGATGCTATTCGCGGCACGCTTCAGGGAGGGCTCCATGTCTGCCAGCAATGCCCGCAAGACCGGATTATCAGGCTTTAATTTCTCACCCGCCTCTTGCAGCCGCACGGCCTCCGCATCCAATTCAGCGAGACGCTGCTGGACGAGCGGATTGGCCGTTGTCGCGGCGACAGCCTTCAGCGTCGCATCAGCGGCTCGTGCATAGCCCTGATCCAGCATCCCGCCGATGAGATTGCCGAGCGTCTGCGCTGTGCGTGTTGTCATGTGTTATTTCTTGCTCCGGCGCGCCCGATAGTCTTCCTGTTCACGCGGCGTCAGCATGTCCTCAACAGGCAGCGTTTTAATTGTGTAGGGCTCATCCACCTGCACAGCGATCGCGTCCGGCCCCACTGTCACAATCAGATGAATCTCAACGCCATTCGCGGCCTGCTCATGTTCGAAGTCTCGCACCGTGTTTTGAATCTTGCGTGCGAGGTCCATCAATGCTGTGTCATCCATAAGAGGAGTCTCCGTAGGGGCATGGCGTGCCATGCCCTTAATTCGAGGATAGAAGGGGATGCTACGGTTTGGCGATACCGCTCACGGTGATATTGACAAAGATCGAAGATGCAGTGATGCCCACGCCGATGATCGTGACATAATTCCCCGTCACCAGATCAGCATAGGGAGCGATGCCACCCGCAGCCGATGCGCTCACACAATACACCTGTCCCACCACCACCGTACCGCCAGGGTTGTACAGGCCGCTGCGGATCACAATGGCGTCCTGCTCATCGCCGCCGCCATTAATCCGAATGCCATAAGCATTTGCGGCAGCCAGGCTTGTGGCCTGTGCTGGTTTGAATTGATACAAGTCGGACGAATCGCGGTAGACCACTTGGCCCGCCGTGCCCGTTGCGCCGCCCACGCCAACCTCTGTCGATGACCCCGGCAAATTGCCAGACGCCACCAGCTTACGCACATTGGCAGCTGTGACTGATAAATCGGCCATTGCCTTATCTCCCTCTGTTCAGCCCTTAAACGTTCACCCCATCATCCCACCGCACACCCTCAACTAACGCGCCACAGAATGCAAAACGCCCCGGATCACCGAGGCATGTAGGGGCGCGATATATCGCGCCCGTGTCCGTATAGAATGTGCGTTATCTCAGATGTTCAGGACCGCACCGGGGCCGCGATCTCTGCCGATCAAATCATCAACAATCATCGCGCCGATTTCGCTGGACAGTTTTGCAGACAACCCCGCAGAGATCGAAGGTTTCTCGCTTAGGATCAAGCGCAATCTCTCAACAATCTTGTCTTCCAATTCATCGGTGGTGAGATCCGCAATCAGCGGAATATCTTTGATGGTAAGCTTTGGAACGGGTTGCATGTCTATGTCCTCGCTGACTCTAATGCCTGATCACTCATGGCGCAATGACAATCACTTTACCATCCGCCCCTAAATATCGAAACGTCACATCGGCCTTGACCAATCGTTGATCGCGCTCCGCGTTGCGTCCCGCCTCGAGGGGCAGAATTGACACCGTGCGTTTATCGCTTGGCAGAGTCAGCGTCACGGTACACGCTGATCCGACGTAAACGATTCGCTCTGCCATCATGCCCCTGCCATCGCCAGCGCCTGACCAATCGCCGCCGGATCGATCACCCCTGCATTGTTCGGATCGTTGCTGCTGGCCGCTGTTTGTTGCGTCTGCGGCTGATTCAAATCCGTTCCCGCCCCAAACTGATCAAACCCCGGCAGTTGAGTCTGGCGCATCGCATTCGCCGCTTCTTCATCCCGCTCCATCATAATCTGATCAATCTTCGCCTCGTCCCAACCGCGAACCGACCCAATTTCACGGAGGGTTTCGCGATCGCCCACCACATCCCGCGTCAGCATGGCATTCTTGATCACCTCTGACTCATTGCGTGGGCTGGCATCCTTCCACTGGGCCCGTCTCGTTTTCGATTCAGGCGGCTTTTTGCCATATGCCGATTGCAAACGTGCCGACAGATTCACGGTGTCTTCCCAGGCATTGCCCGTCCGCGTCTGGGCTCTGTTGACCTTGCCGATCAGCCCCGTCTCGCGTTGTTTCAGCGCCTCGCCCGATGATGAGCTGCTGCCCATTGCCGATAAAATAGGCGTCTGGGTAACACTGCTGATCTGATCAATCGTAAATTCCGCCTGGCTGATGAACGGCACCAATTCCGCCTGTTTCAGCACATCGACCTTAACAACATCGTCTTTGCCGAGCGGCGCGCCGTCATTGGTGACAACGATCCATGATCCAGGCATCAGGGCCGCAGGCGGAGTAAATCCGATTGCCACAGGGATCATAAACGCACTCAGTTCGGAGGTCATCACCATCGATGTGATTGTTCTGTTCAACACGTCTTGCAGAGGAATAGCGTTGACCAATTCACTCTCGCCATGCCATGCGTATGTGCTGGCCCGATTTTTGAAATGGATCACCGGCACACCGAGCGCAGCACCCTGCACGTCCGTCCAATCGGCAGCATCATCACGCGCCACCAGCTTCGGATTCGGTTCCTCTTTGGTGCCCATCCATGTATATTTTTTGATCTCTTTGGGCATGTAGAGGTTGACGAGTTTCGCGTCTCCCTCCCACCACACCTTCACCGCAGCCACCAGATTGCGCCGCATCCGATCGTACACCGGGATCATCCCGTAATCCCCATTGTAGGCAGGCTCATGCGCCCAGATGACGCGGCTTTCTGCCTCGCTCCAGGCCGCCATGACAAACGCATCGCCCGACACGAGCATATCCTCATGCACATCCATCTGAAGCGTATCAAAGCGATTCGTTTCCATGACATCAGCGGCCCATTCCGTCGCCTCTGATGTATCGCCCTCGATGCTCGTGACGGTCATGCGATCACTCATCGCCTGTGTGATGAGGCCGCAGTAATTGGCGTTGAATCTGTCCAGGCGCGAATCACTCACCCGCAGCATCTTGCGCATTTCATCGGTCAGCTTCGCCCGATGATCGCCCTCGGCATACTGCCGATAGAGCGCAACCCGTTCGCCCCATATCTGCACATCGCTGGCCCAGGTGGACCGGACCAATCCGCGTAATTCAGCCTGAATTGCAGTAAGCATCTCATACCCCTGTCATCAATGCCCTTATCATGCATCGATGCCACCGCCAATATCGCGCCTTTGTCTGTCTCCCCTCTAGCCACGAAGTGGGAGAGGGGCCGGGGGTGAGGGTGTATAGAATGCTCTTTATCGTCCGCGTCCATCCCATGAACTTGTGGACGCTGTGAGCGGCTTGCGCGGTTCCTCGTTGATCATCTCCCATGCACCCGATGCCGCGTCCACCTGATCATCATTCGTGCCATTGGGGAAGACCTTCAATTCCTCAATCAGCCCTTTGGCAAACGGCTTATCCGCCACATGGATCAATTCGAGTGTGGCCCTGGCCGCAAACGGCAGCGCCCGCGTCAGCTTGTCCGTATCCGCCGCATAGCCCTTGATGACGAACTTCGCCAGGTGAGGATCTTTCAGCAGCACCTGAATCGCCCGCGTCATGTAGCCCTTATTCTCAAATCCCTGATGGATAGCAGGGCCATCGGCCAGCATCACATCTTTGATGAACTTTGGCAGATCAGCGAGTTCCACCTGGGCCACCGCCACATCGGTGATGTAGTGTTCGCCGTTCTTTGCGACACCCATTTTCAACCCGGCGGTAAAGTCAGCCGTTGTCTTTTCGCTCATGGCAAGATCCCAGTAGCGCACCTCTCGCACCAATTCAGGGATCACCCGCACAAACGGCATGAACCACTTCGCCTTAAAGATCCCGCCTTCGCTCGGCTTCGGATCTTGCTGATACAGCGAGGTCCACCCATATTGACCGCTCTTTTTCTTGCGTTCTTCCAGCGCCTCTTTGTTGAAGCGCTCCGGCCACAGCGCCTCACCGATCTCACGACCTAAAGCGTCATTCTCTTCAGCCAGTGCTGGCAACCGCAGCACAGTCCATCCATCGGGATCTTCTTTCAGAAACCGCCCTGTCGGGTCGTCCTGATGCCACCGCGTCGCCATGAGGATCACAGCACCACCCGGAGCCAGACGGGTCAGCAGGTCGTCTTGGATCGCATCCCAGATTGATTGACGGATTGTGGCGGATTCAGCGTGCTTACGGCTCTTGATCAGATCATCCATGATGAGCACATGCGCGCCCTTGCCGGATGATGGGCCAAAGACACCGAGCGCCTCCATGCCGCCTTCACCGTCGGTATTGTTGATGTCCCAACTCTGAACGCTGCGGCTCATCGGATCAATGCGCGTGTGAGGAAAGATCTCTTGATAGGGCTTTGATGAGCGCACCATATTGCGGGCGTAACGGCTGTTTTTGTTCGCCAGTGATTGACCATAGGAGACGGCCATCACGCGATGATTCGGATTGCGGCCCAGATGCCAGGGAGGATACAGCTTGGAGACGGTGAGCGATTTACCATGTCTGGGCGGCATGGCGATGATCAGCCGCCCGATGCCCTCCGCTCCGCCCGTCTCAACGTATCGTGTGACCTGCTCAAGATATGAGTCCAGCAAAGCGAGGTGTTTGGCGTGCTTGTAAATCGTTGAAACGGCCAGCTTGAACGCCGTGAGAGACTCCCACTCAGGCGCATGTGGATTATCTGACGCAGGGGATAATTCTGTTTCTACCAAGCCTGATGAATCGGAAAGGGCACGATCTTTCGTGCCCTCAATGAGCCTTGCGGCCACCTTTTTCCCGATGGCCGCCGCAAGATTAGGCAGCACCGACCGCCGCTTTCAGTTCTTCAGTCACGGATCGGATGATGTCAGCACCGTTGATTTTCAGTTGCGCCATCAGCAGCGCTAATTCAGGCGGTATTTCCAACACAGGTTTCCCATCCGCGCCCGTGATCTCTGTACGCGGTCCCCATCCACGATGACGGCCTTTGCGTTCCAGCAGAAACCGAATCGCGTTCAGATCTCCGAACATCGCCAGATCGTGCAGGCCTTCCTCAGCTACATCAAGAATCCGCTCCGCCTCATCTGCCATCAGCAAATTGAGTTCAGGATAGCGTTTCAGGTAGTTATCCAGCGTATTGCGAGCACATCCCAGTCTTGCCACAATGCGCGATTTCACACCAAAGCTGTTTTCAATCGCTTTGATCAAGGCCTTCTTTGTGAATTTCTGCTTGTTTGCCATACATCCACGCTCAAAATTGCTCAACATCGCCTGATACGGCTACGATTTCAGATCACTGATCGGCATCGCCATGCCGCATTTGATCAGAAAATCAGCATCAAATTGTTTCAATCCTCTGCTGCCCTGCTTATCAATCGCTCGATACCAGAACGATTCACCGTATTTCTTCTGATCGTTGCAGGCTGATGCATAGATACGGGCGTTTGATCGATCCCCTGATTCCATCTCGTCATAGCGGTTCTGGGCATAGGGGGCATCGATGTGATACATCTCACTGAGTGCTGTCCTGTGAATGCCAAGCTGCCCGAGCGGATACACATAACGACGAGAACAGCCCGCAAAGATCACGCCATGATTGCTATTGGCTTCGCTCGTCAGCAGCCCCACGACATTCCCATGCTGTCGGATGATGTCGATAATGGCGTAGGACTCACGGCTGCCGCCGCCATTGCCACGACAGTATAGGCGGATCTCTTTGTCTGGACGCATCAGGCACGCTGTCAGCACCAGCACAAACACGGCGTGATCCAACTCTTCAGGCAGAACCAAAACACCGTGATCATTCAGCAGCGACTTCTGTTGATCGTCCATACACCTCTACACCCGCCGCAACCGATAGCCTTTTCTTTCACCCAGACGTTCGAGCTTGCCGCGTTCAGACATCTCGCACATCTTTCTGCGGATTGTCTGTTCGCATAACGTGACATCGAGACGCGCCTGGATGTGCCACGCATAAATCCGGTCATAATTTCGTTCCAGTTCGTTCATTATCTTCATGATCTGGAATTCAACTATCATGGAGCCCTCGGCCACAATCGGCCCTATCTTTATCTTTTACTTATTTTAACCGATCCTAACGCGCTTGGAACATGCATTCTGCTTTACCAATGCAAAAGCGCCTGTTTCCAGACGCTTTTCATACTCTTTAGCTGTGGCCTTATAGAATCACGATTATCGCAGGACTGATTCCGAGATTTGCTTTGCGTGCTGAAGCATCGCAATCCATATGTCAATGTCGGCCACAGGAATTTCAAATCTTGTATCGAATGTCTCAACTGTGATGTGATTGTGTTTTGGATCAATCGCCATATCGATACAGCACATTGGAGAGACATGGCTAATGAGCGATGATCCATCGGGATAGTTGGTCTGATCAATTTCAGCCGCAATCATTTGAGTGCCACCAGTGTCTCATAGGTGATTTTTAGTTTCTCATGCACATCGTCAGCGCGCTCGTATATCCAGTCGATGTAGGCGTAATCCTTGCCCTTCAGCTTCCAAGCCGAAACAGCCAGATCGCTGTTGAGGCGCTGAAAGAGAAGAGACGCATCTTGCATATCCTTTAATGACGCGCGGTCTAACGTGTAAAGCTGTGAGATATATCGGTTGTAGCGCAGCGCCCCTTCTTCGTGGTTTCGTGCGATTTGGAGACGATTGGTCGCCTCTTCGTGGATTTCATCAAATTCGATCATGGTTATTCCTCAGTCCTTTTAGAAACCAAATTATTCACGGACTGCTGAAAGTGCCAGCACTTGATTGAAGGATAGCCAATCGTCGTTGATGAGATATTTAATGCCTTTGGCAAATGGCTGAAACCATTCGATTTCATCTTCTTCGAAGTCTTGAACTCTTAAGAGAGGGCGTTTAGCAAAGTAAGTGTAGTGATGCTCAACATCCTCTACTGTCTCTGTATACCCTAGATCCTCTTCTGGACACGGAATATTTTCAAGAATGATTCCGCTCCATACATAATCGTCTGCGGCCTCATATTTCACCATTGTCCCCGCTGGCACGCGCTCGGCAAACCGTTCCCAATCGATCACGATTGCACCTCATCCTTTGGCAGCGGCGGAATGCCGATCAACTCACCGATTTGGCGGCGGATATTCCACAACGCTTTGATGTCATCCCTGACGTCTGTGTCCTCAGTATCAAATTCAGTGATGCCTGGGAAATAAAACTGGCGGTGAGTGTGTGCATAGCTTTCAAGCAGTGATACGAGCGTATTGCGGCGCTCATCATCCCAAGCCGTCAGGCCTTCGAGTTCTGCAATCCGCTGTTTCGCCTGGGACAGTTCCTCGGTCAGCCGCAGATTCTCTTTCAACCAATCACCCGTGTAATCAGGTTGCGGGGTCTGATAAGGCAGCACCGAAGGCGTTACACGATAGGGCTGGCACAGACCACAGAGACGCTGCCCGTTGCCATAGTCGAAATAGACGCCTTGTAGGGATGCGCCACATTTAGAACAAAATCGCGGGAGAGTGCCAGTATCTGTATAGTTCATGTTCAATCCTTTCTATGGGGTTTGGCATCCCAAACCCCGTGACTTGGTGGAAACTCGCTTATAGCCGGACTGCTAATCGAGGCCGAAATTGCCACCAAACTCATAATCGGCGCGATCAAAATCACCATCATCACGCTCAATCGTTGGCCTGAACGTTTCGCGGCTGCCTTCGCAATCGCATTTCAAATAGGTCTTCCCACAAGACGGGCATTCCCATTTGAGCGTGATATACATGTCATCTTTCCATTGCGAAGGCTTGATGACCTTATCTTTTGTGGCCTGCGTATAGATCATGCATTGGATCACGATTACACCTCTTCCCAGACACCGCGCGTCAGATAGCCGTGCCATCCTGGATTGCCATCACGATCATAGAAGAGGATCGACGGCGTGACGGTGATCGTTCCGTCCTCATGCTCAGTGATGGTGTGTTTGTTGATGCCGCCCACACCATGCATTCCCCCAGGAGGACAGCAGAACCATCCATCGAGGTTTTTGCCATATTCCCCAGGCTCAAGGTTGTATTCGTCTTCTGGTAAATCGCGGCGTTTCCCTTGCATGGCGTTTCCCTTGCTCGTTGTTTGAACTTCTAGATATTCTTTGTCATGTCCTGCCAGTCCATCGGGGTTGTAAGTATGTGTCGCAGATGGTTGGTCGTGGTGATGACACACAGAGCGCGGCAATCCGCACTCACACCAATTGCCAGACGAAGCAACAATTGAATCAAAATCAGGAATCATGGTCTTTATCCTTAGCGCAGGTCGCGCTGTATATACTCATCGAGTTTTTCGAGCGCTGCGTCCAAGGTCGGCTCACATGCTGACCATTCTTTTTCACCAACTCGACGAAAGATGTGAGGCAAGATAGGCCGTTCAAGTTTTGCCTCGATCATCCAATAGACTGATCCCCAAGGCATCTCGATATACGTCGAGACCATCTCAATATCAGCGCCGCACAGCTTGGTTTTTTCGTTCAACATGATTGATTCACCTCAGTGTCGGTAGAATGCCATTTATTCACGGTCTGGCTGTGGTGTCTGCGGAATGTAGATGCAGGCAAACGGCGGTTGCGGATACTTCTCGTATCCCGAATTGATATAGCGGCGGATCAGCCACTCACCATCGCACGTCGCACACCGATAGGCGTAATCCTTCGCTTTAGGACGCTCATTCCACAGCAGATCACCCTCATCCACTTTGTTGCCCTGCTTGCCGCAGTGAGGACAGAGCGCGTGATCACGGGTTTTCTTATGGCCGAAGAACTCGAATTTGGCGTCGTCTTCAAATCCTGAGAGCATCCCTACACCTCTTTCTCATCGAACAAACTTAACTGCGTGGCAGGCGTATCAATCACATCATCGATCAGCGAACGCGGCATCCGTTCAAATTCAGCCAGACGCTGCGCACGACGCGCGGCCTCTCTCGCCTCTTCTTTGGCGGCAGACTTGCGGCGATGGAATTCAGTCACGGCCTCATCCATCAGCTTCGGTGTCCACAGAAAGCGACCATAGGCAGCAGCCACCCGCTCCACAAGTTTTTCACGCTCATCCCAGAAACCACGCTGCCCATACTGCCGATGCACCGTCATCGCCGGATTGAGTGTCAGCATCGCCCCATCGGTGAAGACTGCCGCCTCATGCGGCGCAAATGCGCCCAGACACACGGCCATCTCAGAGATTGTGCGGATCAGCGCTGACCGCTCCGAGGGCCCATACTTGCCCACCTCCATCGCACGCCACTCATCCAGCACACCAAGCTGCGAATACGGCCACAAAAGCGATTCGAGGTAATAGGTGATCCGCGTGCGCTTGATGCTCTTTTTGAGTTGCGCCTGCGTCTGATCGTAGAGCATCACGTAATCGGCCTCCTTCACGCGCCGATATGCACCGACAGGCTCCGGCAGCGTGGCAGGCGTCACACTGTAGCCTTTGGCGCTCAATTGATTTTTTGTCAGCAGAGTTCCCCATGAGCCATACGGATACACCGTCACGCCTGGGCAGTAGCCCTTTGATTCACTGACCCACGATTGACCGCACACCGTGCAGGTGTAGTCTTTGGCGCCGCGCTGGATCAGGGTGTGACTCATGATTGATCCTTCCAGGCGTCGGGCACATTGCCCTGCTTGTCATGGAGATGGCACGCTGCACGAGGGATGCCACATTCACACCAGTTAGCGGCGGAAATCTCAGGATCAGCAACCTCATCGTCTTCCCAATCGCAGAACATTTCCGTGTCTTCGTTGGGTTCAAAATCTTCTTCGTTGTATTCACCCCAATCATCAAACTCTTCTTCTGCGGCCTGAGCGTACATTCTCTCTATTGAGTCCTCAGCATCGCTCACAAGCTTTTTAATGCGTGGGCTGACGGTGTAGTATTCGCCCTCACCAGCCATCTCAGCATCAAAGATACGATTGTCGATGCGAGCACGGGCGCGGCGGGCTGTCAGATTGCTATAAGTCCGGAGCCCAAAAGCCAAACGTTTTCTCGGTCTCATCTCGTTTCCTTTGTCCAATAGTCGAACGGTTGTTAGAAAATCTCTTATCGCTAGACTCCGCGCTTTTTCTTCTCGCGTCGCTCCTGCAAATCAGCCCGCAGCCCGATCACCTCAGACATCAATTCATCCATCTTGTGTTCGAGTTTTGCCGCCTTATTGATCGATTGACGGGCAATCCCCGCCGCAATCAAGGCCACCAGACCCAACACAGCGCCAATCACGTCATATGGCATCACATCACCTCAAACCTGATACTCACGGGCCCGTGCTGAAGGCCGCGAAAGATATTTTCTACTTTTCGATAGTACCGATGCTGAAGCTGATCTTTCGCGTGTTCACTGGGCACACGAACTCGATAGATTCCGACACCATCCACAAGGGCATAACCCTTGAACGTTGCGGGCTTCAGCCATTGGGTATAGCTGGCCTCATCCCACATCAGCTTCAGTTGATGCCTCGCAGTCTCCCAAATCTCAACAGGGTCCATTGGGCGTTTGGTAATCGCGTCCGCCTGGGTAAGGGGGGCTTCGGAACGGGGGATCGGGCTGTCCTGATGCCCGCCGTCCGGTGTGTCTTGCGTAGTAAAGTCAGCTTCAACCGTTGCAAAATCTGCCACAGTTGGCGCATCTGCCTCTAAGCCGTCGTTTGCTTTTCGCGCAGCGCCCGCCGTGTCCTTGGCCGAAGGCCCGTTGGTTGAAGATTGAGTTACCACGTTGGGTTTAAATGCTTGTGATTCACTACTTGAATCATCATGCGAATTCGCAGCATGGTCGTTCGCTGTCGCAGCATCTTCGTTTAGAGACGCAGCCTTACGACGTGCCTTCACAGGAGCAAGAGTCATTGCCGCGTTGATTTTGGCATCCTTCAAAAGCGCATTCAGACGCGCATAGTCGATGGTGTACCACTTGCGGCGATCACCGCGTTTAAGCTGCTGTGTGCGGATCACGCCCAACTTTTCCAGATCACGGACGCGGCGACCGATGGCATCATCACTCAGCCAGCCAAAATGTTCATCGCGCCAGGATGTATAGCTGTTGTATGTCCACCATGCCCCGTTGCGTTTGTTTCGTGTATGGCCCTCTGTGCGATTGTATTCAATCCACTCGTGCAGCTTTTGCAGGATCAGCGCGTGATCACTTCCGCCCAGAACAACGGCCAGCGATGACTGACAGCGCAGCGAATCCCCATTCAGCAGCAGCCCGCCGCCGTGATGAGTCGTCTCGTTGATCATCGCGGCCCAGACGCGGCGCGCCCACGCTTGCATCAAAACAAAGCGCAGTGTTACAGCTTGCAACCAGATCAGAACACTGGATTGCAGTTTTTCTAATGGATACTTGATGGCTATGTGTGTCATAATTCCCTCTAGATCCTCTAGATCTCCAATAAGTGTTTTGTTTCTCCGTTGACGCCAATCTGAGGAGAAACAGCTTTCTGTAAAGCATCAGTTGCGAGAGAGAACAAGGTTTCTGACACCCTGTCCTCTCTCTGTCTGATTAAGACCAGCCTCGCCGCTTCAATGCCGTGCGCACTGCCTCCACCGCCTCCATATCCGATAACAGAGTGTTCTGAAGCATCCCCACACACAGATCGCGTGTCGGTTTCGCCAACTCGCGTTTGTGATCCTGAATAACAATCTGTGTCGCATGAACCCAGGAAGCGATGACCTCTTCAGGCTTGCATCCGGATGGTGGGTTAAAAGACTTGGATGTGATCTGGTTGACATTGACCCGATAGCGAGACATCAGCGCACCGCCTTAGACAGATCTTCAATCCGACGTGTCAGGGCCTCGATTTTGAAGCTGTACTGATCCACCAGTTCTGCCTTGCGCCGCAAACATGCCACGTATTCCACCGGATCAAGATCGCTGCCATCAGCGGCCATCAGCCGATGAATACCCGTGATGATCTCGTTGGCCTTTGCCAGTGCCACCACGCCAGAGCTTGAAATCGTGCCGCCGCGTTTGGCTTTTCTTTCAGGCTTCCCCGCTAGATCCGCCTCCGCCTCTTTGTAGGCCTTGCGTCCTTCGCTGGTGAGTGTGTACTGCCCCATAGGTTGCACCATAATCAGACCGCGTTCCTCAAGGATGGCTGATGCTTTACCGCGCTGCTGTGCGGTCAGCATAAACAGCGGCTGATGCATCCCTGATTCAAGAATGCTCATCTGTGTTGGGGTGAGACGTTCTGCCTTAGACATCGTTTTCCTTTCTATGGCTCGTATGTGCGCATCTTTGATCACGCTCATTTTGATCATCCGCTGCGACCAGGCTTTAACCACCTCGTCTCGATCTTTAAAGCTCATTGCTGCCCGCTCCTAAAACGGGATGGCCTGATGTTTCTGCCGCTCCCACACCTTGCGCTGAACGAACAATCGCGTATTGCCGTACCGCTTCACCCGCCGCTCGTCGGATCGTGTGCCAGCGAATGACACCACCAACTCAAATCCGATCCCTCTGAGGGCGAAGGCCCGTGTAATCGCTGCCCCCTGTCCCTTGCGATGCTGCCGCAGACGCCGTTTCAATCCGCCCAGTTCGCACCATCCCACATAAAATTGCGCCCGTCCCTTTGGCTTATCAGGATTGCCCAGGGCTTCATGAAATTTGAGGATGTACACAACCCCGTTGATCTGTCGCATCATGCGCCCTGGGTTTCTGCTGCCTTCTGATTCAGCAGCTCGATCATCTCGGCGTACCATGTATCCGCAGATCCCTGGGCCCGTTGCAGCGGAGCACACAGCGCCTGATACATCGCCTCAATCCGTGCGGCAGCCCCTTCGTATCCGTCTTCCTGAAGGAAGGTAAAAACCGCCGCTGGTGTTGATGTGCGGGCCTTGCCGATCTGAGAGGCCTCAGAGGGCATCTTATAATCCGTCGCCATGTTCCAGATCTGCCCAAAGTCAAACTGCGCTTCAGTGACGACCCGTGTCATATTTTTGGGGTCCATGCCTGGATGACGTGGGCGCGGTTCCGCTGGTGGAGGCACATAAGGGCCGCATTCATCCAAACGCAGGTCGCCCCATTCACCGTCGCCCGTTTTGCAGCGCAGATACCACCGATCCTCGATCGCATCCACCACCGTCGCGACCACTTCGCATACTGTCCCGCTCGGCGTGTGGATGATGGTCTTTCCCCGTTGTGCCCAGTCAGGAAGCGGAGATGATTCAGGCTCGGTAGAAAGCGGATTATCAACGGTCTGGGCGGATTGCTCTTTCTCGATTTCACGGGCTGACAGCAGACGCATGTTGCCTTCAAAGCACTTGACCCGCTCACCGTCGCGGGTTTCAATGTACACGTCGCGCCCATTGATGCTGGTGACGGTTCCTTTTTTGCCCGCAAACGTGACGACCTGCATACCGGGCTTCCATCCGCCCTCTGGCATGTCTGGCCCGCTCAACCGCGTATCTTCTACCGTCTCTTCGTCCGCCGCCTCATCGTCCTCAAACGGCACTTGTGGATTGGGCAGCACATCCTTGCTCACAATCGGCAGCGAGGCCGCGTATGCGATGGTCATCACAAACCGTCCCATCGGTCTCCCTGTGGCAGGGCTGATTTCCGCATACGCCACATCGTTCGCCAGGATGCTGAGGATCTCGATGATCCGCCCGCTGCTGTTCATCCGCCGTTGACCCACCTCCAAACGAGTCGCCGTATTCGGGCCAATCGCGTCATAGGTGATTTTGGGAGCGACGAACGGTGCATCTTGTCTCCCCTCGCCCCTTGTGGGAGAGGGGCCGGGGGTGAGGGGTGAATAATGCCCGCCTGTCGGCTTGCCTGCATCCGGGTGGGGCAGATCCTTAATGTCTCTGCTGTGAACGATCTCGCTGAACGTGCGAATCTCATTTTTATCAAAATGCATGATCAGCACATTGAAGCCGTTCGCCACACCCTTCGCATCCGAGTCGTGGTATTCAACGACTTCGCCGCGATAGAGCACCTTATCCCGTGTGACCTTTGTCCCTGGGCCCTCGCCTTTACGCACCGTCATCGGCGGATGCACAGGCCGTCCATAGGCGTCCGTTGATGGTGCGGATACGTTAACGGCCGTTAACGTATGATTGGCTGGCCGTACCGTTTCGCGGATGCGGTTCTCAGTCCAATCATCCTCGTCTGCTGTTTCCCAGATCTTGTCATCAACATCCAGCAGCGCCCGATATTGCGCGATTTGCGTGCGGCTTTTCAGCCCTGTGGCTTGCAGAATTTTCTCGCTTTCGCCTTTGGGGATACGATGCGTGTTGCCATCAGCGACCTGCGCATAGAACGCACGATCAGACTTGCCCTCGAATGACTCGAATGGGGCATAGTCCTTATCCGTGTTCAGCGCCATGATCAGCAGCGCAATCTGCCGCGCCATTCCAATCGCATTCAATGGCTTGCGGCTGCCGTTCTCCGCCGCTTGACGCCACACGTCCACCTGTTCCACCGTGTTCGCCACGATCTTGCTGTATTTCTTGTGGCCCAGGACGCCGTACAGCAGCTTGTAAGCCTGATAGCGCCGTTCGCCCGTTTCGATCATGTAGTGATCCATGCCGCGCGGACTCACCGTGATCGGATTGACCAATCCTTTTTCATGGATACTTGCGGCCAGCGCCACCAGCGCCATAAACCCATCCACCAGCGGCATCCCGGTCTTCTCATGTTCGTCGCCTTCACCCTCGCCGCGCAGCAGCGCTTTGAGAGGGATCTCATGGCCCGCTTGACGCTCGGCCATCTGGTGCCACATCTGCCATTCGGCCACGCCGTCTTCTCTGGCCCGCTTGCGCACGATCGGCGGCACCTCACGGCGCGGCTGCGTCGGGTCCGGTGTGATGAAATCCAGATTGATCGGCTTTGCCACCTGCCGCCCCTCATCCGGCAACCCCACTTTGCCGAAGATGCGCCCATTCGCCTGTGTTCCCAGGGACTTGCTCATATCCAGTTCAGGGACATCATCGTCGTCATCACCGACCGGCTTGATATCATTCAGTTGTTTAGCCATAACAGTCTCCATAAGTGAGGGTAGGGGCGCGGTATATCGCGCCCTGTGTTTGATTTAGGCGTAGATACGATCTGCGATTTCACTCACCATCAGCCATGCTTCGGCTTCGGCCTGTGTTCCCTGACTGTTTGCGAAGATGCTTTTTTTGTTGATGGCCGCCTCGCGCCATGCTGTGCGTTCTCCTACGGTGGGAAGAATATTGCCCGTGCCATAGGTGTCATTCAGGAACTTCAGCCCGCGCTTGTGGGCTTCCGTCTGGGCCTCGAACATGTTGGGGATCACGCCGATCAGATCAGCGGAGGGCAGGTTGTAGGCTGCCCGGTCTGCATTCATCCGCCGTGAATGTTTGGTGGTTTGCCCCACGCCTTCCAGTGCAAAGGCTTCGCACTGGGCCGGATGAACGATGCTGTTGGTAGCCAGATAAAACACCGTGTGCATCAGGCCCAGTTGCGGAGCGGTATCGATCACCACCACATCCACATGATCTTCAAGATATTCCAGCCGCTCTTTCAGAACGCCAGCATCTTCAAGCGTCTGCGGCAGGGCGATGGTCGTTCTGTTCCCCGGTAGCACCCACAAGCTGCCTGCCTTCTCTTCAGGGTATTTCCCCACCCATGACGCCTTGTCGGGCTCGATCAGCACATCGTCCCATTTGGCCTCTTGCGCCAGGAGCTTGAACAATCCATCGGTGGGCTTCATGCCCAGGGCCACGCTCACATGTCCCTGGCTATCTCCGTCGATGATCAGCACCCGCTGACCCTTGATCGCCAGCCCTGCGGCCAGCGTCAGCGAGAGGGTGGTTTTCCCCACGCCGCCTTTCTCATTGATGAACGTCACAACGTGCATTGTGTTCTCCTGTAGGGGCGCAGCATGCTGCGCCCGATGATTTAGCTGTGTGGGCTGTCTGGGTGAGGAATATATTTTTCGCGTTTCACGTCGCGATCCGACTTGTGCAGCAGATAATGCCGCCGTCCACTGATAGAATGAACATCGATCACCGCGTACCCCTGATTCAGCGCTGTGTTCAACTCCGCCAGTCCGTTTTTCCGTTCGGTGTCAACCTCCTGGCGTTCCTTGTCATGATCAATCCAGCGTGCGGTTGCCCCTGCCTCAATATCCCCTTGATAGGGATGGGGGATTGAGATCTGCTTGATTGCCATCGCTTGCTCCGCTGATAAATTGGTTTCTAGTAAGCCTGGGCTACTTCCCCTTTGGGAAAAGAAACGCTTCAACAGCCTTTGCCAGATTAAGAAGCACTTCGACTTGTGCCGGATCTGCGAACAGGATGCTGATCGGACTCGCATGATCGACGCTGTCCCATGCCTCCGCAATCAATTTGAGATCAGCCTCTGCGATGGGGGAGGCGTGGGACACAGGATCAGACTTGTGCATCACAAACGTGACACCCGTTTCCCAATCAGCGTCGGTGTCGTATTGAGTTGCCAGTGTGTAGCCCTCATTCAGGGCCGCATTAAGCTCTTTGTCGGCATTCTCAATCTGGAGGCGAAACGATTCGCGCTGTTTGGCCTTCCGCTCATCCGAGTCGAACTGCTGAAACTTCATCACGGTTGGGAGGTAGATCCGTTTAAGTGCCACTACTGGCCTCCTTGAATTGATTCAGTCTGTGTGTGCTGTGTGATCTTTTTTGCGCAGTGGGGGAGAGATGTCACACCCTCCACCACATCAAGAAATCCGCTTGGGTCCGTCACATCGATGGAGGCCTCATTGATGGCCCGGCATTGGCATGTGAGGTAAACGGCCACCCGCTGCGGCTGGCCTTGACGATTGAGCACGTAGACGAACTCGCCGCCGTACTTCGCATTTCGCAGCGATCGCCCGCACGTGATACAAAACAGGCTGTATCGGGCTCTCTTATGTGCCAGCGTGAGCGTTTGCATGAGCTGCCGTCTGCGTCTGCGGATCAATCTGAGTCTGATCTGCGATCCGCTCCATCGAAAACACCTTGTAAACACCGTGATCCGACCCCTTCGTATCAACGCGGATGGCTTCGTATCCCGCATCAATCAGCGAGCTCAACTCGCCCAGGGCCGTCTCACGATCCTCGCGGGCTTGTTTTTCCCGCTCACTCAACAGACTGCGATCTGTGTCGATTGCGCCGATACTTTCCGGCAGCACAACGTAAAGGATCATGTCTACCATCCCCCGTTGCGGTCTTTGCGGTTCCACGCGGCGGCCTGGCTCACGGCCAGCCCTTGCGCCAGATCCTTGCTGACGACGGTGAGGCCGCTTTTCTTGCGGTCAAACACCGTCACGAGGTGACGAGGGGAGTTGTCATGGCCTGCGTCGACGCGAACATGGTCATCGGTCCGAGTCACCGTGACAGGAATGTCCTGCACAACAAATCGGTACGTATACGTTTTGCCATTCGTCATGGCTGTTCACTTTCTTAGCACTTTCGTGCTACACTACACCTACATCGGATAAGACCCACCGCGTCAAACTCTTCCCGGAGGTGCGGCGGTGGGTAAAGATAACGAGCTTTCTACAAACCCTCGCAGAAGCCCCATTAACTTTCTGAGTCGTTATATCGGTGGACACACGGAGGCTGAGACAACTTGTCTCAAGGCCGTTTTGTGCTTTGCTGGTATGTCCCGATTGAATAGTGAGGGCACATCGTGGAACTAAAGGAAGCCGTAACATTATTTTTAGAAGACCAGATTGATACCACGCGCAAGTCGTATATCTATCCGCTTCGGTATCTGGTGTCGTGGATGGGGGAGTCTCGTGATATTGAGACGATTCGCCCATCAATGCTGCTTGAATATCTTCACAAAAGCCTTCAAAAACGAAACTTCGCCCCTGCCACAGAGCGGAAACATATCAAAACCATCAAAACACTCTTTAACTGGTTGGTCAGGATCGATGAACTTGAGAAGTCGCCAGCGCGTGCTCTCAAAGTCAAGCGTCTCCCTCTGTACATCTCGCGGGACAAGGCCATCACCGATAATGAGTACGCCCTGCTGCTGGATTACATGCGATGGAAGCACCGCGATTATGCCCTCATCCTGTTTCTTGCCGATACAGGCTGCCGGATCGGTGGGGCGGCTGGCTTAAAGGTGGAAGATTTGGATCTGGTCAATCGTGTGGCGCGCGTCACAGAGAAGGGCGATAAGATGCGTGTGGTTCGTTACGGGCCGCTCTGTGCGGTTGCTCTGTCCCGCTGGATTCTGCTTCGCCCTCGCAGTGCCGGTCCATATGTGTTTTCTCGCAACGCGGGCCCGATCAAGGCAGATAATATCTCCCAGATGATCCGGCGCGCCTGTGTTAAGGTGGGCATTCGTGTTCTGTCCGGCCATGCCTTCCGTCACCGGAAAGGGCATTTGCTGGCTGATCAGAAGACCCCTATCACAATGGCCGCCACAATCTTGGGCCACAGTGATCCGATGGTGACTGCCCACAACTACTACCCTGCTGATCTGGAGTCCTCATGGCGTGAGTCCGACAAGACCATGACAACCCCGGATCAGCAGCCGCGTGAATTACCGCCTATCATCCGTCTGGATGAGCATCGCAAGGCGAGGTAAGCGTCTGTTTTGGGGACCCCCTAAAACCATTCAAATTTGAATGGAGTACAAGAGGTCGTGGGTTCAAATCCCGCTGCCCCGACAGAACCACTACAAAAGCCTGATCCATCGTGACCCACGTTTGCATGGGTCAGGTATTCAAAAACAATTGAAGCTTATTCAGTTGTTAAGGTGCATGTAGCTGTGCATCTGCTTTCTGGAAATCCCGTGATCTTGTGCTTCCCGGCAGAGAGATCACGGGATTTTTGATTTTATCCCATTATAATATTAATGGGTTTTAATCTTCCGTGTCTGATGTCACGGTTTTGAGCAAATCGCCCACCTGACACTCAAAAAACTGGCAGAATGACGAGATCACATCGTTATCAAAATAGCTGATTGATTCGGCTCTCAGATAACGTTTGATTGTGTTGATCGCCACTCCGGTTTCTTTTGAGATACGGTGTTTAGTGACACGCACACCGTCCCTCTCACTCTTCTGCTCTATCAGTTGGGCGAGGTTGGATCGAACCATAACCCGCCTCCCGTTGTCTTTTGTTGCCATAGCGTATTCCTTATTTTTCGATCTGTCAAGCTGTGGACGTGTCAATCTGCGTTTATTTGTAAAATCAAACGCGCCCTGAGTATATCCAGGGCGCGCCGTGACCTATCGGAGACTCGAAAACGTCTAATCTCCGTAGCAGGCCACCCCGTCACCATCCCGATCAAGCCCTTCTGCGGCGGATTGTTGCGCCGTGAGCCCCTGGCCCACCGCTGTTTTACAATTCTTTGGGTGGATTTGCTGAATTGTAGGGGCAGCGAGTGTCGCGGTAAAAATCTCAGAAACCTCTACTTTAGGCTCCACCCATTCAGGCGGATTGTTTGAGGATGACCATTCAAACGTCTCATCATCATAGATCCACCACAGCGGCTCACTTTCACCGTCATCAATGCGCACCGCAAAACGGAACGGATAAATATCAATTTTCCCCGCCTGAATTTGAATCAGTTGAGCAAAGCTCTCTTTGTTCATTTTGGGCCATGTCGTGACCATTGCCCAATAGCCTGTCTCTGTTCGCTCGATGCGCTCAACGCTGGTCACGGCGGGCAGTTCTTTCAGTGACGCTTCTTCCTGATCAAACGTCGCCGGGATCGTCGCTGTCATTGTGATGTCTGGATAAGGCGTGACTGTAGCTGTTGGGGGAATTGCAGTCTGAGTAGGGGATTTAGGTACATCGGACGCAGCCAGCGCAGCGGCAGCCGCCGTTTGTGTCGCTGCAAGTTGCTGTGGTGTCTTTGGCATGAGCGATCCCACAATGCCCAGACCCACCAGCGCGATAACACCCCACATGATCATCTTGCCGCACCCTCTGCCTTGTTTCTCCTCTTTTGTGCCCTGCATATTGTTTGGCAAGCGCAGTAACTGAGGATCATTCTTTTTCTTTGCCATATGATTTGATCTCCGTCCGATGGATGATGATCAAATCATATCCTGATAGAAGTCTCACCCCTAATGAAGATCGTTTTGAATAGAGCCTTACTGATGTCTATTCGTCTCGTCTGACTCGTCTATCACTTCCACAATCGCCGGATCCCGCCAATCAACGCCGTAGTACCGCGCCAGCGTGACAACGGTCGCAGGCAGCGATTCTAAGATCACCTCTGCATTCTCCGCATATCGTTTCACAGTGTTCTGCACAACTCCGGTATCTTTCCAGACACGATAATGCGTCGCGCCCTTTTTCTCGTGGGGTTCTTTCAGCCGAATAACAAATCTCATCGCAGTCCCTTTCGTTGCAATGAGTTTAGTTCAATCAGTTGACACAAGTCAATATTTTGGTTATGATTAGTTCAATGCAATGAAGCATTACAAGTTTCAGAAACGCAAAAACCCCTGTTAGCGCAGGGGTTCGCGTCTACCGATGAAGCTTGGTAGAAAACATGTTATCGCAGCCATCTGGAGGCCGCTCATGTCTCAAATCATTGTAGCAAGCAATCAGCCTTGGTTGCAATATTTTGATCGCAGCGCTGCAGCGCGCGCCGTTGAAGTCCACATCAGCAAGCTGCCCAGTGATGCCCGCCCGGAGCAGCACACCCGCAAGGTCTATCAGGCTGGCCTCAAGGATTTCGCGGGCTGGATTGGTGATCGCCTCCCCACGCCTGACTTGCTCGATAACTACGTCTCCCATCTGATTGATCGCAATCTGAAATCGTCCACCATTGGCAGCAAGTATCTTGCGCCCATCCGCTTGTTCTTGAAGAAATTATCAGGCCAATACATTCCCAATCTCACCGGAGCCGAGCGGGAATTTGTGAGCGACTGCCGCTATTTCATCAGCGAAGCCGCCAAGGTTGCCACGCCCAAAGCCACCACCACCACCAACGTGCCAGCCCTCTGGCGCTCCGATTTTAAGCGTCTGACCGAGACCGAGGTCAACGCCGTACTGCGTAAGATTGATCGCAAAACCCTCTCCGGTATGCGCGATTATGCGTTGATGTTTGCCGCCTTCACAACGGCCATGCGCCTGGCGGAGATCGCCTCTATCACGCTCGATTGCATCTCAATGACCGATGATGGAACCCGCCATCTGTTGAACGTGATGGGCAAGCGCGGCAATACCAGCCCTGTGCCCCTCCCCAACAACGCCTATGCCGCCCTGAAAGAGTATGTTGAGGCCTACAATGCCCCGCTCGATGCTGATGATCCGCGTCGTATCCAGGGCGATGTTCCCATCTGGCAGCCGCTCACCCGCAGCGGAAACTATGTCACCATCGGCAAACACGATCCTTGCAAGGGCATCGCCCACCAGACGATTCGCGATGTCATCGGCAAGACCACCGAGTCCGCCCTGGGCAGCAGCCGCAAACTTGCCCCACACGATACGCGCCGATCAGCGGCCAGCATCGGCTATGATAAGGGTATGCCGCTCCCTGATTTGCAGCAGCTCTTGCGCCATAAGAACGCGGCGCAAACAATGGAATATGTCGGAGTCAAGCCGGACTATCACAAACGCGATTTATCGACCTACGTCACATTCGGTTAGGAGAAACACAGACATGGACGAAATCACCATCACAATGAGTCGCGATGAAGCGCTCCATCTCATGGGCGACATCATGGGCGACATCAGCCAGCGCTGTATTTTCATGACATGGTATGAAGAAATGGAGGATGAGATTCCGCAGGTCGTTGCGGAGATAATCCGCACGGGGGAGGAACAGCCCTTTGAGACGGGGTGGATCAGCCTCGAAAAAGCCAAGTTGCTCCAATCGCTGGCGGATCAATTGGGCCATTGGGTCCACCTGGATGATAACCTGGGACATGTTCCCTACACACCAAAACTCGATCAATAATCGAATCGAAACACGCTGAACATCAATCTTGGCGGATCTGTTCAGCGTGCCCATCTCGTAACCCTTCTATCAAAGGATCACACAATCATGGTATCGCAAACGCGCAGCACCGCGCAAATTTTCGGCATCAATCGCACCGTCGGCTATGTCCAGGGACAAACGGAGATATATACTCTGGACGAATCAGGGAAGTTTGTCCGTGCCTCTGATCCGCTTAAAGCCCTGACCACCCAGGAACTTGAGTCGCTAGCAGCATCTCTGTTGCCCAGTTCCATGCCCATCAAGGACGCAAAGGCCAAATAGCCATGAATGCAGATGATTGGCGCAAATTCGCCCTCTATGTTCAGCCAGGCACGCCCTGTAAATATGATTGTGGGTTCGGCATGGATGATGAGCCGCTCATCGTTGAAGGGATTTTGCTGGAGAATTATCCCTATGCAGAACAGGAGCGCATCGCGGCCATGTCGGATCACGATGAGGCAGGCGAGGCGTGGCAGATTCACAACACATTCCCCATGCTTCGCCATATGCATGAATGGAGCATGACAGCCGATCTCTATCCTGCCAATATGATGTATTTCTACATCAAGGAATGGGATGGATGGTACGATTTCGATGATATTGTGGCAGGTGCATAGCCTTCGATAAGGCACTTTCTATAAGTCCTCAGACCTGAATCAAAACGCGCCAGACACATTGTCTGGCGCGTTTCTTTTATGGGCGGGCTGCGCCCTCAATGGAATATATTTATTTTATCCATCTGGCCCAGAACCCGCAAGCCCGTGTTAGCTGCACTTAAGCCACGTATTGAGATCCTCTTGCAGCTCATACAGCGTCCGCGTCTGCCCGACGTAACAGCGTTTACCTGGATAGCGGTTCACGGCGCTGATGGTAAACAGATTATTCATGGTCGGCACGCTGAACTCTTCATCGCCAAACGGCGCCACCAGACCCCACGCGCCAGGGATATATGACGTGCCATCAGGCATCGTGATCGCACGAGTCAGCCGATAATCGAAGGCCGCAGCGTTGACATACGGGATCTCTTGCACGCTCTCGCTCAATGCCAGAGGCATCCCCACATTGGCCGATCCGTAGACATTTCCCGCGCGTGGGATGCTGCTCAGGTCCGTTCCCTCTGATGCGTTGTATGTCTGGGCGGTCCCAGTCATCAGATTGTTGGAAAAACTCACCCGCCCCTGAAGGCTGCCCCACGGTCCGCCAAAGAAGACCGACGATCGTTTAGTGGGGTTTACGACCACGTTGCGCGCAAACGCAACATTCAACAGATCCGCGTAAAACTGATCGGTTGACGGATTGAAATAGACCAGCATCCCCAACACAACATTCTCTCGAAATGTGAAATTCCGTATGGTTTGATTGCGGGATGTCACGCCGCCGAGTTCGAGCCCGGTCTTGATGCGCCACATAAAACACCCCTCTATCAGGGTGTTTTCGATCTCGCCCACAACCTCAACCCCTGCGCCATCCGTGCCAAACGCCTTTGAGGGCGCGTCGCAGTCCTCAATGAACAGGTTGCGCAGGATCGTATTGGCGTGCCGCGTCTTATCGATATGCTCTAAGACGATTGCCTGGGCCCCTGCATCGGTTGACGCGCCTGTATCACGGGTCATTCTGCCGCGTGCCAGGTACGTGTTTTGGATTGTCGTGTTGGAGGCTTTATCAACAATGCCGTATCCAAAATCCTGAACACGGCATTGGTCGATAATATTGCCATCGTGCGTCTGATACACGGCGATCCCTGTTTCAGCATTCCATACATCCAGATGCTGAAACAGGTTCTCTTTTCCCAACACCCCAAACACCACGGATTTGAGGCCCGTGTGTGAGAATGACGGGTTTGCGGCGCGTTCTGGGCCTGGATAGCTGTCATACGTGACGCCGTTCGTCTTCACCGTGATGAACAGCCTGTTTTTGTCCGCTGGATCAGGCGTAAACACATCCCCACCACGGAACAGCGCTGTATCGCCAGGGCTCAACTCATTGGCCGTCTGAGGGGAGCGTTTAGGGTTGGCATACGTGCCAGGATTGGCATCATTGCCGGATGTGGATATATACAGCGTTTTCTTCATCCGCCCTCCTCAACCTGGGCGGCCAGGGCCAGCGTCAGTTTGAGGAGAGGGGAATGGATCAACGGCATTCGGAGCCCCAGGCGTCTGAATATCCTTCAACAATCGCAAGGCCGCATCATCGACCTTAAGGCCCGTCAGAGGGGCAATATTGGTCAGCACCCCTGTAAAGGCATCCACAAGCCGCTGTGTGTTAGATCCACCCAACATATACGCGCGCTCTAATCGCTCAATCCATTCGCGATCAGCGCCAGCCGTATCAACACGCTGCGTCAATCGTTGATCAATCGTTGGTTGCCCCGGCTGATTGCCATCCCACAGAATTTTACCGATCGCCACGGCCAGCGCCCCGCCACCAAACACAATCCCGATCAGCTCACCGAGCGTCAGCGAGAGGATGCTAGGCGCTTGTGACGGTTGCTGTCCCGTCTGTTCCGCCGCTGTGTCCTGTCCCGTTGTCTCTTGCGCTCCCACCGGAAACACCAGCAGAAACCCCAACACCATCACGATCAACACCAACAACACTGACCACCGTGTTTTGTTCACGTCCCACCCCCTGCTGAATAGCCTGAATAAATTTGTGCTGCATCTGGGCCACCTGATCACCGATCGCCTCCATTTTTTGATTGTAATCGGCCTGCGCGGTCTCAATTTTCGCGCGGATCGTTCCCAATCCCTCCAGCAGCGTATCGACGATACGCCGCGTCGATTTGTCCACAATCCCTTCTGTGGCCCCGATCAGATCTGTCATATTTTTCGCGGTCGTTTCCTTGATGTGCTCGGCCAGCGCCCGCTGCCGTTCATCCGCCCGCATCTGGATGGAGTCCACGTATTTAATCGACTCCGCCTCGTGGTGATGGATCGCATCACCGATCCGCTTTGTTTCTGCCACCTGGCCCCGCTGAATCTCCTGGCCTTGCTCCAACACGCGGATCATGCTTTCAAGCCGCTCACCGTGTCGGCTGATCTGCTGCCCCTGTGCGGCCTGCTGCGCGCTCTGATTCGTCAACGTGTCGAGGAGACGATTTGTGTTGTTCAGGGCCGCCCGCAGATTGTTGGAGGACTGACGGCTCGTAATCACATACAGCAGAGCCATCAGCACAACAGCGATGAGCGAAACCACCACCGCCGCAATTGCCAGGTTGACGACCGGAGCCGTCAGTGCGCTGATAAACCCCTCTTCACCTGGCATGAATCCCTCTACCCATACTTGTTAGAATGTGTCTTATCCTTACTCTAACAGGCCGCCGAATCCGTAACGCGCATGAAATAATAAACGCCCCTGTCTACAGAGGCGTTTACTTGTGGTTGCGTTGTGCAGCATTCGACGATCGACGACCTATATTTACGGTGTCTTTAATCTTGTCTCCCCTCGCCTTTGGAGAGGGGCCGGGGGTGAGGTCTATTGTGTCTTCATCAACGATTGCAGCAGCGACCTCATCGCCTCAAGCGCAGGCTTCAGTTTTTCAAGCGTCTCGGCTGATGGTTGCGGCGCGGCCTCTGCCGGATCACTGCCACAGTTGAGTCCCGTCTCAACGCTGAACGGCTGATCCCCCTCGTTCCATTCCACCAGCAGCGTATAGTATTCCCCATCAGTGAGCGGCAGCCCCATCGTATGACTGTCGCCGTCACTCAGCAGGCCGCGATCAGCGATCGTGCCGCCTCCCCATGTCAGTTGATATTCAATATCAGCGGAGGCCGTCAGCACAATCTCAAACGGGCACAGCGGATTGGTTTGAAATGTGAGTGTGGTGTAGTTCTCATACGCCAGGAGCGGCAGAGCGAGGATCAGCAGAACGATCAGAGACAGCAGGCGTTTCATAATATCTCCTCAGATACGGTCTTTTGATCATGCCGTATCCAGGCCGCGCCTAACGCGCTTATATCTTTTTGCTTCGTTCGATGGCAATCGCCGTGTCTGTCGCCTCATCCACCCGTTGCCCGTTCACATTCGACAGATCCACGTTCTGCCATGTGCCACCTTCCCCGGCATACTCTTCCACGCGATTGACGTACATGTTCTCGTTGATTGCCCCACCCGGCCATATGCTGCCGTCATCCTGATAGATCAGCCCTGTGTACAGCACCTTCACCAGATCCCCCGGCGCAAGCGGCGTTGTCAGCCCTCTGATTTTGCACTTCATATTCCGCCGAATCACCTTGACCTTTTGCAGATCCGCATAGGCCGCGTCCTTCAATTGATTAGAAGCCGCGATGCGATCCGCTCCGCTGGCTGACAGCGGCTTGATGTCTGGATACGTCTTATACAGGTATCGAATGCCATAAAGGGCCTCTGCCGCTGTGTCTCCGACATAATAAATCGTGCCGCTTTGCCCTGCTGTGGTGCTGATGCCCGTGCGTGTGCTGTCTTCCAGCGTGACATTCGGATTGCTCTCAAATGCGCCGCCTTTGGGCAGTATCCGCGTGGCGATCTGATCCGCCTGTTCTTCGATGCTCGGTGATCCGTCGATAATGCCGCTCCAGGCATCCCCGCCCGCACCTGCATTCGGATCAAACACCGTGATCCCGCTGGACTCTCCGAACAGCCCCACATCAATGATCCGGTTGCCATCCGTTGACACACGCACATGCACGCCAGCCGCCTCCGCCACACTCAGCAGCGCCTTCAGCGTCGTTTCTCCGTCAAACGGCAGTGTGATGGTCGTATCGGCGGCAGTCGCATCAGCGTTCACTGTCCACCCATCCGCCCGCACCAGATTGCTGATCGCCTGCTGCACCGTCAGCCCGTTGATCTGATAGCCGAGCAGGGTATTGCTCCATTTCAAGGCTTCCATCAGATCATTGCCGCTGATTGCCAGCCTGCCGCCGCTGATGCCCACCTTGCTGATATAGCCCTCGCCCATCAGCCGTGATGTGCCCTCAATATCACACCAGATCTTCACCTGCCGCCCGGCCAGGACAGTCTCGCGGCCCTTCACATCAAGATACGTGTCCGCCTTAAATTGCCCGCTGCCATCGATCAGGCGTGTGATGCTGGCGCTGATGAGCGGGATCGGTCCATCGCCCACAATCGTGTTATTCACGAGGACATCCAGCCACAGCGTCATGGTGTCATTGCTCATGCCCTCACCCCTTGCAGCATATACGTGCTGCCCGATGCCACATCAGCGCTGGCAATTTGAAGAGATGTCACGGCATCACCATTGTAAAAACCTCCATAGCGCACGGTATAAAATCCACCACCGCTATAGAAGTTTGACGTGCCAATCAATCCGAATCCCGTTGAAGACAGAATAAACCACAAATCCATGAACGATGGAGGATCGACAAATGCATTGATGTTGACGGGAATGCCGTTCTGCGCGCCTGCTGATGTACCAAGCATCCCCCCTGGATATGCATACAGATAACACCAATCATAGATCGTTCGGCTGTCAGAATTGGCGCGGATTTCCGGGCTAGTCGCTGATCCTGACACCTTGTTTAAATTGGTGATCAACCGCACCCACTGCCATGATCCTGTGATCGCCACATTGATCTCTGCGGCGTCAGAAGTCAGCGTTTCCGATGCGAGCACCTCAACAGCGTTTCCGTTTGCTAGATACAGATCTTCAAGCGCCTGATATGCCGTGTTGTGAGCCTCCGCGTTGTTCGCCGCGTATCGTGCAATTCGAACCATATCAGGCCATCCCGTAAAGGGCATAACGGCAGCCCGCCACAAAGTTTGTCCCATTCACGGGCACAATCCGCAGGCGTGTGACAATTGCCGTCCCTGGATAAAACCCGGACCCCACACACAGACGCATTGTGCCTCCCACCGATGGCTGCATGGCCGAGTCATAATGCATGGCTCTGGCTGAAGCAACGGATGCCATGGGAATGCGAACCATGACATAGCTGTATGTCCCTGCTGTGGCCGTTGCCGCCGTTGCGGCATAATCCAACTGGAACCCAGTAGTCGCACTGTTCCCCGCAGAGGCCACACTGCCATCAACGAGGGCGTAACGTGACGCATATGTGTTCGCCACATCATCATTGATGGTGATCCGAATGGCGTCATCACTTGCGCCTGCTCGATTTGTTCGCAGCGTCATCATCAGTTGGAGCATGTTGTCTCCAGCCACCACGTCAAGCACAATTTTTGTGTCACCAACAGACATCGTGGTCCATGGCTGACGTGTAACCATTGTGCCCGCCCGCGCCAGGATCGCCGTTTCCATCTCCGCCAAAGGCGCGTTATAGGTATCCGCTCGCCGTGGCTGCCCATCAACGAGCGGCGTGTATAAGGTTGCCATAATTGCCTTTCTATCAGGCGTTGAGCCTAGTCGTATTCCACAAACAAGCGGCTGAATTGCCAAACCTTTGCCGCTGCCGCTGTGGTGAATGCAATGACATTGACGCCCAATTCCGTCGAGGTCGTTGGGAGATTGGTTGCGATTGTGACAGGCGTCCCATTGTTGACTGTGAAGATTGCCCCGCTGCTTGTCAGCTCGATTTCCAGCAGATACCGTGTCGCAGCAGCGATAGTATTCATCGCTGATCCGGTCGTCTGGGTGCTGGCGTCTTTTGTCACCGGAACCCACCCGGTATCGCTTGCCACCGATGAAAAGCGGAAGGCCGCGCATTCTGTCGCGCCTGCCACCGTGTCCGCCGTTGTAGCTGCCGCGCTAAAAAATCCGAGCCAATAGCGGACCGCAGCTGTATCTGTGATCTGCATAACCATGCTCAATTTGGGATTGTGGGCGCGCCGCACAAGGTTATATGTCGCCGTGACGATGCCCGCGCTGTTGCCCGCGATCGCCCCGGTTGTATGGCTGATATACGTGCTGTCGGATTGATTGGCCGCGGCTGCCCCGGTGATCGTCGGAGCCGCGATACCAATCGGCTGTGCGGTTGCGGCAGAGGCCTTGATGCCCCAAAAATTGCGGGCGGCAGGCGACATCATCAGCGGCATAGTGCTCGGTCTGCGGAATGGCGCGGCTGTCGGGTACGTCACAGCTGTTGTGGGCAGGCCGTTCGTCTGTTCCCACCGCCCACCACGATAGATCAGCTCAATCGTTTTGTCAGTGTCATCAAGGACAAGATCCATCTTCCCATACAGATAGATATTGCCCGTGCCATGCTTCACAGTGACCACCCGTGAGGCATTCGCTGCGCTGATGATCAGAATATCGCCCGTGGCATAGCCATTGATGGTCGTGAGATCATCGCTGCTGGCGCTGGCCTCTGTATCAATCGTGTGCTGTGATCCCGTCTTCGTGACCGCACCGCCGCTGATCGTCAATGTTGTGGCCGTCGCCAGACGCAGCCCTGTTAACCCTGTGGTGCCAGCGGCCAAATTGGTGATCGCGCTGTCCAGGCTCGACAGCGGCGTATTCCATGTGGCAGCATTCGCAGGCGCTGTTGTCGCGATTGGCGTATGATGGTTTGTTGTCATATCTCCCTCATCTCTTTTCTACGATGTATAGAATTCGTCCCAAAAATCGAGCGTCACATGACAGCCCAGATCCGGGATGCCGCCTGTGATCGTCAGTGTTGATGTGCCAGGCGGCACAGTGATAAAGCCATAGCCCACGTCGCGCTGAAACGCTGGATAGCCTGATCGATCCGTCTGGCCGTTGACCATAACCGTCTGCGTCTCAGCATCGATGATCATCATCTCGCCCGGCTGAAGCGTATCGCCCCACAGCCACGCCGCGTCAATCTTGCCATTGGCCTCAAATTTCACCCGCAGACTGCTCACAGGCCCTACGGCGCTGTCCATGTAGCCGCCATCGCCCAGATACGTGCCATCGCCTAAAAACCCCTCTTCGATGTTGCTGGCGCGGATTGTCAGCACCGCTTTCGCTGGACGTGTTCCATAGTTGGTAACGGTCGCGCTGTCGCCTGAATTCATCTGTAAATCCAGCTTCGGCGGATTGAGGTAATAGCCGCTGTCGAGCATCACGCCTTCATCCAAGTACCACTTCCCGGCCAGATACCACCCATCGTCAAGGATTTCGCCGCTGTCCAGAAACCACAGCCTCTGTCCGCCCTTCCATCCCGGCTCGTTGACTTGAAAATTGGCGCTGACCTTCTGCTGCTGATCAGGCCGCGTCTGAACGTTCTCGCTCATCTGAAAGTTGTTTAGGCGCGCCCACGCCCACCGTTTATCCTGGCGTGATCCCTCCCACACATTGATGAACAGACGTGATTTGCCCCATCCGGCCAGCGCGCCCACGGCAGCCCGAAGCGTCGTCATGTCAGAGTTGCCCTTGTGCAGCCACCAATCGGCTGAGACGTTGCCTATCGCTTGATTGGCGCGCCGTGTGCCGTATTTGTCGTAGCCACCATCGACGCCGGGGAGACGTGTGGCATCGCCCACCACTTCAAGGAAGTTGTCTGATCCGCTGGCCTGATCAGGGAAGGTGTACGATCCCCACCGCCCCGTGAATTTCTTGAGTCTCATCTCACCTCCTCACTGTAGGGGCGTGATATATCGCGCCCGATGGT
>ERZ869925.247-NODE-247-length-39577-cov-5.224052_pt1 | contig 39577 bp, 56 predicted proteins | sample MGYA00579311_ERZ869925 | MGnify/ENA primary metagenome ERZ869925 (study PRJEB32216, sample SAMN09231817) | wastewater metagenome | place: USA: Maryland | collected 2016-07-30 | study: EMG produced TPA metagenomics assembly of the PRJNA472060 data set (Reclaimed...
TTCGTGCATACGCTTGGCTCGCCCAGGCACTCGAATTCGGCGGGTGCGGCGGTGATAAGTTCCATTCGCCGAATCAGCGCTTGGGCATTCAAGCGCACCACGTCGAGATAGTGTTCGCCCTTGCTCATGTCAATGACGTGAAGCAAGTGGTTCCGCAGATCGCGGAAGAACAGCGCCAGTTCCGGCTGCATCGCGGCCTGTTCGCCCGTCACTTGGGCCGCAAAGCCCGGGTCTTCCGCAAGGCGCCTCTTCAGCGCAGCAATGTCAGGTTTCAGCGTCGGGTCGTCAGGCCATCCATCTCGACACTCCCAGCCTTTGCAGCCGCGAATGCACGGCCCGTCGCTTTTCGGGCAATGGGGCGTCTTGCTGCTTGGCGGCGTCCCACGCTCTCCGCAAAGCACGTACTCAATTGCCAATCTGACAACGCTTCGCCATCTAAGCTGATCGCACGCACCCATACCATCAAACTCACCCGGCACTGGCAACAGCGGCCACACAACATCCATATACCAATCGGCCGTCCTATCGGATTTCAGCGTCTGGTCTGTGTTCATCCAATCCACCTCCATTTGCCGCCAATCAGGTCATCACCCACGGGTTGTGCGGTGCGGCCTGGCCGGCTGTGCCACATCGCAGCGCTTCCGCCCGCGTCCTCTTTGTCGAGCCTGAATCCAGCGGCTCGCAAGCTGGCGCCGCCTTCATCGGGCAGTGTGTAGGTGTATATCGGCGCATGTCCCATCGCGCGGGCCGCCTTGCGTGCAGCGCCGTAGAGCATGCTGCAAGCGTTCGGTGTGCCATCGGTGCACAGCCGCGTGATTTCGCACGCCCGGCCATCGTCCAAGCGCGGCGCCACAGGTCGGCCCACGATGGCAACGCCGACGATGCAATCCATGTGCATTCCGTATCCCGCGCCACCCGGCCGCGTGTCGCCAATCGGCAGTCGCGCCGCCACAGCCACCGCGAACTTGTGGCCCACCACAGGTCGGCTGTGCCGGTGCAGGCGGCGCACAAACTCGTTTGCCGTCTTCAGGTCGCACGGCACCACCTGCAGGGCAACGCTTGCGCGCTCCGGCAAGGGCCGCCCAACTGACGGTTCGAGCCGAGGCCCAACAGCAGGCGGCATTGGCGCAGTAGCAGGTATGGTCACGGCTGTTGGTCCCGGCTCAACCTAGCGTTAGGCCCTTCAGTCCAGCGCCTGAATCTGCGCCGCCGTGAGTTCGCCGCGCAGCGTCATCGCGGCAATCGAACCGTCTTCCACGGTCGCGGTGCCGGCCTCGTCGCACCACCAGTTCTGCGGCTCGCCGCTCACGGTGTCCCAGGCGTCCGGGCTGGCCTTGTCAAAGTGCATGCCGTCGGCGTACCACTGCAGCGCGGCCAGCAGGTCGGTCACATGCGCAGAGTCCACCATCTGCGCAGCGCGGTACGGCCCGTTCTGCGGGTAGAGCACAAAGCTCTCGGCGGCAACCTCTTTGGCGTCCTCTTCGTCGGTGCACAGTGTTGCCATGCCTTCGCGGCTCAGGCAGTACCAGCGCGCGTCGGCGGCGGCTCGGCCCTCGTGGTAAGAGTCGCGCGCATCGCGCTCGGCATCGCGCAGGTCGGCGTTGTGCTGGCGCTTGATAGCCTGGATGTGAGCGAAGGCCAGGTGCTGCTGGGCGGGCGTCGCCGTGCCGGCCTCAAGCGCCGACAGCATGGCCTTGTAGTCGATGAAGTTCATGGTGGTGGTTGTTGGTCAGGCGACCCGGGCGCAGCCCCGGGCTCTCTGGGTCATGGTTCGTGTCTGCGTCCGCCCATCACGGCGCTTGCCGTCGCCCGGTTGATCGTCAGTCGGCCTCGCCCAGCAGCAGCGGCACGTTCTGCAGGCCGGCGCGGATCTGGTTGATGAGCTTCAGCGCCGCGGTCTGGTGGACCAGGTCCGGGCGGATCAGCTCGTACCAGAACTTCACCGCGCCGGCGTTCTGGCGGTACTTCAGGCGGGCCAGCACCGGGTAGGCCTCCACCGGCTCGTCGCTGGGCATGGTCCAGAAGACCGGCAGCGCGATCTGGAAGCGCTCGAAGACCCGCATGCGCTCGATCGTGGCCGCGTCGTCGGTGTTGACGTACTCCATGCTCAGCCCGCCGCCCTGCAGCTTGATGACGGACTTCAGGCGCTTCTCGGCGTGGGCCTCGAATTCGGTGGCCATCTTGAGCATGTCCAGCGAGGACGGCAGGTTCTGGCCGGCGGCGATGTCGCGCTCGTTCTCTTCCAGGTACTCGGCGAACGTGACCTGGTCCTTGGCCTGGCGGTTGTTGGCCATCCAGACATCCCACTCGTGCGAGGTGCGCGGGGTGTAGGTGGCGCGCATGCTGCGCCAGCGGGTGGCGTCGAAAGAGTGCTCGTCCATCACGGCATGGAACGACAGCGCGTTCTTGCCCGGGTTGAAGGTGCACCACACGGTGCTGCGCAGGTACACCTGGGCGTGGTAGTTGACGTAGCTGACGAAGCTCCCGGCGTCGGCGAAGTCGATCGTCAGTTTCGGGTGGCGCGGGCCCGCCAGCAGGCCCTCGTGGTCGATGGCCTGCAGCTTGTGGCCGGGCGGCAGCACGATGTGCTCGATGGCCTTCGGCTCGTCGATCAGATCGCAGGCAGCGGTCGAAATGACGGTGGGCTTGGGCAGCACGCGGGCCAGCGTGGCCGCGATGTTCTCGGTGGCGGTGTCGTCGTCGTAAGTGTTCATGGATTCTCCTGGGGTGGTGGGGTGGGTGGATCAGCCGCTAACGATGCGGCGCTCGGTGCCCTGCACGGGCTGCAGGTCCAACTTCTGCTGGGCCGGGTTGTCGTAGCTCAGCGAGCCCTCGGTGGTCGCCCACAGCAGGTCCGCCTCGGGCGGCATTTCCGGGGTCTTGTCGGTGACCTTGGCCACGATGGCCAGGGCGCCGCCGGCCTTCTTCAGGTCCAGCGTGATGGTCAACTTGCCGGGCTTGCCGGTCTCGTCGCACTGTTTGACCAGCTCGGCCATGGTCTCGGTGCACTGGTCCACGAAGGCGCCGCCTTGCAGCATGCGCAACGTGTCCGTGAAGCTCTTGGGCATATCGCTCCTTTCGAGCGGTTGGGTGGGAAGAAAAGGGCGCTGCTGCATTGCGCAGCGAGCTGGGGAATCAGGGAGGGAGACAGGAGGTTCACAACCCCAGCAGCGCCAGGAAACTCAGGCCGCGGCGAGCTGCCGCTGCATGTAGGTGGAGAGCTGCTTGGCGGCGCCGTCGAACACCTCTTTGGGCAGCATGGCGCTCATCAGGCGCACGGACTGGGCGCGCTCGGCGCGGCGGTCCAGGTACTGCCGGCACGCCTCCTTGTTGGACTGGGGCGCCGGCCGCTGCTTGTTCGGCCGCCGGCCCAGGGCGTACATGGCCACCGGCGGGCCGACGACACCGCGATACCAGCCGCCGATGTGCACGAGGCCGATGTCCTGCGCGTGGTTGACCATCCGGCGCACGGTGCCGCGGCACAGGCCGCTGAGTTCGACGATCTCCTGCGAGGTGGCCGCGGACTCAGACATCGCCTTGATGGCGTTGGCGAACGTCATCAGCTCGGGGCGCCGCGTCCACACGCTCACCGGGTGCTGCCGGCGCTTGCCGGGGTACGGCGCACGGGGCCCGGCGCCGAAGGCGTACACCGCACGCCTGGGGCCCTTGACGGACACGCTCCAGTCCACCTCGTGGATCAGCCCCAGGTCGGCCATGCGGCGCAGGATGTCGTGCACCGTGACCGGGGACGTGGCCACGGCTTCGGCGACCTGCACCGCGCCACAGGGGCCGTCCATCACGACGCGCAGGATGTTGAGGTAGCCCTTCATCGAAAGGCGGTGGCCGGTCTTCTTCAGGGTTGCAGTCTTCTTCATGGCGGGGTCCTAGAACGGGATGTCGTCTTCCATGTCGTCGAAGCCGGTGCTGCGCGCAGCGGGCTTCGTCGGGGCGGGCCTGGCGGCCGGCGCAGGCGCGGCCGCGGGGCGTTCGCCGCGCTCGCCACCGTCCTCGCGGCCACCCAGGAGCTGCAGGCTTTCGCCGATGATCTCGGTGCTGTAGCGGTCCACGCCGTCCTTGTCGGTCCACTTGCGGGTTTTCAGCCGCCCCTCCACGTACACCGGTCGACCCTTGGCCAGGTACTCGCCCGCGACTTCGGCCAGGCGGTCGTAGAACACCACGCGGTGCCACTCGACTTCTTCCTGCTTCTCGCCGCTGGTCTTGTCCTTCCAGGACCGGCTGGTGGCCACGCTCAGCGAGCACACGGCCGTGCCGCTGGCTGAATAACGCACCTCGGGGTCGCGCCCGAGGTTGCCCAGAACGATCACGCGATTGACGCTGGCCATCACAGCCCCGCTTTCTTCATGGCCGCGGCAATCAGCAGGCGCGGGCCCAGGTTCTCGATGCGCAAGCGCACGTCGGCCCACCACTCGGGGCTCTGTTTCGGGTGGCTCGGGAAGCGGCCGGCGTAGGCCTCGCTCAGCACCTCGATCAGGCCCAGGCAGTCGCGCAGCAGCACGTCGATGCCGCCTTCGTCTTCGTCGCCCTCCCCCGGCGGCAGGTCGACCTCGGGGCCGTTGGCGGCCTCGATCTCGGCTTCGGTCTGGTCGCGGGGTTCGCCGTCGTAGTGCGGTGGGTCGCCGAGGTCGGCCTCCAGCGCGTCGTAGTCCGGCTCCCCAACGGGGCCCGCGGCGGCGGGTTGCCCTGCGCCCATGGGTCCGCCGACCGGGCTGGCATCGGCAGGGTTCTCGCGGTCGGTAGCGTCGGCCGTTGCCGGCTCTGCCTTCAGAACCTGTTGCGAGTCCTGCCCTTCGGTGTATTCCTGCGACTTCAGCGCTGCCGCCATGGCCTTCGCGGCGTCGATGTCCTCTTGGCGGCGGCGCTCCTGTTCGGCCCTGGCCGCGGCCAGTTCGTCGGCCTGCCGCTTGATCTCGGCCTCGCGCGCGTCCAGCTCGGCCTTGCGCGCAGCCAGCAGGGCGTCGACGCGGACCTGCTCGGCGCGCTGTTCTTCCAGGCGCTGGGCTTCGACCTCGGCGATCAGGTGCTGCTGGTACAGGCCCTGCATGACGCCCAGGATCTCGGCCCGGCGCGCGATGGCCCGGTCCTTGAAGTCGGCCCAGGTGTCGTCGATGGGCGCCTGCTCGAGCAACGCGATGCCGTTGCGGATGCGCTCGGACGTGATGCCGGGCACCTTGCAGCGGTCGATCCAGACCGACAGGCCGGCAAGGCGGACCTCAAGGGCGCCGATCCGGTCGCGCTCGATGCGCTCGGCCTCGGCCTTGGCGGCGGCCCGGCGTTCTTCCTCGGCCGTGATCTGGCCGTCGATGGAGTCCTCAATGCCCTTGGTGATGGCGATCACCTCGTCGCCCCGGGTGTCGATGACGCGCTTCAAGTCGTTGGCTTCGTCCTTCACGCGCTTGACCAGGCGCTGCACGGCGTAGCGGCCCTCGTCGCGCAGCACCAGGCGCGCGGCCTTGGCGTCAGCCATGCCCTTGCCGGTGGTCACGTCGTAGGCCACGTCCTTGTAGCGCGCGGCCAGGGTGCGCATGTGCGCCTCGATGGGCACGAAGCTGGCAAGCGCCGTTTCCTTCAGCGTGGCGGTGGGCGCGGTGGGCTTGGCCGGCGTCATGATGGCGATCGACACGGGGTCGGTGGGCAGGCCGGTGATCGTGGGCAGGTCGAGCATGGTTTCCATGGTGTCCTCTGCGAGTCAGAAGGTCGGCGCCAGCGCTTCCGTGCGGCTCGTTTCCGCAGGGTTCGGCTCGGCCTTGGCCTTGATGGCGAAGTACACCGCCATGCAGCCCTGCACGTCAGCCATGGCGCGGTGCGCGCCGGTCAGGTTTCCGCCGCACAGCGCCGCGTAGGCTTCGCCCAGGTTGGGCGTCTTAAAGTGGTTGCGGTTGGCCGCGCGCATCTTCGCGGTGGGCGGCAGCGCGCAGATCGGCGTGGCCATGCGGGCGGTGCACTCGGCAGCGCCGGCCTTCCAGCGATCGGCCAGTGGTTCGTCCTCGTGGCGCATCAGCGCGATGCGCAGGATGCGGGCGTCGAACTGTTCGTTGTGCCCGATGCGGATCCGGTCACCTTCGCACCACAGGTCCAGCAGCATGCCAACGGCCATGGACTCGCTGACGCCAACGTCCATGGCGTGCTCGGTGGTGATGCCGTGGATGGCCGACACCTCGTCCGGGATCGACCAGCCATCGGGCCGGATGATGGTGTCGATGCTGGCGATGGTCTTGCGCGTGTCCACGTCAACCAGCGCGGCGGCCAACTGCACGATGTGCGGCTGGCGCGGGTCTTCGCTGGGCTCGCTGAACAGCGGCCGGCCGGTGGTCTCGGTGTCGTAGAAGAGAGCGATGTTCATGTTGTCCTCAGAAAGCAGGGGCCAGCAGGTCGACCGTGCTGGCGGTTGTCGGGGCGGGGGCCGGGACGGTCCAGGGCGGCGCCTCGGGCTTGTCCGCCGGCTTGTCCATCAGGGCCGCGCGATAGGACTCCACCAGCTTGTCGAACGCCAGCAGGTCGGCCCACATGGCTTCGATGTGGGTTTCGTCGCGCGCCATGACCGTCAGGGTCAGGGCCCGGCCGATCACGTCGAGCTGCGGGCAGTACATGCCCAGGTGCCAGCGCTTGCGGCCGGTCACGGCCATCGAGAACTGGGCCTGATCCTTCACGTCGCCCCAGTCGCCCTCGGCGATGATCAGGCGCAGCTTCGACGGCGCGAGGAAGGCCTTGTATTCGCTGCCCTCGTCGTCGCCGATCAGACCGTCCACGCTCACGCCGAACTTGCCGTCGGTGGTGCGGATGAAGCCCATGGGCATGACCATCACGCCGGCCTTCACCTCGTGGGCAGCACGGGCCTCGGGCTCCAGGCGCTGGCCGCGGGCGGCCTGCCAGGGACTGAACTCGTCGTCGTCGATCGGCAGCCCGGTGACGCGCTCGATGGCCAGCTTGAACGCCAGATCCTTGGCGTCCTTGTTGAAGTCACCCTTGTTCGCCCCCGACTTCAGGCGGTCGCGGATGTCCTTCACCTTCGAGGCGGTGATGCAGCCCGCGCGTGCGCGGTGCCACTCTTCGCTGCCCTGCTCGCAGTTGATGTACTCGATGTCGTTCACGACTTGGCTCCTTGGGTCTTCTTGCGCGCAACGGCCTTCATGCCGCCAAAGAACGGCAGGACCTTGCCGCGCTGCGGTTCGGTGAGGGCGCCCCACCAGGCGTTGAGGGCCTTCTCGCCCTTGTCGGCTTCGGCGTTGCCGGCGTCGACCAGCTTGCTGGCCTCGGTGTCTTCATCGGTCCCGGTGCGGCCTTCGTCCTCGCGGTAGCCGCGCGCGCCGCGCCCGTCGTTGTCGTTGCCGGCCTGGGCCGTGCCGGTGATGGCCAGCAGCGAGTGCCGCATCAGGAACGTGGCGCTGCTCTGCATCTCCTGCAGCGGGTTCTTGGCGCCCGAGTCGTCGGGCGGGCCGCCCATCGTCAGCGTCTCGACGTGCCCGGCCTCGTGCATCAGCATGCAGGTCACGGTGCACCACGGCGCACCGCCATCCACGCCACGTTCGAACTTCACGTCGAAGCGGTAGCTGAAACCGCAGCTCGCCAGCGCCGGCTGCAGCAGGTTGGCCACGACGTGGAACTCCGACTGCTTGAAGGTCGGGCCCGGGCCGCCGCCCTTGGCGCGCTGCGTCACCTGCTTGGTCTTGGGGGCGACGATGTTGAGCGCCTTGAAGCGCGCGAAGGCTGCCAGGGAAGCCTTCTCGGCCTGGCGCTTCTCTTCGGCCAGGCGCTGCTCGTGCATGCGCTCGGCCAGCGCCATGAAGCGCTCCATCTGCTCTAGCGTGGCGCCCGAGGCCGCGGCCTTGGTCAGGATCTGGTCGACCACGCTCAGGGTCGACGGCGGTTGCACGGCCGGCAGGCTTGCCGGCGCGGGATCGAGCAAGGTCTGCGGCTCGATCAGTTCGATGGTCTGGTTCACGGCTTGTAGAAGGTGGCGACCCACCAGCCCCGCACGGCGCGCTTGATGCGCTGCCAGCGGGACACGGTCAGGGCCTGGGGTTGCGGGTCGTGGCCGAACTCGCTCACGGCGGAAACGGCCTCGGGCTGGTGCGTGGTGTCGAACGACGACGCGAAGTCGTCATGCCGCATGGGGCTGGTGTCGACCAGCTTGAGGTGGGCCATCAGAGCCACCCCATGTGCACGGCGAACAGGAAGCCGAGCAAGCCGGCGGCGATCAGCAGGTCATCCCAGCGCCAGGGGCTGTCCACGCTGCTGTCGAAGAGGTCGCGGCGGGCCACGCTATTCACCCGGGCGATCGCCGACGAGGCTCGCGCCGCCGATGACGAACGCGACGGCCAGGCCCAGCGCGATCCAGCCCGCCAGGATCAGGAGGACGGTGATCATTGGCGAGCCCTCTCGATGGCCCGCTGGGCTGCAGCCTGGGCGGCGTCGGCCAGGGCTTGCGCCTGACGGGCCAGCTCCTGGTAGTGCGCGACGGCGACGGCCTTGGCCGGGTTCGTCGGCGGCGTGGGGGTGGTGTGCATCTGAACCTCCGGTCATCTGGGTGACTCGGAGTCATCCTAGCAATGAGTTGCTAGATCAGCAAGCACTTTTTTGCTACGCGATCGCGCAATCCGAGTGCGCACCCCACCAGTCGTCCCCTCGTGCAAACCCCACCACGCGATGCAAGGTGATGCTTGATGCCTGAGCAACTTTTTGCTAGTCTCGGCCGATGGACACCTCTCTCGACACGGTTGTGCGCGCCGCCCTTGTTCGTCGCAAGGGCGACTGGCAGGCGATCGCCGAAGAGTCCGGCGTCAGCTACTCGTGGCTGTCGAAGTTCGTCAACGGACACATCGACAACCCCGGCTTCGGGACGCTCAAGAAGCTCTACGAGTACCTCGCGGCCCATGACGGTGCGCCCAAGGCCGCGGTCTAGCGGCGCAACTCCGACGCCCTGCGCAGGTACTCGAGCTGCACCAGCTTCACCACCCGCTCAAGCATGGCCGCCACCGCCGCCTGAGCCCACACCTGGTCCCGATCGCACATGACTGACCCCCAGATCCCGTTGCTCAGTCGCACAGCCGGCGCCGACCCAGATCGGGTCGAGGTCCGCATCTGGCCGAAACCATCGACGGCCCGGCCTGGGTGGTGGAGCACCCGCCCTCGTGCCCGCTGGGCCATTGCACCGGTCATCCCCGACCGCTGCCTGCGCCCCTTCGACGAGGGCAGCGAGCCGGCGGCCGACGACAAGCCGGTCGAGATCGAGCGGCCGGCTGGGGTCGAGGTGCTGACCACGAGCAAGCCGTAGCCATGCCCATCAAGCCCGAGAACCGCACACGCTACCCGGCCGACTGGCCGGCGATCAGCCTGGCGGCCAAGGAACGCGCGAAGTGGCGGTGCCAGCATGTCGATGCGAACGGCAATCGCTGCCGGTGCCGGCAGTACGCGGTCGGCTGCTGGCTCGGCCCTGACACGCACCCCCCGTCGCCGGCGCTCAGGTGGGTCCCGGCGCACGGCAACGCTGCGCACGACCTGGCTGGCGCCGGGCTCCACTACCCGAGCCTGGAGCGGTTCACCTATTCGCAGGCCCGCCAGTTCGCCGCAGATGCCGACGACTCGGAGTGGACTGGATCTCCGAAGCTGATCGTGATCGTCCTCACCGTCGCCCACCTGAACCACCATCCAGAGGACTGCCGGCTTGAGAACCTGGCCGCCATGTGCCAGCGCCACCACCTGGCCTACGACCACCAGCACCACCAGCGCAATGCCTGGGCCACGCGGCGCGCGCGTTGCGGGAATCTGGAGCTGTTCGCGTGAAGTTCTACAAGCGCTTCCCGGGCGACATCACCATCAAGACCGGCGACCTGACGCTGATCGAGTTCGGCGCCTATGACCGGCTGCTTGACCACTTCTACGCGAAGGAACAGCCCATCGACCCGGCGCGGGTCTACATCGTGGCGCGTTGCCAGGGTCCGGCCGACCGCGCTGCCGTCGACCGTGTGCTGGCCGAGTTCTGGACGCTGACGGATGACGGGTGGGTACAGCAGCGGGCCGAGGAAATGATCGCTGAGGCGCTTCCGCGAATCGAAGCGGCCAAGGCCAACGGCACCAAGGGCGGGCGTCCGAAAGGCTCGAAGAAAAAACCCACTGGGTTATTTTCAGAAACCCAGCAGCAAACCCAAACGGTTGATCTGCAGAAAGCTAGCCAGAGCCAGAGTCTTTCTTCTTCGTCGAAAGAAATATCGAAGCCTCCGGCTTCTCACCCCCTTGGCGGCGGGTTTTCGGCGTTCTGGACCGCATGGCCCAAGTCCGAACGCAAGCAGGACAAGGCCAAGTGCGCCGACCACTGGAAGCGCAACGGGCTCGACGCCCAGGCCGACGCGATCCTGGCCGACATCGCCACCAAGGCGAAGACCACCAAGTGGCAGGAGGGCTTCATCGAGGCGCCGCTGGTCTACCTGCGCGGCAAGCGCTGGGAGGACGGCGTCACCCCCGATGGCGGAAAGCCGGGCGAGGTTGCCAAACCGTGGCACGACAGCCGCCTTGGCATCGAGGACAAGGGCGAAGAGCTGGGCCTGGGTCGCTGGGACCAGGACGCATTCGATCACGGCCGCGGTGAGCACTGGCTGGCGTACCAGGCCAAGGTCTTCCGTGCGGCCGGCATCACCCCGAGGGCTTCAGCATGACCGAACGCACCGACACGATCTTTCTGGCGCACACCGAGCCGCGCTGCGCGCCGGCGGCCTGCACGATGGGCGCGCGCTGCGCCCGCAAGCTGGCCGCGCTGCCCAAGCCGCCGCACCAGGCAACGATGACCACCACCACCTCCTGGGTGCAGGGCGGCACGGCCTTGTGCGTGGGCTACGTTGATGCGGCCAGCCTGCGCAAGCTGGACATGAAGCCGGGGCACAAGCGGGTGCATCCGCCGCTGGGGAGCGCGTGCTGCGACTACTGCGGCAGCCCCTGATGGCCGACATCACGCTCACCAAGGACGAAGACGGGAGGCTCGTGGGGCTGACCGACTCCGACGATCGCCGGTACGCGAAGTTTCGGGCGCGCGTGGCCGGTCTTGAGGTGGGTGACACGCTGCGGTTCTCGTTCAAGTTGCCGCGCAGCCCGCAGTTCCACAAGCGGCACTTCGGCATCTTGGGCGCGCTGTTCAAGTGCCAGGAGCAGTTTGTCGACTTCGAGAAGTTCCGCGAATGGACCCAGGTCGGCGCCGGCTTCTGCGACATCTACCCCGGCCCGAAGGGGAAGCCGGTGGCTAAGTCAAGGTCCATCTCGTGGGAGGAACTTGAGGACGCCGACTTTGCAGAGCACCACAAGGCGGTGATCGAGTTTGTTCGTTCGGTCCACTTCACGCGCTTCCTGTGGCCGCACATGAGCGACCTTGATGCAGACACCTTCATCAACGCGGCCCTGCAGGAGTTCGATTGACATCCCCCCGCACCATCACGCGCGCCGTGCAGTTGGTCTTCGGCATGCGCGACGTGCTGCGCAGGCACCCCATCAGCGCGGATGACCTGGCCGGCGGCGACTACCGCCTGGCGCTGCGCCGCGTGCGACAGGTCGAGCTGGAAGCGATGCAGATCCAGCGCAGCGCCGCCCGCAACCAGAAAGAGGCCGAGAAGCTGCTGGCCAATGCGGCCCAGATGATGACTCAGGCCCAGCGCGAGGCGATCCGGGTCACGATGCCCGGCGTCGGCGCGGATGAGGCGCGGTCTGCGGTGCTTTCGTGGTGGACGGTGGAAAAGGCCGAGAGGATGCCAACATGACCCCGAAGCAGCAGCGATTCATCGACGAGTACCTGGTGGACCTGAACGCCGCAGCGGCGGCCAGGCGGGCTGGGTACTCGCCGAAGCGAGCCGATGCGCTGGGCCACGAGACCCTGAGGAAACCCGAGGTCGCCGCCGCCATCGCTGCAGCGCAGCAAAGCCGCAGTCAGCGAACGCAGGTCGACGCCGACTGGGTGCTCAAGCGACTGCACCGCGACGCGACGGCCAACATCGCCGACTTGTTCGACGAGCAGGGGAAGATGAAGGCGCCGGACCAGTGGCCCGAGGCGTGGCGGCAGGGCCTGGTGGTGGGTGTCGAGTCGTTCGAGGAGTACGCCTTCGAGGACGGCGTGAAGCGTCCCATCGGCATGGTGCGCAAGCTGAAGCTGTCCGAGCGGTCGAAGTACGTCGAGATGATCGGCCGGCACGTGGACGTTGGCGCCTTCCGCGACCGCGTCGAGCACACCGGCAAGGGTGGTGGGCCGATCGCCCATATGCACAGCCTCTCCGATGCAGATCTCGCAGACATCGCGTCAGGCCGCCGCGGCTGAGCTGCTGCGACGCCGCCGAGCTCGCGCATCGTTGCCGGGCTTTGCCAGCGCCATCGATGTTCCCGGCAAGCCCGCTGGCGACGACGCCGAGGCGTGGCTGTTCCAGCCGGTGGAAACTGCACTGGCCGCGCACCATCTGCTGCTGCTGCAGCTGATCGAACGCGCCGCCGCAAAGCGCTACGGGCGTTTCATGGTCTTCATGCCGCCAGGTTCCGCGAAGTCGACGTACACCAGCGTCGTCGCGCCGACCTACTTCATGGGCCGAGAGCCCGGGACCAAGATCATCCTGGCCAGCTACGGCACCGACCTGGCGCGGCGCCACGGGCGCAAGGCGCGGCAGATCGTCAAGTCCAGCGGCTACACCGCGCTCTTTGGTGCGCGGCTGGCCGCCGACTCGGCCGCGGCGAACGAATGGGCATTGGACAACGGCAGCGAGTACCTGGCCGCCGGGTTGACCGCGGGCCTTACTGGCAACCGTGCGCATGGCGCGCTGATCGACGACCCCATCAAGGGCCGCGCCGAGGCCAACAGCGAGACGATTCGCAAGTCGACGTGGGAGGCCTACACCGACGACCTGCAGACGCGGCTGGCGCCCGGCGGCTGGATCGGCCTGGTGCAGACACGCTGGCACCAAGACGACGTGGCAGGACGTCTGCTGCCTGAGGGCTACGACGGCCGGTCTGGCATCGTGCGCTGCACCGATGGGCGCGACTGGGAAGTCCTCAACCTGCCGGCCAAGTGCGAGCGCCTCGACGACCCGCTGGGCCGCGCAGCGGGCGAGTACCTTTGGCCGGAGTGGTTCGACCGCCGCCACTGGGAGGCCTTCGAGAACGCTCCACGCACGTGGTCGGCGCTGTTCCAGCAGCGCCCGGCGCCGGACGAGGGCGACATCTTCAAGCCCGACCAGATCGAGATCATCGACGCGCTGCCGGCCGGGCCGATTCGATGGGTGCGCGCATGGGATCTGGCCTCGACGAACGATGGCGACTGGACGGCGGGGCCGAAGCTCGGCGTCACCCCCGCCGGGCGCTACGTCATTGCCGACATGGTGCGGATGCGGGAAGGCCCCGATCGGCGGGACCGGGCGATGCTCACTACCGCGCAGGCAGACGGGCGGGGGGTGCGGATCAGCATCCCCCAGGAACCGGGGCAGGCCGGCAAGACGCAGGTGCTGGCGCTGACGAGGATGCTTGCCGGCTACAGCGTGCACAGCAGCCCGGAGACAGGCGACAAGATCACCCGCGCCGAGCCCTTCGCCAGCCAGGTCAACGTCGGCAACGTGTCAATCCTGCGCGGCCCGTGGAACGCCGCGCTGCGCGACGAGCTGCGCATCTTCCCGAACGGCACCAATGACGACCAGGTCGACGGCCTGTCGCGGGCCTTCGAGGCCTTGATGGGCGGCCAGGGCCGCACCGAGACCATGCACATCAACGGAGTCTGACCCATGCGCATCCGCCCCGACGCCTTGCAGCACGCGATCAGCCCCGAACTTCGGGAACTGCTGGCCGCCGTGCAGGCGCTTCCCTGCGTCGACTCGCGTCGCTCGATGATGCGCACCCTGCGCGGCCTGGCAGGGCGCCGGCTGTACATCGCGCGGCGCGACGTGGTGGCGCCTGACCAGCTGGCGTTGGCGGTCGACCTGCTCAACCAGCGCATGCGGGTGGCCGACTGCCGCGACGCGCTCATGGTGCGCCTGGGCATCAAGAAGACCGGCGCCTACAAGCTCATCACTGCCGCGCTGCAGACCCGGGCTGGTGTGGTGCCGGCCACGTCGCCGCATGCCAACGGGCTGCGGCAGCTTGCGCTGGCCCTGGAAGACGACGGGAAGGACTGACCTATGCCACGCCCCATCGAACGCCGCATCGCGGCCGCCAATCGCCGCGCGGACGCCTCCTCGGCCTATGCCTCGGCCACCATCGACGCGCTGGCCCGCGCTGCGTTCAACAACTTCCTGGCTGCGCTGCAGGCAGACCCGACGCTCGACGTGCGCGAAGCGATCCTGGCCGCCCAGGTGGACTTCTCGGTCGGCATGGCCGAGGCGCTGCGCGAAGCCTTCGAAACGCTGCTTGCCAAGTCCATCGGGCTCGGCCAGGTGCGTGCGCTGCCGGTGGGCTGCATCACCCTGTCGCGCAGGCTCTACGTGCACAACGTGCAGACCGCGGCCGAGGTAACGGCGCTGGTGCGCCAGCACGCGGCCGGGGTCACCCAGGCCCGCGACCTGTCGATGGCGCTGTACGACGGGTACAACGCCACGGACGGCATCCGCAGGCCGCTGGAGGGTGCAGCTCGAGCAACGCTGCCCCGTGCCCTGCGCGAACTGACCGCCGACAGCAACGCCCGGCGCACGCTGTCGCTGCTGCAGCTGCAGGGCCAGCGGCAGGCCGCCCGGCTGAAGACCCGGGCGTTGCGGGCCGCGTACCTGGAGAGCTTCGAGGCGTGGAAGGACGGCGCGGGCGAGAAGGCGCTGCGCAAGCGCCTGGACGTGGCGCTGCGCGAGAAGAACCGCTACTTCGCCGACCGCATCGCCCAGACCGAGCTGCACCGGGCGCACCAGACGCAGGTCGCGGCCGACTTGATGGACGATGAACTCACGACCGTGGTGCAGGTGGTGATGAACCCGACGCACCCGCGCACGGACATCTGCGACCTGCACGCGCGGGCGGACCTGTGGGGCCTGGGGCCTGGGCGCTACCCGAAGGAGAAGGCGCCGCGGGCGCCGTTTCACCCGTTCTGCCGGTGCAAGCTGAAGTCGAGGCCGTCGCAGGAAGCCACAGAGGGCCGTGCAGCACCGCTGCCGGACGCCGAGTGGCTGCGCACGCTGCCCGAGCGCGACCAGGGCATGGTCATGGGCTCACGCGAGCGCGCAGAACGGGTGCTGCGCGGGGCGTCAGCGGAGGACATCATCAACGAGGGCAAGCCCGAGCCCTACCGCCTGGTGCGCGTGGGGGATGCGGCTGCGGTGCGGCATCCGCTGATCGAGCGGGAGGCTACGCCTGCCCCATGACCACCACGCGCAACACCATCATCTTGAACGCCTCGCCGCGGTCCTCGTCGGTGATGGTCTCGACGTAGCGAGCCGCGTAGGCGCCGGCCTTGGGCAGCGCGTCGATGAGCGCGCGCTCCATGGTGAACAGCTCGTCGTACAGCCCCTCCATGCCCGCCTCGGTGCCGTCGTCGTTGCCCTCGAACTCGTGCAGCGGGCGGCCGAAGTAGATCAGGCACTCGACCGCGCGCACCGACATGGCCGGCAGGTTGCGCGCGAAGTCGGGCACGGTCAGTTCGGCAGGCACGATGCGCACGATCGGGTAGTCGTCCGGCACGATGCCGGCCTCCAGCCCGATGCGGCAGGTCTGGACGCCGTCCACCGCAGCCAGCGCGGTGCGCAGGTAGCGCAGCAGGTCCATCGGCGTGGCCATGGGTCAGCCCCGCTGCAGGTCGACGGAGAACAATGAGCCGCCGCCGTTGGGCGTGATGCCGGCCGCATCGTCGGCCACCTTCTGCGCGGCGCGGGCCTGGGGCAGCGCCAGGTCATACGCCTTGCGGTAGGCGCTGAGCTTGGCCGAGAACACGTCGTCGGCGGCCTTCATGCACTCGGCGCAGGCGATCAGGTAGGCCTGCAGCGTGGTCAGCCGCTCGACCCAGTAGGCGGGCAGCGTACCCAGTGCGGTGACGGCAGCGTAGGCCGCATCCTCGCGCGCACCCGTGACGTGGGGCGCAAGGTACGGGTCGGCGTAGGGGTAGCGCAGGGCCATGGATCAGGCTCCTCGTTGTCGGATGATGGCCTCGACGTGCCGCTGGAACATCAGCGGGGCCTGCGAGGCGGCGCGGACGAACCAGGGGTCGGCCTTGTTGCCGGGGTGGCGGGCGCGCTTCGAGAAGCGGAAGTTGTTGCCGCTGACCCAACGGAGGGAGCGCTTGTTCTTGGGCACGATCAGGTGCGGCTTCGTCCCCCAGTGCACGAACAGCGCATGCTTTGCGCGCTGCGTGTCGTGCCCGACGATCCAGCCCGTCGGCCCGGTGCGGCGCTTGCCGATCGAGGCGAACAGCGCGCCCGACTTGCTGTGCTTGCCGGCCTCGCGCTCGACGTAGCTCTCCACGTCCTCGGCCAGCCGGTCCAGGGCCTTGCGCGGGGACTGGCCCAGGCGCAGCAACTCGCGCCGGACCTGTTCGCCGCCGTAGGTGGTGGCGCCGAGCTTCATGTGGTCCTCACGGGCAGCACGCCGGCCAGCACGTAGACCGAGCCGTCGGGCGCGCTGACCTTGCAGCGCAGCAGGTAGTCGGTGCCGGCCGTGCCCGCGATGACATCCTGCAGAATCTTGGTGCCGCTGACGACCGGAGAGCCGGAGAGGATGGCCGACGGCGACGCATCGGCAGTGCCTGCGTGGCGCGTGGCGGTCACCTCCGGCGAGCTCGGGGTGTCGGTCAGGGCCGCGAACTCGAAGGCGAGCGTGACGGTTTCGGCCGGGTCCTTGGGGTCGAAGCCGGGGTTCTGGACGGTCCTGGTCATGCTCGAATCTCCAGCCGCCTGCGCTTGGCGGTGATGGTGTAGCGCGGCAGGGCAGAGGGGGGAACGTCACCCGGCGCCACATAGCTGCCAGCCGCTGTCGACAGCGCCGACGCGAAGATCAGGCCATCCACCGTGCCGGCGTAGGCAGGGGCGCCAGGCGCTGCGTAGGTGCCGGCTGCCGTGCTGAGCTGGCTGCCGAAGGTCAGGCCGTCGACGGTGCCGGTGTACTGGGGCGACAGCCCGTCGCCATAGACGGCCGCGCCGCCGATGCGCTGGTCGCGGTAGACGGCGGCCATGTCAGCTGACCGTCACCGGCCCGGCAAAGAGCTTGTGCGCGGGGCTCTGCGATGTGGTGCCGTCGCTGTTGGTGACGACCAGCCAGCCGACGGCGCCAGGCGCCAACGCGCTGCCGGTGATGTCAAGCACCAGCACGCCGCTGCCGTCTGTCGACTCGACGGCGCCCTTTGCCACCGGCGCCGCAAACAGGTCCGGCGTGACCTGGTCGAAGAAGGCCCACTTCAGCCCCGTCAGCGACGCTGCAGGCGTGGTGCCGTCGGTGGTCAGGGTGATGCTGACGCTGGCCGGCGGCGCGTTCACCGTCAGCGTGGCCGCCGTGGTGTTGGTGGTGCCGTTGCCGTCGGTCACCGCGCAGCGGTAGGTGTCGCCGTTGTTGTGGCTGCCGCCGCTGACAGCCGTCGAGCCGGTGGTGTAGCTGGCGCTCGTGGCACCGCTGATGCTGCTGTAGCCGCCGCCTGCGGCCGGCTGGCGCTGCCATTGGTAACTGAGCGCGCCGCCGCTGGTGGTGGCCGCCACGCTGAAGGTGGCCGCGGCCGGCGCGGTCGCGGTTTGGTTGCTGGGCTGGGTGTTGATGGTCGGCCCGGCAGCCGCCATTGCGGCGTACACCAGACCCGCGATGGTGTTGATGTGGGTGGGCGTGTCGTAGTGCACACCGCCAGACCATGCGGCCAGCATGTCGGCCAGGCCGCGCACATGGCTGTTGGCCGCGGTTTCAGCCGCGATGGCAGCGCGGATGGGGCCAGACCCGGTGATGCCCTGGTCGTTGATGTTGACCAGCAACCACTTGGTGCTTTTTGCCGCGTACCAAGCCTCGATGATGGTGTTGAGGCTGGTGCGGTAGCTGGACTCCGATACGCCGTTGCTTGCGTCTGTCTCGCCCTGCCACCAGATGACGCCGCGGTGCGCGCCGACCAGACTGGCGCGGTCCAGCAGCGCCAAGTTGAGCGGCTGCCCCGGCTGCCATTGGCTGATGCCGGTGCTGCCCATCGCGCACGGCACGAAGGCAACCGGCACGCCAGCGGCCATGACCAGCGTGGCCAGCGCGCCGAAGTAGCTGGCATAAACCGTCTGCGCGTAATAGGCGGCGTAGGCGCTGCTGGTGCGGTCATCGAATGGCTCGCCCGATGTCTCGGCGTTGGCCACCCATACGTTGTCTTTGCCCAGCTTGCTGGCGACCCAACCCGGGTGGGCGCCAGGCGCAGTCGGCGCCACGTAGTTGGACGCCATGCCCACGTTGTTGGACTGACCGGCGACCAGCCATACGTCACCGACGCCGACGGCAGCCAGCGACGCGGTGGCTGCCGTGGTCACCGAGTGGCGCACTTCCAGCGCGCCCTGACCCGGGCCGGTCAGCGTGATGGTTTGGTCAAAGGTGCCCGCCGATGGGCTTGCAACCAGCGTCGCCCAGCTGCCGCCGTCCCATCGATACTCGATGGTCCCTGGCGACCCGGTGTAAGTGCCCTTCAGCCGCACCGACGCCTGGTTGCTGCTGTCGCGCTGGAAAATCTTGTAGGGCACGGCGCGCGATGCGTCGCCGCTGGTCAGCGTGCCGGCCGCATCGAATGCGATGGACGCAGCCACCACGGTCAGCGTGATGCTGTCCGTGACGCCGGTGGAATTGGCCCAGCGCACTTCCATCGTGCCGGTGGCCGCTGACAGACCCGATACGCTGCCGCTCCATGTGCCGCCGCTGATCGTGGCGCCGCTCAGTGTCGTCCAGCCGCCGCCGTTCCAGCGGTATTCGATGCCGGTGGGCGTGCCCGACCCGGCGTAGGTGCCGCTGAGAGTGACGGTCGTGCCGACTGTCGCGGCATTGGCCGGCGACGTGATCTCGATGCTGTCGGCCGGCGCGCTGTTGGTGTAGTAGCCGTAAGGGTCAGCCGCATGGGCCGTGATCTGGCCATCGGACAACGCCGCGTCCCAGAAGATGCTGTCGATCAGCACCGAATTCTGCGTGTTGTTCTGGTTGCCGACGTAGATTGCCGGCGAGCCTGGCGTGCCCGTTGTCCAGCTGATCGTGCTGGTACGGTCGGCCCCGCGCGGCACGGCATTGACGAAGAACTTAAGCGTGCCGCTGGTGCGCTTGACGTGCACGTCAAAGACCGCGCCGGGGGCGATGGCCCCGGTGGGGTTGGTCGCCGCGTAGGTCACCCAGCTGCTGGCGCCCTCCTGCGCCGTCGGGTGGTACTTGCCGCTGACGTTGTAACCCTCGATGCCGAGGTAGAGCACATCCGTCCCGGCGCCGTTGCGCAAGCGGAAGTAGTTGTGGCCGCTGTAGGTGCTGGGGGTGGCCGTCGGGGCGCGCAGGCGAAACCACAGCGTGAAGTCTCCCGTGCCAACGTCGAGCCCCAGCGACTGCAGGCCCGAGTTGATGACGTAGGCATTGCTGAGCGAGCCGGTGACGGTTGCGCCCTGCGTGTTGTCCCGACCGTCTATGCCGGTGACGCCGCCGATGTCGGCAACGACCAGCGGCGTGGTGCCCTGCGGCGTCCAGTGGCGGGCGTTGCCGCTGTGGTCCTGCCCGTTGCCGCCTGCGTTGCTGTTGTCGCGGTCGCCGCGCCAATCGTAGGCGGCAACGATGTCGGTGTTGAGCGCGTCAGCGGTGAAGCTGAGCGGGTAGGTGCGTTCGCTGCGCAAAACAGGCATGGCGGCGCTTTCAGGTCGGCTGCGTCTGCGTGAACGTCACCGCGCCGCTGGTCCACACGCCGCCGCTGACCACCGGCGTCACGTCACTGGTGGCCGGGGTGACGGCCAGCACTTCGTTGCTGGTGCTGTCGACGACGGCGTAGTGCAGCGTGGTGGCAGCGTGGCCGGCACTGAGCGTGATGGCCTTGCTGGCGATGGTCGTGACGCGCGACGACCCGCTGGCGCCCGCCGACACGATGTCGGCCGCCGCCAGGTTGGCACTACCCAGGCTGGCGGCCACCACGGTGGCGTAGCTGTCGCCCAGGGTGTAGCCGCTGATCAGGTGGGCCTTGATGCGGCCGGCGGTGGCGGCCTTGGTGCGCACGCCGTCGCTGCCGCCGTCGAATAGGGTGATGCCTGCGAATTCGGCCATGGTCAGATGTCCTCGGGGTTCGGGTCGTTCGGATCGCCCGGCGCAGGCTCCACCTGCTCCTGCTCAATCTCGTCAACCGCTGCGTGCAGCGCGGCCTTCGTCGCCTCGTCGGCCGCGTCGAACTCGATGTCGACGATCGCCTTGCGCTTCTCGTTGAGCACTGCGGTCGGCATGCCTGTGGCCTGCATCAGCGTCAGGATGTCCAGCTCGGCCAGCACGTCGGCCAGGTTGTAGTCGGTGGGCCAGGACACCTCGACCGCATTGGTCGTGCCCATCGCGCGGTGCCACATCGCCCACATGCGGCGCTCGATCGCTTGGAGCTGGCGGGCGAAGGTGGCCACTGAAGCGTTCAGGGCCTCGAACCGCATGCGCCGTGCCACGCCGCTCTCGGTCTGGCTGCTGCTCTCGGTTGACGACTCCATCGTCACCCGTCGAATGGCCTGCTGCAGTTCTTCGAGCTTGGCCGCGAAGGTGGCCGCCGGCCCGCTGTCGGGCGCGATGTATGCGGGCTGGTCGCCCGTGTGGATCAGCATGCTGTGCACGCCGACCGTGGCCGCCACGGTGTTGCCGTCGAAGTTCTGCGCGTGCTCGGGTGGGACCTGCAGCGTCAACAGGCTGAAGGTCTGCCCGCGCAGGATCTCGTCCTGTTCGCTGCGCGCATTGAAGATCCGCCGCGACAGATCCGCCACTTGGGCGTACTCGCCGACCCGGGGGAACTCTTGCCCGTCTTCGGTGAAGGCCATGACCGGGCAGGCGCCGAAGTTGTGCTCGCCCTTGGACAGCACTTCCTTGCCCTTGCGCAGCATCCAGGTAGTGGCGTCGTAATCGCGCTCCACCTCCTCCAGCTTGTCGCCCACCCACTCCATCGACTTCAGCGTGATGCGCACGAAGGCGCCGCTGTCCGGGTCGAGCCGGTAGTCGACCGCGGCCTCGGGTGAGGCGCATCGCAGATAGGGCACCGCGCGTCGCCGCTGCTGTTCGGCCAGGGTGGCGGGCGGATCGCCTGCCGGCATGTCGATGACCAGCAGCATCGAGCCGCGCCCCTTGGCCTGGGCGGCGAACGCTGACCAGAACGTGTCCAGACTGGTTCCGCGCAGGTCCGCGTCCTCGACCATCAGACGCACCAGCGGCGCGTCGACACCCTCGCGCGCCGGTGAGCGGCGGCCGAGGAAGCCGCAGAAGCGCGACACCGCCGACGCGAGGTGGTTCTCGTAGACCGCGATCGCGTTGCGCGCTGCGAAGCGCTGTTCGGTCTCGCGCTGATACCGCACCAGGTGCGTCGGACCACCAAGCCGCGGCGTGTATTTGGTTGACGCATTGCCGGCGCTGTCGGTCAGCGACTCGACGAACCACGACACGCGCGGCGCAAAGCCGCCGCCGCCGTCCAGGGCCTCGGCCAGAAATGCGAAGCGCTCTCGCGCGTGGGTCCAGTCCATGGGGCGGGAATGTCGGCCGCATCTGTCCGCGCTCCTGCCGGGTTGGCGGACGCAATGCACTGACAGTGCCGGCGTGCGGCCCGTGGTCGGCGTGATGCCGATGCGGACCCGCAGCCGAGCGCAGGCCGTGAGGGCTCATGCCGGCGGGCTACCAACCACCCACCACCCATGTCATTCGACCTCGACACCCTGAAGGACAAGCTGCCCGGCGAGATGCTGGACAAGCTGCGCGCCCACGTCGACGACCTTTCCACCCGCGCCGAGACGGCCGAGGAGAAGTCGCGCAAGGCCGCAAAGGAGTCCATCGACGGGCGCAAGACGCTGAAGGCCACGCTCGACAAGGCGATGGCCAAGCTCGGCGTTGAGACGGCAGAGGAACTCGATGCGCTGCCCGACGGCAAGGGCGCAGGCGAGGCCACGAAGCAGCTTGACGCGCAGATCAAGAAGCTGACGCGCGAGCGCGACGAGGCCCTGCAGGCGTCCGAGAAGGCCACGGGCGAACTGAAGACCACGCGCCGCGAGTCGGCGCTGTCCCAGGCGCTCGAAGGCCAGCGGTTCAAGAACCCGGCCGACGTGCGCGTGCTGCTTCAGTCGCGCGTGGTCGAAGAAGGCGACGAGCTGCTGTTCAAGACCGACGAGGGAAAGCTCGTCGCGCTCAAGGACGGCGCGGCCTGGTTCGCCAAGACCCGACCCGACTACGTGGAGCCGCAAGGCGCCGCGGGCGGCGGGTCCGGGTTCAAGGGCACGGGGTCGGGTGCAGGTGGCAGCGGCGCGAAGACGAAGACGCGGGCCGAGTGGGACTCGATGGACCACAGCGCGCGGGCGTCGTTCGCAAAGGAAGGCGGGCAGGTCGTCGAGACGCATTGACGCCGGCCCCCAGCAACTGAACGAGGACACCTCATGGCAAACGTACTGACCGACCTGGCAGCCGACATCTACAAGGCTGCCGACATCGTGGGCCGCGAGGCCGTCGGGTTCATCCCCTCCGTGACCATCAACGCCAACGGCAGCGAACGCGCAGCCGTCGGGCAGAAGGTCCGCAGCCACTTCACCCGGGCTGCGACCGCTGGCGATCTGTCGCCCGCGATGACCATCCCCGAGGGCACCGACCAGACGGTCGACGTGAAGTACCTGACGCTGACGAAGCAGCGCGGCGTGGCCATCCCGTGGACCGGCGAGGACATCCGCTACGTCAACGGCGGCAGCGGCTTCAGCACGATCTACGGCGACCAGATCGCGCAGGCGATGCGCACGCTGTGCAACGAGATCGAGGCCGACCTGGCGACCGAGGCCTACCAGAACGCATCGCGCGCTGTGGGCACCGCCGGCACCACGCCGTTTGCGTCGAATACCGACGTGATCGTGGACGCGCGCCAGATCCTGTTCGACAACGGCATGCCGGTGACGGACGGCCGCCTGTCGCTGGTGATGGACTCGCTGGCCTCCACCAAGCTGCGCAAGCTGACCGCGCTGCAGAAGGTCAACGAGTCGGGCGACACCCGGCTGTTGCGCCAGGGCGTGCTGATCGACCTGTTCGGCGCAATGCTGCGCGAGTCGGCGCAGGTGCAGGCCCACACCAAGGGCGCCGGCACCGGCTATGACTTCGCCGTCGCTGGCGAGGCCATCGGCCAGACCACGCTGACCGTCGAAGGCGGCACGGTGAACACCACCGGCATCAAGGCCGGCGACGTGATCACGCATGCCGGCGACTCGGTGAACTCGTACGTGGTCAACACCGGCACCGTGGCCACTGGCGGCGACATCGTGATCGGTTCGCCCGGCCTGCGCATCGCCGGGGCCGACGCGAACGAGATCACCATCGGCAACAGCTACACCGCGAACGTGCTGCTGCACCAGAACGCCGTCGAGCTGGTCATGCGCGCACCGGCCAAGCCGGCCGGCGGCGACGCGGCGGTGGACGTGATGACGGTGCAGGACCCGCACTCGGGCCTGGTGTACGAGATCAGCGTCTACAAGGGCTTCAACAAGGCCATGATCTACGTGGCCGCTGTCTGGGGCAAGAAGGCCTGGAAGCCTGACGGCATCGCCGTCCTGCGCGGCTGATCGCCATGGCTGAAGCGCACCGCATCAAGGTCAAGCGCGACGGCCTGCGTGGCTGGCACTGGATCGCAGCGTCGAGCTTCGATCCGGCCAAGCACGAACTGGTCGACGCGCCCACGCCTGCCGCGGTGCCGCCCGGCGCCCCCACTGCACCCCCCTCGGCGGCGCCAGCCGCACCCCAGCACACCAAGGGCGGCCGTCGCGCCGCCTCCAAGGAGTAGCCACCATGGCAGATCCCATCTTCTGGTCGAACGTCGGCGTTGACGTGCAGACCGCACTCGGCAGCGCGAACACCGTCACCGCGATCAGCAAGGCCTCGACCGGCGTCGTCAGCTACAGCGGCTCCGACCCGTCGAACGGTGACTACGTCGTGATGACAGCCAACGGTATGACGCAGGTCAACGACCGCATCTTCCGCGTGGCCAACGTCAACGCGGGCTCGAACACCTTCGAACTCGAAGGCGAGACGACGACCGACTACAGCACCTTCACCAGCGGCTCGTTCAAGATCATCACCTTCGGCGCCAGCTTCAACATCCTGCAGACCATCCAGGTCACGGGCGGTGAGCCGGAGTACGCCGACACGACCACGATTCACGACGAGGTGCGCAAGCGCGCCCCGACCGTCGTGTCGCCGCTGTCGCTGTCGTCCGACGCGCTGTTTGACCTGGCCGACCCGGGCTTCGTCGAGGCTCGCATCGCGTACCGCTCCAAGACGAAGCGCGCCATCAAGCTGCGATTCGGCACCGGTTCGAAGATGTGCATGAACGGCTACTTCTCGGCCGCTGGCGTGCCCACCGGCCAGGCGCAGGGCGTGGTGCAGACGCGCATCACGATCGAAGCGCAGAACACGCCGTCGGTCTGGACGACCTGACGCACGGTTGAGAGCGGCGGCGGCAGGGCCTCGCTCCTGCACGGTATCGCCCGAGCCATCGCCGACCGCTCTCATTCACTCCATCGGGCATTGATCGGGCAAAGCAGTGGGCATTTCCATCGCCATCAGCGACAGCGTGCGGTTCAAGGTGGCCGGCGCCATCAACGACGAAAGCGGCAGGCCGCAACCCTTCGACTTCTGGCTGACCGCCAGGCGCCTGAAGGACACGGCCGAAGTGCAGCAGCACCTGGACGCGCTGCGAGCCAGCGAAAGCAAGACGCCACTGACCGACGCGATGGTCGACCTGCTGCGCGACTGGTCAGGCGTGACCGACCCGGGCGGCCAGACGATGCCCTTCTCGCCGGACAACGCCCGGCAGCTGCTGAACATGCCCGGCCTGGCCAGCCTGGCGCACGCCACCTACCTGCGTGAAGTAGGGGCGAAGGAAAAAAACTAGCCGCGCTGGCCGCGCGGTGGGCACGAGCCGGGACCCGCGATGACCAGCCTGCAGCACACCAGCAAGACCCAGATGCACCCGCAACGGGCCTTGCAGCGCTTGCTGCGCGTGCGGCTGCGGCCGGCATCCTGCCCGACCGACCAGAAGGCGACGACGGCCCGGCCTACCTGTGGCCGGAGTCTGTCCCCGCGTGGGATGCCTTCATGGGCCTGTCGACGCAGTGGGTCGAAGGCACGCTTCACGCGGCCGACATCGCTGCGCACATCGGCATCCTGTGCGACGACCTGGCCGAACGCCGCAGCCTGTACGAAGGCGTTCGCGCGTGCGAGCGCGCCGTGTCCGGCGTCATGGCCGAGCGTGCGCGCGACCAGCGCAGGCGCGACGCCGCAAGGCGCCCGAGGTGACGCATGAGCAACGTCGACTTCGGCATCAAGATCAACCTCGAAGGCGCGCAGCAGGCGACGCAGCAGACCGACGCGCTCGGGCGCAACTTCGGGGCGCTGGAAAGCGTCGCGCAGCGCATGGGCGCGGTGCTGGGCGCCGTGGCCGGCACTGCACTGACGCGCGGCTTCATCCAGCTAGCCGACAGCGTGACCGTGCTGCGCAACCAGCTGACCCTGTCCACCGGCAGCATCCAGCAGGCAGAGGTGGCATACGGGGCGCTTTTCCAGATCGCGCAGCGCAGCCGGACGAGCTTCACCGAGCTGGGCGCGACCTTCGCCAGCATCAGCCGCGCGACGGGTGAGCTGGGGATCAGCCAGGGCCGGCTGCTGGCCGTCACCGAGGCCATCGGCAACGCCATCGCCATCAGCGGCGGCAGCGCGGCCGGTGCGCAGGCTGCGCTCATGCAGCTGTCGCAGGGCTTCGCGTCTGGCACGCTGCGGGGCGAGGAACTGAACAGCGTGATGGAGCAGACCCCGCGGCTGGCGCGTGCCATCGCCGACGGCCTGGGCATCACCATCGGGCAACTGCGCCAGATGGGCCAGGACGGCAAGCTGACCGCGCAGGCGGTGCTGGGCGCCCTGGAATCGCAGTCGCGGGCGTTGAAGGGCGAGGTGGCCAGCAGTGTCGCCACGGTGGCCCAGGCCTCGCAGGTCGCACAGAACGCGCTGACGGCGCTGGTGGGTGAGTTCGACCGGGTGACCGGCAGCAGCACCGGCATGGCCAGCTCGATCATCAAGGCCTCGCAGTCGATCAGCGACATCGCGGCGGCGCTCAAGAGCGTCGAGGGCTCCGGCCGCGACGTGGTGTCGATCGGCGACGGCATCGCGGTGCTGTTCGAGACGCTCACCGTGCTGGGCGCAAACGTCGCCTACGTGTTCACCGGCATTCGAAACGAGATCGGCGGCCTTGCCGCGCAGGCGGTCGCGCTGGCCACGGGCCAATTCGCCGAGGCGGCGAACATCCGCGCGGAGATGGTGGCCGAGGCCGAGAAGGCGCGCAAGGACATCGACGCGCTGACGCAGCGTGTGCTGCAGGCCCGGGGCCTGCGCGAGATTGCCGAGCAGTCCCTGCAGGGCGTCGACACCCGGGCCGAGGACGCGCGCCTCGCTCGCTCCGGCCAGCAGCAGAAGATGGTCGCGGCGGCCGTCAAGGCGACCGCGGAGCAGCTGCGCGCAGCGGCGCAAGAGGCGAAGAAGCAGCAGAGCGTCCTGAACGACCTCATGGGCGTCACCGACGACTACACCGAGTCGCTGCACCGCCTGGTCGTCATGCGCAACGCCGGCAAGCTTTCCGAGGAGCAGTACCTCGCCGCGGTCGACAAGGTCATCCAGCGCCAGCCGTCGGTGATCGCGGCCGAGCGGCAGCGGGTGGCGCAGGCGCAAGAGTACCTGGACATGCAGGAACTGCGCGCCGAGGGTGAGCGCGAGATCGCCGAGGCCGAGCAGCAGGCATCGCGCGCCCGTCAGGATGCCGTTGCGCAGGTCGCGCAGCAGCTGCAGGGCCTGCAGGACGAAGCCGCGGCTTCCCGGCTCGTCGGGCAACTGAACATCACCCACGCGCAGGCCATCGCCCGCGTGACCCTGGCGCGCATGGAGGACCAGCGGGTCCGACTGGTGAACGACCCGGCAGAGCTTGCCGCGCTGGAGCAGAAGATTGCGCTGCAGCGGCAGCTGGTGCAGGCCACCGACGAAGCCGCGGCGCGGGACGCGAACACCAAGGCCGCAGCCGACGCAGCGACCGCCTGGCAGTCCACCGCGAACGACATCCGCACCGCGCTGACGGACGCCTTCCGCCGGTCCTTCGAGAGCGGCGAGAGCTTCGGGCGCGCGTTCGGCTCGGTCATCGAGCGCGAGATCAAGGCGCGGCTGGCGTCAGCGCTGGCCGGGCTGGTGACGGACGGCATCCTGCAGGTGGTGGGCGGGGCGGCGAACCTTGCCGTATCTGCCGCGTCCGGCAACAGCGCGACGACGAACTGGCTGCAGGGTGCGTCCACTGCCAAGAACGCCTATGACCTGGCCGCGGGCGGCAGCGTGTACGCGCAGGCGGGGAACTACGCGGCGGTGTACAGCGGGCAGGCCTACGGCACCGGATTCGCCACGCAGCAGTCGGGAATGCTTGCCGCGCAAGAGGCCGGCATGGTCAGTTCGGCCGGGTCGAGCACGATGGGCAGCTGGGCCACATCCGCCGGCTGGGTGGCCGCCATCGCGCTGGGCGTCTGGAAAGCCAACCAGGATTACAGCGAGGGCTTCCGCCGCGACGGTGCGCGCGAGGTGGGCCGCGAGACCTACGGCCTGTTGGGCACGCTGGAATCGACGACGGCCGACATCCTGTCGAAGCTGGGCTTCTCCGACCGCCTGGCCGACCTGCTGTCAGGAGCGACGGCGGTGTCCAAGATCTTCGGCCGGGCTGACCCGCGCGTCGAAGGCACCGGCGTGCAGGGCTTCCTGGGCAGCGGCGACTTCGCCGGCCAGTCCTACGTCGACATCGTCGAGAAGGGCGGCTTGTTCCGCAGCGACAAGCGCTACCAGCAGCTCGGCGAGGTGCCGCAGGAGATCGGCCGGCTGCTGGACAGTTCGGCCGCCGAGGTTCTGAAGAAGGCGCAGGACTACGGCAAGGCGCTGGGCCTGCCGGTCGAGCGCCTGGGGCAAGTCACGACGGACATCAAGGTCGCGCTGACCGACGACGCCGACGCGAACATGAAGGCCATCGTGGAGGCGCTGGGCGGCTACGGCGACGCACTGGTGACCGGCTATGCCGAGGCCATCAAGCCGCTGGCCAAGTACGGCGAGACCACGTCGCAGACGTTCGAGCGCGTGGGCGCCGCAATGAGCGGCGTCAACCAGGTGCTCGACACGCTGGGCCTTGCCGCGCTGCAGGCCAGCGTGAACGGCGCCGCTGCGGCCGTGGCCCTTCAAGACCTGTTCGGCGGCGTCCAGGGCCTGCAGCAAGCGGCCGGCGGCTACCTGCAGGCGTTCTACACCGACGCCGAGCGCACGGAACTGGCGCTGCGTGGCATCGGCAAGGTGCTGGGCGAGGTCGGGCTTTCGGTGCCCACCACGCGCGACGCCTTCCGCGACCTGGTCGAGTCCCAGGACCTGACCACCGAGGCGGGCCGCAAGGCGTTCACGGTGCTGCTGGGCGTGGCCGACAGCTTCGCCGCGGTGACCGAAGCAGGGCGCAGCGCGGCCGACATCATGTCCGAGCGCATGGGCCTGGAACGCGAACTGCTTCAACTGCAGGGCGACACGGTGGCCCTCCGCGCGCAGGAACGCGCTGCGCTGGACGAGAGCAACCGGGCGCTGTACGACCAGATCCGGGCGCTTGAGGACCAGCAGAGCGCGGCAGATGCGGCAGCCCAGGCGGCCACCGAGGCGGCCGAAGCTGCAGCCGAGGCCGCAGCCAATGCGGCCGCCGCAGCGCGCGAGATCGCGCAGGCGTGGGACCAGATGGCCACCGACGCCGCGCAGGGCGTGGCGCAGGCTTACGCGGCCGTCGAGCAGGCGATCAACGCCGAGAAGCAGTCGGTCGAAGCCAACGCCGAGCAGGCGATCCGCGCCGCGCAGGCGAAGGCCGACGAAGGCACCCGGGCGCTTGAGCAGCAGGCCCGGCAGATCGAACAGGTGTTCGGCGGGCTGGCCAAGGCGATCAGCGACCAGGCGCAGCGCCTCGAAACGTCACTGGCGTCCGACGGTGGGCGCGAGCGTGCGCTCGGTCTGCTGCGCACCGGGGCGCAGGATCTGCGCAGCGGCCGGTCTGTCGACGCCGATGCGCTGCGGGCTGCAGCCGGCGAGGCGGCGAACATCAAGACCGACGGCTACGCCAGCGCCTTCGACTACCGGCGCAGCGTGGCCGAGACGGCGAACTTGCTGCGCGAGGTGGCCGGGGCATCGCGCGGCCGGCAGTCCACGGAACTGGCCGCCATCGCGGCGCAGCAGGTGGCGATCGAGCAGGCCAGCGCGCAGGAGATCGCAGCCCTTGAGCTGGCGCGCGACGAGCAACTGGCCGCGCTGGACCAGCAACTGCAAGAGGCCCGCGCAGCCGCGCAGACCCTGATCGACATCGACGAGGGCGTGGACAGTGTGGCCGGCGCCATCGACCGCCTGGCCGGCGCGATGGGCGCGCTGTCGCTGCTGCAGGGCAAGGGCGGTCCGACGGGCGAGATCCTGCAGAGCGGCAACACCCAGGTCTACGGCAGCGCGGGCGGGGCCGTCGTCTCGCGGCAGAAGGGCGCCGGCTGGGACGAAACGCTGGTGCGCGGTCGGTCCGGCGCGACCGCCAGCGCCGAGGTACTGCGCACGGCCATCGCCGAGCTGGTGGCGGCCGACAACTGGGCGCGCATCGTCCAGGTGGCGCTGCAAGAGGGCGTCGACTCCAACATGGTCGACGGCATCATGGACTGGCGGCCGGGCACGTCACTGGCTGCAGCGCGGCTGCGCGGTCTGCCCGCGTTCGCTAGCGGCACCGCCTACGTGCCCAGCACAGGCCCGGCGATCGTGCACGAGGGCGAGCGGATCATCCCGGCGGTAGACAACGCCTCGCTGATGCTGCAAGGCGATTCGCTGGTGGCCGAGGTCCGCGCGCTGCGCGCTGAGGTCGAGGCGCTGCGCAAGCAGTCGATGAACAACGATGCGGTGATCGCCGGCAACACCGGCAAGACGGCCCGCCTGCTGGACCAGTTCGACATCGACGGCATGCCCGGGGTGCGCACATGAAGGTCCTGGCGCCCCTGACGATCAGCGAGGCCATGCTGACCAGCAGCACGCTGGCCGAGACCGAGCACGCGGCCTGGAACAGCGGCACCACCTACGCCGCGGCCGACCGCGTGGTCTATCTGCACAAGGTGTACGAGAGCCTGCAGGCCAGCAACACGAACAAGACGCCCGGCACCGATGCCGCGGCGCTGTGGTGGATCGAGGTCGGCCCGACGAACAAGTGGGCGATGTTCGACGGGTCGGTAAGCACCGCCAGCGCGGACACGGCCGACATCGAGGTCGTCATCACCCCGGGCGCGATCGTCGATGCCGTGGCGGTGATCGCCGGCATCGGCGCCACGGTGCGCGTGCAGATGCACGACGGCGCCACGTCGGTCTACGACCAGACGCAGAGCCTGGACAGCACGCCGATTCTGGACTGGGAGGACTACTTCTTCGCCGACCAGGTGCTGGCCGGTGAACTGCTGTTTTCTGGCCTGCCGCGCTACTTCGGCGGCGTCATCACGGTGACGATCGAGGCCACGTCGGATTCGGTCGCGTCCTGTGGCTCGCTGCTGCTGGGCCGCCTGCACGAGCTGGGCGACACGCAGCCGAACGCCAGCGCGGGCATCACCGACTACAGCCGCAAGGAAACCGACACCTTCGGCACGACGAGCCTGCTGCAGCGCAGCTTTGCCAAGCGCAGCCAGCAGCGCGTGGTGTTGTCGACCGACGACCTGCGCCGGGTGCAGGCGCTGCTGTCCGGCCTGCGCGCCACGCCCGCGGCCTGGATCGGCGACGACAACACCGACCGATTCGCCCCGCTGGCCATCTTCGGGTGGTTCCGATCGTTCTCGATCGACATCCCGGGGCCGGTCACATCCTACTGCTCCATCGAAATCGAAGGGCTCACCTGATGGCCACCCAGATCACCGTTCTGCCCGAGCCGCCCAGCCGCGGCGATGCGTCGACCTTTGCCGCGCGGGGCGACGCACTGCTGGGCGCGCTGCCCGCGTTCGTGTCGGAGGCGAACCTCCTGGCGGCCGAGGTGTGGGCGGCCTACGGCGCCGTCCTCAGCAACACCGCGGCGGCGATCGCCAAAGGCACCAGCACCACGTCGGTAACCATCGGGGCCGGGGCCAAGTCGTTCACCACGCAGTCGGGCAAGGGCTTCGTCGCCGGGCAGCCAGTGCTGATCAGCAGCGCAGCCAGCCGGGCGAACTGGATGTGGGGCATCGTCAGCGCGTACGCCAGCACCACGCTGGACGTGACGGTCAGCCTGGTCGGCGGCAGCGGATCGCTCGCGGACTGGGACATCCTCATCGCGGCCGTGCCCGGGTCCGTGATCGTCACCGACTTCGACGCATCCGGCACCTGGACCAAGGCGGCCACCACGAAGGCCATCTACGTCATGTGCCTGGGCGCCGGCGGCGGCGGTGGCGGCGTGCACAACTCCACCGGCAAGGGCGCGTCGGGCGGCGGCGGTGGCGGAGCGTGCTCCGAAATGTGGCTCGCGGCGTCCGAGGCGTCGGCAACCGAGACGATCACCGTGGGCGCGGGCGGTCCTGGCGGCGGGTCCGCAACGTCAGGCACGGCCGGCGGCTACAGCAGCTTTGGCACGCGGGTCAAGGCCTACGGCGGCGGCGGTGGTGGCGGCGTCAACAGCTCGGGCACTGGTGGCGCTGGCGGTGGTGGCGGCGGTGCTGCGGGCGGGGTGGGCGAATCGGCCCTGGTCATCAACTCCGGCAGCTTCACGCGCGGCGGCTCCGGCGGCCTGGTGGTGCAGGACAGCACGGCGTTGACGACGGCCAACAGCAGCGGCACGGCGGGGACCGACGGCTACGGCCACAAGGGCGCCAGTGGTGGCTGCGGCGTGGCCAGCGGTGGCACGGTGGCCGGCGCAGGGGGTGGCGCGGACTGGGGTGGCGCGTCAGGTGGCGGCGGGTCTGCCACCACGGCCAGCGGGTTCGGCGGCAAGGGCGGCAGCAGCTTGATGGGCGGCCACGGCGGCGGCGGCGGTGGCAGCGGGTCGGCCGGCAATGGCGGTGGCGGTGTCGGCGTGTCGCGCAACCCGGTGATCGCCGCGGCCGTGGCTCTCGGCGGTGCGGCTGGCGCCAATGGCAACGGCGACGCGGGGGGCATTGCCTGCGGTGGTGGTGGGTGCATCACCACGGCCGCCACGGCACGCACCGGCGGCGCAGGCGGGCGCGGCCACGTGCGCGTCATCGAATTCGGCTTCTGATCGGAGGCACCATGGCACGCTATGCACTAATCGTCGGCGGCACTGTCGTCAACGTGATCGAGGCCGACGCCGACACGGCCGACGCCATCGCCACCGAACTGGGCGGCAGCGCGGTGCTGTCGGCCACGGCGGGACCAGGCGACGCCTACAGCGGCGGCAACTTCACGCGGCCGACACCGGCTGTCGAGGTGCCCGAGGAGGTGACCATGCGGCAAGCCCGCCTGGCACTGCTGGGCGCCGGCCTGCTGGACGACGTGGAAGCCGCCATCGACGCGATGAGCGACCCGGCCAAGGCCGCCGCGCGCATCGAATGGGACTACAGCAACACTTTGAGGCGTGACCACCCGCTGGTGGCCACGCTGGGCGCCGGGCTGGGGTTGACCGGCGGGCAGCTCGACGACCTGTTCATTGCCGCGGGGGCCTTGTGAACGTGCGGCACTGGCTGTACCAGCTGTTCATTGCGGTCGACCAGCTGCTTAACGTGCTGGTCACGCCGCTGCAGGGCGGTGCCTGGGCCGACGAAACGCTCAGCAGCCGCGCCTACCGCATGGACCGCGCCGGCAAGCTGTGGGGCCGCTTCTGGCGGCCGGTCATCGACGTGCTGTTCGCCTGGCAGACGCTGCCGCCGGGCGCCAGCGGCCACTGCCACGCGGCCTACCTGAAGGAAGGCCTGCGCACCCATGTTCCACCGGAGCTTCGCACATGACCTACCACCTCAGCCAAGACCGCCAGACCGGCACGCCGCCCGCGCCTGGGGTGTACGTGGTGGCCTTCAAGGGCAAGCCGCTCGACGAGCTGATGAGCTACTGGGACGGCAAGTCGTGGGGGCACGGCGAAACCGGCTACCAGGCCGCGCTGCAGGGCATGCGCGTGGGTGAACGACTGCCGTTCTACAAGCGGCGCTGGTGGACGCCGGTGCTGTACTGGCGCGCAATCACCTTCGACAAGGTGTCGCCGGCCGACGCGCTGCGTGGCGCGGTGCAGGGGGTGACGCGATGAGCACGGAAGACCGGCCCGCGGATTGGCATCTCGACCGCCGCCTGCAGATTACGCACATCCTGAGCACGCTGTCGCTGAGCATCGGGGCGGTGCTGTACGTGGGTGACATTCGCAAAGACGTGGAGGTGCTCAAGGCCCAGGTCGTCGTGCAGGCGTCGCGCGATCAGCGGCAGGACTCGGACGTGGCAGCACGCCAGCAAGACCTGCAGTCGCGGCTGGACCGCATCAACGAGAAACTCGACCGGCTGATCGAAGGCAGGACGCGGCGATGAACCTTCCAGACCCCACCCTGCCGTGGCCGATCCCGCTGGAGGCGGTGCGCCTGATCGCCGAAGCCGAAGGCCTGCGCCTGGCCGCCTACCGCTGCCCGGCCGGCGTGCCGACCATCGGCTGGGGTGAAACCGACGGCGTGACGATGGGCGACACCTGCACGCAAGAGCAGGCCGACCGCTGGCTCTGCGACGACCTGGCCGACCGCGCCAAGATCGTCCGCGCGATGTGCAGCGTGGCGCCGTCGCGCAACGAGCTGGGCGCGCTCGTCAGCCTGGCGTACAACATTGGCACCGAGGCCCTGCGCGGATCCACGGCGCTGCGCCTGCACAACGCGGGCGACCACCAGGGCGCCAGCCGTGCCATCTGCCTGTTGGACAAGGCCCGCGTCGGCGGTGCGCTGACGGTGCTGCCCGGCCTGACGGCCCGGCGGGCGCGCGAGCAGGCGCTGTATCTGACGCCGGATGAGCCGGTCACCATGGCCATGCCGCAGGCGGTGCAGGCTGAAAGCCCAATGGTGGCCAGCCCCATCGTCCAGGGCGGTGCAACGACGGCGGCCGGCGGCGGTGCGCTGGTGGCGCTGGAGGCCTTCAAGGACGACGCCAGCACTTTCGGCGAGTGGGCGAAGTGGGCCAAGACATTCGCAGCCGACACGTTCGGCCTGAGCCCGGAAATGATCCTGCCGGCCGTGCTGATCGTGGCCGGCATCCTGGTGGTCCGCTGGCGACTGAAGCAGCGCGCCGGGGGGTGGGCCTGATGTTCGCCCCGGTGCTGGCCATCGCGCGTGGCGTGCCGGTGTGGGTCTGGGCGCTGGTCGCCTGCCTGGCCTGGGGCGGCATCCAGCACCACCGCGCCGGCGCGCAGGCGCAGAAGCGCGCACAGGCTGAGCAAGCCGCAGCCGTGCAGGCCGTGGCCGCCGCCGAGCAAGCCAAGGCCCGCGAGCGCGAGGCCGAACTGTCCGAAGCCACCCGAAAGGCCGCCGATGCGTACCGATCCGACCTGGCGCGGCGCGCTGCCGCTGCTGCTGCTGTGCGCGCTGACCGTGACCGCCTGCTCGACACCGTTGCCGCCACCCCAGGCACCTGTGCAGCCACCCCGGGTGCCGCCGCCGCCAGCGGAATTGATGGTGCCGCCGCCCTCCGGGTCGTGGTCCGAGAGTGCACAGCAGCTCTATCGCAAGTGGCTGAAGCTGCTGACGCCGCTGACGCCCGTTTGATCGGGCTGCAGGACTACGTGCGGGCGACGCGGCCGTGACCGATTTTCGCCCGGTCGACCTGGCCGCGCCGCAGCTGCAGGCTTCGCGCTGGGCGGTTGTCTGGTGGGTCGAAGGCCTGCGGCATGAGCGGTACTGCGACGACAAGGCGCTGGCCATCGCCTACGCTGCGGCGCACCACGGCCTGATCGTCCCGCTGGCCGCGCTGGTGCCGTGGCCGACGCGCCCGTGACCTGGCTCGGCCGGCTGTCCGCCGTGCTGCGGGAGCGGCGCAAGCAGGCCCAGCGCGACAACCCGCGCACGCAGCTGATGCAGGTCTGCATCCGGCTCGACGAGGCGCGGCGCTATGTCGACCGCGACCGGGCGGCCGAGAAGAAGGACCGCGACCGGCTCATCATGCAGCGGCAGGCGGCGCGGGACAGGCTGGCGGAATTCGAAGAACTGCTGCGGGGCTACCTGCAGGGGCAGGCGATCATCGACGCGGAGACGGCAGCCGGCCGGGCGCGCGAGGCGCTGGCGTCAGACTTCGGGGCGTTGCCGGACTGATCCTGTCGGCCGTCAGATTCTTCCCACACACCCCACACCGCCGACTTGCTGGTTATCCCTCCTGGTGCCCAGGGCCGGACTCGAACCGGCACGCCTTGCGGCGGGGGATTTTGAGCCGCCTGCACGCGGTCGCCGGAAAGCGTGGCCGGGTGCTTGCGGTCTGCCCAGCGAATGAACGCCTTGTACCAGCCGACGTAAATGCGTTCCGTCGCCAGCGAATAGTGGCGCACGCGGCAGGCCTGCCGGATCTGGTCTTCCAGCTTGGCAGGCTTGGCAGCGGGCGTGTTATCGGACATGGCGGGTGTTAGCGGACAGGTGTTGTCTGTGAATTGAAGTTACACAGCACCAAGAGCCTTCGCCACCGCCCGCCGCGCTTCGGCCGCAGGGTGGTCGCCGCCGTACTCGATGCCGTCGCTGTAGTGCGCCCGCAGCAACCGCTGCACAGCGCCCAGCAGGTCGGGGGCGGCGGCGATCAGGCGCATGTCTGGGTGCGTCACGTCGGCGCACCAGTCAGCGTGGTGGGCTCGTCCCGGGAATGGCGCAATCCAGTCTGGCCGGTCAGGCAGCCTGTGCATGATGTTGTGGCCGTCCACCGCCGGGTCGCGTAGCGTAGCAACCGCTCGGCCCATGCCCCAGCGGTCGAAGTCCATGATCGTCAGGTCATACTGCGGGCGCCCGCCAACCAAGTGCAGCACCTTGCTCTTGCGGTTGATTTCCCAGCGCCACGGGCCAGGGGTCGGGCGCTGCGTAACTGTCGGTTCAACCGGAGCCACAACGGCTTGGCTGTTCTCACTCATGGTCGTGTCCTTCGGTATTTCGGTGGGCCGCGCGTTGTGGCCCGGTTAACCTAGCGTTAGGGCTCAAGCTCAAGCCCCGCCTGCTGTGGTTCGCCGGCAGTTTCTGGCGGCAGCAGTGCCCCCTGTGCTTGCGCCTCTTCAATCCTGCGGCACGCAAGCTCAAAGTAGGCGCGGTCGCGCTCAATGCCGGTGAACTTCCGCCCAAGCTGAGCGCAGGCCACGCCGGTGGTTCCGCTGCCCATGAACGGGTCGAGCACCGTCGCGTTGTCGGGCGCCATGTCAATGCACCATCCCATCAGCAGAATCGGCTTCTGTGTGGGGTGCCCAACTCGCTCAGCGTTCGTGGCGCCTATGCTTCGCTCAAACTGGCGGCAAAGCATGTCCATGCTCGTCCACGCCAGTTCAAAGTGGCCCATGCTCGGCGGGCTGCCAGGCTTAGACCAAGACAGCCAGCCCCGGCTCGGCGGCAGCGGGTAGTAGTTCCCGCCCCACACAATCAGGTGCTTGCCCTTCTCCTGCAGCAGCCCAAACAGCCAGGGCGGCGGCGTCTCGTCGTCCCAGGCTTTGCGAGCGTGGTTGCTTGCCTTCTTACCCTTGCCAACTATCGGGTTGGCCGCGTAGCCAGTCCCGTAAGGCGGGTCGGTCAGCACTAGGTCGTGCTGCGGCAGCAGCGGCAGCACTTCTCGGCAGTCAGCGTGCCAGAGTTCCGCGTTTCCAATCACCACCTTCTCAGGCATTCCATCGTCCTTTCATTCCACCAGAGCCCTAACACTTCGCTCAACGCGACGGCCTACGGCCGCGCGTTAGCTCGGGCGTTAGGCCCCAATGCCATGCGCCCGTTCCAGCAGGCGCGCAAAGGCGTGGTGCACCTCGTCTGCTGTGTCGTCGGCGTTCGCCTTGTCCCAAAGCTCTTCCACGTCCAACAGGTCCAGCGGAGTACGTTGCGCCTGCTTCGCGTAGGCCTCGGCCGCCTTGCTCCAGGTGTGTGCCTCGCGCTTCAGAGCGGCGTTCTGGGCTTCCAGCGCATCCATGCGCGCCGTGGCCCAGGCGCTGAGGCAAAGCTCCGCAGTTCGCTTGGCCTGCTCGTGGCGCGGCTGCGCCAGCGGGATGAAGTCGCCTCCATCGCGCAGGTATTCCAGGTCGCATAGCAGCGCGGCGCGGTGCGGCGCGCGTGCAGGCCAACAGTCATCGTTTTCAATCGCCTGCGCCAGCGCATCAGCCTCGTCTTTGCACAGCATGGCGACGCCATCGCGGTCCAGGCAATACCAGCGCGCGTCGGCGGCAGGCCTAACAGGTCGCTCAACTTGACCCGCCACGGCGGGTTGCTCGGTGGTCTGCGGTAGTTCGGGTGCGTTCATAGTTCCTTTGCGCCGTGTCGGGCCGGTGAGCTAGGCGTTAGGCCACTCGTGTTCAGTCACCAACAGTTCTCCTGTGGGGCGCAATCCGCGCCTGCGATCGAACTCAATGGCCCACTGCATGGCTGCCTCTGCATCGGCGCGGCGCGCAAGCCGAAGCGCCCTGTTGGGGTCGGCGGTGAAGTTGAAGCTACCTCCGGTCAGGTACAGCCACTGTGTGCCGTTGAAGCGCCACTCCACAAGCCATGCGCGCTCCGGCGGGGCGGGGCCTAACAGGTCGTTGCACTCGGACCCGCGGTCGGCGGCGGGCGTTGCGTCAGTCGTGTTCATCGCTACTCCAGTGGCCCACGCGCGGGCCGGTGAACTTTGCGTTGTGCTTCACGCGGTCATCGCGGCAGGCACTTCGGCAGCAGCGCGCAGCTCGGCGCGTACTTCCATCCACAGCTTGCCCAGCATGTTGTGCCCGCAGCCGTCAGCGCCCCAGCCCCAGAAGTCGTCACGCCACGAGTTCTCGACCAGGGCGCGGTCTCCGGTGGCCAGCAGCTTGCGGCGCACGTACTCGTGCTGGTCTGCTTTGGCGCGCAGGATGCCGCGCATCTTCTCGACCTTCACGGCGTCCCAGTCTGGCCGGCGCAGGTGCTTGTTGCGCTCGGCAATCTTGAAAGCTTCATGCGCCGAAGGGGCAGAGTGGATCGCGTGCAGTACGTCTGCCGCGTCGTCGCTGACCCACTCGCCTTCGATGCCGAACTTCTCCCAGTGGTAGGCGTGCTCGCTGGTCGGGAAGACCAGGCCCTCCCATTCCAGATTGAACGCGCTGAAGTTACTCAGGACGTAGAAGTCCTGCTCGTAGAAGAAGACATGAGTCTCGGTGTCCAGGCCGTGCAGTTCCATTCGTCGCTCTCCGTCATCTGCGCGCTTCGGGTGGGTGAAGCACAACCCCGCATTCGAGCCGAGTGCCCCCGGCGTTGCTTCTATGGTCATCGTTGCTCCGTTGCCGGGGTCACCGGCTCAACTCTGCGTTCGGCTTCAGGGTGCTGGGTGGGCAGCCCTGAAGGCCTCGTGCTCAGCGGTCTCCTTGTCCCACAGCGCTTGCGCGCCACCCAGCGCGCGGGCCTCGTCCACGTCGGGCAAATGGCCGGGGCCGCACAGAGTGTTCGCAATCCACTGCATGCCCACGTCCAGCCCTTCCAGTTTCGCGGCCACCACGGCGGCGCGCATGGCGACCACCTGGCTCTGCACGATGTCGCCAAACACAATGGCGCGGCGCTCGGACTTCACGGCGTCGGCCTGCCCCACCTCCACGCCCAGCGCAAAGGCCGTCAGTTCGCGGTCGGTCGGCTCCACGTTCGGCAGCTTGCGTTTCCACGCAGCCAGCAGTTCGTCATTCGTCATGGTCATGGTCCTTTCTGTTGCATCTGCCGCCAGCCGAACTGGCGGATGCAGCGGACGCCTACGGCGCCGCTGATCCTTGGTCGTTGGGCCTCAAGCCGCAAGCTCGATGCGGTCAGGGAACCCGACGCGCTCGCTGACCTCGTTGAACTTCTGCACGGCGGCGCGGCCCAGGTCCACGCCCAGCGTCGCGGCCAGCAGGTCCAGGTACGTCAGCACGTCGGCCAGCTCGTCCGCCACCTGCTTGTCGGTCGGGCTGAACTTGTTGCCCGGCAGGCCGTCGCGCTCGCGGTTGCGCATCTTCAGCAGCGACGCCAGCTCGCCCAGTTCCCCTGTCACGGCCGTCAGCCAGTCCGAAGGGCTCCACGACTCCAGGCCTTCGGGGTGCCACTTCAGGCAGCGCGCCACGTTGGCGGCGCGGAAGGCATCGAACGTCAGCGCCTGGGCCGGCTGCTGTGCGTCGTTAGCGGGCCCAATCGCAGCGATCAAGCTGCGGGCGGTGTCTTGGCTAAGCATGCTCATAGTTCCTCGCTTCGGGGCCAGAAGCCCAACTGTTCAGTCAACCGGACAAGCCCCGGCAGGCGTTCTAGGTACGCGGTGCCCCGGTGCGGGGCTTGCCGGTTACCTCTGC
>ERZ869925.248-NODE-248-length-39520-cov-8.110731_pt1 | contig 39520 bp, 67 predicted proteins | sample MGYA00579311_ERZ869925 | MGnify/ENA primary metagenome ERZ869925 (study PRJEB32216, sample SAMN09231817) | wastewater metagenome | place: USA: Maryland | collected 2016-07-30 | study: EMG produced TPA metagenomics assembly of the PRJNA472060 data set (Reclaimed...
GCAGCACAGCATTGGCCAACTGGCAACACTTCGCCGCCTCCGCCGATAAACAGTGAGTGTTTGTTTCCGGGTTAAACCATACCGGCCCAATGTCCGTAGTAACCCAGCGTCCCGCGCTTTTTGTTTCTTCTGGCGGCGCCTCACCTAATCCCGCGCCATCGCTGCAAAAAACCTTTTCGACAGGCGGCTTTTCTGGCGGCATGTAGCTACGCTCTTCTTCTTTTTTGGTTTCTTCAGCCATTTTCACCCCCAACAATTTCACGGCGCACCCTCAGCAAACTGCGAACTATAGTAGCAACGGCAAGAAGCTCATCCATATCAAAAGAGGACAGATCGAAGACCAGCACACCATCGTCATTGCGATTAATATTGATCTCGTATCTTTGCTCCTCCATCCGCAAAAACATCTTGGCGCCAACCCTAACAGCAAGATAGCTTGCATCGTCTGTATGCAGTCCCATAGTGCCATCGTCGCTGTTGCCAAGAATCTCCCATAACTCAAGGATATCTTTCCGAGACGGAGCGCCAAAAGTGGTGTGGCATAATGCCGTGACAAAATCGCGCGCAAGGTCATAAAGCTCGCGCCTTCTGTGCGGTTCAGATAATCTTTTTCTCAAATCAAAAACATAGACATGGTTCCAGTCCATATAGAAATCTATTGCGTAAGCGCTAACAGGCTCGCAATGCCCTGGCCGCGGGCCCTGCCGCGAAAAAGATAACCACAAACATAAGCCAGGATTATCTGCATACTGCCTAATCACCGCAGTATATTCGCCGCGATCCGCACCTTTCGCAGTGATTCCAAAGCCGCCATCTCTCCGAATGCTATACCTATCCCGCCACGCCTCAACTATCTTTTTCAAAACAATCTGCAGCTTTTCATCCGTTATTTCTTCGATCATAAATCCTCCTGGTTTTTTGGTTTTTGTTCGAGGGCGTCATCTTCGCGCAAGAGTTCTTTTAGCCTATAAAACGATTCATAAAGACCCTCTTCTTGCTTGCTTATTTTGGCAAGATAGCCCTCCAACGAACTCGTAAACTCCCCCAACAAATTCGACACCGCGACTAGCAGCTCTTTTTCTACAATCATACATCCTCCTGGTTTTTTGTTTTTTTATTTATTTGTTGTAGTCGGGGTGCGTGTAAGCGCAAGCGCTCCTTAAGAAAGCGCGCGGCGCTACTAACCTCATGCCCTCGATAGGGGCAATGGCGTTCCACGCATCAACTTGTGCCTGTGCCTCCGCTTCAGTAAACGTCTGATTAGCATACGCGTATAGTGCATCATGCGCGGCCTGACTTATTTTTTTCTGATCTTCCGTTAGGCGCTTGCCAGCTTCAATAATACTTCTTGGCGCTCTCATGTTCTGTCTCCTTGTTGGTTGTTTCTTGTTCGTGAAATCTTTATAAACGAACAAGAAATAAGCGCAAGCACTTTTTTACAAAACACCGCATCTTTTTTATTGCCGCCCTGAATGCGGCTAATTCTCTAGCGTTCGGCGTGCCAGCTGATAGGCAGAATGCTTTTTTCTTTCCTCTTTGCGCAAGAAGGAGACGATATCAATCAGATAAAAAAGCTCGTTGCCAGGCGGATCCGCGCAGGCGTGAGAAAATCCGCGCGCGTGCGCTTCGGTGAGAACCGCCCACAAACTTTTGAAACAGAAATCAATATCGCGAATCACAAAACCATCTGGCGTATCTGCGATGTAGCAGATAGAGCGCACATCATCATAACCCATCACGCCGAGCATGCTCTCCGCTATGTGCGCAGAAATGCGCCGTGGGGGGCGCTGCATTAGCCAGATAAGCTGTTGCGGGCTAACGCCGCTCTTGCGCGCAAACCAAGCCCGATTGCGGGAAGCTGGCAAAGAGGTTTTTAGGTATTTGTGCAGCTTGTCAATGACGACTTTAGTTTCCTCCTCATTGAGCATAGTTCTCATTGGGGGCTTTCTTTTTTTCTTCTCTTCCATTTTAGACTCTTCTTTGCATCGATGGTGATCGATCCCCAAACCACCACGTAACCGCACAGGCGGCGGTGTCTAACACTGCAAGCACTACCATTTCCTGCAGCTTCTCATTGTTACTTTGTAACAATGCTATCCATATAATCGTTTCAAAAATTAGCGCGTACATCGTGACGATTGGCCGCACCAAACGAACGACATTCATCACCCATTGACTAGCACCCACCGCGTCAGAATCGTGTTTGTAGCTTGCTGTCCGTAAGTCTGTTGCTGCTTGAGTTTCAGCGGCTTCCTTCTGCATCTGATATTGCGCAGTTGCCATTCTAAACTCGTGTTCGCGCCTTGCTTCATCGGCTTTGATTTCTTGTTTTTTTTCAGCATACGCAGCCGCGCGATTTATCACGCTTCCGGCAAGTCCTACGAGCGCACCGATGATCATTATCGCACCATGTTTTTGATGTTAAGAATGAAGCCCTGACGATAAGAGGCCATTAAATTTCCTAGTGCCGTTCCAGACTGCATGACGGTTGGTAGGCCTTTGGTCGTAAGGCCCAGAGTCATCCCCGGCATGATGCAGCCCTGCGTATCGCTTACCTCATTCCCGGCGTGAATCAATATCGCCTCACGCCCCGGCACATTATGCAGCTCAAACGCGCGCGCGAATCTTTGTGATACGTAGTTTGTGCAAGTATATTTCCCCTCAGGGATGCACGAAATGTTTCTAGCGTTATCTCTCCACGGCCTTTCGAGCGTGTATGTCGGCGCGTTGCGGCCTTCTTCGAGATAGCCCAACGTAACTTCAGGGCCCATAAAAAAACGATATAGAGTAATTTCTTTCATCTGCTCCCCCGCGTATATAGCCGCTCTTCCAGCTTCTCTGCTTTCTGTTGCGTGCGGTCTACCTGCTTTTCAACACTCTGCACTGCTGTTCCCAACGCGCTAATTTCATTACCAAGGCGCGAAACCGAAACGCTCAAATTTGCAAGATTCGATTTTGTTTCGAGAAAAATATAAAGCACCAGCGCAGCAATTATCCCGAAAAAAAAACTGAAATATGTCCAATTATTTCGCACATAATTTTTCATTGTATTATCGACGAGAGAGGCCAAATCTTTGCGAAAAGCCGGAAGTTCCATTAGCTTCATCAGTCTAAGCATATCTTCATCCTCAGAGCGCGCCTTCCCGTTTTGCGAATCGTGGGAAGACGTTGAAACAGTTACTCCACAGATTCCATTTTTCACCGACCAGTCGACGTGCTGCATCGATTTCAATTTGTCCGATTCGCTCATATATAGCCCCGCTCGTTGAGAAAGTGTGCTCTCTTTCTATCACTTCTCCGTGCGAAAAACAAAATTCTTTGGTGCCAACAATGAGGCTGCACCCGCCGCCCGGCCTATATCCCAGGGCAACTGCAAGCAGACCTTGCAGGCGCTTTGGCTCCGCGTAACGTAAATAACAATCTTCTCTTGTGGTTATTGGGGTTTCCCCAGCGCGCGCGTATTTTCGGAAAGCATATACAGCAGCAGAACCGCTAAGCACCGGGAATGTCGCGAACCACGCCGCGTGCATGCTTTCGGAGATGAAGGACAGGACAAATAGCGCCGCTAAAGACCACCAGCCGATGCAGGCCAGTGCAAACGAGGCGAGCTTTAAAACCGCCTCCTGGTACGTAACTCGCACAAAAAATAAGGTTGCCAGAAAGGCGAAAGAAAATACGTTTAGAAAATCCCAGGAAATCCAGGCGAAATCAGACATAGAACCGGCCAGAACATAATATGCCTGGCCGGTGTGGGCGGAAAGAAGAAGTAAAACGCTACCGCTTAGGAGATGGTTTCTTAGCGGGCTTTGCTGGAGCCTTCGGTTTCTTTGCTGGCGCAGCTGTGCTCGCTTTATCCGATTCTCCACGAACATAAAAATTGGGTTTCGTGCGGTTTCCACGTGGTTTCAATCCCTTTGTCATATTTTTCTCCTGGTTAAGTTAAGATAATATTTTATAAAAATCTAGCTGTTTTTTATTTGAGTTCTTTCAGTGCCTTTTGTTGCTTCAGTTCCGCTGTCGGCTCGAACTTCCTCTGTACTTTATCATACTTCCACTCCATGCCTGAATCCGCCACCGCTGGCACGATTTCATCGTGTTCTTCGGCTGGGGAAAATGGCGTCACGCCATCCCATTCCACAATGTTTTTAACAGTACCATTTTTTACTATGCAGTATGTTGCCATTTTTATCCCCTATATTACCAAGTCATTACTACGCACTTGCCACTACCGCCATTCCCACCGCCCGAATTGCCCTCACTTCCGCCGCCGCCACCAGGAACGGATCCATGTCCGGCCGCGCCTGCTCCGCCTGCGCCTCCAAATTTTGAAGATCCTGGTGTTCCGGTGCCTCCACAGCCGCCGCCGCCGCCCCAAACTGAATTCCCCCCATATCCAGAGCCAGTCACACCACCACCACCCGTGTAATAGCCACCTACTGCAACACTGGTGCCGCGGTGCCCCCCACCCATCCCCTCAAACGAAACTCTTCCGCCCGGATCGGGGCATATATCATTGCCAGATGGAGCCGACGCAGGGTTAGATGAATAGGCGTTCGCTAAAAGACCGCCGCCGCAGCCGCCGTTAGTGCCACCTACGCCGCCGCCACCACCCCCATAACCTGTCAGGTGCGAACCAAAGCTAGTGCTTCCGCCTCCTCCACCAGTGCCGCCGGTGCTACCGCTACCGCCAGCGCCGATCGTAACCGATTCAGTAGACCCCAGGCTGGAAAGGAGGAAAACCGCCTCTTTGTATGATCCGCCGCCGCCACCGCCGCTAAAGGTGTTGCTGCTTCCGCCACCACCGCCAGCCCCCCAAACCTGAACGCGGGCATATGTGCCGGTGCTTGGCTTGGTCCATGTGCCAGATGATGTAAAGGTTTGCTGGTTGGGCGTAACCTGATTGCTGATAACCGCCTGCCCGCTAGCTCGTTGATACGCCGCGCAATACCAACTGCCGCCGCCAAGCGATACAAAAACCGCAACATCGTTTGCCGCGGTGGTGATGCTCGCAGCGCCCGGAAGGATTAGGTTCGCAGAGTGATAGGTTAGCAGAAGAACGCCTGTAAACCGCACAACGCGCACCGCTCCGGCCTGCCCTGTGCTGCCTAGGCTGGTGATTGTAGTGGTGCCGGTGACGTCTACGACGTTGCCTGTTGCAGCGCCTATATCAGTTGTTGCGGAGCTGGCGACATTAGAGCCTTTAATCCAGTTTACTGCGCCCGCTAAAGACCCTCCCGCAAGCGGCAGAAGAGCCAGGTTCGCCGCGTCAAGCGTGCCTATAGTCACCCATGCGCTGTTTGCTCCATTTCTGATTTTCAGCAGCGTGTTCGTGGTGTCAGCCCACAGCTGATAAGCATATGTTGTCGAGGGCGCAGAGGTCCCGCTAGAAAGCCCAGCTAGAGCCTGCAAGGCGCTGTTTATGTCGGAGCGCGTGTTTGGAAAGGTCTGGTTAGCAATCGTAAAATCATTTTGTGACATTATAACATCTCCTAAAATCCGTGAGCTTCCCATTTTACACTACGCACAACGCGCGTACCGCCTGAATTGTAGGCATTCAGCGTGAATCCGGCTGTTGTTACGCTTGTAATCGTGAAAAAATCTCCTGTGGCAGCGTCTTGCATTGTCCCGCCCACGTCAACCGTTGTCGTGAAAACCTTGCTAAAAGTCACCGTTGTTGCGGCGCTTGAGCTTGTTGTCGCGGTGCCGCTGTCAGTTAAATCCGGAACGTCAATCGTGGCAGAAAGTTCGCTAATTTCGATGTTCAGCGCATCATCGCTTGACTCGACTTGAATTTTAAATTTAAAAGCTCGCGCAGTATAGTCACCGACAACAACCTTACGCCACGCGCTCCACGTGGGGCTGCCAGCTGGATTATCGTTTGTTGTGGCAACATAGAATATCACGTCAACACCTGTAATGTCCTCGCCATCGAATAAGCCTGCCGCGTCATCAAAATCACCGGCGCGTGAATCAAACACATCATTGGAATTGCTTACAACTCCAGACATTGCGACAGAGACGCGCGAAGTGGTCACAACTCCCAAATCAACTGCTGCAGAAAATTCATAAGTTCCGGATGTGCTGAACGGACCTGCCCCAGACAGCTTTAGCACTCCGGCCGCCGCTGTCATGTTGGTTTTTGTGCCGCCGAAAGTTGGGTCTTCTGTTTGAGTAAGAAAGGCGTTGAGCGGCACAATATTTGCAACTGTGGACACTATGCTTGTTGCTGTTTCGGATTCTGATCCAGTCGAATCAACAAATTTTATCATATATGTGCCGGTTAATAGCGGCACCACAGCATGGGTAGCTACGCCAGCCAAAGCTGTAGTTATATCAACGGCAGAAGACCAGGTTGCTCCGCTTGTTGCCGGGCTATATCGCAAGCGCACCGTACCGCCAATGCGCACATCCAAATCCGTTGCAAGATCCCATGATAAATGCGCGTTGTTGTGTATCTGATTGAGCGAGAAACCGGCCACATTACCCGGCACAGCGGTTAGGCCATAGAGCGTGATAACGCTCGTCGCGTAATCGGAGAAAACACCCAGCGTGTTCTGTGCGCGCACCCGGAAATTATACGTGCCCGGCTGCACGTCCCAGAGCGTGTAGCTAGTGTCAACGGTCTTTGGCAGCACTATGTAATCGGTCGCACTCGTGAGTTTGTATTCCAAGATGTAGGTATCTGCGAAAGCATCTGTCGATAGGCTCCAACTGATCACGGCTTTGGATTTAACACCGCCGCTTTCAATCGTGCTGTAAAGAGATTCCACGGCAGATGGCGCGCCAGGCGTTGAGACGCTGAAAGGATTCGGCAAGTTCGTATCTGGCGCTTGATCGTGCACCGTGGCCATGCCTGCGTTCCAATTATACGCGGCACTGCTTTCTTCTTGTGCTAGAATTGTGATTCCATTCTCTGGCTCAAACTGCCAACTCATTACGCGAAATTCTTTCGCCGACCAACCGAAATCCGCGTCTGTGCGCGTGATGGTATCCCATACAGCCAGCTGCAGGCCGGTCATATTGAGCTGCATTTCCACCATGATGCCTTGCCTTGATTTTTCCAAGATAATCTTAGCCATTCTCTGCCCGCGCTCAGGATCTTGTAAGAACGGAAAATCGATTTCTTTTTCAATGCGCACGCCGCCATCTTGAGCTTCGTAAGTCGAGTTTGTGATCGGCGGAAATGAAGTCGGAACGTAGAGATTTGCGGGGTCAGCGTATTGTCCCTTGATCGAGTTAAAGAGGTCTTTGCGCTCCATCCTAGGTATCACTTTGATAGGTCCGGCAAGCATGTCGTCGGTTATGTCTAAAACCGGCGAATCATACGCCGCAACATGGCACCGGAACTTGCCTTGCGAATACGTAATCGGCGCAAGCAACGCGCTGGTTAGTGAGTTGAGATTATCAATTGGGCTTTGCGCCATAGTCAGTGCACCATCGCACGTGAAGCGCGCCTGTGTGCCGCCTGAGGCCGTAGTTACAGACTCTTCACAAATGTCCGCTGCATCGCCAAAAGATGTATCGTCAATGCGAGACGAAGGAATCTGGAAACCGTAATCAGATGTCAGAAAATCACGCACACAAAGCGCCGGATTGTTGCTCCAGGCTGTAAGAGTGGTGCGCGGATCGTAAACCTTTTTGCCTTTTATAATGGCGGAAACATTAGGCACGCCGTTGATAAAAACATCGGAGTTGAATTCGAAAATCGCGTAGAGATAGGCGATGCCCTTGCCCTGCATTCCCGCTTCCCAGCCCGTCACCTGCGCCAACGCCACAGCATCAGCCGCCTGCGTATCTGATCCGAGGTGCTTTAGTATGCGCGCATAGCTCGCACCATCGCGAAAGTAAGGCGCGCTCGTAACCCAGCCGCTTCCATCGAGAGTGAGCGGCTTATCGTCGAAATAAACCGTAGTGATTTCCTCAACCTCGTGGCCTGCTAGGCAAAGTATCATGTGCAGAAACGGGTTATTGCCGCTCTTTGGTGAGCCGTCATAACGAAAGCCAGAATTTTCAGTTTGCAGAAAGCTGATGTTTCCAGAAACACGCGTTGTGCCATAGATGATTTTATGCGGCTCATCAGAGTTGCGAGTCTGCATCGAAAGCCCTGTCTGGAAGCTCCCGAAATCAAAGCTTGGTGTCTTAGCTTTAAAAATTGATGATGTAGCGAAGCTCAATGCCGCCGTAACTATCCCGCCGAATACTGCCGCGCCAACAGCAGTTGCAAAGATTGTGCCCGCAAGGATGGTAGGAGCTGCAGCCGCAGCCGCAGCACCCGCAATTGCAGAGATAGCAAGCCCGATTGAAACCGGATCTGCGCATGCGGCGCTAGCGGAAAGCGCTACGAAAAGAAAAAGTATTATGTGGCGCATGATGATTCCCAGGCGTGAGTGAGTGCATGAGATCTTAGCCCAATCAATCCTTTTTCTGGCAACATAAAATGCGAAACATTTCCGGAAAATATTCCTAGACAATTTGATGAATACATCACGACATCGCCCCGCTCTACGGCTTTTAGCGGCTTAGGCTTGAGGTAGCTAGAAACACACTCAGCAACGCTAAAAAATCCCATCATGCGCAGCATTGTTTCCGCACCCTCTTTTGATCTATAGCGCTCGCGCACATCGCGCGCGTAATCAGGATGTCCAAGCGCAATGAGAAAATTACTGACAAACAGCAAGCAATCGTTTTTTCCCCATGCGAATTCAGCGCGCCAATTGTCGCGGATATACCACTCAGTGGTCACGCGCTTAAATGCCTGAACGGCCCCAGTAGACTGTTTTATAGGCGGCCTGTTCGGCGAATTTAAAAAATGTGTCGCCAGGGTAGCGTGATTGCTGGTCTGCATTGTTATATCTCCTGATTCGAGGTCTTTCCCAATCCGCTAATTCGTTTTCGATCGTCAGGCTAATCTCCATAGAGCCAGCCAGTTTTTGGATGACCGAGCTATCAATCTTCCCCTCGTATAAAATCATCGGATCGGCAACCAGCGCATTGGTCGAGAGGTCCACATATCCACCATACACCGTTGCCGACCGGCCTTGATAATACTGCGAAAGTACCACAGACAAAAGCGAGGAGTTTAAACCAGAAAGCGAGGTCTGCAAGGTAGGCCGCGACATGTCGCTATCTTCGCGCACCGTAGAAATGCGACCTAAATCACCGGCCCCAGTGTATGTGATGCCGTCAAAAACTATATCTCCAAGGCGAGAGTGGAAGCCGATTGTGCCGGAATCTAGAACCAATTTCACAAAGAATATCGGCGCGTTAGTTTCTGCAATCGCCTGGTTTCTCGTGGCCGTTGTGATCGTGCGACTCATCAGAAAACCTCATGCGCTGTAAATGTTAGCTCATCGTAGATCCCATTATAATCAGAGGACCACATAGCCTGTGAATCAGAATCTAAAATCATGGTACACGTGCAGCCCGAAACAGTGATAGGCGAGTTGTCAGCAGGCGCGGCGCGAAGAGCCGGTTTAAACGTAAGCGTTGCCTCGCCAGACCCGTTCGAACTCACATTTGCAGTAATCATCTTGAGTTCGCCATTCACAGAGATGTAATCACCGGCCATCAAGATATTAGTTGCACTCGCCGTCCAGCCGTCTGTTGTCAGCGAGCTGCCGGTTTGACTGCCACCGGCGACCAAAGGCGCTCCGCTTGCAATTCCGCGCGGGATCACTGCGTCAGGATCGTATGCGTCAAAAGTATTTACACCGCCCTCCAACAGCAAGAAAAACGCCTGCCAAGGGGCGGCCTGGTCTCTATTCATCCGGGGTAAGCTATATGTTGCTTTCCATTTGCTCCCAGCCAGCAACTGCCGCTGCACATACTGCGATTCGGGCGATGTGAAGCGCCGCGTGTTGGTTTCCAATCCAAACGTGGAGGATCTAAACCCGGGAAATTTCGGAATTGTGATATTGCTCATGCTCTCCGCCCCACACTTCGAGATTCTGCGCCGCCGCGCTCAAGCGCACGGAAGACGCCCTGTTTAGCCCGCGCCTCAATGACAGGAGCCATGTTTAAAACCGCCGCCGCGACTGTTTGCTCTACGCCAGGCGAGATATTAAAAACATTCGTGACCGATACGCCGCCACTGCTTCCGCCGCCATTTGGAATAACAGTCCCAGCCATTTTAGGCATAAAAAGTTCTGGCCCATTTTCTCCTACCAGAGACGGGCGATTGATTGGAGGTTGGCCCCCCTCAGCGAATGCTGGAACAGTAGTAGGCCGGGCAACGGGCAGGGGCGCGCCACCAGCGCCGTATTGTGCTTGGAATGAGCCAGCGCCAAACGCAGACCCGATGCCGCCTGTAATTGCGCTCGTAAGCCCAGAAACGATTGGCGAAACGATAGAGGCGCGGATAATGGCTTTCGTTACATCCATCAAGATACTGCTTGCAATATTGCTGAACTTTTTGAAGCTCAGCTCGCCTTTCGCCAGCGCATCGGTGATATCGTCCGACCATTGTTCAGATTGCCAGCTTATTTGGTCGGTTATTTCGTCATATGCGGTTTTATTGTTTTCTAGCCAGTCGTCAGTCGCCGCCTTAAGCGCGTTCATCCTGTCGTCTTCTTCTTTTTCTGTATCCTTCCTGGCTTTCTTCGCTTCCGCAGATTCCTTCTCTTGCTTCTTTTTTTGCGCCGCGGCCAGAGCCTCTAGCTCCTTGTTTTTTTCGATAGCACCTTCTGCAGCAATCGCCATTGGATGTTGAGCCTTGCCACTCATGCCGCCAAAGGCTTCTGATAGCTCGCGCGTTCTTTCTGCCAGCTTGCCAGTTACTTTCTCAAGCTCGCTAGATATCTTCAGCGCCTCTTCTTCGTCATTTGTTAGCAAATTGAAGGCCAAACGCACAGACAGAGAGGCTTTCCAGAGGCTGATTAAAACAACTTCCAGGCCTTTGATTGACGTTGCCAGCGCATCAACGATGCCAAGAGACGAAGCCATCTCGCGAAACGCATTTCCCAGTGATGTTGTCGCCGCTTTATATGTGTCGCTCATTTTCAGCGCCGCGCCTTCGTTCTTGCGCATAGCATCGAGTAACGGTCCTTTTAGCATTTCCGCCGTCACTTCGCCGGTCGCGATCATCTTACGCAACTCGCCAGAAGAAACGCCTACAGCCGTTGCTATAGCATCGAACGATCCAGGCAAGCGGTCGGTAACTTGCCGCATGTCTTCCATTGTTACCGTTCCGCTCGTGAGCATCTGCGAGAGGCCGAGGAAGGCAAGCTGCTGCTCGCTTGTAGATAGCTGCAGAGCGGCGAAGTTATCATTCATCAGCCGCAATATATCACGCATTTCAGCCATTGAAATTTTACCGGTGTTTACCGCAGGCAAAAGCCGTAAATACGCGTCACTAAGCGCGATCAAATCAACTCGCTGTGAATTCGCTGTCTGCCTCAAGAATTCCATTGCTTCAGCGGCTTGTGTGGTTCCACCAGTCGTGGCCTTTAGCCGCGCTTCAAGCGTCTGCATTTCCACCGATGCAGTCTTCACATCGCCTGCAAGCTTCGCAAGCCCGATGCCCGCCACAACATTGCCAAGCGCAGAGAAAGCGCGCTTCATCGTGTCGGCTGTTTTTTGTGTCTGCTGTGATACGTTGCCCAGCTCGCGCTTGAGCTCGCGCGAATCCGCCGATATTTTAACCGAGAGTTCCGTTAATTCCGCCACTTTCCGCCCTCTCAATCAATCCTTTAAACTTATCCTTCAAATCTCTGTATTCTGCTTTTGTCAAAGCCTTGCTTTGCTTCCTCAACCCGTTCCGCTGTGCCCAACCTTCGTAAGCGTCGAAAATATCCCAAGTCGTAGCTTCCCAAAATTCAGCAGGCGACCACTGCAGAACGCCTAAGCAAAACTCGCGATATTCTCGCCAAGGAAAGCCGTTGCCTGCCTCAGTTTCGTCACTCTCTCCAACACTGCTACTCGATTTTCTTCCCTTTTTTTTTCCGGTGAAACTGAAATAACCCAGAATTCAATCATGATATATTTCGCCTCATCGATTCCGCACTGATCAATGATCCAGGCCTCAAAATCCCCTTGCGCAATATCCTCATCAACACAAGAAATTTTAAACATTTCCGCAAGCCTATCAAAGCGCGCGTCAATGATCTTATCTTGCAGCTGTGTGATGTCACAATCGAAAGAGATTTGCAGTCTCTTCAAAACGGCAAGAGTGCCGCAAAGCGTAACTTTGCGGCTGCCCATGTCAACGATCAGTTCGGGGGAAATCCTATCCATACTATGCTACTTTGCAGGCATTGGGCAACTGATTGCAGCAACCGTTACGCTCGTCGCCGAGCTGTAAGTTACCGCAACAGCGTTGCTGGAATTATTGAAAATCGCTGGCTCAAAGAAGCCGCATAAACGCGTTTCACCAGCGGTGACGACTACGGCAACGTTACTTGCTGTCAGCGTGCCGAATCCAGGCTTGGTAACACTAGTGTTTTGCGCCGCGAAAGTAACGGTCATGTCGCTGCCAGCGCCGTTGGTAATTAAGAAAAAAGTGCGTCCGTTGTTGACGAAACTATCGCCGCCACCTGCAGCAGAAGCTGTCGTATGCTCAAGGCCGGAACGCACTAAATTTTGTACTGTTAAAGCTGCCATGTTATCTAACTCCTACAATGCTTGATCGGCTGCATATGTCCACGCGCCGCTGCTTTCCAACGTCAGCGTGAAAGTTTCCTCGTTATTGTGATCACCCGCGCGCTCGTAGCTAGTGATCAAAAACGAGGCCTGCAAAGTGTCAGCGGTCGTACCATTTGAATTAAAGATGATCGTGAAAGTGTTGATCGATCCTGCCATCGCATAGCCGCGCAGAGTATCGTTGACAACCGCGTCATCGTACACGCCTTCAGCTGTGATCGAAAGCGACAGAGTCCCAGCACCTTCAAGCAACGTGCGGTATCCGTTAGAATCTTTATTGGTAATATCGACCGCTTCAGTACCGATCGAGAAGCTGGTTGCGCGCAAGCCCGCAACGTTTGTGCCGCTTGCTAACGTGCCCTGCCTCAAAAGAAATTCTCTACCCTGTTTTGCTGCCATTTTTATTGCTCCCTAGTGACGCATCGAAAACGAATAATTCCGTGATAAGTTAAAAGCCCATCTGTAGTATCGCGCACGATGTCGGTGAGCCCGTCCCACAGTATCAGTAAACAGTCGTTTGACGCAACAGCGAGTTGCACATCATGCAATAAAATGTGCAATCGGCTCAAAATGTTACTGCACTCCTCAGGATCTCCCGACTGACTCCAAACGTGTAGAGTCGCCATGACCTCACTTCCGTGCTTATCCTTCGTGTCCCAAGCGCTCGCCGCGTAATCTCCGATCATGATATAGGGGAAGGCAGGCTCAGATTCTTGAGGATTAGACACAATGCCAGCGCTTGTGCCAGCGCCGAGCAAGGCAAGCAGCGTTGAATCAACAGAAATCACGCCATCAATTGCCTTAACCACTTCAAAACCACTAAATCCGGCCATCTAACGCCCTCCTTACTGTACTGCTTATGCTTGCCAAGATCTGGCGAGTGTTGTTTTTTATCGCGGGGAAAAGCCACGGGCGCGGCGCTATTTTCCGGGTCCCATACTCTAAATCTTTGCCGTATTTAACATTTGTCCCAACGCGCGCTGCATAGCCGCCATCTTCCGGCGACACTAGAATACTCGACACAAGCCGCCCGGTGTCTGTTGCTGGTGGCTCGCCTGGTGCCGACGCAATATGCGTTACTGTCTTTGATTTTTGGTAAGCTCTACCGGTTTTTGGCCCGCGCTGAATCGATGTACGCGCCTCGCCTTGCACCATAAACGCCGCGCCCATTACGGCTGCCTTCACCGCAGTTTCAGCCGCACTGCCGCGCTTACGCAATTCGCGCTGCAAGTTTTCTATGCCCTCGAACTCAACATTTATCTTCATGATGTCGCGCCAGCTTCTGGGTTTTCGGTACATTGTAACAAAAACCATTTGTTGGCTTCTTCGACATTTAAAAACCCATTGATGTGAAAATATCTGCTTCCAAACTTGATTCTATGCCCGACAGCAAGCGAAAGCGTAGACGAATAGCGAACCACTATCTCATGCGTAGTTTGCTGCTCAAGTTTCATGGCGCGCATAAAATCGCTAGGCCGCTTTGGGGTAATCTTCGCTCGCACAGTCGCATACGTAGACCAGGTGGTTGTCATGCCGCCGCCTGCGCGCCGTACATTGCCCTTGCTTTGGAGCTCTATCTGCTCCTTGAGCGCACCAGCGGTTATATCGCAGCATGCCTTTACCATAGCGCCACCCGCTCAAGCCGAAATGGCTGCAGCAAACGCTTAGCAATAGTAGGCAGCTCGCCCGCGCAATCACCGCGGTTTTCGTACAGCTCAGACACAGCGCACAGAATCGCCTGGCGAATAGGCGCTGGCACATCAGAGCCGCTAGAGCCATAACCAGCGACGAATAGAATCTCCGCGCCGTCAGCGAGGCGCAACGTATTTGTTGGCCAAACCTCACCATCACGCAGTGTGACTCGTCCGTTTCCGGGCACCGGGCCGCCATACGTTGACACTTGATACGTGCTAGAACTCATCGTTGTTGAGGTGTCATCAGTGCCATAAGATTTTATAGATGTGACACTAACGAGAGGAGCTAGCGGAATTGTAATGCTGCTTTGTGCGCGTGTAACAGTAGACAGCGCGCCCTCGCGCATTCCATCCCACCATGAAAGGTCCGCGCCGCCTAAGGTCGCGCCGGGGAAAGCATCAAAAAGCATCTTGTGAGTCTGCGTGATAAATGCGCAGTGCGTAAACGCCTCAGCCTCAATTCTTGCGGCCGTAATCAACGTGCCAATGTATGTATCATCAGCACTAGAATCCACGCGCATATGTGTCTTTGCTTCTGCCACAGTCACCGGCTCAGAAGCCGGGGCAGTTACTAGCGATAATCTGTAGCGCATAAATTCTCCGGTAGAAAATAGTTATCAGTGCTACAACTTATATCAAAGCTCGCTGTCTAACGCTAGGGGCTCGCTTGGCTCTTTCTCTCTAAATATGGAGACTTCGCCACAATATTCAGCCGAAAGCGGACGGAAATCTCTAGGTCAGCGCCAGCCACAGCAGTGCTAGCTGACTTTAACCCGCTATAACATATTATGCGCACATCGACCATCACGCCCCCTGATACATACGCATGACCTTGAGCAACAGAGCGTGCGCTTCCCCGGCATCTGCGATGTACTGATCGTTGTAGAAAAAGCCGTCTTTCGTGATCTTTACCACCTCGCGCACACCATGCTCTGACGTCGCTGGCGACACAAAAGTTATGCTCTCCCCCTCCGGATAGAACCCTATATCAGAAGGGATGAAAGGAACAAGGCCGTCCGGCGTAACGACCGTCGCTGCATACAACACGGAATTACCTTCGGCGAAAAGAATATTTTCCTTAAGAATATTTTCCTTCGCCGGTACATACCTAGGATCGGTGCAATGTTTTGGGTCGCCCATTACCACTTCGTTTTCTTTGTTTTCCATCAGTGCGCCCTTTCCGGCAAATCCGCGTCTCTTCGCGCCAAATAACAGAAAACTATTTCCAGCGTTCCACCCCCACACGTAAAAGGGGCGTCGTATTTCACTGCGACCAACGAGCCGCTGCAAGAATCTCTATAAACGATAACGTTTTCACCCATGCCATCCCTTTCGTCACCTGCACAAAATCGGAAAAACCGATTATTCCAACGCTAACAATATTTGAGCCTTACCGATGTTGAATATATTCGCATCGGCCTCAATCACTCGACGTAGCGCTTTGTGGTCTTCAGTATCAAGCTCTATCGCGCCACCTTTGTTCAACTTCTGCGCTAGCTCAAAAGCTTTGATCGGCGTCATGCCTTCAGTTTTTCCGCACAGCAGGTTGGCCACAACTTTTCCAGCGTTAGCGCCGTCGCCAACCATCTCTTCGCCGTCTAAGTTCTTTATCTGAAAATCTAGGTTAATTTCCATAGCTAAACCCCCTTCGCAGCTTGACGAATCTCATCTCTTTCTGCGCGCAAAGCCACCAACGCAGCTTTCGCTGATGCTACTTGACGCTCGGCGTCAACAATTCGGTTGGTTAATTCTTGCTCTACTTCTTCCGGCGAAACCACTACACCAACCACCTCTTGGGTGCGTAGGAATTTCCCATCTGGCTGAATGTCGTATTTAAACTTGCCCATCATGTTTTATACTCCTGGTTGAGGAGTCTATATTGTGGGCATCGAGGAGAAAGTCAAGCGCTAAGCCGGCGCTATTGTTGTGACGGTTCCAGAGCTGCCTTTGTATTTCAAAGCGCCTGATTCTGTGTATAGATAACCTCCACCACCAGGCGTGCCTGGTACGCTGGCGCGATTTGCCATATACAACGCACCCTCTTGGCCTAGAATCATTTCACCGACAACAGCCGCGTAGTTAGCGGTATAAGCACGGAAGTATAAAGCTCCTCCCGCCCCGTTTTGCAGGATGCTGTGGATGCCGCTGTGGATGAGCTGCGTGCTGTAACCGCCACTGTTAGAGTTGCCCAGTTGGACGTAAGCGCCACTAACTCCGGTTGCTATATAGGCATTTAGTGTTGTGGTGTTATTCGTAGACATATTTCCGCTAGCATCTACCACAAATTTCTGCGCGCCACTGCCAAAAACGCCATTCCAAACATAGAAAGCTCCGTTTCCTTCACAGCCTATATGCACGTTATTTGTAGCAGTTGAACTTGCACCAATTTGAATATGTCCCCTTCCAGAACCGCTGCTTTCCTGTATTTTGATACATGGCCCGGTTCCGCCATTGTAAATATCTAATCTTGTATTATACCCACCTGTTGACGTTGCTAAACCACCCATCCCGATATTCCCACCAGAAAGATTTAGCACTATGTTGGTATATGTAGAACCGTTATGTATTGCTTGTAGCCAACCATAACCACTGCCGCTAGAACCATTATATCCTATCTGTAATTCTTTATGATTTGACGGTGATGTTCCGTCATATCGGGCAGAAATTTGTGCAATCGTGCCAGTGTAGCGGGCAACCATTGCAAAATTTGGCGTATCTTCCCCCACTCCAACATTACCGCCCAAAGGATTGAGCAGTAAGTTACACCCATGATCTGCGCCGCTGAAATAATCAGTAGATTGTATCGTAGAACAAGTTCCTACGCCGCCTGTGTAATAATTTCCTAACCTTAAGTAACCGGAAGCGCCGGATTGTACAGCTACTTGTGCTGGTAATGGGTTTGCAGCCCTGCTTGAATATCCTGCGTTTTCGTTTACTACAAGCCGCCAAGATGGAGATGTTGTACCAATTCCGACATATGCATTAGTTCTGTCTAGCGTCATGATGTCAGTTTCAATGCCATTGTTTACGCCTTTTATCCACAAACGCCCCGTAGAGAACGAATCTAGATTAAAGGAGTAGCCGTAGTCGTTGCTCTGCTTGAGATAAAAAAGCTGGTCGTTACTCGCTGCGCCGCCTTGTACAGTTAATTTGCGGGTTGCGGTTGAAGAGCTAGTGTTGACCCCTACATATCCACCTGTATAAATACCGAATTGTTCAGAGCCTCCATTTCCCTCACGAAAATAGAAATTTTGACCGCTTGGACGGTTAAGGTTAAATTCCCCATTGTTTCTAACTACTATAGAGTAATTACCGGCGTTAGTTTGATCTAGCGCGCTGTTACCAAATAGGGCGTATGTGCTAGCGATAGGCCAAGGGCCTATAACGGTGGATCCCGCTACTGTGTAACCGGTTACTGAATTAATCGAAACCTTTGCATTCCAAGTGCCGCCATATGTGTCGCTGGAGTAATTACCAAACTCAAACCATCTAGGAGTTCCGGCGTCACTGCTACCGACAAACCTTAGGGGATATCTTGCGCCATCATTGTAATATTGGATTGAATAATAACCGAGCGAACCCGTAAAGCCTATACCATCAGCTAAGCCGCTAGCGAAAAGCAATGCACCCCGCGAATCGAAGCGCGCAACCTCCCGCCGGGTAGTTGCCCCGCTCGCAGTTGTGGCAAACACCATATATGTCGGTGTTGAAGTGTCGGTAAATGTCGATTCGGCGTGGAAGGTTACGCCTGCTACGGCGTTGCTATAACCTGTTGCTGCATATCCTCGTCCGAATAAGCCGCCCATCCGGCTGTCAGTTGTCAGGGCTGTTGGTGAGGCGATAGTTCCGCCCGCTCCAAATAGCTGTAACAACCCGCCATCATTGCCAGAGCCTAGGAAATAGCTGCTATTTGCAGACGCCGCGCCGGAATAAGCAGAAATTAACCGTACACTCGATTGTATTAGCGATGTGCCGCTAACCATTGTGTTAATTGTCGGGGAAGCTGCGCTAAGATACGCAACATCAGGCACGTATATCCCAGTAGTCGTAAGCCTTAGTCTCTCAGTGTTATTGCGGTAAAAGCTCATATCATTATTACTCGTTGAGCCAAACCACAAAGACGATGCGCTAACATACAGCCCCAAACCTGCTGTGCTTAAGGTCCAATAGTTTTCCGTCGCTCCTGTCCCGCAAATCCCCTGAAACGTGGAGGCCGTGTTATACGCCATTACATACTGGCACGAACTTGAGGTGACGACTATTTCGTAGGCAGTTCCCGCAACACTGGGATGCGTGATAAGCAGATCAACATCACCGGCGATAAAACTAAGCGTGGCGTTGGAGGATGTGGTAATCTTTGATCCGTCGTAATAGCATATGCCGTTGTTAGTTTGGGCGCCGGTACCGGTTCCTCCACGAGACGGCGCGAGTGTACCAGTCCAGCCAAGCGCTAGGCTTGTGGCGGCCAGTAGTGCGGAGCTAGGAGATCCCCCTAACGTAAGCGTAACGTTAGTGTCATTCGTGCGCGTCAGCGCGGCATTCGTAACAGACAGCTCGCCTTCAAAAAACGTCAGATTATTGCCCATCTGCACGTTGGTGATAAGCCCGGATGTGGGGCTGGTGCAAATCAGCACATCATACCCCACCGAGTTAAAATACATGTTTTCGGTGATAACAAGATCGGTGAGAATGGAAGCGGCTATTAAGCTGTTGGTGCCTAAATTGACATTGGACGCCGCTCCACTATACGGCACAAATGTGCTGGTTATCGTGCCAAGCGGATAATTGATCCAATGACTACCAGGCCCTCTAAGCAACACATCACCCGTAATCGCACCCGCCGCGTCTACATCATCAAGATCTATAAGCCGCGCCGGGCCTACAACTCCAAGCATTGTATTTAAAAGGCTCGTCGTCATTAGATTGGCCTCGTAACTAGCGTGATGGTACAATCGCCGGATTGCGTTGTGTTACTTTGTAACTTTACGTATCTGCAGCCAGCTAAATCAAATGGTACAAGCGCATAAAAATATCCCGCCGCGCAGGTAATCGTTGCCGCAACGTTATCTGTATTGCGCACTTGCTGATATGTTCCCGAGTATGATGTCGAGGCCTGCACTGTAAGCGAAGAGCCGCTGAAACCGGCCGGGAGTGAGATTCCTATAAGGACGGTGCCATGTAGATCAACTGCGTTGGATAAGGTTGCGCCGTCTTGGATTAATGCCAGGCTGTCGGATCTCAAAACCGACTGAAATTCGTTGCTGCTGGCCATGGCTTACCTTTTAAAAATGCGACGAAAAAACCCTTTGTTTTTGTATTCAGTGGCAACAACCTGCTTAGTTACTTGCTCAATTTTTATCTGCGTTCCGACGAACATCATTGGATAAGATGTTACCTCTGCAATCATCTCGACCATTGAGCCTTTGCGGATAAGCTGCTCAGCGTAAACAGTAGGCACGATGTAGGTTTTGCCAGCGATGAAATGCACAAATTCCTTGCCATTGAAGGCGCTCTTGTCGTCACGAATGCACCGCAAAACCATTGTCATTTTATAAGCGCCGTTACTTTGAGGTTTGTTGCAACATAAGTGCCAACACTGACATATTTCACGCGGAGTTGAGAACCGATTAGGCCGTCAACGCTCGTGTTGTCTGTGAGCGATCCATCGGTAGGCGTTACAATCGAGGTTTTAGGGGTTGCCGACACTAAATTGTAGAGTCTTTGCAAGCTTGCGGTAGTTGCCGCAAAGCAAGCAATATCAACCCATGTAGCGCCATCATCGAAAGTGGTTTGCACATACGCCTTAGCGCTGGTGCCTCCCGATGTGTACGTAAAAACGCACTGCAGTGCTAAAGATTTTGTGCTCAGCGGAATGTGGACGGCGGCCCCAGCTGTGGCTGATACCGCCGCCGTTAAATCCACATTTAAAAGCGTTGTGGAATAAGCCATTACGCTACCTTTTCTAGGCAGACAGCAAATTTAATCGAGCCGGTACTGTGATCGGTTGTCCCGCCAGCGTATTGGAATCTAATCGTAGACGCCGCCGCAGAAGATGTATCGGAGGTGCCAGTCGCGAAAGGAACTTTGGTGTCGCCCCAACGCAGAGTAGCTGCAGGAGCCGATTCTAGGTCCGCGTTTGCAATCGTTGTCCAAACTGTGGTGCCATCGGTGAGAACAATGGTGCGGTTTCCGCCAGCGCCAAAGCTTGTGCCGCCACCTACGAGCATAATGTCGCGAATTTTATATTGGTCACCAGTGCCACCAGCGATAACTGCCACAGTGCCAGCGCTATCAAGCAGTGCAGCGGTGACTGTTACATCCACCCATTTCACTTCGCTCATAACCACGCCATCGCTTTTACGGGTACCAGGAGCTAAATCAACAACTCCGCCGCTTGCAACGCTAATAGAGCCGCCGCTTTTCACGAAAATTGTTTCGCCATTTTGTAACATGCCTACTTTTGTGTTGTGTGATGCACTCATTTCTTGCCCCTAAAAAACGGCTTGGTTGCCTGGTTGCTAAGTGGTGCCTGCACTACCTGTGCCGACATAGAAGGGTTATCTTTTTTATCGTCAATCAACTGTATCGATCCACGATGGAGAAATTGTATAGCAAGCGACTCGCCTATCTCTACCTCTTCTCCAGCGCGGAATCGTCTGACGTGGATGCCATCATCAGCACCCACGTCAGTCTTTAAGAATCGCACTTTTAGGCGCGGTTTAGCCATGTTACGCAGCATCCTGAACAACAGGCGCATTGTTTGGATGACTCAGAACAGCAACAGCGCAAATAACAGCCGCAGAAGCGTTATTCACTGGCGTAATGGTCAGGCGAACATAACGCTTGCTGCCTTTATACCCGATCTTTCTTACTTCGTTGTCGTCGGCAAAAGTAAATGCAGCCTCCGCCTCAGTCCCAACAAGAAAGTCATCAGCAACGGCAGCGTTGTCAGACAGCGCGCTATTGTCGCCGTCCTCTACAAGTACTGTAAAAGTTGCGTCAGCGTCAGCAATCGAGCCAGTGGCGATTATGAACTCAATGGAGTCATAACCGCTGGTGTCGATGATTTGTGATACAAGTGCAGTCGTGCCAGATTCCGAAACCGGGGAAATGGCGCGCTTTACTTGAATGTCGTGGTGAATTGCACGTGATGTCATGTTAGCCTCTCCTTATGCTGCTAATTTTTGGACTTTGATTGCTTCGTAATTAATCACATCACCGCCAGTGCGTTTGCGAGTGTAGAAAAGCACCTGGCCTTTTACAGTGAGTGGATCACGCAGAACGGAAATGCCAACCCGATCAACGATTTTGTAACCGAGGCGGAAGTTGCCGAAAGCACCTGACAGAGCGTCAGCGGCAATCGCAGGCATATCAGCAGCGAAGTAAACTGGTGAGCCGAGCAAATCAAAGGCAACACCGGCTTTGCGGTCCATGTTGCGATTGAAGAGGTACTCGCCATCACCGCTTTTCAGCTTCATAATTGAGGTGAAAGACTGGCGGCGGAACAAGAAAACCGCACCAGCTTGATAAGGCTCAAGCAAAGATCCTTGCAGGTCCAGTAAGCCATCAGCCGTGAACGCACCAGAAGAGCCAGAGTTAACTTGCTCAATCTTGCCAGCTTCGTAAGTGCCAGCAGCCGCCCATGCGCTGTAGTTAAGGAATCCTGTAGGTTTCGCGATGCCGTTACCGCTGATAAACGCGGTGTTTTCAACACGAGAAAACTTGTCAGAAACTTTACGAGCCAACCAGCTTTCAATGTCAGAAGCAGAGTCTTCTAAGAACTGCTGTGACACCTTAGGCTGTGAATATTGCTCATGAACCGGGATTCTTTTCTTGCCAATATTTGGTGTGGTTGTTGCAGCGCGTGAATCCATTTCACCAACCCAACCACCGGAAGTGTCTTCATCATCATCAATGATGAATTCCAGCGAATCACTTTCTGAAATCGTTACGACCTCAGAGAAATTCCGCATTGGGGAGGTTTCAAAAACTCGTGCAGTGATCATTGCAGACACAGTCGGGGAAACCATGTAACCACCGTCTGGGTTGGTGCCACGAGTCATGCCCTTTGTTTGCAGGTCCTTAATCGCGCTGTCATTTCCCTGCATGTAACTTTTGAAAGCATCGCGTTGATCGTCGATGTCGGCTTTTGTGCCGCCAGCTCGTTCAATTTCAAACTGCCCGCGCGCGATAGCGGCTTCGAGCTGCTCTACTTTTTGCTTTAGCTCCATCGCTTCCAAAGTGGCTTTATCAGCCTTTTCCTGGGTCACGAGGTGCAATGCATCGTATTTTTTCAGATTATTTTCGTTGGCCTCGCGGCTGGCTTTGATTGCCTGCATGCCTTCGTCAAGTTTGGCTGCAATCGCTAACTGATCCATGTTGGAACTCCTGTAAAAGTTGGAAAAATTGATCAAATTTCTTTTCGACCATCTCTCGATTTACAGCGTCCCGCTGATCCTCTTTTTGATGTTTTGGCTGAAAGGATGATGCAATGATTTTTGCATCATTCCGTGATAATCCTGCATCACGCAGGACCCGTTCTAATTCCCGTAAAGTGCGCACTTCGTCAGCTTTCACTGACGCAACACGCGCCGAATCGTTCGCCGGGAAAGTAACTAAAGAAACCTCGAATAAATCGAGGTCTTTAATCACACGAACGCCCGTATTTAGCATATCATAATCTTTTATGCGGTAGCCAATTGATAGGCCAGAAACCGCACCCTGCTTCAGAAGAGCGTGCGCTTCACGCGCCTGCTGGACTTCTAAATTCAGTTTACCCTGAAGGAATAACCCGCGCGAATCCTCATTAAGAGCCGTATAAACTCCAATGGGGCTTGCGCTATCATGCTGCCAAAGAATAGGCAGGCGCTTTTGCTCGCCATACTGCTTCAGCGTGCGCGCAAATGCGCCTGCTGCAACAATATCACCAACAGAATCAATATTATCGAAAACACTGCCGTAGCCAGAGAACGAACCGTCCTCTGCTATCTGATCAAACTTGATCTGCATCTCCGAAAAGTCTTTATTCTGCACAGCAAAACTCCTTGATTGCGCATAGAGTTTTGCCACTCCCAGTGGTGCTTGTCAATGGCGAAAAATCAACGGGTAGTGGCGAGCGGGGAGGAATCTTCAATGATCTTGTAGCGCTGAACACACCGACAGCGCACTGTGTTTGCGGCGCTGCCTCGTGGATCTCCGGGGAATTCGAGCATTTCCCCGCCTACTTTGTACTTGTCTTCCATCTCAACTGTTTGGCCATTTGCCACGCTATGCGCCAGCCTAGTTCTGCCGTCTTCTGCAGAAATCCAGCTCTTTACGGTGCGCACATTATATTCCTCAGATAGCGCGCTAGTCATAGTGTTTTCGGCAAACATAGCTGCGCTGTGGGTTTCGGTTATTGCAATCGTTGCGGCGCGATACGAGGCTATTGCTGGCGCGATCTCGCGGATGTCGCGCGCCATTTCTGCGTAACCTACGCCCTCTTGCTGTCCCTCCCGGATAATGTCCCGAATGTCGTTCAGTGTGGTTTCGGCAATCATCTTTGCTTTCGTCAGCGCCACGCGCTCTACGTATTCATCAAATGCGTTTGCATATTTCGCTGGCGGGCGCACCGTCACACGGTCTTCGCGCTGTGCCGCCTTTTTCGCCGGTCTTGCGCCTATCATTTCGGCGAACACCACCAACGCGCGCCGCGCAAAAACATCTTCCACGCGTCGATAATGCCGCCGCAAAAGCGATTCGAATTTCAGTGCCGCATAATAGCCTGCCTGGTCGCTCAAATAGCCATTGGCAGCCAGCGAATCAGCTGACAGATTATAGGCTTTCTCAAGCGCGTCTCTCATTTCTTGCTGTGTTTTTTTCTCCAAGCCAAGAAGCAATCTAATCTTCGCGCGCTTTTCGGTTTGCTCTGTTCGATTAGCCATAGATCAGCTCCACAACGCTTTTTGCTTGCGCCTCTGTCATGCCGCCTTTGATCAAATATGCCTCATAGTCGGCCTTTGGTGCGTCTACGGGCGGGATTTGTGGCTCTGGCACCATGCCTACTTGATCGAGCGGGACTTGCCCACTACCAACCAGCACAACATCGCCGCCCTCTATTGCGTCTAGGCCATCTGCTTTGCGCTTTTCGTTAACGGTCATCCAGTCTGTTTGCTTGAGGCTTGCGCGCGTCTCTTCCTTGCGCAGAGTCAGCGCGGGGATAGAATCTTTGTCGCAATCTAGGTAAAAATCTGTGCCGTACAGAGGCAGGAGCCAATGATTAAACTCCGCCAATACGTAGTATATTAGCGGCAAAACAGTGCCCTCGTAAAACGCCAGATTTGCTTCGCGCAAATTATTGAAAGTACTGTCGCCAGGGATTCCGAGAAGGATCGGAGGCACTCCAAACGCCAGCGCAATGTTACGCGCGGCGCTGTTTACCGATTCGATGTAATCCATGTCTTTTGGAGAGAGGCTGAATTCTTTCCACTCAAGGCCGCCCTCTAAAAGCAGCGGCTTGCCTGCATTATCACCACCAGACATGCTGTCTTTTATCTGCGATCTTAAGGCCTCGAACTGTTTATCCGATAGAGTGGCGGAGGGGTTAGCATCGCTTGGTGTAACGATCAATGCGCCGCTTGGTCTCGCTCCGTTCTGCAGTAGCGCATAATTCCAGGCGCTTGCTTCGTTGTGCTGATCGATAGAGTAGGCGGCTGGCTCAGCCTGGCTCATGCCGCGCCAATAATCCATCGGCGAGTAATCCTTTATGTGCAACATGTCACACTTGCCGGTGATTTTATCCATCGGAAACGCCCGCTTTCCGGCTCCTGTAGTGTACTCATAAGCCGCCGGAATAGCACCGGCACCAGGCACTACAGTTACTAAGTCGGGCGCGTGCACGTACAGTTCTTTTGGTGTTTTCCCGATCATTGTTCGCTCTAGGAACACCTCACCACCCAGCAGAAATGTGCTGTAAAGCGCGCGGAAGAATGCATCATCGCCTTGCATCAGATTCGGCCTGTATAGCAGGTCCAAGACCGGGTGATTATCCACTTGCGCGCGGTTGTTGTCTCCTCCACGAAATAGCTTCAGATCCACACCGGCGGCGGCGATTGCAATCTTGCGAATGCATTGATTTGCGATCACATTTTGCGAGTAGACCTCTCGCGAAAGCTGCTGATAAGAGCGGCGATTATGTTGCGGCCTGCCTAGTACATATTGCACAATCAAACTTGCGGCTGCACTTGCTTTTTGCTGCACGATAGGCGGCGTTTTTTGAAACCAACTCATAGAGCCCTCACTGTGTATTCTGGTTGCTGACTTTGTACCTTGCTCGCCCAATTTAGAAACTGTGTAGTTGAATCTACCTGGTCCTTATGCGCCGAATTAGGAAACGTCATCATCTCACCTAAGTAGCTATAAAGCCAAGGAGTTTTTTTTGCTGGAATTAGGACCCTTCCTTCTGCCACAACGTTCGAAACAATAGAAGCGCGGGTGATTTTATCGCCGTGAGGCTCGATTCCCTTGACTGCAAAATGAGCTTCTTTGTTGAGTTCTTGAATCAGACTTTGACCACTGGATTTATCCTCTATCAGCATCAAATCAACATTCCATTCGGCGGCGTGCGTGATAACTTTTGCCTTAAGTTCTGGGTAGCCCATTCTCCCAACAAACACATCTAACAAGTAATACTTGTTACTTGCCTTTGCCCAGGTGGTACAGCAGGAAGGATCGTTTATTTCCTCCGCTTTATTCGCCGTGTCCCAACTTTGGATCACCTGATAGGATTCGGGCAGGTGCTCATAATCTACAAACCAGGCATGCTTGAAAATCCCCCCTCCGAGCGGCGCAGGCTCCTGTTGATACTGACCGGCCCAGCCGTACTCAGTGAGCGCGATCTTTTCTTTCGCCATTTCTTCTGGTCCCATGCGCGCAGCGTGCAGAAGCTCGCCTTCCTCCACTGTTTTTTGCAGTTTAGACCAGGGGAATATGTAGGTCTTGGCCGGTTGCTCAAATGGGATTTTTAAGTGTTCCCAGCCTCCCTTTTTTAGCAAGTGGCCTGACAAATCTTGCTCGTGCAAACGCTGCATCACCACCACGATTACGCCGCTTTTCTTGTCATTCAGACGGTTTGAAAACACCTGGTCGAACCACGTTGTAGCGCGCAGCCTGTACTTGTCAGAGAAACCCTGATTGGCGCTCAAAGGATCATCTACGATCAAGAAATTGCCACCCTCACCCGTGGCCATCCCGCCTACCGAGGTGGAGAAACGAAAGCCTCTTTCGGAGGTCATGAACTTTGATTTTGTGTCCTGGTTATCTGCTATTTTTACGTTCGGGAATATCCGCTGATACCAGGCGGAATCCATTACCAGCCTGCAATCTTGTGAGGCGCGCACTGATAAATCTTTGCTGTACGAGGCGGCCATTATTCTTTGCGTTGGGTCTCTGCCCAGTATCCAAGCGGGCCAAGCCACGGACACGGAAATCGTTTTCATGAATCGCGGTGGAATATTGATTATAAGGCGCTTCATGTCGCCGAGCGTGCATGCCATCAGATAATCGGCGATCAAATCTACGTGCCAGTTTGAGAGAAATTCAGATCCAGGGTCTACGGTGTGGAATGTCTTGCGCGTGAAACTTGCTAAGTCCCTGCGCAACACCGCATCTAGCAAGCGCTGTGGATCATCAACAATCATCTTCGCTTTCTGTCTTTAGCATCTTCTGTCGCAGCACGTACTCGCGCAGGATAATCTCGTCTTCCGGCGAGTCCATGTGATTAGTGATTTCCACCTTTTGAGTTACCACTTCATCCGCGCGGTCGAAGAATTGCTCCATCGCGCGCACATCGCCTTTTATCGCTTTCTTGAAGAGCGCGATAAGCATAAGTTGAGAGGCGGTGATATGTTTCTTGCCGCCGTAAAAAGTCTTTGACGGATTGTCAACTCTGTGGTCTAATAGCTCGTTCATTAGCTTCTTGAAGGATACGCCGCCCTTCTTTCTGCCGCCGCCAGGGCCAGCTTGGCCGGGTTTGTATAAATGCGCGGGCCTGGGCTTTGTTTGGGTGTTTTCTGGTCCGTCCATCTGGCTATTTCCTAAAATAAATTTCTTTTTCGATAAAAAACTTTATCCTCTTGACCTCGAAACGTCAAGTTTTTCAATCAGTACGCTATACTCTCCGTGATGGATCATCGAAAAATCGCATACGATTATCCAGCCTTCTGGGAGGGGGTTGCTCTGGGGCCAGTACTGGAGAATCTTAACTAGAGATCTCATTGAATCTTTTTCCGCTGGCAACGTTTACAGCATCTTGCTTTGATTCTTTTTGCCAGTACCGGATTATAGAATCAGCGCCTGGACCGCCTCCGCACACCAACCTATGCTCGCCGAGCTGCCATATATCACCAGGAGCTGCAATGGTGCCCGAATCTGATGCGTCAGCATCGCCGCTATCTGACAAATCGCTAACATCGACATCAATCTCAACATCAAACCCCAGCTGCTCCATCAACTCGTCATCGTCTATGTCGGCGAGTTCGGTTTTGAGCATTTCGTCGTCCCACTCGCTCAGCTCCGCAACCTTGTTGTCAGCGAGTCGCAGGGCCTTGATTTTCTTCTTATCTAGGCCCGATACTATATGCACTGGCACCTGCGTGAGGCCTAGCCTCTGCGCCGCCTTTAGCCGCGTGTGGCCCGCGATAACTTCAAATTTTTCATCCGCGATGATTGGCGAGCGGAAACCAAATTCTGCGATACTTTTTGCCACAGCATTTATTGCTTCGTCCGATATTTTGCGCGGGTTTTTTTTGTATGGTTTTAGTTGGGTGATATCTATTTCTTTCGAGTGCATTGCATTCTCCTTACGATATTATGGCGGCCAGGATTGCGCACACAACCCCGATCCAGAACAGGTTCCGTAGTATGTTCCTTGGCTTTTTGTCCGTCATTTCGCGCACTCCTTTTTTATCGATTCTATTTCACTAGCCATCGCATAATGAGACGCCATATTTGCGCCAGCTAAGGCCACAATCACCAAGGCCGCCAATAACCAATCACTCATTTCACTCTCTCCTTTGCCATTTTTTCCAATTTAACCGCGCCCAGGCGAAAGTGATGATAAGATACGCGCCAGTCGGGTCCCTCGTCCACACAAGGCCGACAAGCGCGGCGCTCAGTGCGCAGATAACCATGGGTCTTGTTAGCTCAAATTTCATCTCTACTTCTCCATTTTCGTGTTAGCGAGAAGGTCTAGCGCATGCTCAAGCTCAGCCAAGCTGCTCGTTGCGCGCTCCCGCTCCCTAATAGCGCGCGCCGCAGTCTCGCAGGCGTCGGCAGCCCTATCTCGCGCCTGCCTTACGGACATCTGGAGGCGCTGCCACCGCGCTTCATTTTCGCTGGTGCAGTAAGGCGTTGCATGGAGCTGGTCAGTAGCATGCCAGGAAGAATGTTCTAGGCTGGCCTCATCATCTTCGTTCAACATGTGGACCGTTTGTAGCATTCCGTAATCGTCGTAGGCGATCAGCACCCGACAACTATCACCATGTTTGCAAGATAGGCACTCCACCTCGTATAGCGTCGAGTCGGCATATTCGCGCATGCCGATCACCTTATACCTAAATTTCGCGAGGCCCGCGTATCGCCATAACTCCGTCCCTACTGCCAACTTTTTTATCATCGCTATTTCTCCTCGCCTAGTTTTTCTATTCTCTCCAGCAGCTTGTCAGCGTTGTGTTTGTGTTCGGCGACCTTGCCCATCTCAAAATCTAATTTTGACATTAAGCTGCTTCTTAGAGACGCGGCGGCTGCCTTTTCGACCTCTTCTTTGTCCTCAGAAAGCCCCTCATCAATTCCCATTATATGGTAATAATTTGGGCTTATTTCGTAAACCAAGCAGTCAATTGGCTGGCCCAAGGGGCGGCTCCTAATCACAAAAGATTTGTAGTCAAGGACAGCCAATACCACCCACTCTCTAACTTCTGGCTCTCTACCCCAGCCGTGATTAAAAGAATATAGCGTTTTGCCGACTTCTATTTTCATTCTACCTCTCCATTTTCGCCACATGTTTAAGAAAATCCCTTACTATCGGGTGTAAAGTTTCGAGCCGCTCTAGCTCGTCATCCGATAGATAATATCTGTCATCATATCCGGCGTACATGCGCTCCAAGAACGGCCCTTTCTGCGTTATTACGCCATGTTCTTTCGCCGTCATAGTCGGCCCCCATGAATTCCAGTAGTATCTCATTTTTGCCCCCACTCGCGCCACCCCATATTTCTAGCGAGGTAACCATCGAGCTCTTGCGCGCCAATTTTTTTGCGGCAGAATTCGTGTAGTTTTTTCGTTAACTCTGAAGGCGGAAACACGGCCGCACCGGCACGCGCGACCTGCCGCCCTCCGCATACACGACACTCCAGCACGAAATATTTAGGGCTCCCTACCAAATAGCCAAAGCTGACAAGCTCGCGCATATGTTTTGGCAATGCATCCAGCTCCCGCTCATAATGTTCACATTTTTTCTTACACCAAAACCACCTCATCTCACATCTGCCGCCATGTGTGTCAAAAACCCCTGAACAGCTTGCGGCATAGACTCTAGCTGCTCATCAGAAAGCGCCGCTCGCAAAATCCCGTTTTCTGCCTGAAAAATCAACCAACTCCACAAAGTGACCCCAGACGCCGCATGCAGGCGCTCAAACTCATCGAGATTACGCAGCTCAAGTTTTCCACCATTTTCCATCACCGCGAGAACGGCGCTAAGCGAATTGAAATAGTATTTCATAAAACTTTTCTCTCTTTCTCATCAAACAGCTCGAATTGCGGGCCCTCTGTCGTGCGCACGGAAATTCTTCGCGGTTTTCCATCTCCTATGCGCGCCTCAAGAATCGCTACTGAATCAAGTAAGGTTCTTTTTGCCTCGTCGTATGTGTCCCACAAATACTGGAAGTAGGAAATTATTGCCTCCTTGCAAGAGGCGTTGCTGTCAATAGGAATCCACGGCCCTGCGTCTTCAATCTCAAGTTCGAGCCCTATGTCTTCGTGTTCGTACAAAACGATTTGGCGTATATGTATCTCTTCACTCATTTGATTCCCCCATCTGTATTTTGAGCGCCATCTCTAGGTCAATCTCGCCGCGCTCTTCTAGGCCGCAGCCCTGACAGCGCCTGCGATTTGGAAAGAAGTTGGGTATGCAAACCACCTTTTCCCACTTGTGCTCGCCGCCATTGAGACAGTCCGCTTTTCGCTCAGAGTTAAGGCAGATAATCGTTGTAGTGTAAGTAAATGTTTTGCTACATGATTTGCACTCGTGCGGATAAAATTCATTTTGATTGATTTCGTGGATGAATTCGTGCTCAGGCTCTTGTCTCTTGCCGCAATACGGACATTTTAAATCTTCCATCTTTCTTCCTCCTCAAAAAACGCGTTGATAATATCCCAGAGCTCCTTACTCACCCCTGATCTCCAATAACGTGTCGTAAATCCGCACCAAGAAATCGTGAGACACGCTCCCATCGCAGGCTACATTGGCTTTGAAGTCTTCGATCATTTGCTCGCAGAGGCGATAATTATCCGCCGCTCGCTGATGTATGTCATATTCAACCTCATCTTCTGGCAGTTCATAGACAATCGTTACAGTGGTTTTCATAAGCCCACTCCCCTATCGCTGTACATAATGTGAATACGACATTGATCATAACTCGTGAGATTATATTCTCTCAAAAGAACTCTAAGCATCGTGTCGTGGCAGCCAGCGAGATCGATATATCTCCCGGTGCACGCAACGTCGTTACGCTTGAGAGATAGCCGAGCGACAAACCACATGGACCTGCTAAGCCGCCAGCTATCGAGCGCATAAAAATCTCTCAAAGAAATGTTTCGCCACGCCTCAGGAATGTTCAGCGCCGCCGCATATTCCGTCATCTGACAGCAAATCTTAAATGCCTTGCCGCCATCAACAGCTTTTAATTTCTTCCCGCACAAATGGCAGGTGGAAAACATTTTATTGCTCATTGCAATTCTCTCCTTCTAACTTTTTCTGCGCGCCACAAGCGCGGAACGCCATGAAGAAGCAAACCAGCGCATAAGCCACCGATGAAAACATCGCCACGGCCATGAAAAGCAGCCAGGCGGCGAAAAAATTGGGTAGTTCGAAAGTTAGCAAATCCATTTTATTTACTCCTCTTCTCTGAATTCTATTCTTTTGAGCAAATTATCTCGTTCCAGCTGTGTTTCTTCGAGGATTAGGCGCAGCTCTCGCAGATCCTTCAATAAAGATATATTCTCACCGCGATTATACCGCAGCGCGCCGTCTTTTTGCTCATTATCTGATTTGAGCTTATTAATTTCATCGATGTAAGACAGGTTCATTTTGCTGATTTCCTGCAACGCAAGCGCAAACGCAGAATTAATTTCTCGTGCGGTTTCTATTCCCGTCACTAACAATTCCCTAACCTCATCAAGAGCTTTTTTGGAGTGCGCGCTCTCCCGTCTAAACAACCCAAACATTACCTACTCCTTTTTCTGTATTTATGAGCATGCCCAGAGCGCATCATCTGCCTAGACAAATCGCCGCCGCTATTACTGCAAGCCGCTAGCGTTCTGCCGTACCGATCACGCCCTTTTCGGCTGCAAGAGATCTTTTCCCCCTCAACCATCTTGCGCATTTTCTGTTTAGCAACCTTGCCGCTTTGCGTGTTCATTTCGGGTGCGTCAATTTCTGTGAGCCTGACGCGCTCTTTACCGCATTTCAGCGTGTCACCATCGATTGCCGCACACCCAATTAACGCTGTTGCAGCTAGTACTAAAAACATATGGACCTCAAAAAATTTGGTGAGCGGCGCCAAGGAGACAAGGCCGTAACGCCGCTCAGGGTTAAACCCTAGAAGGGTATTTCGTCGTCAAGCGTAATGCTGGTTTTTTGCTCGCCTGGCGCAGGCTTTGATCCAACTGCTACATTGCTCGCACCGCCTCCGGCACCCGCTTCAGCTGGCATGTATTCCCGCGCCACGTTGCGATCACCGTATTGACCAGTTGTGTCTTTCTGTGTGCCGATTTTTACTTTGCCGGTTTTGTTAACGAGCTGCTCCGCGTTGATCTCTCCTTTTTCGTACTGATCAGCCATCTTGATAGCGATGCAGAGCGAGAGAATTTTAAATTGATTGTCCGTGAGCAAGTAATCCCAAACAATGCGTTGATTCCCATTGTGGTCCCAAATCAGCAACTTGATTTTGATCATGGGGTTACCGGCCTTTGAAACCGTTTCCTCCGCTGTTGCGATCTCAAAATCGTAGATTCCGTCAGCGAGAATTCCACGCGCTTCATTGAGTTCTTTTTTGATTTCTTCAGATGTTTTCGGTGTGAATTGCATTGTTATTCTCCTTGTTTTTGATTTTTGAGATAGTTAATTGCAGCAGATAATCTTTCGCGCGGCATGTCTTCAAACGCTAGGATTCCTGCGCTTTGTAGCCATTTGTTTTGCGTCTCTTCTGGAACGTTTTTACTAACAAGTAGCGAGAAGAATTCCGAAAGCTGCTCAGGAGTCGCAACAGAAATTCCTTGCGGCTCGCGCTCTAAAATTGATCCATAACGCTTAGAGAATTCCGCAAAACTCCACGGGAAAGTTGCTCCATCCGGGAATTCTTGGAGCCGGGATTTTTTGACTTGCGCCACCCTGCTTTCGCCCTGCTTGCGCACCTGCAAGCAAAGGTGCAGCTCGTATTCAAGCTTTGCCCAGCAGTCAAACGTAGTGCCTACTTCCGTACGCTCTCCCTTGGTGTCAGTCCCGAATTGCGGGGCTTCGTGCGCAATAAGAATTACGTTCATGTCCAGGTGGGGAAGCTTAGAAACCAACTGCTGCATCTTTCGCACCGCCGGTTTTTTGTCAGCACCAAAACCATTCTTATCACCAAGCCTACTTGCCTCCATTGCGATTTCAGAAGCAAAGATCTTGCTTATCGAATCCACCACCAGAGTCTTGTAGTGGTGTTTCTCACTTGCTAGCAAAGTTACCTGCTCTAACAAAGTGTCAAAGCTCATGCCTCCGTTTTCCGGGCCTAAGTATACACCACCAGACGCCTTGAGCTTTTCCATGTAGTGAGGGAGTGCAGCGCCTCCCTCTGAATCGATATAGTACACCGCCGGGAAGTCCAGCGATACCCAGGTCTTGCCAACACCTGCGCGTCCGTAGACCAGCATCTTTGGCTTTGATAGCTCCGCAACTTGCGGCTCTACCGCACGTAATTTTCCTTTTGTCATTTTTTGTCTCCTTGATTGATTGATGTTATTTCTTGCGTTTTTTTACCTTCGTTTTTGGTTTGCTTTTTGTACTAACTTTTTCCTTCTTTTTTGTGGTTGTTTTTTTCTTGGTAGAACTTTTCTTGCGCGCTTCTTTCGCTTTTTGCTTTGCTTCCCACGCCTCAACGCATTCTTTGTGGCGATTAGTTATTACAGCAATAACGCACTCAATGAAATCGGCTGAAGGCGGCTCGAACTGCTGGTCTTGAGGATTGCCTAAGCATTCCATCAACCACAGCGCTTCAAGCACCAACGCCCGACTCTTGCGAGTCAAACGACAGCCTTTCAGTACAAATGCGATATCTTCGCACACTCTTTTGCCGTGTAAGGACACGACACTTTTTTCGTTAGACATAAAGACCTCATAAAAGTTATTTCTTGTGCGTGCTTTTATAGTTTTTTATACAAACACGCAAGGTTTTTATTGTACATCTGCAAAATATTTTGCGCCGTGATATCGGCTTTCCACAACGCTCATGGGATCCAAGGCGGAATAAAAAACCATCTGCGCCGCCAGAAACGCCAGCAACATCATTCCGCAGATAAAAGCGTCAATGTAATTACGCATGGCGAAGCCTCCTTCTGTACTCGTTAAAATCGATTACAACTGCTTCATTTTTGCGCATGCTTTTTTCGATCGACTGGACAAGCACATCTAGTGCTTTTGTCATGTCGCGCGGATCAACGGCCGGGCCGCCTTTCTGCTCGTAGCGCTGGTTTGCTAGCAGTACCTCGTAGAGCATCTGCAGGGCATCTGTGTTTTTATAAACCAGGGACATAAAGCGCCCCCGTCTCTATCTCTCTAACTATACGTCTGTGCAATCCAGTATTCAGGATATCGGCTAGCAATCCCCTTCCGGCGTCCGACATCGAGTTAACTGTCACGTGCATCAAAACAGTAGCGATTAGTGCGACTTCTAAACAATCTTCATCAAGTAACGTTTCACGTATTTCTGCGACAACGCTTTTAATCTTTGATTCATTTACCATTTTCTTGTCTCCTTGATTGTTGGTTTAAAATGGAAAGCTTGGAACCCTCCACTGCTTTGCCGCCTCAATCTTTTCTTCGATAGACGCGGATTTCGTTTTTCCAGCAGCCAGAAGGGCCTCTGAAGCAACAAAATTTGGGTATTCAACACTGCGCGAAACGTACCATTTCCGCTGCTTTGCCGACTTGATCCAGAATTGCGCATCGTTCTGCGCAAAGATTGTATCGTGCATGATTTGCATGATCTCCAGATACGGCGAATCGCAGTTAATCTTCATGCTGAAAAACCACAGCGCCGCCGCCTTATCTCTGATTCTCGTTGCCCACTCTATTTGCTTTGGCGAGCCCTTTAGCTCTGTTAGCTCTTCCACGACCTTTGGCGCGCTTTGCTCTGCCACCTTGCGCAAATAATCATTCACTCTTTTTGCCGCTGCTATTGAGCACACACGGCAACGCCCGGTGTCTTTTGCGAAAACCTGAAAGACCTCACTGCGCAACCAGTCGGAATCGGCGCGCACCATCTCTTCGTGTCCGCAGGAATATTGCACCCTGGTATATTGTATGGTGGCTTCTATCATTTTCTTGTCTCCTTATAAAAAACAGCATAAAAAGAATAAAAAACTATGCAAGCTAAAAAATAGAAAAAAGGAAATAAATATGAAATCAAAAATTGAACCTAAGGAATATGACATTTGCGATGCATTTATTAAGGCGATTAAGATCCTGACAGAGCTCAATCAGCTTGCGCCTGACGCTTATTATTTGCACATCCCCAATGGCCAGCGCTCTGGCAGCTACAAAAGCAGGCTTATTGCCGGTGGCAGGGATAAAGCAATGGGCGCTAGCCCCGGCGCTGGCGATTACCTTTTCCGCCGCCCCGGCTATCCAGTACTCTGGCTTGAGGCCAAAACAAAATCCGGCACGCAAACCCCAGCCCAAAAGGCTTTTCAGGCCAAGGTTGAGGCAGCAGGCGACATCTACGCGCTGTTTCGCAGCGTAGATGCCGGTCTGGGCTTGCTTAGAGTGCACGGGTTTCTGCAGGTGCCTGCAAAAGCGGTTGGGCAATAAGGAATACGCACAGCGCCGGAACCCATACCGGCACAAAAACGACTACTCCAACGCACCATTTTGCAACGCGGAATATTCTGCGCAATTTCTTTTTTTGATTTCTGGTCATTTGCTTTTTCTCCGTTGAGAGTGGTTAAAAAGTTGCGAGAGAATCCTTTAAAAAAAACTTAATTGCAATGGGCTAATCAGTGCCCCGGAAAATATGCGGCTCGTCCTCGTCTTGCTCTTCTATATAAGCAAAACGCTTTACCTGCTCGAACCACGCTTTCTGCCAATTTCCATTTTCTTTCGTTTTAGCGCAATTACACCAATGGTGGCTACACCCGTAGCTTGCGGTTGCTTTTCTCTTCTGTGCGTCAAAGTTTTCACCCCTAGCTTCCATGTTTGATCCCTCCCCAGATAATTTTTTGATCATGTTTTGCAAAGAGATTTTTAATCAGTGATCCATATTGTTGCGTGATGTGCTGCTGCTGAAACTTGCTAGCGGTTTGTAAAACAACGATATTCTCATCAATGCTGCACTTAAGCGGAGCAATCAATCCTGTAAAAACTCCCGGCCCGACATGCTGCTCTATATCGCGCCTGACGGCGCTCCATAAGGGCTGTCCAGGGACTTCCGTCTGCGCGGAGACACCGAGCTCCAATTCTCGCTGCTCCGGCGTGGAATCAAGCCACGGCGCGTTTTTCAGCCACTTTGCGGGGTACGGCGGCGAGGGGACAAAGCCCTCTCTCTGGCTCCAGCCGCGCTTCGCGCTCTCCAAGCAAGCAAGGATTTCCTCAGCAGACACTTGCTTAACCGCAGCTTTCCAAGCCTTCAGCGCGCTTTGCTTCTCTTTACGCATTGCTTGCGGATAGTTTTTCCAAAAAGTCAGAAAGTCTTCAGGAAAAAAAACAACCGTGGAAATCGCGTTAGCGGTTTTCACGGATATATCTTTTCTTTCTTTCTCTATCTCTATCTCTAGGCAAGCACTTTGCTTGCAATCCGCTAGCACTTTGCTAGCATTTTGCTCGTTCTGTTGATTTATAACGCTTTTTTCGGTGTAATGTCGGTCTTTTGCCTCAGAAAATCCACCCATTTTTTCTGTTTTAGGGGGTGAAATGTCGGTGTTTTGGGACCCGTTTTTTTGATCATCGTAGCATGTCGGTAGCGCCTCGCTAGCGGTGCTGTAGCAATCTGCTAGCACCGTGCTAGCAGATTGATAGCACCCCGCTAGCAGCATGTTTTCTTCCGGGGTTAATTCAATAAACCCTTTTATTACAAGCTCTTTTATATGATCGATGGTAACTTCCGCGGAAATTGCTCCCTGCGATTTGATATATTGCAGGTCAAAAGGGATTGTGCCCTCCATCGTGCGGGAGCCAATCAAATAAAAAGTGAAGAGGATTAGTTTTGATGTATCTGAAAGCCTGGCATAGTCGTAATCTTGCAGGATAGAATTATAAACCTTGATCCACTCAGGGCGACGATCTTTATAATGCTGATACTTGTGCCAGTTTTTGATCTGCATGAGACTTCCTTCCGCATTAAGGATTGCGCAAAAAATGGCGGGACGACAGGCGCGTTGCGTGCGCGCTTTTTGGCCGCTAAACCTAGCCGCCCCATAAATTAAAAATCGAGCATAGACTCCTTTGCAAAAGATGGAAGCTTTTAGAACTTCCAGTTACACAAAAAAATCCGTCAGAGAGAGAGTTAGAAAGTGTAGTTCTTCGATTTTAGGCTCAGCACGTCCCCACGCGAAAACCATAAAATCCTTCTGTTATTCTTGACCTGTATTTCCGCCGCTTGCAATCCAAATCTCGTTTGCAAGATGCAACGCCGCCACAAGTAACGGAACCGTTCGTATCTCATGCCAAGCTCGCGCGCCGTGCGAACGGATGACCAAAGACCTCGCCCCATCACCTGCCCTACTTTAGCATCATCACGCGCAACCTTTTTTGCCGCCGCAATAACGTCATCGCGCCGAAACATAGCGGCCTTGCCACGCCCTCCGCCTGCCGCGTAATCCAAACCGTACAGGCTTTGCAGCGTGCCACGGAAGATGCAGACGCGCAGGCCGCTTGGCGTGATACCAAGTAGCTTGGCTGCTTCCGATACCGTGATTAATTCTGTTTTTTCTTTTTTCATTTTGCCTCCCGTTGTTATTTCAATCTCGTTACCGATCTCTAGAGACGAGTAACGATGTAAAAATAACTCACTCAGCGCAAATCATTTTGTAATGCACAGCTCCGCTTTTGTAGCGAGAGATGGTGATTTTATGGCACCAACCGGAACCAATCACCAGCTCCGCGAATTCATAATCGTTGCAAGCAAAAACGTCTTCCTTAACCACCGCTTGCGCGGCCTCCAAATCAAGCACCGCGCGCTCTCCAACAAAATAAATAAGCTGCTCCCTGCTGTCCATGATGCAACGTGCAGCTGCTTTTGAATGAAGCATCAATAAAACATTAAACAGCCATTCTCTATTCTTATAAAATAAGTTCGCATCATCAGAAAAAGTGTCGCCCAGATAAGCAAAATGGCCATGGAATCCACGCGCGGAACTTGGTAGTTTTTTCTCAAACCGCTGGCACATCTTATCCCATGAATCACAATTATTAGACGGCATGCCGTGCACATCATTCCATCTTTTTACCGCCGCCACGAGGATATTTGGGTTTATTCTAACGGCCCTGCAATCCTTCAAAAATTTACTTTCCATTGTTTGTCTCCTTGATTAGGGAGCGCCACTTTGCCAAGGGCGACAAAATGGCGCCAAGCTACTAGTAAAATGTCACAAGCATCTTTCTCTCTCTTGTCAGCTGCTTCTTAACAAAATCAATGTACTTATTCCAAGAATCAGGCCAGCAGTTGAGCCAAATAACCTTGAAAAGGGCTTCTCCACACAAACTCCGCTGCATCTGCCCAGCTTTAAAATCCCGCCTATTTAGCCGATCATCAGCTGCTCTTGCGTACTCTAAAGCTTCTTCTGGAGACTCAGCGATTGCTAAAGCTACATCTGAAAGCTGGTGAGAAAACTTCCCAAATTTGAACGTATCGGTCAAAGTGAGCTTGGAAGAATGGCGCTCGCGCTCATTCCAAACCCTCACAGCTTCATTCGCAACATCTTCCATAAAGTTCACAAATTCAATCTGCGAAATCTTGGTTACATCGCCGCAGCTAATAAAATAACAGTTCATTTTTTGTCTCCTTGTTAAGTTCCGCCCGCGGTTATTTCCGTGGCGTGAATTCTTTATACGAAAACAAAAACAGGATTGCAACATCTTTTTTCACGAGCGCGAAATTTAATGGATGAAGGTGGTAATCGGCACGCCATCACAAAGCAGCTTGATCTTATCAGTCGCCTGCTCTAGCGAGATATTTTCATTAATCACGGCATAGATTATGTCGGCGTAAATCTTTGCCGCCAGGTGCTCGTAATCGTAGATCACTATGCGCAACTCTCCGTCAATAACGATCTCGTAAAGTGTCGACATTATAACAAACCATAATCCGTATTAAGAATTGAGTATACTTTCTCGTTGATTTCCTTCGCCTTCTTTTTTCGTAGATCCATGTAATAAAAGGCTTCGAGAATAAAATTAATGATGAAAGAATAATCGTCGGGGCTTGGATCAGTGTACTGGGGCCCTGTCTCAAGGGCCCGTTTACGGCACCATTTTCCTTGAGTGCGCGAGTAAGAAATTTCCTCCGGCTCTCTCAAGCGCTTACCTGGAGCCGCATCCATCGCAAATATTCTTCGCCCGATGGAAATTTCCGCATCCTCGCCCGGGTAAAGAGAGTTTTGGATGTACAGGCCGCTGGCGTGAATGCTCCACTCAAATCCCCTGAATCTACGGTAATGCTCATACCGACCAGGATCAGGCTTT
>ERZ869925.249-NODE-249-length-39356-cov-5.200555_pt1 | contig 39356 bp, 58 predicted proteins | sample MGYA00579311_ERZ869925 | MGnify/ENA primary metagenome ERZ869925 (study PRJEB32216, sample SAMN09231817) | wastewater metagenome | place: USA: Maryland | collected 2016-07-30 | study: EMG produced TPA metagenomics assembly of the PRJNA472060 data set (Reclaimed...
ATATCATGGCGTTCGGGGAAGAATATCGAAGCTATGGCAAGGTTCTAATGGTGAAACTGCCAAGCCCGACACTCGGCGGCGTTTTGGGTCCAGCCTGGGATAATCATGAAGCGGCTGATGAAGGCAAGCTTCTCTTGGCGATCCCGACCCACATTGATGGATTCATCACGGATTATGCAAGCGTCCAGGAACCCGTTGTCCCATCCGAGTGGGAAGCTGGCTGTTCTGTGCTTAACGACAAAAAACGCTGGCTGCTGTGGGAAAAATCCCGCGCTGATGTGTATTTCAACGGGACCAAAGCAGAGTTCATCGAGTTATTCAAGATCGATCCCGAAGGAACGCTGAACGAAGAACCAACTGGTGGGAATGAAAACGAGGATCCTAACAATCCCCCCGTTGTTATTCCAGGCATCCCGTCGCACATCCGCGTGGATGTCCATATCTATGACCACGGGAATGTCGCAGAATAAACATTGTGTATAATTAAATTGGATGATAGGTCAGCCATCTAAAATATGGTGTGCGGCGTGGTAGGAACACCCACCGATTACAGCGGGAGCGTTAGCGATTCTATAGATACTGTAATGACAAATGAGCTACTTATCAGGTGCAAATCCTGACACACCATTTGGAGATCGTAACCTGACCCCTGCGAAAAACAGCACCGCCGAAAGACGCATATCATTGTCCTGGGCGGTGTTTGTTTTATTTTGTGGTATACTATTGTTACAGCCTGATGTTGAAAAACATCATGTGCGGGTATAGTCCCGTAAAACACCGCCGGAGCGGTGTTTTGTTATATCGCCCCCACTGATATATTCGTTGACATATATCGCAAGATGTCAAGAAAACTGATATGTTAGTTGACTTGTAATAATGTAAAAATATGCTAAAATAAGAACAACAGAAGGTGACCGAGTGGTTAGGCGCTTTTCGTCTGGTGGCAGGGATGACCTTATCAAGTCGTTGAACTGCCGACAGAAAAGAATCGTGGACGTTGGTTCGAATCCAACCCTTTCTGTCATACGAAAAATTTAATTGATTTAGCGGGTTGAGTTTGCGAAGACAATGCCCGCGGGTGGCTCCGCCGTATGCATACACAAGGCGGAGTTCACTTTTAACCAACCATGCTCAGATTTGCCACTTTTAGGCGTGAAAAATCGAAAAATTCGGGGGTATTTGATAGAACTGGTGTCTTAGGTCATTATTTCTAAAATAAGGCAAATTTAGGGCAATTTCAACTAATCAACTCTTCTACAGGTGAGCCCTTTATATGAGCCTTCCGCGCATCATCCTCAGTCAGTTTTAAATACCTGAGCGTTGTCTGTGCGCTGATATGCCCGAGGTATCTTTGCACCGCGTAAATATCACCGGTGGATCTGTAAAGTGTCAGCGCGCATAATCTTCGAAATGAGTGCGGGGTTTGATAGGGAACGCCCGCCCGGGACGACCTGGATTCCAACACCGAGCGGATCCCGGAATAAGTCATTCTTTCGCGTTTTTCGGAAAGGATCAAATGATAGTCTGGCGCGACATCCTTCAGATATTTGCGGTATGTCTGGCGGGTCAATCTCGAAATGAACACTGGCCGGGGCTTGCCCCCTTTACCTTCCTGCAGGTGGATCAGGCCGGTTATCGGATCGACATTATCAACTGTCAGAGATAATAGTTCTGCAGCTCGCAGGCCGGTATCCAGCAGCATGAGAATGATCAGCCGGTCCCGCAATCCAAGCCAGGCAGGATGAAAGGGTATCGGTCGTTTGCAATCATCCAGCATTGCTCTCACAGCTCCCACATCAGCCGGTTCCAGGGGATCGATCCTTACAGGCTTTAATCGGACTTTATTCATCGGATTACGATATTCCGGGTCATCGATCTCTCGCTCATACCACCGGAAAAAGGCTTTCACCGCGCGGTACTTGGCATGCACGCCGCCCGGGTTATGGCTGACTTCGAGATGCAGGAGATACTTACGAATGAGCAGCGCGTCCACCTGTTCGATCTCTGAGACCATTTGAGACGTGCAATATTTGAGAAAATTGGTCAGCGAATCACGATAATACTGAAGGGTGCGCTCAGATAATCGGCTGCTCCGGCGATCGAACAGGAAGGCATCCACCCAGTTCAACAGGTCAGAAGAGAGTACTTTTGAGCCAATTTCAAGTGTGGATTTCATCGATATAATACCCGCACGTTTGGCGCACTAGCTCAATTGGCAGAGCAACTGACTCTTAATCAGTAGGTTCAGGGTTCGATTCCCTGGTGCGTCATGAGTTCGAAAATGGGCTGGTTTTGTCATTTTGGAGTATCTTTCTGAAATAATCCGCTGCTGTGGCTGGCGGGTTATTGCGTTAATTTGCCCTTAATAACCTCCCAGATATCCAGCCAGTTTTTCCTTCGCGTGAAACTTTAAAAATATCAACGCCGTTAACCTTTTTTGGCCCGGAGATAATCAATACCTCTGTGCCATTTGGGAGTGTTGTTACAATCTTGCTAAAGTTAATATCCTCCCATAAATTGGCGGTTGAACCCTCTTGATTAAATACGAACGCGTATTTTTTTGTTTTTATTGAATCGCTGTATCCTTGCGACTGATCTCCCGCCCTATATGAATCTCGAATCTCAAAAGCTCCTTGAAGACCAATTAAAAATACAGTAACTAATAAGACACCAGTGATTATTAAGATTATTTTTATAGTCCTATTCATCCCTACCTTCACCTCTTGACATATTGACATTCTCTTTTTTTATGCTATTGTTAGAACACTTATTCTAATCAACGGGGCAACATGAAAAATATCACAATTCATTTCGACAAATCTGATAGGGCTTATTATTTTCGCTTAAGGTTCTTTTCTCTCAAAATAGAGATCATCCTTACAAAACTCATTTAATTTATTTTGACATTTCTGGATCGTTCAGCAGGAATTTAAAAAACCGCAATGCGGATTCTTTTCCGGTATCTGTTAGTCGATTAAAAATATAAGTAATTTCTTCAAGCTTTTCATCATCAGGAGAAATAGGTGTCAAAGCTCCAGCTTCCCTAAATACCTTTTCTGGGGGAACTTTTAATCCTCGTGCAATGCCTTCCAGGGTTTCTACAAGTGGATCGCTTTGGCCATTAATAATATTACTCACAGATTGTTTTGAAATGCCAGCCCTAAGACCCAATTCGGTCTGTGTCAAAATCCCCTTTTCTTTCATGGCTTCATTCAGCCACTTCGCAAACTTACTTTTGTCCATAATTATAGACATTTTGTCATAAAAACCATAACTTGTGCTGGACAACATGACCAGAGTACTTGACAAGTGTGTTATAAAGTGCTATAGTAAGACTGTCCAGACAAATGGACAACAACCAACGGAGGCAATATGAACAAAACGAAATTTACAACCATAAGGTTAGACGAAGCGGAACGACAGGCGGTCGAAGGCAAGATGAATGATACCGGCCTGGGACAAGCTGCCGCGATCCGCTTGATCATCCGCGAATGGTCGGAAATGAAAAAGTTATACATGACCGTTCCAGTTTCCGGAGTGATCAGAGACGGCGCGGTGATTAAGAAACCTGAGACGATGGAAGAAGCAGCGTCGAGGGGATAGCCAGACAGCAAGGAGGAAAAATGGCAAATTGCACAAGTTGCGGAAGTCCAATTCCAGACGGCCAGGGCAAAAGTTGCTCCATGTGTTATGGAGACATTGACCACGGCAGTGACGGATATTACCGCCAATGGGCAGAGGAACAGGAACGCCAAGCGCAAGAACAGCGTGAAGCAGAAGAACAGCAGTCGGGGGAGGCATAAATGGCACAAAAAAGAGTTATCGCGGTTCAACATTCCGGCGGTGTGCTCGAATTTGAGTGTCCGGACTGTGGCAACTATATGATCGTCTGCGATACCACCAAGAGTGTCTTCAGTCAGGGCGAATATTCCGAGACTGGCGGAGAGTACCTTTTCTGTGAGAAATGCGGAAAAGAATTTGAATTCGGCCAGGTGGCTTATCCAAAGGACGAAGTAAAGCCTATAGGGGAGATCGGTTAGATGTTCAAAATTTCGGAGGGCACTTTTCATAACTTCACAATATCACTTTGTGGGAAGGAAGTGCTGAATGGGCAAGGATCGGGCAGGTAAGGGGAAGCATTCGGGTAAAAAAATGGCGACTCCTGAAAAACAATGGCCAAAGAACCAGATCGCATATCGTGATGAAGCAGCGCAATGGCTGCAGCTGGCCATAAATCAAATGCAGGAAAACAAACCGCAGGATGCGCTTTTCTCAATGTTCACATCCTTGCGGTGGCTGGAAAAGGCAGGGGCAGTTTCAAAACCAATGAGCATCGAAACCCTGAAATTGTTTGCAGATTTTAGAACAGGTAAATAACGGAGGAGAGAATGGAATGGACATTAGAACAAATTGAACAGAAGCGAGCGGAGTGGGTAGATGCTTACGCCGGAATGATCGGCAGGTTGGATGCGATCCTGGATGCCGAAGGAAAAACCGTCCGCCTTAATGGTCGGTATTTTGTCCTGGCGCAAGTGGAAAATATCACGATCGCCCGAAAAGATGTTTTGGGCTACAAAGCTCAACCGTCCGGGCGCCAATACCACGTGTGGCTTGATGCGAAATTCAGAACAGTGCGAGCCAATGATTTTATCTTACAAGGTTACAACTTCATGGTTTTGAATTTTCTAAGCGGGACCGATCCTCTCGGAGACCGAAAAGAGGACGACAAGAATTGGATCACGCCCGGCAAATGGATGGACCCCATAAATAAATTGGCAGCCAGGTCGTTGGTGGTGATTGCCGAGCAAAAAAGCCAGAGCCTTGAAATCAAGGCAAAAACGCTATTCAAACGAATGGCGCTTGAAATAGCGCAGGAAATATAAGCCAGAAAATCAGAAATTGGAGGAATGAAATGACCGAGGAAGAAAAGAAAGATCTTGTTTTACAGGCGAAGCAATTACCGCCAAGAGCGATGGAAATCGCCCAGCAGCTCAAGCTGATGGTCAGCAATGGCCAAAAAATGGCACCCGAGGAAATACTTACCCTTGCCAGCTTTGCATATCGAGAGGGATTGGATCCATTGAACGGCGAATGCTGGTACATCAAGGGAAAAGGCTGCATGGTTGGGATCAAGGGATTGCGCCGAAAAGCTACTGAATCACTTGGGTATGAGGATGTCTGGTATCCAGAATTCAGAGATATCACCCAAACCTACGATCCGAATGATAAAGAGATTCTCTACGCTTATGAATGTACGATCCGCAATACCAGGGCAACAGCCCGCTGGCTTCGCTTGCAGGATGAAGCTAAAAGCCTGAATTTCACCGCGGAAAAGACGATCGAAGTATTTGGACACCCGCCTTTTTGGAGAGGGGTGGGGGTGGTTCGTAAGAATGAATATGCTTCACCCACTTATCCCCAGACAACCAGGTGTAAAAAACGCGCAGAAGCTGCGGCTATCAACGCCATGATGGGCTTTGGCTATGACGTTATGGACGAGGATCAGCGAGCCCCTCTCGAGATAAAAGCGATCGAGAAAGACACTTCTCAACAGGATGATGCTATCGAGGCTGAATTCACTCATTCGGAAGCTCCCGAAACACCCATGTCAATCGAAATGGCAGAAACCGCCAAGTCATCTGACGGGAGACTATACAAGGATATTCCCGCCGATGAGCTGGCACAGAAACGCATGGGACACATCTCGTTCCTGAATAACAAGGCAAACACTGATCCAAAACTGATCGAGGAACACAAATTCTCAATGGATGCAATTTTGACCATTGAGGCATATCGCAAGGCTAACGGGAGTTAGCTTCTTCTCTCCTTAGGTGGAGCCGCCGGGGTCTTATGACCAGTGGCTCCACAAATAAAACTAATCTGTGAAATTGGAGGAATAAATGAACACAACCGAAAACCCAGAATTAACCGAAATGTTGGTTTCTCTACAAGCGGCGCGCGGTTTATTGGAAATTGGAAAGACAGATAAGGCATTAAAACTGGCTGAATTGGAAGCTGATCCTGAATATATTGCGGCTCTGGCGGTTATGAAAGAAGCCACGGAAAAGATAACCGCTATTGAAACCGATATAAAGAATCTGGCCGTTCAGCTTTATCAGGCAAGTCCGGACACGGGTAAGAAGCTCGCCGGTGGAAATGTCTTGATAGTTGAAAAGGTGAGTGCCGAAATCATCAGTCTGGAAGAAGCGCGTGAATGGGCAATCAAAGAAGCTCCGAACATGATCATCCTGGACGAACCGGCCATTATCAAACACGCGAAAGCCGTGAAAGATACTCTACCACTGCCTTTCGTTGAAATCAAAACCGAGCCCAAAGCACAGATAGCCAGTGAAATCAAGTTGGAGCTTATTGAAAAGAATGGGGAGGCATAAATGCAACTAATACTCAGTTTTATTGTCGGCTCTGTCGTCGGTGGAATTGCGATGTTGTTCATTCTTGGCCTTTGCAAATGTGCCGGTAGATGATTGCGATGATTGATCTGTCCAATCTCAAATCGGTCATGACGCCGCTCGGTGTAGGTCAAGTTATCGGTGTAAATGACCGGAAGAATCCAACGAGCGTTACTGTCTTGGTGCACGTCGATGGATACAAATTGAGACAGGCGCGAGCGTTCAAGATTGAGGAAATTTCGGAAGTAAAAGCTGGTATGTCGCCCACAGCTGGAGGGCTGTAGGCGGCCTTTGTCAGCCGCTTCCTTTCACTCGCCCGGCCGGTGCCCCTCCTCGTTGGCCGGGCAGAAAGAAAAAAATGGCAACTGAAAAAACTCTCGAGATCCAAAAGAAACAACCGAAGGTCATTACTAATTTTATGGATCAACTGAAGAAATTGCAGAAATTACGCGCGATCCGGCTAAATGCTGGCGGGCTGATGGTCATGCCAAAGGAAAAGGTAATAAAGGCGTCTACTCATAACCACAGCCGGAAATCCAGCAAATCCCGTCGAAAAATGGCCGCACAGTCGCGGAAGATAAACCGGAGGAAGTGATGACAAAACGCGTTACTGGTTATCCGGGCCTCGCACTTCCAAAAGGAGTAAATGTTCACTTGATGAATATTCTCAATTCATGTCGTGGTGCTGATAAAGCGGTCAGCCGCGAAAGGATCAATGAGCTGCTGGATCGATATCACGGATATGTTTTAGAAGATCGAGCGATGCGCCTTGCTGTTGAAAAGATCAGAAACATGGGTATCCGATTATGCGACCTTGAGGATGGATCAGGATTATTTATCGCCGATAACCAGGCTGAATACGATCAGTTCAAAATGCGCTATGGAAAACATGCCTTCAGCCTGATAAAGACCATTCGTGCGATGGATAAGAATGTGTCCGTTGAAACCCTGGATGATGATTCTCTGGATATTGCGCCAGTCCAGCTGAGGTTGGCATGAACTTTGGCAGTTTATTCTCTGGCATAGGTGGTATTGATCTCGGACTTGAACGCGCCGGAATGACCTGTAAATGGCAGGTTGAAATTGATGACTTTTGCAACAAGGTATTAGAGAAACATTGGCCGAAAGTGAAGAGGTATAGGGATGTCAGAGAAGTCGGAAAACATAATCTTGAACCAGTTGACCTTATTGCCGGAGGATTCCCTTGCCAGCCTCACAGTGTTGCCGGGAAGCGAAGAGGCAAGGATGATGACCGTAACCTCTGGCCGGAATATTTGCGAATTATACGAGAGGTCAAGCCCCGCTGGGTGGTGGGTGAGAACGTTCCTGGAATCATCACTACCATGCTCGATGATGTTTTATCTGACTTGGAGGGCGCAGATTACTCCCCGACAGTCTTTAATATTCCAGCTTGTGCATTTGGAGCCAACCACATCAGACGCAGAATCTTTATTATTGCATACGCCAACAGCTCAGCAATTCAAGAGCAACGAAGCGATGCGTCGAAGAGGAACGGATTTGATAACAGAAATATTAACTTGGCCAACACCAACCTCGGCCGATCATTACAAGGGGAATCTGAAGAGCAATCAACAATCATCGGGGAGCAAACATTCGCTGGATCTTCCATCAGCGGTGAAAATGTGGCCGACACCCAGAAACAACACCGGCCCCTCAAAAGACAAAAAACACTTAAGCCTGGATGCGGCAGTGAAGATATATCCAACACCAAACGCCAGGGATTACAAATCGGGGAAGCACAACCGGATTCATCCATTCAATCAACTAAACGAACAAACATGGGTTCAAGAGGGGAGACCAACCATTGGTCAGTTGAACCCAACGTGGGTAGAGTGGCTAATGGGGTTCCCAACAGGGTGGACAGACTTAAATCACTCGGAAACGCCGTAGTTCCCCAAGTGGCTGAATATATCGGCAGGTGCATATTACAAGCAGAGGAGGGATAGTGGCAAAAGGTAGATTTATCTCAAAAGAGATTTCCCTGGATAAGAAGGTAAACGGATTATCAGACGGCTATTCTATGGTCGGGTTTACCTGGTTGATCACTCATGCTGATTGCGATGGTCGAATCTATGGCGATCCGGCAATAGTGAAATCGCTGATATTCCCGCGCCGGATGGACGTAACTGTTGAAATGGTTGCTGGATATATTCAGGAATGGGAAGCTGCAGAATTAATAAAAACCTATGAAGTTAATGGAGATACTTACATTGAATTTCCTAATTTTGGAAAACATCAGGTAGGGCTACGCAAAGACCGCGAACCCGCCTCGCATATCCCGCAACCTTCCGGCAAAAATCCGCAAGTATCCGGCAAAAATCGGGTTAATGTTAAGTTAATAGAAGTTAATAATAAGGTTAATGTTAAGGGTGAAGTTGAAGTTAATGATGAAAAATCTGACGACGACAACCCATTAATTACGACCTTTATACAACATACCCATTTAGAACCTGGTTCTGAAGCCCCACAAATAGCGGTAGATCTTCAGAAAGCCGGCGTAAATCAGACGGATATTGTCAACGCAATCCACTTTTTGAACAACAGGCCGGAAATGAAATGCACATCGTTCAAGTCAATTAGAAATTCAGCGATTATCGAAATGCAGATGAGGACCGCAAAAGAGAAAAAGGACACGGAAGAAGATCGGTATGCGCCAATATACCATCATCCGGAAATCGATCAGGAAGAGAAAAAACGCCTCAACCAGAAATTTGGCATAAAAGAATAGGAGGATGAGATGGATAAAGTCATGAAGTGTACAAACTGTAAATGGTTGTGGGTTGATGTGAAAGACCATTTTGTAAAAATAAATGGTGAATACGTCAATAGAAAATGTAGTCGTACCTACGCACCTGTTAGAGACATGAGAAAAAGTGAAGCAAGAGCATTCTGTTGTTGCTGGTGGGAGGTGCGTAAATGATCGCCCTAACAAACGCCGAATTAGACCGCAAGATTGCCATCGATATTATGAAATGGCATGAACATAAATTTGATGATTGGTGGGGCATGGTTAGATGGGAAAACGAGGAGGGCGAAACGATGTGCCTTACTGATTATTGGAAACCATCCGAAAAACTCGACCAAGCATGGCAGGTGGTGGAGAACAGGAAAGCGGATGGTTGGTATCCGATAATTCAATGTGACACAGAGAGTAATGGAACTCGTGTCTCGTTTTATCGGCGTGTCAATCAACAAATAACCGAGGCTGTTATTGATGATAGCTTCGCCCGCGCCATCTGCCTTGCGGCATTACAGACAGTGGAGGGGAAATGATTGCATTGTTGATATATGTGACTTTTATTGTGGGTTGGGAACTTTTAGCGAACAGGAGGACTAAATGACACCAATTAGCGATGAGAGATTAAAAAAGTGCCCGTTTTGTAAAGGAAACAATTTGAGTGCTAAATTAACACCAAACGGTTATGAGTGGTGCGAAGATTGCAAAATGCCATTTAGAGATTTTGCAGATGGATTTGTTTCAATAAGGATAAAAGATTTTGAAACGGCGTATGTATCGCGGTTATCTTTTGACGTTCTCGCGGGCAAAACCACTAATAATCTTGGTGATATTACCAACAAAATTAGCGATGAGAGATTGCAAGAATTGATTCAGGCGTATCGTGATGATGAAATGGGGGGTGCAGGAAATGATTGGGATAGGGATATTTGTTCTGCCATTATTGAACTCCAGACATCCCGCCAGACCATCAAGCGACTGATGGATAATGCGAAAGAAATGGTCAATAAAGTCGGACACAATTTTGCGACGTGTGCAATATGGGATAACGATGGTGATATAAGCCAATGCACCTGTGGTTCTCGTGAAATGATTGGCAGACACCTCGCCCTTATGTCAGAGTTGAAGGAGCAAAAATGAAACCAAATGAAAATAATGTAGAACGTATCGAGGAATATAAAAGGGGTAATCCTTGTGAAACACACCACAGTGTGAAAGCCAGTGGTGGCTATTGCCCGATATGCTTACTTAATGAGCGAGACACCCTGTCAAAAGAAGTTACTGAACTTAATGAGCATGTACTGGAATTAAAAGACCAAGTACGTATACACATTGGTTATATTGCGTCCATCGGAAAGGATAGGGTGGTATCACAGCCTGATATTGATGGTTGGAGAATTGCATATCAAGCAATATTTGATAGAAATACTGCCCTCGAAGCGCAGGTGGCAGAAGCCCGCGCAGAATTACGCCGATATGAGGAACTTGATAAATATCACGATAAATGCAGGGAGTTGTCTGATAAGGCGATTGATGATATGCAATCCCGTCTGAAAGAGGAGTATGACGACATGGTGGTTGAGGCTGGATGTGGCGAATTGTTAGAGGACGGTAAATATACTGATGGGTTATTCCGCGCCATTGATAAACTCCGCGCCGCCTTTCCAGAGGTGCTGTCATGAACTGTCTCGGCAACACCCTCTCCGGCGGCATTGAAGGTTATTTTCCCTATCGATACCTGATCAAATCGATGATAGGCCACGCGATCATTGAAAGTAAACATAACGACGAAGATTACAAATGGCTGATGAAGTCCGAACTGGCCGAGCTTTACTGTGAAATCGCAGGTCAGAGCATTGAAAAGGCGAGAGCGACAGCGACCAGGATCCGAGAAAGTGATACCCATTGGCGCTACGTCAATAAAAAGGTTGAACTGGAAATGACACCCGTTGAGCCGATCCATCGTAAGCGCTCGAAGGTGACCAATGAGATCATTTACAGCGTGAAGCAGGATTACAAATATTCGCGCAGCCACAGGAAGACGGCAGCTAAATTCGGTATCTCGACAAAATCTGTCAGGGATATTTTGGTCGGCAAGATAATGGCGGTGAAATGCTAACGTATCGTGAAATTCAAAGCATGGTATCTCGTGCAAGGGCGATCGCCGGAAGACCGCCATTCAGATTATGGGCATGGAGCAGCGTGCGCTCGATGAAAATGATTAGCACTAAAGAATATAAGTCTCTGGATGGCATCAGACTTTATAAAAATATTATCGCAATAAACCCGTGCCAAAGTAAAGGATGCGCATTAAATACGATTTGGCATGAAATAGGGCATATTGTTTTCAAAACTAAGCCCCATTATTGGATTGAATTATTTGCGCAAAGAATGAGTGGATTCGATTATCGCGGTTATTCACATAAGGCACTTGGGAGTAATGCACTTCACATTAACAGAATTAAACATCCTGTATCTACGCTGAAATTTTTCCCAAAACGGAATGACCTGATTAAAGAGACGCAAAAACGGGTTGCAAAACTTAAGGCGGTAAAGGGATGAATACACCCGAACATGATAACCAGGTTGCTTTATTCCAATGGGCGGCTTTGATGGAAACGCAGATACCCGCAATGAAAAATCTATATGCCAATACCAATGCACAGAAATTTGGGGATGCCAGTAATTTACGAAAAATGAGGACAATAGTCCGATTGCGAGACGAAGGCCAACGCGCTGGAATTCCAGACATCACTTTGGCTTACCCCTCTTGTGGCTTCCACGGAATGTTCATCGAAATGAAAGCCGGCAAGAATAAGACTTCCCCAGCACAGAATGAATGGATCTCTCGATTGGAAAAGGCGGGCTATTTGTGCGTGATTTGCTACTCATTTGAGGACGCAAAACGGGAGATATTGGCGTATTTGGAAAGGGGGGAAAAATGAAAGAGACCGAACTGGCAAAGCCGGTCATTTCCTGGCTTATTGATCAACATTGGAACGTTTATCAAGAAGTCCAATTTTATACTGGTGGGAGTATAGCCGATATAGTGGCCGAAAGGCACGGGTTTTTATGGATTATCGAATCAAAAAATAGCTATGGGTTTGCAGTGCTTAAACAAGCATCGCGTTGGCCGGTGCATTATCGTTCTGTTGCAGTCCCATATTCAAAAGATCATGATTATCAAGTTGCAAAAGATTATTATCAGGTTGGAGTTATTGAAGTCATATTTGATATGTATGATTGCGCGACGTCCGTAATAGAAAATGCATCTGCTCCACTGATTGTCAAGAACCATGAAACCATAAAACGCTATCGGAATAAATTGACAGATCTTCACAAAACATTTTGCCCAGCTGGTTCTTTTGGAAGCCAGCACTTAACAGCTTATAAACTTACAATCATGCAAGTGCGGAAAACGATTGAAAATAACCCTGGCTGTACTATTCAATTTTTATACGAAAAACTTGGAAAAATGCACTACGCGTCTGCAGCGTCTTTTAAGGGCAGTTTAATAAAATCACTACGAGATTTTGAATCTGATTGGTGCAGAATCGACACGGATTCAAGACCAATAAAACTGTATTTACAGGATAATAAATGACCGAACCACAAGCTCCTTATGGCAATCCTCTCAATCCTGATCAGCTGAAATTAATTGATCGGTTGCTGGCTGTCATACGGGCGAATGGTGGTTTTGGCATTATTGAGATCCAGGTGCTGGAAGGCAAACCGAAGATAGAAAACCTGGCAAAGATGACCATAAAAGCAGATGGAAAGGAACAGTAAATGAACATTTATCAAATTAAAGAAAAGTTAGCGTTCAAGATTGCATGGCTATTGCCAAAGTGGTTAGTGTATTATGCGTCAATCCGCTTAATAGCACACGCCACAATGGGTGATTATGGAACAACTGTAGTTCCAGAATTAAAGGCAATGGATGCGCTGGATAGATGGGAGGTGCAAAGATAGAATAAACGTGCTACAATATTTTCAGACAATTAAATAGTTTTAGCCCGCAGAGGCGTAGATCCCGGGGCATTCGAAAGTTGAATGCTGCCGGGCTTTTTGTTTAACCAGAAAGGATAAGGTTATGTTTAAAGAATTTTTATCAGTGTTTGTTGAGAATGTTCTTCTGGCATTTGCCCCGTTACTGGCATCGTTGGCGGCCGCATGGCTTTTGGCGAAAGCCCGTAAAGCTTGGCTGGACTTCAAAGAATTGCATAACGGCGAAGCTTGGATGCTTGAAGAAATCGCCAGTCTTGCGGTAAAAGCAGCTGAACAAGCGAAGTTGTCAGAATTTATCACAGACAAAAAAGCGTACGCTTGCAAAATTGCGACCGAATGGCTTAAGGCTCGCGGCTTGAATATCAATGTTGATTTGATTGACGCGGCCATTGAAGCGGCAGTATTTACCGAATTCAACAAGCCGGCTATTCAATAATTCTCTCCTGCCATGAAGGGGCGGAAACTGGCAAAAAGGCGTATCGGCGCCCCCTCCTCGCCGTATAACGCGCCGCCCCTTCAGAAAGGTAACTAATGGGAAATTGGAGAATTGGCAAGCGTCGCAAGGGCATCATGTGGGATTACAACGGCGATGGTCGATTTTGCCACGAAAGAATGAAAGGGTTTTGGAAACGTTATTGGCGCAGATGGAAACGCAGAAAGGTAATCGATGCCATATAAACTACTGACCCGTGTCCCCCAGGTATCGCAGTATGTTCCTGAAAAGGTACTTACGCATAAGGTCCAGATCGATCCCCGCGTGATCCAAAAGGTCAAGGATGCTGAAATCTGGATTGAGGTCTCCCTAGATGAACAAATGCTGTACGTCTATCAGGGGATGGAAGTCCGATATGCCTATCGCGTAAGCACCGGCCGTCCTGGCGGTCCGCGCCTGAAATCAATGGCAACGCGAAAAGGCGTGTACCGGATCCGGCCGATGAACAAGACCTATCCGATGTGGGGCAGGTCTGATGGCGGCTGGCGTGTGCCTGATGTTCCGTATGTAATGTGGTTCCATCATGAGCTCGCGATACATGGCGCATATTGGCATAACAGTTTTGGAACCCCCGTCTCTCATGGCTGTGTCAATATGGCCGAGATGGACGCGGCTGAGGTTTACGGTTTGGTCAAGAATGGAACGGTGGTATGGGTACATTGATCGGTATTGACGTTTGCGGACCTTATCAGGGCATCATTGACTGGGACAAAGCCAAAGCCGCTGGATGTGCGTTCGCTTTCATCCGCTGTCATTATCAGGGTGGCAAGAAGGATGACAAGTTCGACCGAAACTGGGCTGAAACGAAACGGGTAGGAATTGCTCGCGGTGCTTATGGTTGGGTACTGCCCGGAAAGAATCAGACCGAACAAGCCGATCTATTCATGGGTTATCTGGGTGATGATCTGGGTGAACTTGCGCCCGCTTGCGATTTTGAGGAATTTGACGGCATACCCACCTTTGGCGAATTAAGAACTTTTATCGAGCGCGTTGAAACCTTATCAAAGCGGCTGCCATATATTTACACTTCCCCGGGCTTTTGGTCAAAAGGGGCTGGTTATGCTAATCAGACATGGGCAGCGAAATACCCATTATGGCAGGCGCAATGGACGGCAGCTGCAAATCCAACTCTGAATGCACCGTTCACTAAGTGGGCGTTCTGGCAATACTCTTCGAAGGGCAACCGCAAAGCTTCAACTTTTGGGGCAGCTGGATTTGATATTGACATCAACCGCTTCAATGGCGATTATGAGGACTTTCAAAAACTGATCAAGGTTGTCGAGCAGGAAAAACCTGATCCAGACCTAAAAGTCAAAATCGCAAGGCTTGAAGGCAGATTAGACGTGTTTGAAGAGTGGGCGCGAAGCATTGGGTTTAAGGGATGAACGAATTATCCCCTCTCTGTGATTTTCCCGTCGGCGTGGCCAATGTCAAAACAATGGCTGATGGATCCCCGCGATTTACTTTCGAAGCTGAGGAGTCTGCCAATAAGTTTTTATCACTACTTGGAGAGTGCCAGGCACAGAAAAGATATCTTCACCTGGTTATCTACGACGAAAACCAATTTCAGACCTTAATTGACCAATCCATTACCAAAAGCTAACCAAAAATGGAAGATTTAAGTACTCTTTTGGAAAAACTTGAGAATGATAAGATGCGCGATTATGTCTTTGCGCGTTCTGAAACCACGAGTGATTCCGATGCGTATAAGCGGGCGCACATCAACAAGGCGATATTTTACACATGGCCAAAAGAAACACGCGAGCTCATGAACAAGCTGGCTGTGAAGATCCGAATTGATCACAGTTTCAGGGCGCGATCAATTTTGAGTGAACACGTGGCAGAGGCCGCTGAAGTAAAGATATCCGGATTGAAACACAGAGACGAACGAATCAAACAATCAGCGTCCACGGAAATATTGGATCGGATGCTGGGAAAACCAAAGCAAGCAGTCGAACATTCCGGAGAGGTAACAGAGACCATTTCGATCGTTGAGGTAATTAAAGCCCATGCCGAAGAATGAGCTGTACCGCATTGAAAGCGGCAAGGCTGTTCTGGATATCAGCGATCATTTGGGACAAACGCGCGCCTGGGATAGTTTTGCGCGTTTTATTTTTATTATTGCAGGGACCCAAAGCGGAAAGACCTCATTTGGTCCGTGGTGGTTATGGCGTGAAATAGAGAATTGCGGGACCGGTGATTACTTGGCTGCCACGGCAAACTATGACCTGTTCAAACTTAAGATGCTGCCCGAAATGGAAAAGATCTATGAAGGCCTTTTCGGGTGGAACTTTGTCAAATCCGATCGTGTTTTTGAAAGCAAAGAAAAACTAAGCCTGCCTAACGAACCGACCCGTCCAGCAAAGCGTATCATCCTGAGGTCCGCAAATGCAGCCGGCGGTCTTGAGTCCTCTTCAGCTGAAGCCGCCTGGCTGGATGAATGCGGACATCCGGATTTCAAAATTGACGCATGGGAGGCGGTTCAGCGGCGCCTTTCATTGAGCGAGGGGCGCGTACTTGGCACTACAACCCCTTATAACATGGGCTGGCTGAAGACTGAAATTTACGACAAATGGAAAGCCGGCGATCCCGCCTTTGAAATCATTCAATTCAAATCCATTATGAACCCAGCTTTTCCGCGTGAAGAATATGAACGCATGCGCAATATTCTTCAAGCCTGGAAATTCAAGATGTTCTATGATGGGGAATTTGAGAGACCGGCCGGCCTGATCTATGACTGCTTTATCGATGCGCTTCACACTTGCCCGCGTTTTGCACTTCCCGACAGATGGCAGCGTTATCTTGGAATTGACTTTGGCGGTGTAAATACTGCCGGCTTATTCTACGCTCAGGAACCGGGTACCAATAAACTCTACCTATACCGAACCTATAAAGCCGGCAGTAGGACGGCAGAAGAACATACCCGAGAGCTGCTGAAGGGTGAACCGATGATCCCCTTTGCGGTGGGCGGTTCGAAGTCTGAGGATCAATGGCGCAGTGAATTTAAGGCAGCCGGTTTACCCGTCAGACCGCCGGATATAAAAGACGTCGAGGTAGGCATTGACCGGGTGTATGAAGCACACAAAAAGAATGAGCTGATCGTTTTTGATGATCTGAAGGAATACCTGGAACAGAAGCACACCTATTCCAGAGTGGTGGATGCGAGCGGCAACCCCACTGAGAAAATCGAGGACAAGGAATCATTTCACTATATGGACGGCGAGCGTTATATTGTCGGGTTCCTGAAGAAAAAGGGATTCGGGACGTCCACAAAGAAAATAGACTTTTGGGAACCGCGCAGGGTCCAGGTGAAAGTTGCCCAGCCTGCCCGGACTGAAGCCGAGATCGAAGAATTATTACGGAGCGAACAATGACAAAAAATAAGACCTTGTTTGACCTTCCAGAGTTCAAGCCTTACGAGAAAGCCTGGAATAACCGAGTAGCGATATTAAGCAAACGCGCCAGTTATTATGACGGCTCTGTTTATGACGAGGCTATAACCAACCTGCAATGGCTGGCGCCCCGCATTGGCCAGAATATCGAGCCTCTTTACCTGCCTCTTGCGAGCGCGGTGGACGTGGATGCCGGCATCATCCCGGGCGGCTGGAAACTACCAGAAGATGATCCTAAAACCGAGAAATGGAAGATAGCAATAGACCAGGTGTTTGACTGGTCGAACTGGGATACCGACGGCGTTCTCTTTGTTCATTATGGCGCGTCAATGGGCGTGTCTGGATTACGGATCGCTGACCTGAGAGACAATGGGATAGTCCTCTGCCAGCCGGTTGATCCTTTATTGTTCATGCTGATCGGGATGAAAGCCTACGACAGCACGCCGGACATGGCAATCATGAAAGAAAAGCGCGTTGGCAGCGACGGGGTTGATTTCGAATATGCCGAAGTAACCACCCCTGAAAACATCCGGACATTCAAAGACGGTGAACCAATGGGCTTTGATGGGCGCGAGCCGGAATATATCAATGAGCTGAAATTTGTGCCTTATGTTGAGGTCAGGCATATCGAGACCGGCAAGCCATTCGGTGAAGCCACCTTCCAGAAAGCGATCAGGCTATTGGATAGCGTCAATAAAATGGCGTCCGGATTGAGCAAGATCATCGACAAGAACAAGGATCCACAGTGGGCAATCATGGGCGCTGAACCGTCCGAGTTAAACCATTCGTCTGATAATGCCTGGTTCCTGCCCGCCGGAGCTGACGCGAAGATCCTCGTTCCCCAGATCGACATTGGCGGGGTGCTGGCATTCATCAAAGAGATAGCGGTCAATGTTGAAAAGGCGCTTCCCGAAAAGGCTTTTGATGAACTGCGCTCAAAGACACAGATCGCGACGGCCACCCTGGAGCTGCAGCTCATGGAGCTGATATTGAAGATCAAGCGTGCCCGCCCGAACTATGACAAGGGGTTGAAGATCGCCATGCAAATGGCGGGACGCGCTGCAAAGACCATGAGCCTGCCGGACATCGCCGTTCTGGATGATCCGGAGCTTCGCTTTGATGATCAGCGTCCAATTTTACCGGTCAACGAAAAGGATGAGATCGATCTGGAGTTGGCGCGGTTGGAATTGGAACAGATGCGCCGGTCTACGCAGATAACCGAGGGAAATAACGCACAGTGAAAACCAAGCAAGTCATTAAGCTTTTACGCGTATATATACCCAAATGGATCGATCTGCTGAAATTGCAGAACTGGTTGATCGACATTAATTACATGAAGGGTGACGGAGAGATTGGCGCTGATGGATTTAGAACATCTGCAACATGCGATACAAATTGGGATCATTTGAGCGCCCTCATTTGCTTTTGGCCAAGAGCGCTGCGCGATTCTCCAAAAACATATATCGAGTATGTGGTAGTCCATGAACTCATGCATATTGTTGTAAACGAGATGCGAGAAACTGGAGTGAAGCATGAGGAACGTGTTGTGTCTCATTTGGCGAAGTCCGCCGTAGGGATAAGTAATGCCTGATATCCGACCGGCAACCAGTTACATTGGCAAAATACGCCGTCTTGAAGCTAAATACCTGGCTGAAATTGATAATGCCAGGCTGGGTTTTCGGCGCAATGCTTTGGATATCCTTACTCGTTATGGAGTGAGACTATCTAATTTGTATGATATCCGTTCTGAGATAAGCGCACTTGAAAGGCAGATATCATCCATCAGCCGCGCTTACATCCCACAGGTGGACGAACTTGTTTTATGGTACATGAACCAGCAACTGGGCAATTTGCGCAGGGTTGGAGAAACGGGCTTGCCCAATATTCAACAGTTGAATCTATCGACCTACTCCGAACGCTTACAGATTTATGAAAATACTTTAGTCAGTACCCCCGCCTGGATCAATAATCTGGCGAAGAATATGGAAACCAATATTACCCGGCTGGCTATCGCAGACGCTGAAATTGAGACAGCTATTGACCGGCTGCTTTCTGTCAGTATCGCAGATGGAAGAGCGTCAATATGGCGTTTGAGTGGGGCTGCGGCGATCACGGAAACAGCAGAGACAACCTGGACGGCTGCGATATTGGCTGCATCCGGATTATTCAAGGCGACGCAAACGATCACCCGCACCGAGTACATGAAACAGGCCATTGCAGCCATTGACGCGGTTACGACCGATTGCTGCTTGCGCGTACATGGCCAGACGCAGCCTCTTGATAAACCCTTTGAATTGATCGGCACGCCGCGCTTTGCTGACAGGATAGATAACCCACCATTCCATTGGTCGTGTCGTACAGCTACCAGCCTTTATACGGTCCAGATGGAAAACAAAGGCATTACCACCCCGCAGATGAAAGAGGCGGCAGAGGCGGAATTAAAAGCCAGAGAACGTACCGGCAGACGCGAGGAGATCTGGCCAGCACATGCAACCAGCAGGAGAAACCGTGGATAAACAGGAAACTATCGCTGAATATGACCGCTATTATCGCAAAAAGCCTACCAAGTGGGAATCTGAAGAGCGAAACGAATATTGCAGAAAACGGATCGAAGAATATCTGGAGTACACCCCGCGGGTGGTTTTAGATATTGGGTGTGGGAATGGTCACACAATAGCGCACCTGCAGAAGACCTGGTTGTCTGCGAAATATTACGGATTTGACCTTTCGCCTGAAGCTATTGAGATCGCTAAAGCCAAAGTGCCAGGCGCCAATTTCAAAGCCATGTTTCTCGATGAAGCGGATTATAAAATTCGCTTCGAGTGCATCATTCTTCTTGGTGTAGTAGAGCATTTTGAGAAGCTGCATGAATCTCTCGTACAGATAAATAATTTACTTACACCGAACGGCATTGTTTACATTGAAGCGCCAAACTGTTTGGCGTATCCGGAATCAGAACACATCGAAGGATTCAGGCGCGTCAATTTTGGCAATCGACAGATCGAATGGCACTTATCACGCCAGTCATGGATCAAACATTTCAAAGAAGCAGGGTTTGAGGTTGGAGCTTCGATCATTGGACCAACGCCTCAGACTGAATTCATATTTATTTTGGAAAAACAACTTGCATAAATAGAAACATTGTGCTACTATAAATTTAACAATTGAATAAGTAAGGCCTGCTCGCAGAGACGTAGATTCCGGAGCAACCAGTACGTATGGTTGTCTCCGGTTTTTTTTGTTAATCGCCTCGAAGGCGTAAATCTCGACGAAAGGGAAGCATGAACATAGAACGGAAACTTAACATTTTATTTGATACCGATCCGGCCTCTGGTGGCGGGGATCCAACCAAACCCGATCCCGTAAAACCGGATCCGGCAAAACCAGACCCGCAAAAACCTGATCCAGAACCGAAGACCGTTCCATATGATCGCTTCAAAGAGGTCAATGATGCGAAATTAACGGCTGAGGCAGAGCTTCAAAAGATCAAGGATGCGCAAAAGGCGGCTGATGAAAAGAAGCTCCAAGAAGAAAACAAATGGAAAGAACTTTACGAAACTAAAGATAAAGAAGTAAAGGCAAAGGAACTTGAAAACCTGCGCCTTCGAGTTGCAACAGAAAAAGGCGTACCAGTTAATCTAATTGATCGGCTGGTAGGCGCAACGAAAGAAGAACTCGAAGCAGACGCCGATAAACTTCTGGAATTTGTAAAGCCTGGATCACCAGGCAACCCGCCTCATAACAAGGGCGGAAGCACGACCCGGTTGGACATTAAAACAATGACGCCGGAAGAAATACGTAAAAATGCGGAAGCCCTGTTCAACCAGGGCAATGCAAAAGATTAGCCGCGTGGCGTTGCACGATAAAAACGAATTGGCTGCGAATAACCAATAAAAAGAAATGGAGTAAAAAATGACTATCAACTCAATTGGAACAGCGCAAGTCAATGACAGCACCCCTACCATTGTCGCTGCGCAGGCTTTGGGATATCTCAAGGCAAATACCGTGTTCGCACGGCTTGTGAACCGCAACTATGACAACGAAGTCGCCACCGAGGGCAGTGTTGTCAAGATCCCCTATGGTGGAACGCTGACCGAGCATGCAAAAGCAGCCGGAACCGAAGTAACCCTGAATCAACCTGCTGACAACGCTTATACCGTTACCCTGAATCAGCACCGCGAAGTCTCGTTCTTGATCGAAGACATTGCCAAAGCATTCGCAAAACCGGACTGGTTCAGCATTTACGGCGCCCAGGCAATGGCGGTGATCACCGAGAAAGTGGACGCCGATATTGCTGCCTTGTATTCCAGCTTCAGCCAGACCATCAATGCCACCAGCGGATTGACAGCCCCCGCTATTCTGAACGCCCGTCGGTTCCTGAATGCTGCACGTGCGCCTTTGAACAATCGCGTAGCGGTTCTGCATGAGGATGCAGAATATGAAGCCCTGAACATTGAAAAAGTCATCAACCAGAACTATGCTGCCTCCCTCGGCAAATTGGCAGCCGATTCATGGGGCGGCCGCTTTGGCGGGTTTGATCTTTTCCTCGATCAGCAAATCGTGGCAACCGGCGGACAATGCAAGAACATGTTCTTCCAGAAAGACGCGATCGTTTTGGCTTCCCGCCCGCTGCCTCTGGCAATGGCCGGGATGGGAGTCCTTCAAACGGTTATGGAAGAGGATGGCTTTGCTATCCGCGTGACCATGAGCTACAACCCCAATCACTTGGGCGCGCAGTTCACCGTTGATACTCTGTATGGTGTCGGTACAATGCGCACCAATCACGGCGTCGTGGTTTCGACCGAAGAGAATCCAGAAATCAGCTAATCATCAAAACCAGGCCGGGGAGAAATCCCCGGCCATAAACTAAATGGCTAAATTCTATTTTGACGAACATCAGCACAAAGGTCGTGCTTATGTTAATGCCCTTGAAGCTGGCGGTCATTGGCGCTCATCGCGCAGAGTAGGCGCAGATTTTATCTTCATTGATCATGATATTGGTCCAAAGGGTATTGGTCTAAGGCGCGGAATTGAATTTGCACACCAGAACGATGTGCCTGTTTTTATTTATCCTCATTCAGCCAGACCGAACGTCATGTCAGATACCCATAAACCCTGGCCACACACGCGGGCGTTATTCACAATTTCGGAAGGACACAAAGAGGTTTTACAGGCGCTTGATTACCCGTGTCCGATCGAAGTAACCGGCTGGACCTATTCAGAGATCAGGCCGTTCAAACAAGTGATACCAGGCGAAAAGATAAATGTACTCTTTGCTCCCATTCACCCGAACGCTAACGGATTTTTAGGCGAAGAGGACAAGCAGCTCAACCGGCAGGTTTATTGCCTGTTATCAAATATGCCCGAGGTCAATTTAACAGTCAGGCATATCCATTCATTGACGCAAAATGGGATCACCCGCAATTACAGAATAAACGATCGCACGACCTTTATTGAAGGTCATCCAGATGGATCCACAAAAGAAATTGAAAATGCGGACGTTATTGTTGGCGCTTACACCCTGGCCTATATAACCGTGGCATTGGGAAAACCGCTTGTAATGATGGGCGAACAGATACGGCCGCACGTTGGCAATACCAAAGGCCTTATTTTTTATTCGAATAATTGGGAAAAGTACCGCGACATTATGAAATACCCGTTCGAGATCGAGGATGCGCTTTTATCCTACGACGCAGCGCTTGAATTGCTGATCGCGGCTATGAGTAAATCGCGGGCGGTGGAAGACTGGAAGCGAAGATTTATCGGCAAGTCATTTGACGGCAGCCGGTTTGTTAAATTGGTGAATGAGTACTTAGAGAAAGGATAGATCATGTACGAGGATGAAGTAACCAAATATCTTGTAAATCCAGATGGAGCGATCCATGCGATGCCCTATTCGCTGGCAAAAGCGCGTCTTGGAGTTATCGGCTGGCGCATGGCCACCAAAGAAGAAATCGCGAAACTGCAAAAACAGAAGGGTACACAGCGGGCGGGCAAGCCGATCTGTAAACCCTGGTCATCCGAACCGCCCGAAGAAGAGCAAGAGCTGCCTGAGCCGGTGAAGAAAACCAAAACACCGCGCAAGGAATAAATGGCTGAGCGTAACCTTCTCAATAACGGGAGGTTCTTGCAGGACTTGTCCAACTGGACGGTCTCTAATGCGGCGTATAGCGCTGGAGATGGAGATGACCATTATGGCGTCGCTGTCCTCTCAACCGGCGGCGGATATATTGAACAGTCATTTTCCGTCCCGCGCGTACGCCTGTACTCGCTTCACATCAGCGTCAAACCTGTAACTTCGGCACTGACCGCAGGACAAGCTACGGTCCAGATCAAAGACGGCGCAGGCAATGTAGTTTATTCTGCCAACCTGACCGGCGCTACTTTAAATGCCTGGGAAGAGAACAATATTGAGATCGGACTGGCAACTGGAACAACTTATACGATCCGGATAACCAACGTCAATCACGGGGCAAATATCAAGATCGATGATGCCTGGCTGTGGTTCGTGCCTTTGTCTCGGTCTGCCATTGCGACCAGGATCCACACCAAACTTGGCAGGCTGGCAACAGATAGATCTTTAACCACGACCTTGAGCGGCGCGCTTACCGAAGGCTCATACACCTATGCCGTTGATGCAGGCCTGCGAGCTGTCGGAGCAATCAATCCAGAGACCGCGCTCCCGGATGTCAGATATCTTGACGCTGAAAGCCTGCAGACCGCGCTTGATGCTGTTGAGCGCGAAATACTTGAACAGCTTCAGAGGGATTACGCGGTTGAAGTGGATATCAAGGTTGGTCAGCGGTCCGAGAGCTTATCGCAGATCGGAAAAGCGCTAAGTGAAATGACTGGCGGACAGACCGGCACAAATAAATCAAGCGGCGGCGGCAGGATCGTTATGCGCAAATTACGCCACGGAGATTATGAGGACGAAGACTGATGCTTGATATTCGCGAAGGCGATTTCCTGGTTGTGGGAACGAAAGAATATCCGATCAAGGCGGTACTGGACTTTGCAAAATCGGAATTCAATACTCCCAGCTTTGCCAAGCTGTGTACGGTTACTGCATCCACAAAACGCCCGCCAACCGTGAACGCCTCCACGGGTTTGCGCAGTACTTCTTCGACCAACCTTTCAAACCTGAAATGTATGCCGTTGGACCCTGCAAGCAATGAGATTATGGTGCGTTACGGTACTGGAGCCCCAACCGAATTATTGACCACTTTTATTGCAGATGCAGCTGGATTTGTTGAACTGATCCTTGAGGACCTGAAAACATGATCAATCTTCACACCTCCATTGCCGGCCTGCAGGAAGCGCAAGCGCGAAACTTGCGCCGGATCGCAGGCTTTCAACCTTCCGGAAAGCTCGGCCAGGTTGTCAAAGATGCGACACTGGCCATGCTGCGTTTTGTCATTTCGATCACGCACGTCTGGATTTATAAGGGCGGTGGACTGCGCTCCTCGCATATAGCAGATTTATCGGGCCTGCATGGAAAGATATTTATCTCCCCCGGAGCTGTCAATCCAAGAGGACAAATGCCGGCAGTTTACGGGGTTTATGAACATGCGAGAGGCGGAAGCCATGCGTTCTATGCGCGAGGCATTATTGAGTATGGCCCGGAAGTCGCCCGCATGATCTTAGACGCAGCCAGAGGAATAGCACAGGGTGCATAAATGGCAATAACAAATCGAGAGACTCTAAGAGACAAATTAAAGGATCTTTTCGCTGCCGCTTTGGTTGGTACGAATAAACCCATGCAAGCCTTTTATGAATACATGAAAGGTGATTTTGGCGGCCAAAGTCCGGTCGGTTGTATCTCAAGCGGCGGCAGTATGCGGACGCAAGAGGCAATCAATACCAGGGAGATGAACGTCTTTTATTTTGAGGTTTATTCCTTCACCCTGTATGTTGATCAAGCCGCGCCTACTGCTTGGGATGAACAAAAGGCGGAAGATCGTGTTGATCTAATCGAAAAGACCATTGCGGATGTTCTGGTGACCAATCGTACGCTTTCAGGATTTTGGGAAACGATCGGATTTGAAAACCGCTCAAAGATCGATTTTGTAATTGTTGGCGGCGAAGAATACAAGCGCGAGACCTTCTACTTGAAGGCAGTCTGCCGAGATAACTAAGAGGTGAATATGTGGAAATTCAAAGGCGGAGCTTCTCTTCCAAATATACCCGCAAGGGATATACCGGATGAAGAAGTAAAAGAAAAAAAGCTGGATACAAAGCTTATGAAATCATCCGGTTTATACAAGCATGAGCCGGACAGTAAACACAAAAAAGAAAAGGAGTAACCATGTCAGGTTCAAAAGCATATCAATTCATTCAGTTAGGTGTGGAGACTGTCAAAGGCACAGCTGTTGACGCCACACATATTTGGCGCGGGTTAGGAACGCCGGACAATCAAACAACCGTCAAGCGCCCAAAAGAGAATATTGGCTATAAGCCGCATGTTGACCGCACTTACATTTCCGATAAGCTCGCGGTTCTCGAACTGGCTGAAATTGAAGCCACCTTCGAACAATTACCCCTCATCCTTATGGCCGGTATTAAGAATATCGCGACCGGCGTGGCCGATGGTGTTGGCTCAGGCAAGAAGTATATTTATCCCTTCCCGACCACCTCTGACAACGATATTAAAACGCTGACCTGCGAAGGCGGTGATGATATCGGTGCTGAGCTCATGTCATACGGCTTCGTGCGCGGCTTCAACATCAACGGAAAGTCTGACGAAGCGCTGAAGATGTCTGCCAACATTCAAGGCCGCCAGTGGGCGCCGGATACCAAAACAGGCGGGCTATCCCTGCCGGTTGTTGAAGAAATGCTTTTCAACCCATCGAAGTTGTACATTGACGGCACAACGATCGGCAGCACCCTGATTTCCAATACCCTGCTGAGCATGAGCCTTGAGGTCCAGACTGGTTGGCGTGCTGTTGCGACCGCTTCCGGCAACCTGTATTTCTCGCACCTCGAACATTCTGCGGACCTTATGGATGTTGTGATGAATCTGACCTTCCTGCACACTTCCGGGATCCTCGCTGAAAAAGCCAATAAAGATAACGAGGTTGTGCGCCTGATCCGCTTCCTGTCTGAGGGCTCTGCGCTTGCAAGTGCCGGCACTTACTCCAAAAAGTCGCTCATCATCGATCTGGCCGGCAAGTGGGAAGAGTTCAACAAGCTGGGTGAAATGGACGGCGCAAGCGTTTATAACGCCAAACTGAAAGGGCTGTATTCCTCGACCGCTGCTCAATTTGCGACCATTACCGTCGTGAATGAAGTTGCCGAATACGCAGACGAGGATCTGTCATAAGCCATGAAAACAATCGAGATCAAGAATTATGAGCAGAAAGTAAGCCTTCCGGATGAACTGACAACCGAGCAGCTGATCAACGTGTACCGCAAGATGAAGGAACTCGGTACCAACGATGACAACATCATGCTGGTCGAATATCACCTCAAGGTCATCCAGGCTTTCATGGACACCGGCTTCATTGAAAAATTCGACGTCTCTAAAGTTGGCGGGCGTTACTCGCAGCTGCTGGCAAAAGAACTGCTGAAGTATCTCAACTGGCATAACGAGTTTGACAAAGAGGACGAAAAAAAATAATTGCGGCGGCTGATTGCGGGTTGGGCGTCAAAGGCGCCCAGCCGCCGCTTGAACTGAAACTCGCATTTTATACAGACTTTGCGTCGCTGGATTTGATGAAAACAGGCGCAAAAACAATTGAGATGATCAGGCGGTGCAGGAACGTTCATGCAAACATGGAATTCTACAAGCGCAATTGTAAGGACGGCAAAGAAGGAGATTTTCAGAAAGAATATCCGGATATTTGGAAAGAGTATTTGGAGATAAAAACGCTGAAAAAGAGACTGGAAAAAGATGTCTGAGCAGCTGAATATCATCATCAATGCCACCAATAATACCGACCCGGCGTTCCAGGGCGTTCAAAAGAACCTGCAGAACCTGGGCATTTGGGTATCCAAAGGCGGGCAGGAGACCTTCCAGGCTGTAACCGCGACTCAATCAATGACCGCGGCAAATAAAGAAGCGATCAATCCGCTGGCCACAATGGCTTTGATGTGGGGTAAGGTCATGGGGGTAATGGCCGGCGTAACAGTGGCAACCATAGCCGCCAAGAAAGTTATAGACTTCGCAGAAGAAGGCGCTGCTATCAGCGGACTCAAGACCTCAACTGCCAACCTGGCCGCATCTTACGGCGTTTCCATGAACGACGTTGTTACATCCCTGAAAAATGCCTCACAGGGGACGATCTCGGAAATGGGCGCCATGCAAGCCGCCGGCAATCACATGATGCTGGGGCTGGGCAGTGATGTTGACAAAATGTCAAACCTTATGGAAATCGCCATGTTCAGAGGCAAGGCAATGGGGCTATCCACCGAACAGGCCTTTTCCGATATTGTGCGCGGTATTGGTCGTATGTCGCCGCTGATCCTGGATAACCTCGGGATCATGATCGATGCGGACAATACTTTCAAGTCTTACGCGGCATCCATTGGCAAAACTTCCGAAGAATTATCCAACCTCGAAAAACGACAGGCGCTCTATAACAGCGTGCTTGAAAATGGGAATGCCATGCTTGCCAAACAGGGCGGGCTGATGTTCGATACTTCCACCGCTTATCAAAGGGCGGGAGCTGAATTTAAAGACTTTTTCAATACGATCAAAGAGGGCGTGGCTTATGGTTTCCTTCCGTGGATAGCCAGCTCAAAAGAAGTTACAAGCATACAGGAAGGCAGAGCTGATCAAGCCGCCAAAGGCATGATTGGAAACTATAAAGACTATACAAGTGCGCTCAAATCAGCCGCAACCGCACAGGGTCTCTGGATCGATTCAGCGGGCAATCTGGTTAAGCATATTGTTTCAAGTGATTACGCAACCAAAGGCGCTACCCAATCAACTGATGAATTGGTCAAATCCAATTACGTGCTTTCCGAGGCTCAATTCGACGCCTCACAAAAATATGGCGTTGTAATTAGAAACATGGCTGAACTTAACGCCTGGGATAACAAGCGCATTGAAACCCTTGATACCCTTGCAAGCGAAACAAAGGATTATGTCAATGTAATGGCGCTGCAAATCGCCCTGCAGGGAGATTTAAATAAACTTCAAGAGGATTATGACAAAGGCGTAATAAAAGCCGGTTCCGATGTTGGTGCTCTCGATGAAGCATATACCAAGCTGACAAAGGGCGTAAAAGAGTGGGTGTTTGCCATGACTGCCGGGCAATTGGATATGGAGAAGCACGGAAAGCTGGTATTTGACATGGCGCTTGAATTTGGCCAAATGACACAAGATGAATACCAGGCAGCAGAAGCGACACTTGCGCTCAATGATGCACTGAATAGCGGCATGATCACCTACTCGGAATATATCAGATACGCCAAGTCAATCACAGATTACAACAGCCAAATCATGGCTGGAGGATCTGCTAATTACAACGTCTATTATGACATTTGGATCAGAACCCACGGCGGGAGCTGGGGATCTATAAACGGTTCTATATCTGATCTGATCAATAAGGGTAACGCCGGAAAAAATCCAGGTGGCGCAAATCTATATAAAGGTCTCCAATATGGCGGCGCTGTTCAAGCCGGCCAGGCCTATATAGTTGGAGAAAAAAGACCCGAAGTACTTATTATGGGGAGTAATGGCGGGGGAAGCATTAGACCTACCACATCCGGATTCAATAGCGGCTCTCCAGTAACAATCCATTTTACTTATGCTCCGGTTGTCTCAACTGCCACGCGACAAGAAGCGCTGGATGTTCTTGCGCCGGTCATTGAGGACGTTATCAAAGATCGGTTGGGAGCGAGAATTTTATAAATGTGTAGAAAAATGAGGTGTTAATATGGCTGACAATATAGCGATTACTCCAGGTTCTGGCGCGACGATTAAAACCGATGAGATAGACGGCACTCATGTCCAGTTCATGAAGTTGATGGACGGTGCGGATGCTGGAGATGAAGCCATCGGCGGTGATGCCGCGAATGGTTTGGATGTGGATGTTACGCGCCTGCCTACTCTTCCTGCTGGCACCAATAATATCGGTGATGTGGATGTGCTTACCCTGCCGATCACCCAGCCATTAACCGACACCGAGCTTCGCGCTGCCGATGTGAAAGTAACCCTTGATAGCGAAGAGGTTACCGCAAATCTTGGGGCAACTGACAACGCCGTACTCGATGATATTGCCTCCAATCAAACAGACGCTTCCCAAAAATCCCAAATTGTAGATGGATCTGGAAATGTAATTGGGGCAACTGACAACGCTTTGGATGTCAATATCAAATCGGGATCTTCGGCGGGCACAGAATACACCGAAGGAGATACAGATGCAAGTATTACCGGCGTGGCAATATTATGGGAAGATGCCGCGGACACCTTAGAACCAGTATCAGCCGATAAACCCCTGCCCGTTGAGATAAAAAACACAACCATTGACTGTGCATTTGAAGCCGGTACTGAAATTATCGGCAAAGTTGGAATAGATCAGGTTACAGCCAACGCGAACGAGGTCGTCGTAAAATCCGCGCTTCCGGCAGGTACAAACGCGATCGGTAAATTGGCCGCTAATAGTGGTGTGGATATTGGCGACGTGGACGTGCTCTCACTGCCTTCATTGCCGGCGGGTACAAATGCTATTGGAAAATTAGCTGCAAACTCTGGTGTCGATATCGGGGATGTTGATGTTACCTCGCTTCCTGGAATTGCCGGAACTGTCGCTCATGACAGCGCTGATTCGGGTAATCCCGTAAAAGTGGGGGCAAAGGTAAAGACTGCGCTTTCGGGTATCACTCCCGCAGCTGCGGATGACAGAACCGACTTGTACGCGGATGAGGACGGCGTTTTGATCGTCAAGCAGAATGTCCCGAATAATGACATTCTCTGTGAACGCGTATCAAATACAGATGGAGCGGCTGCTGCCCTGACAGTATTTGGCGCGACCGCCAACTGCTACAACATGATCACAACGATCATTGTGCATAACTCTCATGCCACGACCAACGGCTATGTGGATCTTCTGGACGGTTCTGGCGGCACAATTATTATGACCATACCTCTACCGGCTGGCGGGGGTGCGGTGATCAATTTACCTGTACCCTTGAGGCAACCGACTGTCAATACCGCACTTTATTTTGATGTGAGTGCGGCGATCTCGACCGTTTTCCTGAGCTTCGTTGGATACAAGTCAAAGGCGTAATGGGCAATTTTTCGATGCGGTTTTGGCCTTCAGTAATACCCGATTGCTATGTGGATTTTACCAATGGCAATGATGAGAATATTGGCACATCCGCAGATGAGGCATGGAAAACTTTATCTAAAGTAAATTCAATTTCTTTGGATCCTGGCGATATTGTTGGATTGAAATGTGGCGAAGTTTGGAGAGAAACGCTTGTACCGCCATCATCAGGAGTAAGTGGAAATCCTATCAAGATCACTAAATATGGCGCAGGTGCAGATCCCATTATCAGCGGTGCTGATGCGGGTGCGCCCACAACTCCGGTCCGCGAGGGCTGCATACGAGATCACACAGGCAAGGGATTTATTACCATTGATGGGATCGAACTTGCTTACCCGGCACTTGCAGGGGTGGTATCTGCCAGGTGGATAGGCGACACAGAAGGGGAAACGCCAAACTGGACGGTCCAGAACTGCGCTTTTACGAAGTGCGGAACTTATATGTTCGGGGCAAATATCACCATCCAGGATAATGTCTTCGTTGGACCGCGACCAAATGACCACGCTGTTGATGGTGCTGTTCATATTCGCGGGCTTGTTTCCACAAACGCCCAAGTTTTGAGAAATACCATCTCTGGATTTGACAGCCGGGGAATCTGGATCATGAACAAGCCAACCGCCCCAAGTGTCAGAGATAACATCATCCATGATATTGCAGTCACCTACGGCGAAGCAGGTGAAGGCTATGGGATCAATTTTGATGGATATGGGCAGGTGATCAATGGGCTTGTAACCTGTACTGGTAACCATGTTTATAACTGCGCAGCCGATGGGGTGTTCTTCGAGAATTGCAGCGGCGGATCACTGGTTCATGGAAACCTTATTCACGATGTTCCCAGGGCGATTAATTACAAGAACTATGCGGAGTTGGGCACGCGCCCGGAGCAAAGGGGCAATGATGTAAACGCCCAAATTCACTACAACATCACTTACGGCGTAAATACCGGCGTTTATGTTCAATCGGTCAAAGGATTGCATATTCACAATAATATGCTTGACGGCGCTTTATATGGCGTGTTAATTCCCGCAGCTGAAGCAACCTACGCCGGAGAACTGGACATTCGCAATAATATCTTTGGCGATAATCTGGACTACGTTTTGCGCTGTGTAGCACCCTGGGAAGATACCTGCACTTATTTCGACTTCAACAGGGTAAAGATCGGCAATGTGGTTTATGAAACCGGCGTTTCTGATGAACTGACCTTAGCGGAACTTCAAGCTGGCAGTGATGCGCTAAATTCATTCACAACCGATCCCGCATTTGTGGACGGCGCGAATCACGATTACCACCTGCAAAATGGTTCGCCCTGTATTAATGCAGGTACGGACTTGGATCTCACAGAAGATTATGACGGCGTAGCGGTTGGCGCTACCCCTGAAATCGGAGCATTTGAAAAGGTGTAAATGGCCAATCTAATAACTGATTACTTTGAAACAGGTGCGGTCAATGCGGTATGGACAGATAATCTTGCAGCATCGGTAGCCACAGGTGCAAAACTTCACGGTAATTACGGGCTTCAATGTACTCTTGGATCAGACGCATATTTAGGAACGGGTGCGCTAACTGGATTTTCAGAGTGTCGGTTTAGATTTTACATAGACCCAAATTCTGCATCTATTGTAAATACCACATCAGTGCCTATTTATGTTCTTTATAATGCGGCATGGTCGAATGTTATTATTACATATTTAAAATATACTTCGCCAAACTATCAGATGACATTTTATTGTAGGAAAGATAGTGGCAATAATACCTACGCATTTAACATTACTGATGTTCCTCATTGTATAGAAGTGCATTGGAAAAGAGCAACCGGAGAGGGTGCGAATAATGGAATTTTTGAAGTGTGGATTGACGGAGTATCTCAAGTATCCGATACAACGATTGATAACGACAATGCCACTGTTCATAATCCTGTCTATCATTACTTTGGCGCGTTTGGTGGAAATGCAGGAAATACTGGAAACATTTATCTCGATGATTTGGTTGTTAATAATGACGGGGTTGAGATTGGACAAATCCCTGCTTACACAATAGTTCAGGGATTATTAAGAGTCTATGAGGGGGACGCATCGGTTACAAAAGCATGGACTTCCACACCAACGGCGGGAAATCTTTTGCTCGCCATTGGGCGTAGTAATAACCGACTAATTGCGGACGCCTCAATTTCTGGATGGACACTTGTGGGTAGCGTAAAAGTTACTTCAAGCGTGGAAGTCGGTATTTGGTATAAGATTGCAGGGGCGAGCGAGGGGGATGTTACTCTTGCATGGACAAGTTCAACTGGAACTTTTTTACATATTATGGAAGTTGCAGGGATAACAAACCCAACATTAGACAAGATAGCATCATCCGAATATACAAGTGGCGTAACCAGTAAAACCACAGGCACAACCGACACGCCTACAGCAAATGCAGAGTTTTGTCTTGCTGTAATTTCACAAGGTAATGTAACAACTGGCTTGACATGGTCTAATGGATATGCAAATCTGGATACGCTCGATACTTTGCATTATGCCGCATATTTTCTCCAATCCGCAGCTGCCGCGCAAGAAACAACCGCCTCATGGACAACATCAAGATTCGCCGGCGGAATGATGACAACTTTCAAGGCGGGGGCGGTGGCCGTTAATACCAAAAAGAACTTATTACTTTTGGGGGTTGGATGAGCCTCATCCTGTTATTAAACCAACCCGTTGGAGAGCCCCCGCCTCCAGTCGTCCCGCCCACCCCGAGCAAGCGCTATGGCACTTTTATCTATGGCGACGGCACGCTTTACGGTGAAGAGGCAAATATCAACCTGCTTCATGCGGTCGAGGTGGATTGGACCGGCAATGGAACTACCGGAGAAAATGAGGCGCTGCATCGCTGTGTAGCCATGCACATCACAAGAGGCAGGCGTGATTACCTGGTCAAATCCGGTGAAGGTTTTGCACATCATCAAGTAGGCAGGGCAAGCATTACCCTGATGAATACCGACGGGCGTTACGATCCCTACAATACTTCCAGCCCGTTATATCCGAATGTTGAGCCTGGAAAGAACATATATATCTGGCTCCAGAATGGATCAACTGGTTCGCAATATGACAGATTCACCGGGATCATTGAGGATATTGTACCCATTGAGGATAATACCAAAGTCATCATAAAGGCCATTGACGGCTGGCGATATCTGCTGGATAACAACATTAGCATACCGGTTAAAACGAATTACCGCACCGACCAGGCTATTCAGGATATTCTTGACGCCATAGGCTGGCCGTGGGGTTCTGATCTGGATGTTGGGGATGACACTCTTGATTACTGGTGGGAATCAGATCGGTCAGCAGCTGCAGCAATTAATGATCTGGTTGACAGCGAATTTGGATCGATCAATATTGAAGCCGATGGAACGCTTAGATTTCGCAAGCGTACCAGTACTGAATCGCCTGTTTACACAATCACCCAGGCAGAAATGCTCAAAGATATCAGCACTCCTCAGCCGTGGGATACGGTCAGAAATATCATTGAGATTAACGTTCACCCGCGCGTTTTACAGTCTAATGTTGAGCTTTATTCGCTGAGCGATAACCCCTTGATCAAAGCCGGTCAATCTCTTGAGGTTTGGGGTGATTTGACCCATGAAGGCCGGGCTGTTGCCTGCTTGAATTATGAGCCGATCAAGAAAGCCAGCGACGAACATATTTATATGGTCTCTGGTTGTAACTATCCAGACTTTGACGGAGAGTATTACGACAACGAAACCACCGAAAACGGGGAAACGGTCTACTCGAATAAGGACGGCAAAGGCTTTCTGTGGTGGGATGGGGTAGACACCTGGATAATTTCAAACACCCAGGGTGTTGCCGGAACGGACTACTTCGAACTGGTGGCGGCGAGCTTGATCGGTGAATATACAAAACAGGGAAATGCCGACGGTTCTCCATCAGTTAAAGATTCACCGGATATTAGATTTACACAAGCAACCACTTATGAGATCAGCGGGTGCATTGATCCTGATTTTAATGGTGAATATTTAGATAATGAAACATATCAAGGTGGCAAAGCTGCTTACACAAATCAGGATGGCGATGGATTCTTATGGTGGAATGGAGTAGATTCATGGATCATTTCGGCGGTTCAAGGCACAAGCGGATCCGATTATTTCAAGCTGAAGGCAGACGATCCCGTCGGCACATATAAGCCAAAAGGAACGGCTAAAGGATCGCCAAGCGCAGAGGATGGATCCGACCTATCCGCAAATATTGATGTCACTGTTGATCTATTTGGCGAAAGAGCAAAATTTACTTTTCATAACTCTGGTATTGTTGATGGTTATTTATCGGCATTCCGGTTGAGGGGCGATGCGATCGACACGCCTCATACTTCCAAAGCCCAATCCGATAAATCGGTTGCTGGCAAGGCAAAAAAGATATTCAAACTTGATGTCCCCTGGCAAACGAACATCAATAAAGCAACTGATTACGCGAACTATTTGGCAGATTTTCTAAAAGAAACGCGCATATTTCCGGTAATAAAAATAGAAAACCGGCCGACTTACCAATACCCCGTTGATCTGAACGATAGCATTACGGTCAATATTTCGGCTATGGGAATAGTAGAGATTTACAAGATCATTTATATCGATGAACAATGGCTGTCTGAAACAGGCCAGGCGGTAATGACAACGCTTTACACAGAAGACGCCCCAGGGCTGGATGACTATATGGTCTTTGATTCCGGACAATTCGATTATGACAAATTTGGATATTGAGGTGCAAAATGACATGGACTGAAATGAGCGAAGTGAACTCGGGTGATGTTTACCTGAAAGGTCGCTTTAATTTACAGGTGAAAGGTAACCTTGAACATTTGCGAGATCTCCCGCGCCTGAGATTATCGCTTTTATCTGCTGTATTTCCCATGAGCGGGGTAACGCCGGCCGCACTTTCACAGCTCGAAAGTTCAGCCGCGTCGCCGAAGCCGAACTGGCTTGCCGCCGCTTTTGATTCTGCAACCGATGAGGGGTTGATGTGGAACGAGGTACTGGAGCGCGGCTTTGGTGTATCGCCGGTTCTGCGGGTTTATTACTACATGGCTTCCGCTGTGGCTGGTAATGTGGTTTGGGCTGCGCAGATCGCCGCGTTGAGCGATCAGGATGCAATTCTGGCAAAGGGTTTTGATACCGCAAATTCAGTCGTGGACGCAGTCCCCGACACAGCCGGAAAGATAACCTATGCGGATATTCCCCTGACAAATATTGATTCAATGGTCGCGGGTGATTTCGTGACCATAATTTTGACGCGGGATGCAAATCACGCGAGCGATAACGCATCGGGGGATGCCAAAATGATCTACGCAGAGTTACTGTACTCGGTTGGATAAGGCAGATAAAAGATGAAAAAATTATTATTGATCGGGCTTGTGCTTTTGATGGTTTTTGTCATGACTGCTGCCACAAGAAAGGTTACTGGTTACTGCGATAAATTCTATTACGCGAAGAATAGCAGTGATTCCGTGTATGTTTATCGCCATACCGTTTGTCGCGATCTTAACTTGAAAGTGACCAGCGATAAGACCAAATTGGTCAAGGAATACTACTATCAATTCGTCTATGTTTATTAATAAAGGCATAAATGGCAGTTGAATATTCCGGAAGAACAACAATAACCAAACCGTCAAGAGAAGAGATCGAGTTTACCGGAGCAATTTCCCCCGGATATACCCCATTGGGCAGTTTTTCGTGCTCATTTTTAACTTACCTGGATACGATTTCTTCGGTGGAAAGGGATTTTGTTGGACCGACGTATTTTTCTATTATCAGCCATAAGAACGGCGGAGGCAGTACAAACGCAATACGATTCAAATGCGGACAGTTTCCATATGGCGAGTGGCGTGCCGACAACGCTATTAATATTGCGAGCTGGTATCGAATTCTAATCACATATGATCTATATGCACCCGTTATCTATGTAAACGGCGTAAGCAAGGCTGTTACTCAAGAGACACTGTTTCTTGGAGAAATTGATACCGGACCCTTAGCCGGAAATATTGGACTTGTTGCTGACGGTCATGGATCGTTTGACGGAAAACTTCAGGACTATCGGATCTATGACCGAATATTAACAGCACAGGAAGCCGTTATTGAGGCCGACGGGCGCAATTTAAAGGCTATCCTGGGCGGCCTCGTCTTTTGGGCGCCCCTTATCGGCGCGGGCAATTCGCAGGTATTTGACGGTCTGGCATTAACTACCTCAAATGTTCTAAGAGATATTATCGGCGGTGAAATGGGTGTTCCTTACGGTTCGCCCATTGGTCGCGCTTCAACCATTCAATCAATAGGCGGCGGATGAAACCTTACGGAGAAATTGACCCGGTGCTTTTTGGATTCTTTATATTCTGCATCTTTTTCTCTTGTGCCGCATGTTTGGTAATTTATGAAATAGTCAGAGGAGTTTAATATGGCATATCCAGCGAGTATCGACAATTTTACCCACAAGGTGGACGGCGTTGACAGCGTCATGGCGGTGGATGTAAACGAGCTGCAGGACGCGATAGAGAATATTGAAACAGAACTCGGTACGAATGTTGCCGGTGTTCAAACCAACCTGAAAACGCGCCTTGATCAGACTTTACCGGAAGCCGCAAATTCTTCTTCGGTTACAGCTTCCGGAACGATAACCCTGATCAACGCCAGCGGTGCGATCCAGTTTATTAACTGCAACGGAGCTGAAAGAATTGTCATTCTTCCGGCAATCAGCAACTTAAATCACCGCTTCACAATTCACAACATCACTGATGAAAATTACGACATCATAGTCAACGATGCTGATGGAAACCTGGTTGCAACAGTCCAGCATGGCAATGCGGTTATCCTGGATTCCAACGGCACGGCGTGGGGTATCGCCAGCAGTTCAGGCGGTGAAATAAATGATCTGACCGATGTTGATACATCCGGGGTGGCAGACGGCGATTTACTCCAATACGATAGCGGTGATGGTTTATGGAAGCCGGTTGTGCCGTCCGGGGTTTATACACCAACGTTATACAACACGACCAATGTGGCAGCCAGTACCGCTTACGAGTGCCAATGGGGACGAATGGGTAATTTCGTTATTGTCAGCGGAAAAGTGGCTATTGATCCGACCAACGACGACATAAATACAGTCTTGGGGATATCACTGCCTATAGCATCTAACCTGGCAAATAGCCAGCAAGTTGCTGGAACAAGTGTGCAGGATGAAGTAAATGGTTACCAGGCGGCAGGCAGGATTACTGGAGATACAACCAATGATCGAGCATTGCTAACATATAAGCCCAACCTCACAAGTAACCAGGTGCATATATTTGTATTTACATATCAGGTTATCGGTTGACAATAGGGAGAAAAAAATGGCAGTTGAAACCCCAAGAACAACGTTAAAAGATCATCTTCAGGAACACGCCCTAAAGTTTAATATCAAACTCCACGACGTATATCATGCGGTGTTGGGCGAACAGGGGAAGGGCGGTTTGTGTGATGATGTCGTTCAGTTGCAAAGCGACATGAAAACAATTGATGGGCGGTTTAAGATCGTTTGTGATGACATTGCGGACATTAAAGACACGTTGAAATGGGTATCCCGCCTGGTGCTTGGCGCGGTGATTCTGGCCGGACTTGGGCTCATTCTCGTAAAATAACCCATGCCACGAAACCGAAAAAGCCCCATAACCCCTGTAACGACAATCACAAAATCAGTCAGCGGCGCAGTAACCACCCTGCAGCTCGATAATATCTCGGCAGGCTGGGAACAATGGTTCCTGCTCTTAGCCGATGCGCATTGGGATTCTGTGTCATGCGCCCGGGATCTACTTGATCGGCACCTCAAAGAAGCACGTGTAAAGCAAGCCAGGATCATGATCTTCGGTGACTGGTTTGACGCGATGCAAGGACGGTTCGATCCGCGCCGGTCGATGGATGAACTGCGTCCGGAATACCGATCCGAGAATTATTATGACCTTCTTGTTAAATATTCGTATGAATATTTGAAAGAGTACGCCGACCTGATCGACGTATTCACAGACGGCAACCATGAGCTGGCAGTCCTTAAAAATGCCAATACCAACCCCCTTGATAACCTAATATTTGGTCTGAGAACTGCCACCGGAGCCAACATCATCCACGGCGGTTATGGCGGATGGGTGAGGTTCGTACCGGTAATTACCAGCGTGCAGTTCCAATCGATCAACCTGAAATACTTCCACGGAGCCGGAGCTGAGGCGCCTGTTACACGTGGCGTGATCCAGACCAACAGGCAGGCGGTTTATCTTCCGGATGCCGATATCGTGGTCAATGGCCATAATCATAATTCGTACTGGGTGCCGATTGCCAGGGAGAGAATTTCGCATCGCGGCAAGCAGTACATTGATATCCAGCATCATGTCAGAACGCCGGGCTATAAGAACGAGTACGGCGATGGATCTTCCGGTTGGGCGGTAACAAAAGGCATGGTTCCAAAACCGATCGGGGCGGTCTGGATGCGCATGTGGTTTGACGCAGCCAATAATGACCGTAATCATAACGGCGAGATCAAGCTGCAGTTCATCCCGGACGTTTGCGGTCCGGAAGCGGTCAGGATCGAAGGCGCCAGTTATGGAGGCAGGGTTTTTGATGAAGACGCAGAAGGCGCTTAAGTTACGCCCCTATCTTCGCATTTACTCAATGTTCAGGGGCGGATCGTTTCGGGATTTTATCCTGTTCAATCTCGGTTATTTCGCGACCTTGAGTTATGGACCTGGATCGCGTAAGTACATTTATCTGACCCTGTGCAATTTCAGATTGTGCATGGGGATTTCATGGTGGTAAAGAAAGGATAATAATATGTTCAAAGTAAAAGGTGGTATGAAATTCATCGAAGGACATCCGCTCCAGTTCTGTTTGATCGCGCACAACAGATCCCTGGATGATATCATGGCGTTCGGGGATGAATATCGAAGCTACGGCAAGGTTCCAATGGTGAAACTGCCAAGCCCGACACTCGGCGGCGTTTTGGGTCCAGCCTGGGA